>OKMV01000265.1_pt1 | contig 8658 bp, 6 predicted proteins | sample 1610051 | NCBI WGS metagenome assembly OKMV01 (sample SAMN04436613, study PRJEB24849) | human gut metagenome | biome: human gut; feature: NICU; material: stool | host: Homo sapiens | place: USA: Saint Louis, MO | collected 2009-12-09 | reverse complement strand
CGGTGATGACGGTCTTTGCCGGTTTCCTCTACCAGCATCTGCACCAGGGCGTTTTGGAAAAGATAATGTTGCTCTTCGCTATCTCTGACGGCGTACGGGGGAGCACGCCGCCGTTATAGGTTGGCGCGGCCACAACGATAAGCTGATCGGAGAAAAGGTAATGGCTCTCCGTTCCTTCCCAGTCGCCTTTTCCCATGCGTATAGCCAAATCCGCCCCTTCCTGCTGCATGCTGGTTATCGCCAGGCTCGCCTGTATTCGCAGCGAGAGATGGGGGTATTTCTCCCGAAACCGTTCCAGGCGAGGCAACAACCAGTGGCAGCCGAACGAGGGCACCATCGCCAGGGTCAGCTCCTGCCTGCGGGGGTTGACCTGCACCAGCCGGGTGGCATCAGCAATATGGTGCAAAGCCTCGCGGACCTGTAAGGCATAGAGCCGCCCTTCTTCATTAATCTGCACGCCGCGGCCGTGACGGATAAACAGCTTGAGGCCGACCATCTCCTCCAGCACTTTAATCTGCTGGCTGATGGCTGAATGCGTAACGTGTAGCTCTTTCGCCGCCAGCGTCACGCTGCCAAGACGCGCCACGGCTTCAAAACTACGTAAACTCGCAATAGGGGGAAAATCCGCCATGTTACCGCTCCCACAACCTGACGCGTAAAACGTGACCCACAATCTGTCAGTAATACTAACCCAACCCGTAAGATACTGAAGATATTCGCCATGACGAATTTATTGTACTGTTTCTTCACCGCCGGCAATGAAGCATTAACCTCAGCCTATTTCACCAGCACAGGAAAACAGGAATCATGATGAAGCTTATTGGCATGATGGATTCGCCTTATGTAAGGCGCGTGGCGATTTCCCTTGAACTCTACGGCGTCGAGTTTGCAAGTCACCCGCTGTCCGTATTCAGCAGCTTTGAAGCCTTTTCCAGGATAAACCCTGCGGTCAAAGCGCCGACGCTGGTGCTGGATAACGGAATTCGCCTGATGGATTCGTCGCTGATACTCTCTTATTTTGAAGCCCAGGCCGCCCCGGGGCGCAAGCTGCTGCCGGTCTCGCCGGAGGCGCTGGCAAGGGATCTGCAAACGCTGGGCTTTATTCTCGCCGCGGGTGAAAAGGCGGTACAAAATGTCTATGAACACAATCTGCGCCCGGCGGAAAAGCAGCATAATCCGTGGATAGCGCGCATCACGACTCAGCTGCTGGCAGCCTGCAGGGAGTGGAACAGGCTGCTGGAGGAGCGTCCGGCGGCCGCGGTTCCCGATCAGGTGGCCGTAACGAGTACGGTTATCTGGACCTTTATTCAGTCAACGATCCCTCACGTGGTTCATGCGGGAGACTTTAATCATATCCGGTCCGTTGCCGAATTATTTGAAACCCATAGCGCCTTTAAAAAACATCCCTTTAGCTAAAGCATCAGCTCAATGCGATGAAGCTAAACCCTGAACGTGAATCGCCACGGCAACCGAGAGCGCCCGGCAACCGCGGGCGCGTTATCCTGATGGAAGAAATCGCCTGGCGTGAGGGAAAGGGTTAAAAACCGCTACCGGCGTGCAGTGCTGCACGACCAATCTCCACCGGCATCCCTGAACGGCGTTCAAGCGCCTGCTCCGCGTGATTCACATCCACCCCCTCCCCCTTCACAAAGGCCTGAATCGCCGGCGTGATGGGGAGCGGCACCTTCCGGTCCGATTCATACTCAGCGCGGTTACGCGACAACGGTTCGTGAACTTCAACCCAGCGGCTGCCGTCCGGCTCGGCGGTATACTTCACCGGCTGGTCGATGATTTGCACGCGCGTCCCGACCGGAACGGTATCAAACAGGTATTTGATGTCGTCGTTACGCAGGCGGATGCAGCCCTGGCTCACGCGCAGGCCAATGCCGAAATTGGCGTTGGTGCCGTGGATCGCGTAGAGCCTGCCGATGTAAATCGCGTACAGGCCCATGGGATTATCCGGCCCTGCGGGCACAAACGCGGGCAGGCTTTCGCCACGGCTGGCGTATTCACGACGGGTATTGGCGGTGGGCGTCCAGGTCGGCGCCTCCTGCTTACGCTCCACGGCGGTGACCCAGTTACGGGGGGTTTCGCGTCCTGCCTGGCCAATGCCAATCGGCAGAACGTCAACCGTTGTGCCATCGGGCGGATAGTAGTAGAGACGCATTTCGGCCACGTTGATCACGATCCCGTTGCGAACCGTGGCGGGCAGGATAAGCTGCTGCGGGACCACCAGCGTGGAGCCCGACTTCGGCAGGTACACGTCGACGCCGGGGTTGGCCTCGAGCATATTGCTCAGGCCCTGACCGTACTGAGCGGCGAAGGCCTCCAGCGGCTGGGTATTGTGTTGCGGAATGGTGATGGTCAGCGGGCTGCCCACCAGGCGGCTTCCTTCCGGCGGCAACGAGTAGCTCACCGCCAGAGCGCTCTGGCTGGTGAGGATCATAATAAGAGAACAAAGCAGTTTCACACGCCGCACAATTTCCCTTCCTTTGTGGCGATAATCGTGAATAAATTATAGCTTCGTTTACTCTTTCATATCTGATTTATCATCCTGCTAAATCTGATAATCGATTGCGGCCTCTTCCGGCTCCATCGCCTGACGTTTAATTTCCTCCAGCGACAGCCCTGCGTTACACAGTTCAATAAAGCGCCAGACGTAATTTCGCTGCAGCTGACCGCGCTTCAGGCCCAGCCAGACGGTATTGGCATCGAACAGATGGCGGGTATCGAGACGCGTAAAGGTATCAGATTCCCGCGCGTCGCCTGACTGTTCCGCCACCAGCCCCACGCCCAGCCCCAGCTCGACGTAGGTTTTGATAACGTCGGAGTCCTGAGCGCTTAATACGATATCCGGCATCAGCCCTTTACGGTTAAAGGCTTCGTCAATACGTGAACGCCCGGTAATCCCCTGGCGATAGGTAATGAGCGGCCAGCGGGCGATGGCATCGAGGGTTAACGGCGTCACCTGGGTCAGCGGATGATCTTTGGGGACCAGCAGGCTGTGGTGCCAGCGGAACCAGGGGAAAGCCACCAGCGTCGGGTCGTTGCTCAAGCGCTCGCTGGCGATGCCGATATCCGCGCCGCCGTTGTGCAACAGCGCTTCAATTTCCTGCGGCGTCCCCTGAACTAATTCAAGACGTACGTCGGAAAAGAGTTCGCGGAAGGCTTTGATCACCGGCGGCAGGCTATAGCGCGCCTGGGTGTGGGTGGTGGCGATGGTTAAGACGCCGGACGCATCGTTGGTAAACAGGTCCGCAAGGCGACGAACGTTGCTGGCTTCATTCAGAATACGCTCGGCAATCGACAGCAACGCTTTGCCCGGCTCCGTCATCCCCAGCAGGCGTTTGCCGCGGCGGATAAAAATCTCGATCCCCAGCTCTTCTTCCAGTTCACGAATATGACGGCTGACGCCCGATTGCGATGTATAGAGCATATTGGCGACTTCCGTCAGGTTGTAATCCTGACGGGCCGCTTCACGAATAATTTTGAGTTGCTGGAAGTTCACCCTTTCCTCCGGGCTATCAGACATAACATATGCACTATTGTTAAAGTCTGTTGTCCCTGCTAACAAATAATAAAAACCAGCAACTTATTCCATTCAGGAATATAGCCTAACTGACTAACAATAGTTCACGGTTTTCCAGCGACGGACGGCTCACCAGCGACATTAAAATTTCCTTAACCGCCTGCGCCTGCGGCGACAGACTGCCGCGTGCCGACATATTGACCGACAGCGACAGGCTCATTGACGGCGTGCTGATGCGCGCCATCCAGCCATTCGCCGCGCTGCACAGCGAACGGGCGGCGGACTCAGGCAGAACGGTGACGCCCATGCCGCTGGCAATAGCCGCCGTCAGGGTGGTAATGGATTCAATTTCGCCGATAATTTTTGCCGACAGTCGACGCAGAGTGAAGGCTTCGGTGACCCTTGCGCGAACGGCGCTGTAATCACGCGGCAGGAACAGATTCATTTCCGCAACCGCCGTCAAATCCACGCTCTGCCCCGGGCAATCCCGGGTTCCGACCAGGTAGAGATCTTCCTTCAGCAGCGGCTGACTGACGATCCCGGCGACCGGGGAACGTTCATAGAGCACGGCCATATCCAGCTGACCGTCGATAAGCTTATCGTTGAGGATCGTTCCGCTGCTTTCCTGCAGATAGACCATAACTTCCGGCAGCTCGTTACGCACCGTTTGCAGCAGCGGCATGGTAATGGCCGAAGCCGCCGTGCCCGGGGCCAGCCCAATTGACACCTGGCCGCTTAGCGTCTGACCGACGTTGTTAACCGCCAGCTGCGCCTGCTCGCACTGACGCAGGATAGTCCGGGCGTGGGTGTAAAGGATCTTGCCCGCTTCGGTCGGCGTCACGCCGCGCTTGGTGCGGATCAACAGCTGCTGGTCCAGCTCGCCTTCCAGGGTCGCAACCTGCTGGCTCAGCGCCGGTTGTGCGATGTGCAAGACTTCAGCGGCCTGGGTCAGACTGCCGATATCGACGATTTTCACAAAATACTTCAGTCGTCTTAAGTTCATTTTGCCTCCTGTAAGGAACACCAGTACCAACACTGGCCGTTTAGATGCAGAAGGTTTTGCAATTTGCTTGCCAGCTTTTTTGCAGGGACGCAAATGCCGCTGCAGGCCGCGTAATAAGGGATACTGATAGCAAACCGCGATTTTGTTGCCCGGTAAGCGGATTGCGGTATGCCCCATTAGGGGTATAAATGCACCGCAACGGTGCATCCGGCGGCGCAATGCCGTAAAAACAGGCACTCTGCTGAAATTGTCAGCAAACGAACAAGTTAAGGTGATTCAGGCTTTGACAAGGGGGATGGTCATCGTTAATATGCGCCCCGTTCACACGATTCCTCTGTAGTTCAGTCGGTAGAACGGCGGACTGTTAATCCGTATGTCACTGGTTCGAGTCCAGTCAGAGGAGCCAAATTTAAGAAGCCTGCTTTCGAGCGGGCTTTTTGCTTTTCATTATTCCCCCGCTAGCTCACGATAGCTTCCCGCCTGGCAAGCCCTTCATTTGCAGCGCCATAAGAATGCGTGCCAGTTGATTGAACGCTAACTCCTCTCAGTCAAACTGGAAAACTTATTAGCCGCTGTAACTCATATTATATCTCCATACAAAGATGTCCCCATTGATAGGGTTAAAATATCTGCCTCTGTGTTATTCTCTAACCATTAATTTCAGGGAGATACTCAGGTTAAGGCTCTTTTAGCATGATGCAAAACTCGTCTAAAGATATCCTTTCAGCGTGGCATGATTATGTGAAATTCAGTGGCGCAGAAAAGAGTAAAATACCGGCCAGCAAGGTGCATGAGCATCAACAACTCATGCTCGGTATAAATAACTGTGAAGAAAACCAGAGCGGAGTAGTACTCCGTGTTACGCCTGAAATGCGCAACCACTGGCGCCGGCGTTTCGTTAAATATGACGAAAAGGGTAAAACTACCCACATTGAGCCTGTTAACCTGCTATTTCCGGTACTGCGCTGTATCGAAAATGAGCGAGGTAAGGCCAATGTAAAATACCTTCCGCTGTTCTCTTTCCCCCTCCCAAAATCATTTTTTGAACAGAACGAAAACACCCTGCTAGTTCCCGTTAAAGATGGGCAACTTGTTAGCGCATTCCCCTTCGCTTTTCGTGAAATGTTTGGTGTTCAGCTGGATGAGCTCGGTGAAAACCGTCATATGATGAGTATCGTCAGCGCGCTCACGGGATGTAAATATGACACGTTCCTTGAGGCGTTTAAGGCTCTTCTGAAATGGGTCACTCAGCAATCAAACAGTAAATATCAGGGGCTGGAAACTGCGTTTAATGCCCTGGTGGCTCCGCTGCATAATGAGGATTACAACCTCAAGCGTGATGCGGAAGATTTCACCTGGCTTTGTGATAACGCGGTTGGTGATTTCCCGTTGCTGGAACAGTATCTCAGCCATATCCATAGTGACGAGAAGGCCCCGCATATTCACGAAGTGGTGACTGGCGGTTTGTTTGAAACGCAATATCCTCTGGGCCATGGGCAGATGGCGGCAATACAGGCGATTAATCAGGATGAGCGCCTGATTGCCGTACAAGGTGCGCCGGGTACGGGTAAAACTACGCTATTCAAGTCACTCATCGCACAACAACTGGTTGCCAGAGCACTGGCAATTGCTGATGGAAAGGACCAGAACTTCGGCATGCTGGTCACGTCCACTGCAATAAAAGCGGTGGAGAATATCATTGACGATCTGCGCAGTGACCCTGCAACTCAGGATCTAGACTGGTTATGGTTTCATAGCGGCTCGAACGAACAGGTTCAGCATGAGCTTACCCGGCTTGAAAAACTGATTGGTCGCTGGCGACAGGAAAGCTATGACCAACAGCAGCAGCACGATTTTTTAGCGGTTTTACTCAAGCATCGCGAGGAGATGAACGCTTGTTACCGGGCGTATCTGAATGAAAAGGCAGTCGCGATACAATCTGTTGTGGATTGTGGTCTGGACACCCGACTAGCAAAAGAGCTACCAGCTCGTTTCATGGAAAAAATGCCCCCGCTCGCCGCTCATGCACAGATACTCGGCATTGATGTTTCGCTTCATCACCCCGACGACCTGGATACCTTAGCCTGTCAGTTAGAACAGCGCCTGCAGGAATTTAGGGAGATAAAAGCGCAGCGTCTACAGGCCAGCAGAATTTACCAGACGTTGCAGGCGACATGGCCGCAGCAGCATAGTCTGGAGCAGATACTTAGCTGGATGGATTCACCGCTACGCCCGGCCCTGGAACTGCATTACCGCGACTATCCGCGTAAAGGGATAAAGCGTTATCTGGCTCGTTTTTTCGAGAGGAAATATCCAGCAAGGTTGCAACAGATGAGCCTGGCTGCACCGGAGGACTTTCGCAAATTCAGTCTTTCTTCCCTTCCCCATCGTCAGTTGGCTGCTCTGGCTGATGCTGGGGAAATACTTTCACAGCAAGTAGACAGCTTAGCGCTACTGGCGCTGCTCCTGCATGCGGAACCCGAAGCTCAACAGGAAGTTGGCCTGTTGGCTCTTAATACTGAAGTAGCAGAATTGCAGGCACAATGGCGTCAGGTCATCCGGGCGCAACAGCTAACGGCACAGTATCAACAGCTTTATCCGGAAGGTAACTGGTGCGACATTTTGCGTAAACGCTTTATCAGGCAACACCGGGAAATGTTCGAAGCTGCTATCGGTTATCTCTGGCAAGAGCAACTGAAGCGGAAAATTGAGCTGGAAGAGGTACTGACTCACTGGCGGGCGTTGATGAGTAAGCGCCTTAGTGCGGGCTATTATCGCTGGCTGGATAAGCTTGATGATTTCTATTGCGCACTGTCTCTTGTATATCCGGTAATGGCGACCACGCTGGTTTCTGCGTGGAAGGTTGCTGGTTATCGTAAGCTTGATGAACTCAAGGGGCATAAACCGTGGCACCTGGCACTGTGCGACGAAGCGGGTATGATTTCGCTTGAATCCCTGGTGCCCCTATTGAGTCGCAGTGAGAAAGCGATGATTGTTGGCGATCCTCTGCAAATTGAACCCATCAGAAACCTGTCAGAAAATCTGCAAACACAGTTGCGTGAGCGTCATTTCGCCAGCAACAATTCGTTGTATGAGCGTGTCTCACCTGCAAGCGTCACGGGCTGGCACCGTGCTGCTGGTACGCTTTCCGGCAAGGTAGACGATACGGGTAATGGCATTATTCTCGATGAGCATCGCCGGTGCCAGCAACCTATTGCCGACCTTTTCATCCGACTGGCGAACTATCATGGCGTCAGCGTGGAAACGGCCTCCCCGTCTAGCCGTATTGCCAGCGCGTTTGAGAAATCAGGCGGACATCATTTGATGTTCTACAGCGTAGAAGGTCAGAAAGGCGATATGGTTAACACTAATCTGGATGAAGTTGATGCTATTGAGCTATTGCTGGATAAGCTGGAAGAAGCTGGTTACGATCTGACTGCCGATGTTGGCATCGTCACACCCTATAGCAATCAGAAGTCATTGTTGATTAAACGTCTTGCGCAACGAATGAATCACTGGCAGAAAAACTGCATTGGTACAGTGCACCAGTTTCAGGGCGTTGGCTTTGAGGTCATCATTTATAGTCCGGTAATTTTTCATCCTCTTGATAATCCGAATTTTCAAAACGATGCACCAAACATGCTGAATGTCGTGGTTTCACGCGCAAAGCAGCAATTTATCGTTGTAGGTAACCATCATCGATTGCGGCAAGCAGGTGGATACCTGAAAGTCCTTGCTGATAGCGTTGCTGAAAGCTTCCTTCTTGAACAAGGTAGCCAGCATCCGAATTTTGCCAGCCTAAGCCAGCCCCCCCGTCTACAGCGTTATTATCGCGACTGTGAACATATTGCCGCATTTAGCGCGCTGGCCAGTCAGTGTGAACAGGAGCTGGTTATCATCGCTCCGTGGATCCGCCGGGGAGGTAAGCATTATCAGAGGCCGGAGCTGGCGCAGTTGGTAGCCACGCAGCGGCGTGGCGTCAGGGTTAAAGTTTATTACGGCTACTATCATCAGCGCATGGATCGTGCGGATGATAATGATGAGACTCTGGTTGCCGAGTACCGCGAACAACTAAATAGCTGCGCGGAATAGTAGATCACTGAAAGGGAACTCAGCCCGGATTGTG
>OKMV01000264.1_pt1 | contig 8673 bp, 6 predicted proteins | sample 1610051 | NCBI WGS metagenome assembly OKMV01 (sample SAMN04436613, study PRJEB24849) | human gut metagenome | biome: human gut; feature: NICU; material: stool | host: Homo sapiens | place: USA: Saint Louis, MO | collected 2009-12-09 | reverse complement strand
CTTCCGTCCCCGCCAGCAGCGGCAGGTGCAGGCCGTATGTGTCCCCGGCATAGGGGCGCGCCTGACGTACCCACAGACTCTCTTCCCCCGGCGACCAGTGGTCGCGGTCGAACAGCAGGTTGACCTTATAACGGCCGTCGCGGTCGATATGGCCGTAGATATCGTTGGTTTTCGTACTGGTTACCCGCGCCGGCAGCGTGCCGGCCATGACCGGCCTGTCGCCCGGTTGCGGACGGAAGCCGTAATTTTCCGAGAACGGGATGGCCGTAAACGCCACCTCATAGCTGCGGTCGCGACGGGCGCGGCTGTGGATGCCGGTAATCACCACGCCCTGGCAGAAAACCTCCGTCACCTCAGCGCCTCCGGTGACCTTCAGCTCCCGGCCCGGCGCCAGCGCCGCGCTGCTGGTTCTGCCGCTCAGCCGGGTTTGGTCGTTCAGGTAGCGCTCGTGGCGCAGACGGGCATAAAACGCCCCGCTCTCCGGCTCCGGGTTGCGCTGGCCGTCACTGCCCGGCGCCAGGTAGTTATCCGCCCAGTGATACGCCTCACCGTAGGTGGTGACGTCGCCGGACGTCACGTCCGCGCTCTGGCTCATCTCCTCCGGCGCGTTGCGGTAGTTGTAATCCCGGGTGAACACCGACTGCTGCACCACTTTATGCTGGCTTTTCAGCTCCCACACCGACTCGGTACCGCCGTCGTGCTGGCCGGAGGGCGGCACCGACGGCAGAACCAGCCCCTGCTCGTAGTGCCGCTGGTCATCGTAAAACTCCACCACGTCAATGTTCAGCCGGGTGTCGGCGGTGAAGCGGAACCAGATACCGACCTCGCCCAGCAGGCGGGTGATAAAGCGCAGGTCGTCCTCGCCGTACTGCATCACCTGCTCGCGACGCGGATACGCCTGTGCCAGGGTGAAAACAAAGTCCTCCCCGCGCATGGCGTGGCGGGTACCGCAGGATATGCTCCACGATATCCGGCACCGACATATCCTGGTAAATCCGGTTCTGGTGGCTCCGGGAGAGCAGCGCCAGACGAGGCTGCAGGGTCAGGGAATAGTGCGTTTCGTCGCGGGATGCGGAAAGGCGCTCAAACGCCGTCACCACGCCCTGAATCGTGCGCACCGGCTGCTGAATGTTAATCCCGAAACCCTGGTCCGCAGGCGCCTGCAGGGTGAAGGTCGCGTCCTGCATCAGCATCTGCTGCGGCGTGATGGTTTTGTCGGCGCTGGTGAACTCAATTACGTATCTGAACGGTTCGCTCAGGGCCTCCTCACCTTCAAAGCTCAGCACGTCCAGAAGGGCGCTGCAGCCGCGCACCGTTAACAGATGGTGGCTGTGGCTGAACAACAGGGATTTTATCTCGCTCATACGCCCGCCCCTGCGCCAAACTCCATCACAATCCCCCCCTCTTCATCACGGCCCAGTATCAGGTGCTGCGGCTTCTGCCCCGCCGCCTGATGGCTTAACAGCTGCAGGCTCAACGCCGGCAGTATCTGCTGATTGAGCAGGCTGTCCACGTTGCGCGCCCCGGTATCCGGCAGCAGGCAGGCATCCGTCAGAGCGTCGTACAGGCTGTCGCTGATGGTAGTGGTCATGCCGTAGTGGCGACTGAGGCGTTTGCTCACCTGGCTGAGCTTCATTCCGACAATCGTGCGCATCGCGTCCCGCGTGAGCGGGCGGTAGATCACCGTCTGGAAGCGCGCCAGCAGCGCGGGCTGGAAGTGGTCGCGCAGCAGCGGACGCAGCAGTTCATGCAGGTCGGATTCCGTGGCCTCCGGCCGTTCGTCCAGCATCTGCATGATGTGGTCGCTGCCGAGGTTGGAGGTCATCAGAATAACCGTGTTGCGAAAGTCGATCTCCCGCCCCTCGCCGTCGCGCATAAAACCCCGGTCAAACACCTGGTAGAACAGGTTCATCACGTCCCGATGGGCCTTCTCCACTTCGTCCAGCAGCACCACGCTGTACGGACGCTTTCTGACCGCTTCAGTGAGGATCCCGCCCTGGCCGTAGCCGACGTACCCCGGAGGAGAGCCTTTCAACTGGGAGACGGTATGCGGCTCCTGGTATTCGGAGAGGTTGATAGTGATTAAGGATTTCTCACCGCCGAACAGCGCGTCAGCAAGGGCAAGCGCGGTTTCAGTCTTGCCGGTGCCGCTCGGCCCGGTCAGCAGGAACACGCCCTGCGGGCCGTTCTCCGACGTCAGCCCGGTTTTGCTGGCACGGAGACGCTGCGCGATGGCGTTCAGCGCCGCGTCCTGGCCCACCACGCGTCTACCGAGCTGCTGTTCCAGGCTCAGCAGCTCCGTCTGCTCATCCTTCATCAGAGACGAGAGCGGCACGCCGGTCCAGTCGGCGATGACCGTGGCAACGGTGCGCGCGTCCACGTCCAGCCCCAGCAGCGGGTTCCCCTGCTGCACGGCACTAAGCTGGTTTTGCAGGTCCGCGATTTCCGCCTGGCGGGAGATATCGGCGCGGCAGGCGAGCAGGTTTTCCGTGAGCTTCAGCTCCTGGCCGTACTGCGTTTCCAGCTCGTCGAGCTGCAGGATAATACGGACTTCGTCCTGTTCGATGGCCGCCAGGCGTTCGCCGTGGGTGTGGTTACCCGCCGCGATATCTTCCAGCAGCGCCTGCTTTTCCATCGCCAGGGCGGTGAGCTGCGCCTTCAGGCGGGTCAGCGGCGCCGGCACCGTATCCAGGCTCATGCGGATGCGGGCGGAGGCGGTGTCGAGTAAATCCACCGCCTTGTCCGGCAGCTGGCGTCCGGTCAGATAGCGTCTGGAGAGGGTGACGGCGGCGCGCACCGCCTCATCGGTGATGTGCACCCCGTGATGCTCCGCGTAGCGGGACTTCAGGCCCCTGAGCATCAGGCAGGCGGTGTCGTCGTCCGGCTCATCGACTTTGATCATCTGGAAGCGCCGCTCCAGCGCCGCATCGCGCTCAAAATACTGTTTGTACTCGCTCCAGGTTGTGGCGGCGATAGTTCTGAGTTCGCCCCGGGCAAGGGCCGGTTTCAGCAGGTTAGCCGCATCGGCGCCGCCCGCCTGGTTACCCGCGCCGATAAGGGTGTGGGCCTCATCAATAAACAGAAGCACAGGCAGCGGCGACTGCTGCACCGCGTCGATAATGTTTTTCAGCCGCTGCTCGAATTCTCCCTTCACCCCCGCTCCGGCCTGCAGCAGGCCGAGGTCAAGGGTGCGCACGCTTACCGGTTTCAGCGCGTCCGGGACATTGCCTTCGGCGATTCTGATCGCCAGACCTTCCACCAGCGCGGTCTTGCCGACGCCCGGCTCGCCCACCAGTATCGGGTTGTTCTTGCGGCGTCGGGAAAGAATGTCCACCATCTGGCGGATTTCATTATCACGGCCGAACACCGGGTCGATTTTGCCGTCCCGGGCGCGGGCGGTCACGTCGAGGGTGAACTTATCCAGCGCATTCTGCAGAGCCGGATTCAGATCCCCTTCTTTTACGCCCGCATTAACCGGACGGCCGACAAACGCCACCTCGTCGCCCTGCGCCAGCTCTGCTTCCTGCTGCACCTCCGGGCGCTCTTCGGACTGCGCGTCCAGCAGCGGACGCAGGCGCGCCAGCTGGCTCTGCGCCAGGGTCAGCAGCGGCCACAGGCCGTCGCAGCGCACCAGACTCTGTTTATCCACCAGCGCCATCAGCAGGTGGATACTACGGATATGCTCCTCCCCGGCCAGCGAAGCGCTTAGCCATGCCTCCTGCATCAGAGTCTGAATAGCGTCTGAAAGCTGCGGGCGGCCGCGCACCGAACGGGGGAGCTTATCCATAAAGGTCAGCAAATCCTGCCATATCGCGTCCATATCCCATTCGTAGCGCCGCGCCAGTACCGTCAGGTCGCCCTCGCCCTGCTCCAGCAGTTTCAGCAGCCAGTGCTCGGGCAGGATTTCCGCGTGCGCCCGGGTCTGGCACAGGGTGGCAGCGCCTTCCATCGCACGGGCGCAGTAAGGGTTAAGTCGGCGTAACAAAATGGCGGGATTTTCCATGAGCTTTTCTCTTTATCAGTTCCGGACACGCTACCGCCCGTCGCTGTTCCCTGTTATTCAGGAACCCAAAGCGCATCAGGTCAGGCAGGCAGATTGTTTTTTTTGCTGAGCGCCCGTCAGTTCAGGCGCTCAGCAAAAACGGGCAGCGGAAACTGCCCATCAGGGGATGACTCTAAATAGTTCACGCTGTAGCAAGACGACAAGCGAACGCAGCCAACGCCGCTACAGCGTGAAATATGGCGAGTCATCAGGCGGTGGCGCGTTCGTTCCAGCTGTCGGAATGAATGATGTTGCCGTCCTTGTAGGTCCAGGTGATTTTTTCGTAACGCAGCTCAATCTGCTCGAGGTGGTTATGCTTCTCGTAGGACGGGTCCTTGACGTCGTGCATCAGCGGGTTGACCTTCACCACCTTCACGTTCTCAAGCTTCGTGTTGAAGTACTCCACTTCCTGACCGGCGTCGTTGATTTTGTACCAGCGGAACTCCGCCGACTTCAGCGTCTGGCCGGTTGTTACCGCCTTGTACAGGTACGGGCTGGAGGCGTCGATTTCCTTAGTGAACAGGAACGGCGTGTGGATTCGCGTGCCGGTCAGCTTCCCGGTGTTGTTGTCGGTCGGGATGTACAGGTTATGCTCCTGCGCCACCACCTCGATGCTGCCCTCACGGTCCTTCACGTCCACGGAACCTTTGATGTCCGCGCCGCCGTCGTCCTTCAGCCACAGATAGACTGGAATTGCCATATTACTTCTCCATTTATACACGTCGTCCTTCAGGCTGCCTCTTTGTTGGCTGCCTTCATTTGCCCCGGTCACATAGTGAACTATGCTCCCGGGGACGCATTCAGTTGCCGCCGCGAGGCAGCCCGAATGACTGTGTGTATCATTTTAAAAAGCGCCATCATCCTGCGATGGCGCGGGGGTCATGCCCGGTGGCTGGCAGGCATTCGCCTGCGGCACCAGACTGATTTCGACACGGCGGTTAAGCGCCCGGCCTTCGGCCGTGTCGTTGGGGGCAACGGGTCGGCTCTCGCCGTAGCCCTGCACCGCAAAACAGCTCTCCGGCACGTCGCCGGTGTCGCGCATCCAGTCGCGCACCGATTCGGCACGCTTAAGCGAAAGTATCTGGTTGGATTTATCGTCGCCGGTGCTGTCGGTATGGCCCGCCACCACAATCAGCCAGCCGGGCTTCGCTTTGATGCCCACCAGTGAGTTCACCAGCAGCTTTGTCGAGCCCGGCTTCAGCACCCACCTGCCGGTGTCGAACAGCGACATGCTGTCGAGGCGGATGATTTTCGGCGCGGTTTTCTCGGCAGGCTTCAGTGGCGGAGGCGGCGGGACATAGGAACGAATGGCGTCAAGCACCGGCATGCGCAAATGCTCCCCGTGATACAGGCCGAGCCCCATTTCCAGCGGTTCACCGTGGCGCGCCCACCGATCCAGCTGCAGCGCATCCCCGCGCAGGATCTGCACGGCGCGGGCTTTCGGGGCGTAGTCATCCATCGCAATCTGCGCGTAATGCTGAATATCGAACCCCACCCGCTGCAGCAGCTGGCGGTTGTTCCACGCGCTGGCGCACAGTGCGATGATGGCGGCAAGGGTGAACAGGCAGAATGCCCGCCGTAAAGTTCTGCTGAGCGGCGTAACGCCGGCGCCCAGTGGCAACAGCGGCAGAATAAAATTCGGCAGCGTGACATCCGCTGATGAGGGTTCGGGCTGCCAGCCGGGCAGCGAATTCAGGGCAGTATGTTGAGACAACCAGCGCTGCCACAGGCTATCAGCCAGAACCGGCGCCCCCGAAGGCGTCATGTGATATACCACCATCGCCGGGTCCGCCGGAGGCATATCGTCCGACGCCGCCGTCAGCGCGGCCATCATTGTTTGTTCAGTCAGGCGAACCAGCGTATTCATCCTCACCTGCGCAGCCAGGCGGTCCGTCCCGTCCTTTTGCGCCAGCCATGTCCCGGTGCTGCACGGCACATCGTCCGCCAGCCATACCTGCATGGCCTCCCCGGCCTGCGCTGTCTGCCACAGCGGTTGTGGAACAGACGCCCCCGCCACCTTACTGTTCAACAGTAAAGGCACCGCCCGGCGGCAATCGCTCCGCACCTGGCTCAGCTGCCAGCGCAGCTCATAAAGCCCGGCCGCCAGCGCCGCCTCATCACGATGCAGCTGCGGACAGACGCTGACCATCACCGCCAGCTGCGATACGAGGTCCGGGCGTTTCCACAGAAGAATACGTACCGTCTGCTGCAGTTCAGCCGTCGGGACGTTTAACCAGCAGCCCCGTGCCGTGCGGTAAACTGGCCCGCTCTCCGGCCACCCGGCGATATCGCCGCAGACCAGCACCACCGGCAGGCGATACGGCGCGTCCGGTATCTCATCCAGCCAGGCGTTATCTACCAGCGGATCTTCCCGCCTGCGCCCGGCGAAAATCAGCCCGGCGATGACGGCGGCCAGTATCAGCGCAGCGGCCAGAATCCGCCCGCCGGAGGCCAGCGGCAGAAACAGCAGGCAGAGCAGCAGCGCCAGGATCCCGCCCCAGAGCCATAACAGGCGCAAATAGCGCACGTTCATTTCCCGGCCCCCGGCAGCAGGGTTGCAATCAGGGAATCAAGCCAGTGGTTCAGACCCCACCACAGCGCGGCGATCGCTACCAGCGACAGCCCGATGCAAACCGGCCAGCGACGTAACCCGTCCGCCAGGCCGCTGCGCCCGGAGATACCCGCCAGTACGGGACGGCTCTGGTCCGTTTCAAACGGCGGCACGCGCTCGGTCAGTACCCGAACAAGCTGGTCACGAGCCGGCTCATTCAGGGCATAACACCCTTTAAAGCCGAGCATCAGCACCCGGTGGAAACAGGTCAGCACCGCCATATCCGGCGCGGGCTCGCGCAGAACCTGACGCATCCGTTCATACAACGCGTCTCCGGCGTCCAGAGCACCAAAGTATTTCGCCTGCAGCGGACGGTCATACCAGACGATGCAGGCATCATCCTCGCCTTCGCGTCCTTTGGCGGTCTCATCCAGCAGCGCACACCAGGCGTAGAGAATATGCCGACGGCTCGCCTCGCTGACGTCCGCAGCCTCGAGCTTCGCCATCACCTGTTCAATATGATCTACACAATGTCGCCACAGGCGGTCGCCCTCCCCGTCGGCCAGTCTTGCGCCGAACCGCAGTTCCGTCACCGTCAGCCACGCGTCCGCCATCAGGGCGTCGATATTTATGTCCTGTTTCATGAGCGCAGCACCGCAAACAGTTCAAGTTCCGGATCGCCCAGCAGACCGGGGACGTAAAAGACACAACTGCCTTCCAGCAGCATCGCCCGCGCCGCCGGATGGGTCATATCAAGGGTGAAATACTGGTTTTCCAGGCGCAGCGGGATAGCCGCAGGGACGTGGCTCATCGCGCGCAAAGGAATGCCGGGCTGCGAACCGTTGACCACCCTGTCGACTTCATCCGGGCTACCCGCTTTGCACTGAAGCGGAAACTGCTCCAGCAGTTGCGCTACCGGCAGCGGCGAGCGTACCGAGAGATAAAAATCCGCCTCTTCACGCAGTCTCGGATCGTGGAGACGGGCGTGCCAGCGCTTGCGCCGTTCATCGCGGACCATGTCAATCGCCACGACCCGCGACGGCAGGCTGGCTTCCAGCAGCACACCCAGCAGGTCAAACAACGGCGGGAAGACCGCCGTTAGCTGCTCATGACGATAGGCCGGAATATCGGCGGTGGTGTGATCAAGAGAAAACGTCAGCAGGCTGCCTGCAAGACCGGCCAGCGCCTGATAAAGCCGCTCCGGGTGTACCTGCGGATAGCGCACCAAATGGCTGAGCACCGGCTCAGCGCTGTTGAGCGCATTCAGCAGCCAGAACAGCGACACGTCCGCCACCGCGAAGTCGGCCATCCGTTCGTTGCTCTCCCGGCGCATAGACATCAGGCGCTGCAGGCGCGCGCGTAGCTGACCCGTCAGATATTCGGTCTGCTCCGTTAGCCAGCGGCTGGCCTGCACGTTCAGCAGCGGCGGGATAAACGACGCGTCCTGCGACCAGTCTCCCTGGCTGTCGCGCTTAAGACGGGCCACGGCGACGGTCTGGTAATTGCCGTTGTCGTTATCCTCTGTACGCAGCGTCAGCTCCGGCTGCATTACCGCAATCTGGCGGCTGTCATCCCCATAGCGGTTACGCACCTCCCGCCAGGCCAGACGCCAGCGCACAGGACGCTCCGCTTTCTGCTCCGGTTGCAGACAGTTGCCGCCGTTTTCATACTCATGGGGCAGCGCCAAAACCACCGTCAGTTCGTGGCTTTCTGTTTCCGGTAAGGTCATCACGGGCGGCAACGCATCGGCGTTATCGCTATCAGTGAGCGTTCCGTCAGCGAAACGCACGCACAGGTGGTCGGCCTTCAGCTTCCCCTGTTTCAGCAGCGCGGCGTCAAAAGCCGTCCGCGCAACCCCCCAGGGATGTATTGCTCCCAGTCGGGCGACACACTCGGTGTGCCAGGCCGCTTGCGCGGCCTCCTGCTGAAAATGTTGAGGGGAAACCATCTGGCCCCGCCCCCACAGCGGTCGTACTGTTTTCATCCCTGCCCCCGCCTTACGCTTTCGCTTTCGGCATCTGGCTGACCAGAGACAGGTTCACGTCCATCCCTTCCACCTGGAAGTGCGGCACCGCGTACA
>OKMV01000258.1_pt1 | contig 8880 bp, 5 predicted proteins | sample 1610051 | NCBI WGS metagenome assembly OKMV01 (sample SAMN04436613, study PRJEB24849) | human gut metagenome | biome: human gut; feature: NICU; material: stool | host: Homo sapiens | place: USA: Saint Louis, MO | collected 2009-12-09 | reverse complement strand
CCGAAACTGATGCCGGAATTCTGGCAGTTCCCGACCGTCTCTATGGGTCTGGGCCCAATCGGTGCGATTTATCAGGCTAAGTTCCTGAAGTATCTGGAACACCGCGGCCTGAAAGACACTTCCAAACAAACCGTTTACGCTTTCCTCGGCGACGGCGAGATGGACGAGCCGGAATCCAAAGGCGCGATCACCATCGCGACCCGTGAGAAGCTGGACAACCTGGTCTTCGTTATCAACTGTAACCTGCAGCGCCTTGACGGCCCGGTTACCGGTAATGGCAAGATCATTAACGAACTGGAAGGCATCTTTGGCGGTGCTGGCTGGAACGTTATCAAGGTTATCTGGGGCGGACGCTGGGATGAGCTGCTGCGTAAAGATACCAGCGGTAAACTGATCCAGCTGATGGAAGAGACCGTTGACGGCGACTACCAGACCTTCAAATCCAAAGACGGCGCTTACGTGCGTGAGCACTTCTTCGGTAAATATCCGGAAACCGCAGCGCTGGTTGCCGACTGGACTGACGAGCAGATCTGGGCCCTGAACCGCGGCGGTCACGATCCGAAGAAAGTCTACGCTGCGCTGAAAAAAGCACAGGAAACCAAAGGCAAAGCCACCGTAATCCTCGCCCATACCATTAAAGGTTACGGCATGGGTGACACCGCTGAAGGTAAAAACATCGCTCACCAGGTTAAGAAAATGAACATGGACGGCGTTCGCTACGTCCGCGATCGTTTCAACGTGCCGGTTGCCGATGCTGATATCGAAAAACTGCCGTACGTGACCTTCCCGGAAGGTTCTGAAGAGCACACCTATCTGCACGCCCAGCGTCAGAAACTGCACGGCTATCTGCCGAGCCGTCAGCCAAACTTCGATGAGAAGCTGGAGCTGCCGACCCTGGAAGATTTCGGTCCGCTGCTGGAAGAGCAGAATAAAGAGATCTCTACCACTATCGCGTTCGTTCGTGCCCTGAACGTGATGCTGAAGAACAAATCCATCAAAGACCGCCTCGTGCCGATCATCGCCGATGAAGCGCGTACCTTTGGTATGGAAGGCCTGTTCCGTCAGATTGGTATCTACAGCCCGAACGGTCAGCAGTACACTCCGCAGGACCGTGAGCAGGTTGCTTACTACAAAGAAGACGAGAAAGGCCAGATTCTGCAGGAAGGTATCAACGAACTGGGTGCCGGTGCATCCTGGCTGGCTGCTGCGACCTCCTACAGCACCAACAACCTGCCGATGATCCCGTTCTACATCTACTACTCCATGTTCGGGTTCCAGCGTATCGGTGACCTGTGCTGGCAGGCAGGCGACCAGCAGGCTCGCGGCTTCCTGATCGGCGGGACTTCCGGTCGTACCACGCTGAACGGCGAAGGTCTGCAGCACGAAGATGGCCACAGCCACATTCAGTCTCTGACCATCCCGAACTGTATCTCTTACGATCCGTCTTACGCGTACGAAGTTGCGGTCATCATGCACGATGGTCTGGAGCGTATGTACGGTGAGAAACAAGAGAACGTTTACTACTACATCACCACGCTGAACGAAAACTACCACATGCCGGCAATGCCAGCAGGCGCCGAGGAAGGTATCCGTAAAGGTATCTACAAACTCGAAACCGTTGAAGGTAGCAAAGGTAAAGTTCAGCTGCTGGGCTCCGGTTCTATCCTGCGTCACGTCCGTGAAGCAGCGCAGATCCTGGCCAAAGACTACGGCGTAGGCTCTGACGTTTATAGCGTCACCTCCTTCACCGAACTGGCGCGTGATGGCCAGGATTGTGAACGCTGGAACATGCTGCATCCGCTGGAAACGCCGCGCGTTCCGTACATCGCTCAGGTGATGAACGACGCTCCGGCAGTCGCATCTACTGACTATATGAAACTGTTCGCTGAGCAGGTTCGTACTTACGTACCGGCCGATGATTACCGCGTACTGGGTACCGACGGCTTCGGTCGCTCTGACAGCCGTGAAAACCTGCGTCATCACTTCGAAGTTGACGCTTCCTACGTGGTGGTAGCAGCGCTGGGCGAACTGGCTAAACGTGGCGAAATCGATAAGAAAGTGGTTGCGGAAGCCATCACTAAATTCAACATCGATGCAGATAAAGTTAACCCGCGTCTGGCGTAAGAGGTAAAAGAATAATGGCTATCGAAATCAAAGTACCGGACATCGGGGCTGATGAAGTTGAAATCACCGAGATTCTGGTCAAAGTGGGCGACAAAGTTGAAGCTGAACAGTCGCTGATCACCGTAGAAGGCGACAAAGCCTCTATGGAAGTCCCGTCTCCGCAGGCTGGCGTCGTTAAAGAGATCAAAGTCTCCGTCGGCGACAAAACCGAGACCGGTAAACTGATCATGATTTTCGATTCCGCCGATGGTGCAGCAGCCGCTGCACCTGCGCAGGAAGAGAAGAAAGAAGCCGCTCCGGCCGCCGCAGCACCGGCAGCCGCCAGCGCGAAAGAAGTTCATGTACCGGATATCGGCGGTGATGAAGTTGAAGTCACGGAAATCATGGTAAAAGTGGGCGACACCATCGCCGCTGAACAATCCCTGATCACCGTAGAAGGCGATAAAGCCTCTATGGAAGTGCCGGCGCCGTTCGCCGGTACCGTGAAAGAGATCAAGATTAACACCGGCGACAAAGTGTCCACGGGTTCCCTGATCATGATCTTCGAAGTGGCGGGCGCAGCGCCTGCCGCGGCGCCGGCGAAAGCGGAAGCCGCTCCGGCTGCTGCTGCACCGGCAGCTTCAGGTTCTAAAGAAGTTCACGTGCCGGATATCGGCGGCGATGAAGTTGAAGTGACTGAAGTGATGGTGAAAGTGGGCGATAAAATTGCCGCTGAACAGTCACTGATCACCGTTGAAGGCGACAAAGCTTCCATGGAAGTGCCTGCGCCGTTCGCGGGTACCGTTAAAGAGATCAAAATCAGCACCGGCGACAAAGTCTCTACCGGCTCTCTGATCATGGTCTTCGAAGTGGAAGGCGCCGCGCCTGCCGCAGCTCCGGCTGCCGCGGCTGCCCCAGCACCAGCTGCTGCACCGGCTCAGGCTGCTAAACCAGCTGCACCTGCTGCAAAAGCAGAAGGCAAATCTGAGTTCGCTGAAAACGACGCTTACGTTCACGCTACCCCGCTGATTCGTCGCCTGGCGCGCGAGTTCGGTGTAAACCTGGCGAAAGTGAAAGGAACTGGTCGTAAAGGCCGTATCCTGCGCGAAGACGTTCAGGCCTACGTGAAAGAAGCGGTTAAACGCGCTGAAGCCGCGCCTGCTGCTACCGGTGGCGGTATCCCGGGCATGCTGCCGTGGCCGAAAGTGGACTTCAGCAAGTTTGGTGAAGTGGAAGAAGTTGAACTGGGCCGCATCCAGAAGATCTCTGGTGCTAACCTGAGCCGTAACTGGGTGATGATCCCGCACGTTACGCACTTCGACAAAACCGATATCACCGATCTGGAAGCGTTCCGTAAACAGCAGAACGCCGAAGCTGAGAAGCGTAAGCTGGACGTGAAATTCACTCCGGTGGTCTTCATCATGAAAGCCGTTGCCGCGGCGCTTGAGCAGATGCCGCGCTTCAACAGCTCCCTGTCTGAAGATGCACAGCGTCTGACGCTGAAGAAATACATCAATATCGGTGTGGCGGTTGATACCCCGAATGGTCTGGTTGTTCCGGTCTTCAAAGACGTGAACAAGAAGAGCATTACCGAGCTGTCTCGTGAACTGACCGTGATTTCCAAGAAAGCGCGTGATGGTAAGCTGACCGCTGGCGAAATGCAGGGCGGTTGCTTCACTATCTCCAGCATCGGCGGCCTGGGTACCACCCACTTCGCACCGATTGTGAACGCGCCGGAAGTGGCTATCCTCGGCGTCTCCAAGTCCGCGATGGAGCCGGTATGGAATGGCAAAGAGTTCGTGCCGCGTCTGATGATGCCGATCTCTCTGTCCTTCGACCACCGCGTGATCGACGGTGCTGATGGTGCGCGCTTTATCACCATCATCAACAATATGCTGAGCGACATTCGCCGCCTGGTGATGTAAGCAAAAAGCCGGCCTGACGGCCGGCTTTTTTCTGGTAATCTCTTCTGCGTTTTGAAGTTACCAGCAATAAAGGACAAAATCGTTTGCCGTTTGTTGTTTCAAAATTGTTAACAATTTTGTAAAATGCTTGCGGATAGAACGTCCCGGTGGACATGGGCGTAAAAACAATAGCGTCAGACCCGCCGGATACAAATAACAGAGGTCATGATGAGTACTGAAATCAAAACTCAGGTCGTGGTACTTGGGGCAGGCCCCGCAGGTTATTCTGCTGCCTTCCGTTGCGCTGATTTAGGTCTGGAAACCGTCATCGTAGAACGTTACAGCACCCTCGGCGGTGTTTGCCTGAACGTCGGCTGTATCCCTTCTAAAGCACTGCTGCACGTTGCTAAAGTTATCGAAGAAGCGAAAGCGCTGGCCGAACACGGCATCGTTTTCGGTGAACCGAAAACCGACATTGACAAGATTCGCACCTGGAAAGAAAAAGTCATCACTCAGCTGACCGGCGGTCTGGCTGGCATGGCCAAAGGGCGTAAAGTGAAGGTGGTTAACGGTCTGGGTAAATTTACCGGCGCTAACACCCTGGAAGTGGAAGGCGAAAACGGTAAAACCGTCATCAACTTCGACAACGCTATCATCGCGGCGGGTTCCCGTCCGATCGAACTGCCGTTCATTCCGCATGAAGATCCGCGCGTATGGGACTCCACCGATGCGCTGGAGCTGAAAACCGTACCAAAACGCCTGCTGGTTATGGGCGGTGGTATCATCGGTCTGGAAATGGGTACCGTATACCATGCGCTGGGTTCAGAGATTGACGTGGTTGAAATGTTCGACCAGGTTATCCCGGCTGCCGATAAAGACGTGGTGAAAGTCTTCACCAAGCGCATCAGTAAGAAATTCAACCTGATGCTGGAAACCAAAGTGACCGCCGTTGAAGCGAAAGAAGACGGTATCTACGTTTCCATGGAAGGCAAAAAAGCCCCGGCTGAAGCGCAGCGCTACGACGCCGTGCTGGTAGCTATCGGCCGCGTGCCGAACGGTAAAAACCTCGATGCCGGTAAAGCAGGCGTTGAAGTTGACGAGCGTGGCTTTATCCGCGTTGATAAACAGCTGCGTACCAACGTGCCGCACATCTTCGCTATCGGCGATATCGTCGGTCAGCCGATGCTGGCGCACAAAGGCGTTCACGAAGGCCACGTTGCTGCCGAAGTTATCGCCGGCATGAAGCACTACTTCGACCCGAAAGTTATCCCGTCCATCGCCTATACCGAGCCGGAAGTTGCGTGGGTTGGTCTGACTGAGAAAGAAGCGAAAGAGAAAGGCATCAGCTACGAAACCGCCACCTTCCCGTGGGCTGCTTCTGGCCGCGCCATCGCTTCCGACTGCGCTGACGGTATGACCAAACTGATTTTCGACAAAGAATCTCACCGCGTTATCGGCGGGGCGATTGTCGGCACCAACGGCGGCGAGCTGCTGGGTGAAATCGGTCTGGCGATCGAAATGGGCTGTGACGCTGAAGACATCGCGCTGACCATCCACGCTCACCCGACTCTGCACGAGTCCGTTGGCCTGGCAGCAGAAGTCTTCGAAGGCAGCATCACCGACCTGCCAAACGCGAAAGCGAAGAAAAAGTAAATTTTTCTTTCAGGCAAAATTCAAAAAGCGGCTCAGTGAGCCGCTTTTTTTATCGGTGATGTTTAGAACTGTGTCGCCGTTAATAAAATTGCATATCTTATTAATACTTGAAAAATAGTTACTCAGTAAACTTATAGGTAGTTAACTATATGTGAGGTGTGTGATGAAAAAAGTTTTAACGACGACGCTGCTGGCAGCAACGCTGGTTTCGGGTATGGCCTGCGCGGCCGATGCCGCGATTCCCTGGGCTGATAACAGCGGCGGGACCGAAAGCACCCATATTGCGGCGATGGGCCAGGATTTGAATATGCAGCATCAGCAGATAACAAAGACCAGCGAAGGGGTATGGGCGGCGAATTCCGGCAGCATCAGCTCTGATGAAGCGGCGTTGACCAGCACTAAACCGGCTTTTGCGGGTGACCCGTCTCTGATGCCCCATCAGGGCTAAACCAGCACACAGATATGGCCCGGCGGCGTTATCGCACGCCGGGCTTTTTTCTATTGATTGATGGCCTGCCAGGCTGAATCCGGCGAAAACTGCGAAATGGCGCGCGCCTTGCTCTGCGTCTCATCCCCTAAATTAGCCTGATAAACCTCATCATTCTGGTTGACCATAAAGCTCATGATGCCGGTTTTCCCCCATTCCACAGGCCACGCCAGCAGGGCGAAGCCCTGACCCTCGCCATCTTGAATGATGCGAAAACGGTAGCCGTGATAGCCTTCGCCGGGTTCGGCGGGGCTAAACGCGGGCCCTAGCGGGCTGGGCGCTTCGCCGGGAGCGGCAGGCCAGTAGAGGCCGTCTTTCTTACCATCGCTGCTGATAATCCTCTGCGCCCAGGTGTGGTTTAGCCGATAAAAATCCTGCTGGGCATCAACGTAAGCGTGCATCGCCTGAATGGCTGACAGCTCATTGCGGCCAATCGCGCGAGTCAGGATCTCATCTTCAGCAGCGGCCATATCAAAACGCCAGCCGCTCTTATCCTTAATGATGGGGATCGGTAGCCGCCATGCTTCCTGTCCCACCTCCAGCCAGGCGCTATTCTGCTGCTGAACGATACGATGGCTGACTTTCCAGTCGCGCTGAAAGCGAGCGACGGCATCAGGGTCGATGCCCTCCGGCGGTAAAAATTGCTGCCAGCTATCGCCGAGCAGCCCGTTGAGGGCAGATTCATCATGCCTGCCGATTGCCGCAGCCAGCGCGCTTGCGGCCTGTTCCGGAGAGGAAAACTGCTGCTGAGCCAGCGCCATGGCGGGCGTCATGGCCAGCGCCAGCAGCGTCATTTTTAAAAATTTTTTCATCTGATTATCCTCAGCGGCGGCGCAGTTCACGGTGTTCGGAAAGATGTTCTCTGGCCGCGCTGCGCTGCTCGCTGCTTAAACCCGAGAGATGGCGGCTCTGCAGGCCGCGCTCCTGCTGAGACTGCCAGGAGGGAGAGCGGATATCGTTACCGCTCAGGGCATTGGCGTGCAGGTTATTCAGCTTCTGCTGACGTTGTTCAGGCGTTGCGGCCCGGAACTGTTCACGGCGCTGTTGCTGCTGCGCCGTCGGATGCTGAATTTGCGTTTTGACCGCTTCCCGATGCTGCTGTTGTACGGCGCTATTTTTTACCGCCGGCGTGGCGTCATAGCCGCGATAGTTATTGCGCTGGGTCACCTGATGGAGCTGCTGCGACGCGGCCTGGCGCTGGGCATCGCGGGAAGGCGCGTGATTAAGCGCGTTATCCGCAGGCCCGGTACGCTGCTGTAGTTGCGTCATGGCCGCCTGACGCTGCGCGTTGCGATCGGCGGGCTGATGTTGGGTCGCGCTAAGGCCGCCGGGAACATTGGTCTGATGGTAATGCTGCGCAATCGTATTGTTCGGATAGGGAATATTGCCGCGGTAGGCCGGATTATGCTGCCAGCTGGCGTGGTTTCCCGGCAGGTTCTGCCCGGTAATATGGTTGAAATTATTGACGTTGATGTTGATGTTATCGCCGTTGTGCGCGTAGCCGCCGTGATGATCATCATCGTGATGGTGATCGTCATCGTCATGGTGGTGATGATCGTCATCATCCCAGTCGATGCTGCTGAACAGAGCGTAGGTTGTGGCGACGCCGAGGCTATAGCCAAACCCCTTGACGAAGCTGTCGGTAAACTGCTCCCCCGGAGGCGGCGGCAGGTAGACCGGCGGATAGGCGGTGTCAGGCCAGGCGCCGTAAACAACTGAAGGGTTATAGGCCGGCACGTACACCACATTTGGATTGGTGGATTCGATTTTAATCACCTGCGCCGGGGCGGAGGATGTCACGGCGCTGCTGCTGCTGCGGGAAGCGGTGGCCGTGGACGTTGCCGAAGCCGGTGCCGCGGAGCGGGTGGCGGTGATGACTTTCTGCTGCGGCGTGGATTTTAACGTTCCGGTCTGCTGGGCGATGGCGCGTAAGCGCTGCACCGAATCCATGACGGCCTGCGGCTGGGCGAGAAAGGCGTTACCCAGGTTTTCCACCCACGGCGCATTTTCTCCCATTAACGCGAGAAGGGAAGGGAAGGCGACCAGCGATTTTACGCTGGGATCCCAGGGCTGATTTGCCACCGCTTGCACCGCCGCGTCGCCCTTCATTGTGGGGTTATCCTGCGACCACTCTACCGCCTGGACAACGTTACTCGGGTAGGTCGAAGCCATCAGCACCTGCGACAGCAGATTGTCCGGATAGAGCGCGATTGGCGCGACCCACTGGTCTATCTGCGCGGGTGTATAGGTCGTGGTCACCGGCTGGGCGGCGGCGGTTGCCTGCGCCGTCTGCGCAACGGCGGGGGGCTCGGGAACCGTTTGCGGCTCCCGGCTTTTGACGTAGAGCGTACCCGCGGCGGCTAATAGCCCGGCGCTACAGAGCAGCGCGAGCAGATGGGGTTTGAAAGGCAGTGTCATGAGAACTCCCGGCACAATAATTGGCCCGTTTTGACAGAGTATTGTCGAAAAGCGGGGGATTGCCTGAGTATAGAGAGCGCGTATTTGCGTTTTTGATTTTAGTTGGGATTTCGCTCAATTATGTGTAACAGAATTAATTTTATATACCGCTAAATTGACAGAAAACCTGCATTATTCTGCCCTTAACGATTCAGCTAATTTTTAATGTTGCTTTTTTGTAAACAGATTAACACCCCGCCAAAATCCTGCTATGCTGCCGACGCGGTATCGGGCATTTACCCTACAAACTGCTGTCTCACAGGAGCGTGAAGAGAA
>OKMV01000256.1_pt1 | contig 8977 bp, 7 predicted proteins | sample 1610051 | NCBI WGS metagenome assembly OKMV01 (sample SAMN04436613, study PRJEB24849) | human gut metagenome | biome: human gut; feature: NICU; material: stool | host: Homo sapiens | place: USA: Saint Louis, MO | collected 2009-12-09 | reverse complement strand
TGATGGCATCTTTGATATCAAAAATCCCCTTCTCATAGAGGTTCAGGACGATCTGCCGATTTTTAGCGTTGTTAGAAACGTTACGGTCAGCGTTCACCTCTTCAATCGTGAACTCAAGCGTCTGGGCCACCAGATCGTCAACCGATGAAGCAAAGTTGACCTGGGAATTCACCTCCGTCGTTTCCGGCGGAATAAAGGTGCTCATGATTTGTGAGAAAGGGACATCAAGGTTCATGTTGATGCACAGCAGGCCAATGACCCGATGGTCACGGTTGCGGATAGCGATAGTGACCGATTTCATCAGCACACCGCTTTTGGCGCGAGTAAAATAGCATTTGGAAACGCTGCTATCGGCTCCAGTCATATCGTGCAGCATGCGCAGCGCAAGGTCGGTAATTGGCGAGCCGATTTGACGGCCGGTGTGTTCACCGTTGGCGATACGAATAGCGGAACATTTTAAGTCCTGCAATGAGTGCAATACGATTTCACAGTGGGAACCGATGAGCATCGCTAACCCGTCCACTACCGCTTCATAGGATTTAAGGATATCGAAGTCGGTCTGGTCAAAAGGACGTTGATCCAGCAAATCAAGCTCACTGGTCTCGTTGGTTAAAAGCGACCTGGACATGAAAAAAAGCACTCCTTTTCAGGAGCCTGTCGTTATCGTCAGGGCAGGCTCATCATCATTATTAATCTATCTAAAGTAATACAGCGCCTGAGGTTCTTTCCAGTTTTAATTATATCTGCCCGCAATAAAAAAACCGCCGCCCCTGGAGGCGGCGGCTCAAAACCGATTACTTCTTAGCGTCAGCGGCTGGCGCTTCAGCAGCGGCTTCAGGCTTGGCGTTCGCTTTCGGCGCCGGTTTAATATCCAGCAGCTCTACATCAAATACCAGAGTAGAGTTTGCCGGGATACCCGGTACGCCAGTTTTGCCGTAAGCCAGATCCGGTGGAATGACCAGCTGGATTTTACCGCCTTTCTTGATGTTCTTCAGGCCTTCGGTCCAGCCCGGGATCACGCCGTCCAGGCGGAAGGAAAGCGGCTCGCCGCGGGTATAAGAGTTATCAAACTCTTTACCGTCGATCAGCGTACCTTTGTAGTTGACGACAACGGTATCGCTGTCTTTCGGCGTTTCGCCGGTACCCGCTTTCTCGACTTTGTAGAGCAGGCCAGATTTAGACGTTTTTACGCCTTTCTCTTTGGCAAAGGCGTCACGGTAAGCTTTGCCTTTTGCTTCATTCTCAGAGGCGTCTTTTTCCATTTTCTGCTGAGCAGCAGTTTTTACACGTGTTTCAAACGTCTGCAGAGTCTGTTCGATCTCCTGATCGGACAGTTTGCTCTTATCAGCAAAAGCGTCCTGAACGCCGGCGATCAGCTGATCTTTATCTAATTTGATGCCCAGCTTTTCTTGTTCTTTCAGGGAGTTTTCCATGTAACGTCCCAGCGATGCACCCAGCGCATAAGCAGATTTCTGATCGTCATTTTTAAATGCCGATTTGCTGTCCGTTGCGGGTGCCGCTTTCGCTGTAGTCTCAGCAGCGAAGCTCAGCGGTGCATTCAGGGCGATGGCCATAGTGGTCGCCAGCAGCGTTACTTTAAACAGTGATTTCATCCATTTCTCCAGGGCCGGGGCATCTCACCCCAGGGTTATCGTAAAAAACAAAAAACGTACTATAGAACGTTGCAGAACAAATCAACATACAGACGTACCTGAATATCGCCTCATTTAGGACTATTTTTGTATAAATTAGTTTCCTGTCAGACGTAACGATGCTGCGCGGATGCTGAAACTTCAGTAGAATCCGCCCGCAGGATAAGACAGAAGAGGTTACTCATGCACAATAGCACTTTAGAGACTCGCCTTGCGGAGCTGGAGAGCAGACTGGCGTTTCAGGAAATCACTATTGAAGACCTCAACAAGACCGTCACCGCCCACGAGATAGAAATGGCGAGGATGCGCGAACATATGCGCCTGATGGTCGAAAAACTGAAAGCCACTCAGCCTTCGCATATGGCTTCACAGGCGGAAGAAACGCCCCCGCCGCACTATTAAGACGTAAAAAAAGCGGGTTTCCCCGCTTTTTTCTATTCCGCGACGCGAGCGCAGCGGAATTAGTGGCAGCCGCAGCCGCCGTTGCCGCCGCAGCCGCCTTTGCCATGTTCGTGGTCATGGTCATGGCCGTGGCCACCGCAGCAACCATCATGATCGTGGTCGTGGCCATGATCGTGCCCGTGAGCACCGTGTACATGACCATGCTCCAGCTCTTCCGCCGTTGCTTCGCGAATCGCGACAACTTCAACGTTGAACTTCAGATTCTGACCAGCCAGCATGTGGTTACCGTCAACAACAACGTGTTCGTCACCCACTTCGGTTATTTCTACCGGTACCGGACCCTGATCGGTTTCCGCCAGGAAGCGCATGCCAACCTGCAGTTCATCAACGCCCATAAATACGTCTTTAGGAACGCGCTGAACCAGGTTTTCGTCGTACTGACCGTATGCGTCGTTAGCGCCGACTTCGACGTCAAATTTGTCGCCAACGTCGTGGCCGTCCAGCGCGTTTTCCAGGCCGGAAATCAGGGAACCGTGACCATGCAGGTAGTCAAGCGGCGCGCTTACCGGAGACTCATCAACCAACACACCGTCTTCTGTACGTACCTGATAGGCCAGGCTGACCACCAGGTCTTTTGCTACTTTCATGATATCTCCTGAGCATGGGAAGAATAGTGGCGCAGATTGTAGCGGAATTCTGCACCCGTGTACCCTCTAGCTTAAAAAAAGCCGATAGATAACGCTAGTCCGGATGAAAAATGCCTATCACTTGCTCTTCTTTGCGAACATGCTCACGGACCTCTTTATCCGCCTCACGCATCTGATGACCGCACTTAACGCACTCAACAATATCGACATTATTCTCACGCCACATCGCCAGCGAATCCTGGGCCTGGCACGCCGGGCATTTCGCACCGGCGATAAAACGTTTACGCACAGCCATATCATTTACCTTTATTCAAATTCATCCCAGCCGTCTAACTGCCTGCTCTCTTTTTGCATCTCGCGCTGAAAAATCTCCTCCAGCTCGCGTCTGGCTTCCCGCACGCGGGATATCTGCAGGGTATCACTATGCACCGGCATTAACTCACGCAGCATCCGCATATCGAGGCGCCGAAAATGCAGCTGGGCGCGCTGCGCCTGATGGGGATGCATGCCGAGCGAGATAAGCGCTTTTCGTCCTAGCTCCAGCGCGCTGGAGAAGGTTTCGCGGGAAAACTGCGCCACTCCCGCCTGCAGCAGCTCATGGGCCTCAACGCGTCCCCGCGCTCGCGCCAGAATATGGAGATGTGGAAAGTGTTGTTGACACATCTCCACCAGCTTCATGGTATCTTCCGGCTCGTTGCAGGTGATAACGATCGACTGCGCGTCTTCGGCTCCCGCCGAGCGCAGGAGCTCCAGCTGCGTCGCATCGCCAAAATAAACTTTATAGCCATATTTACGCATCAGATTGACCGCGCTGATATCGCGCTCCAGTACCGTAATACGCATTTTGTTCGCCATCAGCAGACGGCCAATCACCTGGCCGAAACGCCCAAAACCAACGATGATCACCTGCGGTTTGTCATCTTCAACCCACGGAGCCTCGCCCTCCTCTTCAGGTTGGTTCAATCGCCGCGAAAGGACTTTATCGATGAGCTTCATCAGCAGCGGCGTGGTCATCATCGATAATGTCACCGTCACCAGCAGCAGGGCCATCTGATCGTTTTGAAACAGACGAAGCGAAGCGGGGAGTGAGAACAGCACAAAGGCAAACTCTCCCCCCTGGCTCAGCACGCCGGCAAACTGCACCCGTTCAGAGCTGCGCAGGCCATAAACCCGTGCCAGAAGATACAGGACGAGACCTTTTACCGTCACCAGTATCGCGACGCTGGCCACAACCCACAGTAAATGGGTATAGAGCACCCCAAGGTTCAGCGCCATGCCAACGGAAATAAAGAACAGCCCGAGGAGAAGCCCTTTAAACGGCTCAATGGCGATTTCCAGCTCGTGGCGATACTCGCTCTCTGCCAGCAGGACGCCGGCGATAAAGGTCCCCAGCGCCATCGACAAACCGAGCGCATCCATAAACAACGCCGATCCGAGAACCAGCAGTAGCGTCGCCGCGGTGAAGACCTCCCGCACGCCGGATCCGGCGATAAACCGAAATACCGGCCTCAGCAGATAACGACCGCCAACCAGCATTCCGCCGAAGGCCAGCACCTTCATCCCGATGGTGAGCCAGTTAAAATGGTCGTCACCTGACCCTGCGAGCAGGGGAACCAGCGCCAGGGCCGGGATCACGGCCAGATCCTGAAACAGCAGTACGGAGAAGCCCAGCTGCCCGGACTCGCTGCGGCTCATGCCTTTCTCCCGCATCAGCTGCAGCGCCATCGCGGTGGAAGACATCGCCAGCCCAATCCCGCCAACCACCGCAGCGCGCCATGAGAAGTCGCTAAGCATGAGCAAACCGCCAAGTATCAGCGCGCTGAAGGCGACCTGAGCGGCCCCGACGCCGAAAATGGAGCTTCTCAGCCGCCACAGCTTGGACGGATTCAACTCCAGTCCGATGATAAACATCAGAAAGACGACGCCTAATTCTGAGAAGTGAAGAATTTCATCCACATCGCTGATGAAGCCTAATCCCCAGGGGCCGATGGCGATACCGGCCAGCAGATACCCGAGCACGGCACCAATACCCAGCCTCGCCGCCAGCGGCACCGCCACTACGGCGGCAAACAGAAATAACACTCCGGCCAGCAGTAAATCAGCTCCCGCCATTTGGACCTCCCGCCGTTACAGGGTTAGCCAGCCAATCGCGGTAGGCGCGAGCGCGGCTTTTCAGATCGTCGGGTGATTGCCGACGCGCCCAGTAGACGATAATCGGGCTCATCCAGTGCATGCGGCACATACCGGCGGTCAGTTCGAAAGGGCGGAGAATATCATTCATCGGATAACGATGGGCATCGCGCCGGTAGGCGCTCTCCGGCTCGCCGGTAGTAATGATGCTACGCCAGTACTTTCCCGCCAGCTGATTCCCTCCCGCCCCGCTGGCAAAGCCGCGGCTGAGCACCCTGTCCAGCCACTCTTTCATCAGTGCCGGGCAGCTCCAGGTATAGAGCGGATGCTGGAAAACAATCACCTCATGCTGGCGCAGGAGATCCTGCTCGCAGGCGATATCGATAAAAAAATCCGGATAGTGCGCGTAGAGATCGTGCACGGTCACATTCGACAACTGTAAGGCCGGTTCAAGCAAAACCCGGTTGGCCACGGAATCCTGAGATTCTGGGTGGGCATACAGCAGCAAAACTTTCGCTGTCTGAGACATCTTTCCCCTCCCGAACGTCTTCTGGCGGCCTGTGCAGCGGCTGCGTCCCGACGCAACCAGAATGACTTTGTGTATCATCTTCATTTTGGGCTACCATTGCGGCCCGGTTGAGCGATTCGCTCGACACTACATTATCATAATGACAAATTAACATAGTCAGAACATACGGCGCCTTATGATTGTTTTCTCCTCCTTACAAATTCGTCGCGGCGTACGCGTCCTGCTGGACAACGCTACCGCCACCATCAACCCAGGGCAAAAAGTCGGCCTGGTGGGTAAAAACGGCTGCGGTAAATCCACGCTGCTTTCGCTTTTGAAAAACGAGATTAGCGCCGACGGCGGCTCAATGACCTTCCCCGGCAGCTGGCAGCTGGCCTGGGTTAATCAGGAAACGCCTGCGCTTGCGCAGCCGGCTATTGACTATGTTATTGATGGCGATCGCGAATTCCGCAAGCTGGAGGCGGACCTGCACGAAGCCAACGAACGTAATGACGGCCATGCCATCGCGACGGTCCACGGTAAGCTGGACGCCATCGACGCCTGGACCATCCGCTCGCGTGCGGCCAGCCTGCTCCACGGGCTCGGTTTCAGCAACGAACAGCTTGAAAGACCGGTGAGCGACTTTTCCGGCGGCTGGCGTATGCGTCTCAACCTCGCGCAGGCGCTGATTTGCCGTTCCGATCTGCTGCTGCTTGATGAACCGACGAACCACCTCGATCTCGACGCGGTCATCTGGCTGGAGAAGTGGCTCAAAGGCTACCCGGGGACCCTGATACTGATCTCCCACGATCGCGATTTTCTCGATCCGATCGTCGACAAAATTATCCATATCGAACAGCAAACGATGTTCGAGTACACCGGCAACTACAGCTCATTTGAAGTGCAGCGCGCGACCCGTCTTGCGCAGCAACAGTCGATGTATGAGAGCCAGCAGCTGCGCGTCGCGCATTTGCAGAGCTACATCGACCGTTTTCGCGCTAAAGCCACCAAAGCTAAACAGGCGCAAAGCCGTATCAAAATGCTCGAGCGTATGGAGCTCATCGCCCCTGCCCACGTTGATAACCCGTTTCACTTTAGCTTCCGCGCGCCGGAAAGCCTGCCCAATCCCCTATTGAAAATGGAAAAGGTCAGCGCCGGTTATGGCGAGCGCGTGATTCTCGACTCAATCAAGCTGAATCTGGTTCCCGGTTCGCGCATCGGTCTGCTGGGGCGTAACGGGGCCGGTAAATCGACGCTGATAAAACTGCTGGCCGGCGAGCTACAGCCGCTGCAGGGTGAAATTGGTCTGGCGAAAGGCATCAAGCTTGGCTACTTTGCCCAGCATCAGCTGGAGTTCCTGCGCGCCGACGAATCCCCGCTGCAGCATCTTGCCCGTATTGCGCCGCAGGAGCTGGAGCAGAAGCTGCGCGACTATCTGGGCGGTTTCGGCTTCCAGAGCGATAAAGTCAACGAAGAGACAAAGCGTTTCTCCGGCGGCGAGAAAGCGCGCCTGGTGCTGGCGTTAATCGTCTGGCAGCGGCCTAACCTGCTGCTGCTTGATGAACCCACCAACCACCTCGATCTCGATATGCGCCAGGCGCTAACCGAAGCGCTCATTGATTTTGAAGGCGCGCTGGTGGTGGTTTCGCACGACCGTCATCTGATTCGCTCCACCACCGATGACCTTTATCTGGTGCACGACAGCAAAGTCGAACCTTTCGATGGCGATCTTGAAGACTATCAGCAGTGGCTGAGCGACTCGCAAAAGCAGGAAAGCCAGACATCGGAAGAGCCAAAGGAAAACGGCAACAGCGCCCAGGCGCGTAAAGATCAGAAACGCCGGGAAGCCGAACTGCGTACGCTGACCCAGCCGCTGCGCAAAGAGATCGCCCGACTGGAAAAAGAGATGGAGAAGTTCAACGCGCAGCTGGCGCAGGCGGAAGAGAAGCTGGGCGACAGCGAATTGTACGATCAAAGCCGCAAAGCCGAGCTCACTGCGTGTCTACAGCAGCAGGCCAGCGCGAAGTCCGGGCTGGAAGAGTGTGAAATGGCCTGGCTGGATGCCCAGGAGCAGCTGGAGCAGATGCTACAGGAAGGCTAGCGGCAATATGCCATACGTGAAGGCGGGCTAACCCGCCTTTTTTCATCCTCCGCACCCTGGCTTAGCGCTGCGCCGCCAGTCGGGCGCGGATCTGCGACAGCGAGGCATAGCCGTACAGCTTGCCATCCAGAAAGCGCGTTTTTAACTCGCCCTGCTGCTCCTGTTCCAGCGTTTGCCCATCGTACAGCTGCAGTTCCCCCAAGGCGTCGCGTTCCACGCGCAGCAGACCACGCGCCGAACGTTTAAGACCATTATCGGTTTTCGGCTCCTTAAAGAGGGCTCTTCCCTCGCCGTTCACCTCCCCCCAGGTTGCCTTCATCGCGAAGCCGAAGGTATCGCGGGTGTTGTACTGGTAGGTAAATGAACCCACGCCGAACACCACGTTAGCGCTGGCAAAACCTTTCGCTTCCAGGCGACGCAGGATCTCATCCGCTCTGGCGAGAGTAATGGAATCGCCGTAAATCAGGCCGACATGCGGATCCAGCACCTTGTATCCTTTTTCGTTGATAGTGCCGCCAAAAATTTCCCACAGAATCTCCACGGAGCCTTTCTCCTCGGCGCTGCGCTCGCTGCGGGTGTCGTCGCCAGCTGCGGTTCCGCACAGAATCGCCACCGGATCGCCGCTGTCCGGACGGAATACCACGCGCCCCTGACGCTGCATAATTATTGCCTGCAGCTCGCGGGTGTATTCGGCCAGCACCTGCCAGTAGTCCCAGGTATCCGAGACGATAGAGACGAAACCCTGCGGGTGGACTTCGGTAATCAGCCGGCGAAAGGTTTCAATTTCCCGCTCGCGCTCGCCCATACACATCACGCTGTGTTCCGTAGCCGGAATGCTGGCGCCGATGAGCTCATCTTCACCGCGAGTGTAATAATCACGGGCATACAGCAGCGAAGGCAGGCTATCGGTCCCTTTGAAGCTGGCCAGATGTCCGCAGCCCGACTGCGCAGTGTCGTGCAGTCCGGACATTCCCCGAAACGAAAAGTCGTGACATTGGAAATCAAGGTGCGTCAGATCGCTACAGGTTTTCTCCGCCCAGCGTTCGCAAATCAGGCGATAGTGGTGGGCGATGGTCGCGTTGGTTGACGCTTTCCACAGCTCCGCCGAAAGCACCGTCTCCAGATAGTTCACCAGCCAGAAGAACTCAGGTTGCGTATTGGTAATGGTCAGCACCGGTACTTTCATCGGCACCTTGGTGCCTTCATCCAGCGCTTTGATATGCAGCGGTAAATAGCCAAGCCGATGCAGAGCGCGAATAGGCTCCACCCCAACCGTATCGCTCCCCAGATAGCCGTCCATCACCTGCTTATACTCGTTCACGACCTCCTCTTCCGGGCGGGCGAAAAACGCGTCGTTAAACAGATCGACCAGGAACCACTGCAGAAAGCCCTGCAGGCCGAAAAATACCAGCTTGCCATCGGCCTGCGGCGACTGGAAAAAACGATCGCTGCGCGGGGTAAAGTTAGAGTAGACCTTCGTTGTCCCCTGTGGATACTGCACGCGATGGGAAACTTTATAACCATCGATGGCCAGAAT
>OKMV01000252.1_pt1 | contig 9012 bp, 9 predicted proteins | sample 1610051 | NCBI WGS metagenome assembly OKMV01 (sample SAMN04436613, study PRJEB24849) | human gut metagenome | biome: human gut; feature: NICU; material: stool | host: Homo sapiens | place: USA: Saint Louis, MO | collected 2009-12-09 | reverse complement strand
GGTGGTGCGCAGGTTCACGCCCATTTCGTTGGCGACGATATTCGCCAGGGTGGTTTTACCTAACCCCGGCGGACCAAAAATCAGCAGGTGATCGAGCGCATCGCCGCGCAGCTTTGCCGCCTGGATGAAAATCTCCATCTGAGAACGAACCTGCGGCTGGCCGATATACTCATCCAGCAGTTTGGGACGGATCGCGCGATCCACCACGTCATCTGGCTGAATGGTGCCTGCCGATACCAGGCGGTCTGCTTCAATCATCCTTTACCTCACAATGCAGCGCGCAGCGCTTCACGAATCAGGGTTTCACTGCTGGCATCCGGTTTAGCAATTTTGCTCACCATCCGGCTGGCCTCCTGAGGTTTATAGCCCAGCGCCACCAGCGCGGCAACCGCTTCCTGTTCAGCGTCATCGTCAGACGGGCCAGCCGGCGACGTCAGGACCAGATCCGCTGCCGGCGTAAACAGATCGCCGTGCAGTCCTTTGAAGCGGTCTTTCATTTCGACAATCAGGCGTTCCGCAGTTTTCTTGCCGATCCCTGGCAGTTTGACCAGCGCCGCCAGCTCTTCACGCTCAACGGCATTGACAAACTGCTGCGCCGACATGCCGGAAAGGATCGCCAGCGCCAGCTTTGGACCGACGCCGTTGGTTTTAATCAGCTCTTTAAACAGCGTGCGCTCCTGCTTGTTATTAAAGCCATACAGCAGCTGTGCATCTTCACGGACGATAAAGTGGGTGAAAATGATCGCCTCTTTACCCACGTCCGGCAGCTCATAGAAGCAGGTCATCGGCAGATGAACCTCATAGCCTACGCCTCCCGTTTCAAGTAAAACCAGCGGGGGTTGTTTTTCGAGAATGATGCCTCTGAGTCTGCCTATCACATGGAGCTCCTGGATTAAGGGCCGAAAGTCTAATGCGGTATCATAAAAAAAGGCTGGATAGATATCCAGCCTGATTTCAGGTTATCGTAAGCGTCCGCGCGCCAGGTTCAGGCGGCTTTCGCCGATCTGAGCTGCGTTCTGGCTGACGTGGCAATGGGTGATGGCGATGGCTAAAGCATCTGCCGCATCCGCCTGCGGGTTAGCCGGCAGCTTAAGCAACGTGCGCACCATGTGCTGCACCTGGCTCTTTTCCGCGCTGCCGATGCCGACAACGGTCTGCTTTACCTGCCTGGCGGCGTACTCAAAGACCGGTAGGTCCTGATTCGTCGCCGCGACAATCGCCACGCCGCGCGCCTGGCCGAGCTTCAGCGCCGAGTCGGCGTTCTTTGCCATAAACACTTGTTCGATGGCGAAGTAGTCCGGCTGGAACTGGGTGATAATTTCCGTCACGCCCGCATAGATAAGCTTCAGGCGAGACGGTAAATCATCCACTTTCGTGCGAATACAGCCGCTGCCCAGGTAGCTCAGCTGGCGTCCAACCTGGCGGATGACGCCATAACCAGTGACGCGCGACCCCGGGTCAATGCCGAGAATAATGGCCATCACGCGCCTCCGGTTAGTGGTTTAACGGTCGGCAACATTAGAGCGTTGCGGCGACCTCATCAGAGATCTCGCCGTTATGATAAACTTCCTGCACGTCGTCGCAATCTTCCAGCATATCGATCAGACGCAGCAGTTTCGGCGCAGTTTCCGCGTCCATGTCCGCTTTGGTTGACGGGATCATCGAGACTTCAGCGGCGTCCGCTTTCAGGCCGGCGGCTTCCAGCGCATCGCGTACCGCGCCCATCTCTTCCCAGGCGGTATAAACGTCAATCGCGCCGTCGTCATAGGTCACAACGTCTTCCGCGCCCGCTTCCAGCGCCGCTTCCATGATCGCATCTTCGTCGCCTTTCTCGAAGGAGATAACGCCTTTTTTGCTGAACAGGTAGGAAACGGAACCGTCGGTCCCCAGGTTACCGCCGGTTTTGGTGAAGGCATGACGTACTTCCGCCACGGTACGGTTGCGGTTGTCGGACAGACATTCAACCATTACCGCCGTGCCGCCAGGACCGTAACCTTCATAGATGATGGTTTCCATGTTCGCATCATCATCGCCGCCGACGCCGCGCGCGATAGCGCGGTTCAGGGTGTCGCGGGTCATGTTGTTGCTCAGCGCTTTGTCGATTGCCGCGCGCAGACGCGGGTTAGAGCCCGCATCGCCGCCGCCCAGACGCGCGGCGGTGACCAGCTCGCGAATAATTTTCGTAAAGATCTTACCGCGCTTGGCATCCTGTGCCGCTTTGCGGTGCTTGGTGTTGGCCCATTTACTATGACCTGCCATAAAAAACTCTCCAAAAAAAAGCGCGCCCTTTCAGGCGGCGTTAATTACAAATTCTTCAATCGCCTGCCGGTTGCTCCAGGACTTGGTCAACGTGGCGGCTTCCGCCGCGTCAACCCAGCGATAGTCCAGATGTTCCGTAAAGACAATCTGGCGTTCATGGGGGAGCGCGAGACGGAACCAAAACTCCGTATTGCGCTCAACGCCCGGCGCATAGCGATGACGTAAATGAGAAAATATCTCGAATTCTACCGTACGCTGACAATCAACCAAAGCCAGCTGCTCGCAGGCAACATCGATAGCGACCTCTTCCATAACTTCACGCGCGGCAGCCTGCGGCGCGGTTTCTCCCTCTTCCAGGCTGCCGGTAACCGACTGCCAGAACGCGGGATCGTCGCGCCGCTGCAACATCAGCACCCGCTTCGTATCTTCGGCGTAAATCACCACCAGTACGGAAACGGGGAGCTTGAATGACATCTTACTTATTCTCCAGAGACTCTTTTGCCTCTTTCGCCACCACCTGAATACCGAGTTCGCTCAGCGATGCCGGGTTAGCGAAGCTTGGCGCTTCGGTCATCAGGCAAGCGGCTGCGGTCGTTTTCGGGAAGGCGATAACGTCACGGATATTATCGGTACCGGTCAGCAGCATGGTCAAACGGTCGAGGCCAAAAGCCAGACCCGCGTGCGGCGGGGTACCGTATTTCAGCGCGTCCAGCAGGAATCCAAACTTCTCGCGCTGCTCCTGCTCGTTAATGCCCAGGATGCCGAACACGGTCTGCTGCATCTCACCGCTGTGAATACGCACGGAACCGCCGCCCACTTCATAGCCGTTGATGACCATATCGTAGGCGTTGGCCACCGCGTCTTCCGGCGCGGCTTTCAGCTCGGCGGCGGACATGTCTTTCGGCGAGGTGAACGGATGGTGCATCGCGGTCAGGCCGCCTTCGCCGTCGTCTTCAAACATCGGGAAGTCGATCACCCACAGCGGCGCCCATTTGTCTTCGTCGGTCAGGTTCAGGTCTTTGCCCAGCTTCAGACGCAGCGCGCCCAGCGCGTCGGCGACCACTTTTTTGTTATCCGCGCCGAAGAAGATCATATCGCCATCCTGCGCGCCGGTGCGCTCAAGGATCGCTTCAACGATGTCGGCGTTGAGGAATTTAGCCACCGGGCTGTTGATGCCTTCAAGGCCTTTCGCCCGCTCGGTTACTTTAATATAGGCCAGCCCTTTCGCGCCGTAGATCTGGACAAACTTACCGTATTCGTCGATTTGCTTACGGGTCAGCACAGCGCCGCCCGGTACGCGCAGCGCGGCAACGCGCCCTTTGGCGTCGTTAGCCGGGCCGGCGAAGACGGCGAATTCCACCGCTTTCACCAGATCGGCGACGTCCACCAGCTCCATCGGGTTACGCAGGTCTGGTTTGTCAGAACCGTAGCGGCGCTCGGCTTCGGCGAAGGTCATGATCGGGAAATCGCCCAGATCCACGCCCTTCACTTCCTGCCACAGGTTACGCACCAGCGCTTCCATGACTTCGCGCACCTGCCCGGCGGTCATGAAGGAGGTTTCCACATCGATCTGGGTAAATTCCGGCTGACGGTCGGCACGCAGGTCTTCGTCGCGGAAGCATTTAACGATCTGATAGTAGCGGTCAAAACCGGACATCATCAGCAGCTGCTTGAACAGCTGTGGAGACTGCGGCAGCGCGTAGAATTTCCCTTTATGTACGCGGGATGGGACCAGGTAGTCGCGCGCGCCTTCCGGCGTGGCTTTGGTCAGCATCGGCGTTTCGATGTCGAGGAAACCGTGGTCATCCATAAAGCGGCGCACCAGGCTGGTGATTTTCGCACGGGTCTTCAGGCGCTGCGCCATTTCCGGACGACGCAGGTCCAGGTAGCGATATTTCAGACGCGCTTCTTCGGTATTGACGTGGTTGGAGTCCAGCGGCAGCGCTTCAGCGCGGTTGATAATCGTCAGATCCGATGCCAGCACTTCGATGGCGCCGGTGGCCATATCGCTATTGATGTTTTTTTCGTCACGCGCGCGCACGGTACCGGTGACCTGGATGCAGAACTCATTACGCAGTTCAGAGGCCAGCTTTAATGCGTCGGCACGATCCGGATCGAAAAACACCTGTACGATGCCTTCGCGGTCACGCATATCGATAAAGATAAGGCTACCGAGATCACGACGACGGTTGACCCAACCACACAGAGTCACTTGCTGCCCTACGTGGGACAGACGAAGCTGCCCGCAATATTCTGTACGCATGAGATATCCCTTAACTTAGCCGCAGGCGGATTGTTGCCTGTCTTGCAGGCGACGAGGTCGCAGCTTTAGCTGATGTCACAACTGAATGAAAAAAGGCGGCTATTATACTGGAAATTATGGCGCACGATAAGCCCGGCGCAGCGCGCAGCGTTGCTTTGCTGCGCGCTTATTGCTTGTACTCACAAAAATTAACAAAATTTGTTACCCTCGGGCGAGATCGGCAACGGTATTGTAGCGACCTGACAACAGAAGAAGATACGGGGATATCATGTTAGAACTCAATGCAAAAAAAACCGCGCTGGTGGTTATAGACCTGCAGGAAGGCATTTTACCGTTTGCCGGCGGCCCGCATCGGGCTGACGACGTGGTTGAGCGCGCCGCGAGTCTGGCCAAAAAGTGCCGCCAGCAGGGTTCCCCGGTGGTCATGGTTCGCGTTGGCTGGTCGGCGGATTTCGCCGAAGCGCTGAAGCAGCCGGTCGATGCCCAGGCAGGCGCCCATACGCTACCGGAAAACTGGTGGACCTATCCGCTGGCGCTGGAAAAGCAGGAGAGCGACATCGAAGTCACCAAACGCCAGTGGGGAGCCTTTTACGGCACCGACCTGGAGCTGCAGCTTCGCCGTCGCGGTATCGATACGATTATCCTGTGCGGTATCTCAACCAATATCGGCGTCGAATCGACGGCGCGCAACGCCTGGGAGCTGGGCTTCAATCTGATTCTCGTTGAAGACGCCTGCAGCGCAGCAACGGCTGAACAGCATCAGGGCAGCATGACGCACATCTTCCCGCGTATTGCCCGCGTGCGCAGTACCGAGGAGGTACTTGCCGCGTTATGATCTATATTGGGCTTCCCCAATGGGCGCACCCGAAGTGGGTGCGCCTGGGTATCACCAGCCTTGAAGAGTATGCCCGCCATTTTAACTGCGTGACGCGGTAAATTTAAAAATCGACAAATATCGTCCAGGAGCGCCATTTTTATGGCTGGAGATAGCAATCAATATCGGTTGTTTGCAATATTTGGCGACTTTTGCTGATTTCTAATGCCCCATCAGTGCCCCATTAAGCCAATTCCTCGATAATAACGATCCCATTCTGACCATCTGCACCAGGATTAACCGGCCTTGAAGGCCCATTGGAACATCCAGACGCCCCGCCGCCATATCCACCGCCATTGTTAGCCGGATTGTTTATGGCTGGAATTGAGCCACCTACGCCAAGTTGACTATTTGCTCCGCGCGAGGCGATTGCATATTCAGTTGAAATAGCTGATGCACATTCAGAGCCCGGCCCACTTATCCCGACAATATTCCACCCGGTAGGGCTGTTTGAGTTTGTGTTCGCCACTGGCTGAAATGGAGGATTAGCCGGACCCGCAGGCAGGCCCGCTTTGCCGCCGGGAGCGGAAATCAGCGCTCCTACGGAGCTGGTGCCTCCATCTTCCCCATAAAGTGAGGATGCAGTCCCGCCTTTCCCGCCCAGGCCAATAGTGATCATTACTGAGGTTAATGCGGATACGTCATAAATTCCCTCGGCGTATGCGCCAGCCCCGCCGCCATTGCTAATCGAAACCTGACCAGCACCGGTCGCCGGCGCAGCAGAACTACCTCCACCGGCACCCAAAATTCTAATCCTCCATTTTGTTGCGCCAGGTGTTTTTGTAAACGTCCCGGTGCTCGTAACGACGCGCGGAACGCCCATAAGGCGACCATTGATCGTGCCATCTGACGACCCGAGATTTAATAGGGCCTGTCTTACCGCCTCACTTCCTTCGGCTGCAATTTCAGAAAAATTATTAGAAATCTGTAGGCAGGAAAGGAAAGACCCCGCGGTCAACATATTTGCCACAATATCATTCGTTGACCAGACTCTTGCCGTGGTCCCTTCCTGTCCTCGCTGCACAGTCATAACGTCACCGGAGACAGAGGTTACGTGCATTATTTCCGTAATTAATTTAGTCGCGGCATCAACAATGGTTAATTTGAAATAGCTTTGACCTGATACGGGCTGAGGAAATAAGCCACCTGTTCCGCTACTCACTGTAATAACAGTCGCAGATGCGCTAATCCCTGAAGCGAGGACGCTTTTAGCATTGTTATTTGCCAGTAGTTTTAGCGCCATGATTCCTCCAAAAATAAAAATCCGCAATTAAGCGGCATTTAACAAATTTATTACGCGGGTTTATATAGCGGGGCAATCATCCTGCCTCATATCATTTATCACATATGTTGCGACGCCGAGCACTTCAACCTCATCCATGGCATCTCCTTCAATCGTTTCTCCCTCAACTGTGATAAATGAACGGCCCATTAGCTTTGCAAACTGAAGTTCGCCAGCAGAACGTATGAGCAGAATACTCCCCTGCTTAACCTTTAGAGACAAGTCCAGAACAACATACCCACGGTCGGTTGAGATAACTCGTGAGTTTGCTGTGATGTTGCACAGAGAGTTCACTGTTAAAGTGGTTTCAATGTAATCCGTAGCCGGTGACGGGAACCCCATGATCTCCCCTCCAATAAATACTGTTTGCATATACAGTAGTTTTATTGAAGGGGAAGATCAAGCGAGGTTGCGGCTATCAATTTTCATGGCAGCCGCAAGTCTCTACAATCACTGTATTAACCCAAATCGTTAATGCCCCATGCCGCATTCAGATACGCACTGATACTGTCGATAACAGAAGCCACTTCGGCCTGTGTTAGCGCTGCTTCAAAAATCAGTTCCATACCCATGGTGATATCCGCTCCGGCCGGATATGCAGCACTGGCATGATGCGACCCAATCCTGATGGTTCTGCCTGTGTATGCCGTCCTGTTAGTCAGCGTTCGCGATCCCTGCCATGCAAGCGCCCCTCCCTGCCGGCCACCGATTCGTGCAATGTTGTTATCGCCGTCGATCAGTGACACAAAGGCTGCCCATTTGGTTACGTCATAGTTGGTCGTGAAGTTGTTAATAAGATTGGTCGGCGTGGCATTATTATCCTCAACGAAAGCGCCATAGATCGTGTTAGGTGCAGTGGTCGTATACATAAACGCGAGGCCATCACCACGATAAACAATCGGTGACCCTGAGTAATTGTAGTTACCCATCATGAAAGCCTGTCGCTGCTCAGTAGCTGCAGTTGGCTTTACCGGCTTACAGATCACGATATGTGTCTGGTTCCGACTGGATACCCTTCCCGTATCAAAGCAGTTGCTGAAATTACAAACGGCGCCAAAGGTCGGGGAGATTGTCGGCGTTCCTACCATAGTCAGCGGGGTGGTACTGTCCGCAAGATTCCTGATGCTCAGTGCAGCATTACCACCCTGAATATGCATCCCTTTCAGACCGGTAGTAACAGGTAAATCGGGCACCATGAAGTGCCCTTTTTTGGGATGGCTCCCCGGAATAACAATGTCGCCCAGTTTTGGGATATAAATTGTGCTCATATTTTTTAGCCTTTGATCAGTGCGTTATTAAGGGATGAAGCGATCATGTTTCCACCGACGGTGCTGGGGTGAAGATTATCAATGAAGCAGCCAAGTCCGTTCATTTCCGTCCAGGTATCGAACAGGTCATAAATGCTGAAAAATTCACAGTTCAGCGTCTGAGAGAGGTCGTACATTACGTCACGGAAATTAACGAGCGGTGTTACCGCTGTGCCGTTTGTTCTGGGGGGAGCCATGAGGATGAAGCCCACATCAGGCAACACAGCACGACAGGCAGCCATATAGGTTTGCAGCGCTGTGCGAAATGTCTGGGTTCCTGTCGAAATGCGATAGTCGTTGTTACCGATGACGATGCAAATGACGTCTGGCTGCATTGTGCTCAGGTACTCCGCGATTTTGTCTGAGAACAGCAGGAACTGATTGGCAAGAATCCCCGCGTTCCCTGCTTTGCTCATCACGCAACCAGCGACACCAGATCGCCAGAAATAGAATCCATGTATGGCCACCCGCCCGGTGTTACCATCAGTCTTGGTATAAATCGTCCTGACCTCATCAGTCATCCCTGTCAGCAATACTGATTTAGTCGTGCCGGTATTTCCGCAGACAACTGTTGTCCACTGCGTTACTCCGCCTACGTCATAGCCGTACTGGAATGTTCCATCCAGATCCTGGTAATAAATACGGCAATCAGTACAACGGACGTTGGTTACGTTGAAATAAGCAGTATTAGTCGTCGTGTTAATTGACTGACCGTCAATGCCGCACCCATAAAGCGGAGCTCCGCTGGTCGGCGAAGCATCATATAAATCCCAGCCGGCAGAGCGAAATATTCCCGAACCGTCGCGCGCGGCCCCGTAGTTAACCGTTCTCCAGCCAAGACCCGCGTCACCGTAATCATTGTGCAGCAGCCCGGCGATAGCTGTGGCCAGTTCGTTATTCTGCGTCCAGCTATCCCCTGTTAGAAGGAAATTAGGCTGCGTTGCCATCCCTGCCTTGAGCTGCGCTTTCTTCGCTTTCCAGCGCCACAGCGTGCGACTGTCGGTATGCAGCGGCATGTTGTAATAGG
>OKMV01000245.1_pt1 | contig 9365 bp, 7 predicted proteins | sample 1610051 | NCBI WGS metagenome assembly OKMV01 (sample SAMN04436613, study PRJEB24849) | human gut metagenome | biome: human gut; feature: NICU; material: stool | host: Homo sapiens | place: USA: Saint Louis, MO | collected 2009-12-09 | reverse complement strand
TCTTTGAACGCGGTTTTACCTTGCCACTGGGCTTTGTCGACGCGCTGGACTTTCTATACCATTGATTCCCGGCAATATATTAAAGCAATGGCAAAATGCGTTTATTAAATATTTTGCCTGAATGTACATAAAGTAAAACAGGATGTGTCGTTATGAAAAAGAAAATTGTTATTGCGATTCTTGCAGCAGGTTCTGCATTATCTATGACTCAGGCTTTCGCAGCAGCGGGTACCGTTAACTTTAATGGCAATATTTTGGATGCCGCCTGCGACATCGATGTCGCCTCTCAGAACCAGGTGGTTGTTTTAGGCGATTATTATAAAACTGAATTTCCGGTAGCTGGTTCGAGAACCGCCGCGACGAAATTCGATATTATTTTGAAGAACTGTCCGGTGACGGTTACCAATGCCAAAGTCCGCTTTGATGGCACGCCCGATCCAGACAATTCCAACCTGCTGGCCATTGACTCGTCGGTTGTCGGAGCCGCAACCGGTGTTGCCATTAATCTGATGACGGCGGATAAAGCCGACCTGCCTCTGCACGGTAGCAACGGTTATAGCTACATACTCAGCAGCACCGCCGATAATACGCTGAATTTCTATGCGCAGTATATGTCGACCGCTGCGACGGTAGTCGCCGGTCCAGCTAACTCGGTCGCGAACTTCTCAGTGGTTTACAACTAAGTTTCTGCAGTAATCAGTAGGGGGCCGGCCCGGCCCCTTTGTTTTAAGAGGTATAAAATGCGTTTTATCAGAACAATTAGCCTGGCGATAACAATGTTAACGCTGGTGCAGGCAAGCGCTACTGCCGGGGTGATTATCGGCGGCACGCGGATCATTTTCGATGGTGCAAAAAAAGAAGCGTCAATCAGCGTTAATAATCCTGATGCGACACCTTATTTAATTCAGTCATGGATAGATGATCAAGACGTTGGTTCTGGTAAAGCGCCTTTTATTATTACGCCGCCGATGTATCGCCTCGACAGCGGACAAAAAAATATTGAGCGAATTGTCGCGACAGGTTCACTGCCTCAGACCAAAGAAAGTTTATTCTGGATAAATATTAAAGCGATTCCCTCGGCATCAAAGCAGATGAACTCCCTGCAAATTGCCGTAAAAACGCGCATCAAGCTGATTTACCGTCCCGTTACGCTTCGCGCCTCAACGCCGGAGGAACAGGCGAATAAACTCACCTGGCAAAGAAGCGGCAATGAACTTCAGGTTAATAACCCAACGCCTTACGTCATTAATTTCAATGAAATTACCGTGGGCGGAAAAATGCTTGCCCAGGTGACCTACGTCATGCCGGGTTCGACCACCCGATTCCGCATGCCGGACGGGGCCTCCGGCAATGCCCTGACATTTAAAGTTATTAATGACTACGGCAGCCCCGGTCCGTCACATCAAGCCAGTTTGTAATCCCAGAGTAAATGGCAAGCCCAGCGTTAAATAGGTAATAGCGATGACAATAAAAAATAATAAGTTGCGACCTGCTCGTCTGGCTACGCTTATCGCCATAGCGTTAACCGGTTTCTCTCCGGAACTGTATGCCAGTGATTCGTTTAATACGGCCCTGGTAGAGTTAGATAATCCCGGCGTGGGCAAAGCGGATTTATCGGCTTTTGAATCGGGCTCTCAGGCGCCGGGAACATACCATGTGGATATTATTCTTGATGACCAGTTAATGGACACCCGGGATATTCCTTTTTCGATGGCAAAAACAGGGGGTGGTAATGAGGTATTACAGCCCTGTCTGAGCGTGGAACAATTAAAACAGTGGGGAGTGAAAACCGAACTTTTTCCCCAGCTGTCGGTAGAAAATAGTGATTGCGCCAATCTCCAGGCTATTCCGCAAGCCAGCGCTGATTTTCAGTTTGGCGCCCAGCGGCTGGTTATCAGTATTCCCCAGGCGGCGATCGACCTGCCGGCGAGGGGCTATGTACCGCCGGAAATGTGGGATGAGGGGATTACTGCGGCATTGCTCAATTACAGCCTGAGCGGAGCGAACACTCGGGCGAAAACGGGCCAGGGCGGCAGAAGCGACAGCCAGTATGCGAACCTGCGTCCGGGGATCAATATAGGGCCGTGGCGTTTTCGCAACTATACCACCTGGTCACGGGAGTCCTCCGGCCAGGATAAATGGGATACCGTTTATACCTACGCGCAGCGGGCCATTATTCCTCTGAAAGCCCAGCTTACCGTTGGCGACAGCTCTGCGCCTGCCGACGTGTTCGACAGTATGCCGTTTCGCGGCGGCCAGCTGGCATCCGATGACGACATGCTGCCGGATTCTCTTAAGGGCTATGCGCCTGTAGTACGCGGCATTGCCCGAACCAATGCGCAGGTCGTGGTGCGCCAGAACGGCTACCAGATCTACCAAAGCTACGTTGCGCCGGGCGCCTTTGAAATCACGGATATGTATCCTACCGGTGGGGCAGGCGATCTCGACGTGACGATTAAAGAAGCCGATGGCAGCGAACAGCACTTCACGCTGCCCTACGCCTCGCTGCCGGTACTGCAGCGGGAAGGCCGATTCAAATATGCCATCACCGGCGGGCAGTATCGTTCATATAACAGCAGCGTGGATAAAACCCTTTTCGGGCAGGCTACCGCCATTTATGGCCTGCGTCATGGCTTTACCCTCTATGGCGGCCTGCAGGAGTCAAGCAAATATCAGTCGCTGGCATTCGGCGTGGGTACAAATATGGGGGCGTTAGGCGCTATCTCCACGGATGTCACGCAGGCCTGGTCAACGCCGGATAAAACGGAAAAATCGCGCGGCCAATCCTGGCGAGCGCGATACAGCAAAAACTTCATCGATACCGGGACCAACTTTTCCATTGCGGGATACCGCTATTCCACCAGCGGCTATTACGGGATGCAGGAAGTTCTGGACTCATATGGAGACAGCAGCGCGCTGCAGGACCGCAGGCGTAACCGCGCGGAGCTGACGATGAGCCAGACGCTGAGCCGCGAACTGGGATCGCTAACCCTCAGCGCGGCGAGGGAAGATTACTGGAACTCCGCCAGGTCGATGGCTTCCTGGAGCGTCGGATACAACAACTACTGGCGCAATATCAGCTACGGCCTGACCTGGACATACAGCAAAAATGGTAGCGCGACGTCAAACGACAGCGCGAATAACAGCGCCCACGACCAGCTGCTGGCGTTTAACGTCAGCGTACCGTTGGATAAATTCCTCCCGCAAACGTGGGCCAGCTATGGCATGAACGCCAGCAAGAATGGTGGAACGACGCATAATATCGGCATGAACGGCGTCGCGCTGGAGAACAACTCGCTGAACTGGAACGTCCAGCAGGGTTACGGTACGGATGGCGTGGGTTACACCGGCAATATGAACGGTGACTATAAAGGGACGTACGGCGAAGTGACGGCGGGGTATAGCTACGACAAAAACAGCGAGCGTCTTAATTATGGTCTGCAGGGGGGCGTTATCGCCCACGCCGATGGCATCACGCTTTCCCAACCGCTCGGTGAAACCAATGCCCTGATAAAAGCCCCCGGCGCACACGGCGTGAATATTCGCAACCAACCCGGCGCGCGCACGGACTACCGGGGATATACGGTCGTCAGCAATATTTCCGTCTATCGAAAAAACGACCTGACGCTCGATCCGCAAAATATGCCTGAGGACGTAGAGCTGGAGATAAACACCGACACGGTTACCCCGACGCGAGGTGCGGTGGTGCGCGCCGATTATCTTTCCAAAGTGGGGCGCAGGGTCCTGATGACCTTAACCGACAATAACCGCTTCGTACCGTTCGGGGCGGTGGTGACGCTTGCGGATGATAATAAGAGCAGCTTTATCGTTGGCGATCGCGGCCAGGTTTTTTTAAGCGGAATGCGCGAGCAGGGGGCAATCATCGTCACGTGGGGCCGCGAGTCCAGCCAACAGTGCCGTGCTGATTTCAGCCTGCCGAAACAATCAACCTACGCTGGAATAACAGAAGTTAGCGCCAGTTGTCACCAGGAACGTTAAACATGAGATTGATTTACTCTGTTATTTTGCTCGGCTTGATAGCCGGATGGAATAACGCGCGTGCCGGAACCTGCACCACCATTACCCCGCAGATCTCCACTCTGTCCGTGGGAACGATTACCGTACCGCGTGATGCGCCGGTCGGGACCGTTATTTTTTCTCAGAATGCGACGAAAACCACCTCCTATTTAACCGGTTGTACTAATCCGTTAATGCTTGGATTCAGCATGCGGTATCTTGGTGGGAATCCGAGCAGCTACGGTAATCATGTTTACACCACCAATGTCGATGGTATCGGTATTCGCTTCTCTTCCGGGAATTACTTTGAAAACCCAAGCAATACATTTTCCTATGAGGCGCAGGCCTCATACGTGGAGTGGTGGGGCGGCAGAATTGAGCTCGTGGTTACCGGCCAGGTGTCATCAGGCGCATTAACGCCGGGAACGATCGGGGTGGTGACGCTCCAGGGCAGCGACGGCGTCTACCGCGATGGCCTGACCACAACACTCACCGATGGGACAATCAACGCGCTGGCCTGCAGTATCACTACGCCTCAGTTGAACTTCATCATTGGCGATATTCCCGCTTCAACGTTCGGCTCGACGGTAGGCACCACGCCCGCTGGCGCGCAGAATACGCAAAATCTGGGGTTAAGCTGCAACGCCGGCACCAATATCACCGTTTCGCTGAGCGGCGTACAAAATCCCGACAGCGCCAATACCAGCGTAATGGCATTAACGGGGCAGGGCAGCGCCGGTACGGCAAAGGGCGTTGGCGTGCAGCTTTTATATAATGGCGCGCCGTTGGCCATCAATAGCCCGTTGTTATTAAAACGGTCATCGGGCGGGCAAGAAACGCTGCCGTTGACGGCCCGTTATTATCAGACCTTAACTTCCGTTGAATCCGGCTCGGCAAATGCGACCGCCACGCTTAATTTGACGTACCAGTAACGGGTGAAAAAATGAAAATACGCCATAAAAAATTGCTTATTCTGACGTTGCTGTGCTGGAACGTTTTTTCTGCCGACAGCGTGACGATGGGGGTGACGGGAAATATTGTCGCCTCGCCCTGTATATTCAATGGGGGAAACAGCAACCTCGATGTTAATCTGGGCGATATTCAGGCAACCAACATGGCCACGCCCGGGTCATCCTCCGACCCTGTGGCCTTTAACCTGCTGTTTACCAACTGTCCGGCGGGAACGCGCAGCGTAACGGCCTCCTTCACCGGTACCCCCGATCCGCTTGCCGGTCCTGACTATTATCTGAATAGCGGTACGGCCACCAACGTGGCGGTAGCGATGAGTGAAGCGGGTAGCGGCGCGCTAAAGGGAACGGGTTCCAGCATCACCCACAATATCGCGGCTGACAGAACCGCAACCCTGGCTATGCAGGCCTCGGTAAAATCGGTGTCAGGCGGTGCGACGCCCGGAACTATTAGTGCCGTTGTGGTCATGACGCTGCAGTACAATTAAACGGGCATCCGTTTAGCGATACGCGGTAGCGCCTTGATCGCCGCCATGGCGCTGCCCTTTTAATTTTCGTGGTTATTGCGCTCTTTTTTGCCTCATGACCGGGAAAGATAACGTCCGCCATTTCTCCTTTTTACCCGCAGTACGCGGTTGTGACTCTTTTGCCCTTCACGGCGGGTTCTGTGCAACGCAAATTCGCTATCTCAAAAATAGGTATTTCCGATGCATATTTTAACTTTCCTGCAATTTCTACCTTTCTGGCACTGAAATGCATTATTAATCAATGCATTGAACAATTTATTCCATCTCCGATATCTCTTCTGTCAGGGTCTATGCTTATAAAAAGCACTGAATGGGGAAATACCCCTTCTCTGCATGGGTTGAAGTGATAATCATTATCACTAACATAGCGATATGGCCCGATGGCGTCAACCTATGAGGTAGAGCGATGAATTCACATGCAGGAACTTTCAATCCCGAAGATTTTAGCTGGCGTGGGCTGGTCATGACCCCAGCCGCCGCCGCCCATATTCGCGATCTGGTCCGCAAACAGCCGGATATGCAGGGGCTGCGGCTTGGCGTTAAAACCAGCGGCTGCGCCGGCTTTGGCTACGTTCTCGAGCTAATTGCTGAACCGGCGAAAGACGATCTGTTATTTGAGCGCGATGGCGCGAAGCTGTGGGCGCCGCTGCAGGCGATGCCGTTTATCGACGGCACCGAGCTCGATTACGTTCGCGAAGGCTTAAATCAAATCTTCAAATTTCATAATCCTAAAGCCCAGCACGAATGCGGCTGCGGCGAAAGTTTTGGCGTTCAGGCGGAGTAACTATGTCTCGTAATACTGAAGCAACTGACGATGTCAAAACCTGGAGCGGCGGGCCACTCAACTATAAAGAGGGCTTTTTCACTCAGCTACGGACCGATGAGCTGGCGAAAGGCATAAATGAAGAGGTGGTCAGGGCGATTTCTGCGCGCCGCAATGAGCCAGAATGGATGCTGGAGTTTCGTCTGAACGCGTTTAAGGCCTGGCAGGCGATGGAAGAGCCGCACTGGCTGAAGGCGCACTACGACAAGCTGAACTATCAGGATTACAGCTATTATTCAGCGCCCTCCTGCGGCAACTGCGATGACGCCTGCGCCTCTGAGCCCGGCGCGCTGCAGCAAACGGGGTCCAGCGCGTTTCTGACCAGCGAAGTCGAAGAGGCGTTTAACCTTCTCGGCGTGCCGGTGCGGGAAGGACGGGAAGTGGCCGTCGACGCCATTTTTGACTCGGTTTCGGTGGCGACCACCTATCGCGAAAAGCTGGCGGAACAGGGGATTATTTTCTGTTCCTTCGGCGAAGCGATCCACGATCACCCGGAACTGGTGAAGAAATACCTCGGCACCGTGGTGCCGGGCAACGACAACTTCTTTGCCGCCCTCAACGCGGCGGTGGCGTCCGACGGCACCTTTATCTATGTGCCCAAAGGCGTACGCTGCCCGATGGAGCTGTCGACCTATTTCCGCATCAACGCGGAAAAAACCGGCCAGTTCGAACGCACCATTCTGGTGGCCGACGAAGGCAGCTACGTGAGCTATATCGAAGGCTGTTCGGCGCCGGTACGCGATAGCTACCAGCTGCACGCGGCGGTGGTCGAGGTGATTATTCATAAAGACGCCGAGGTGAAGTACTCCACGGTGCAAAACTGGTTCCCCGGCGACAACAATACCGGCGGGATCCTCAACTTCGTCACCAAGCGCGCCCTGTGCGAAGGCGAGAACAGCAAAATGTCGTGGACCCAGTCGGAAACCGGCTCGGCGATCACCTGGAAGTATCCGAGCTGCATTCTGCGCGGGGATAACTCCATCGGCGAGTTCTTCTCGGTGGCGCTGACCAGCGGCCATCAGCAGGCGGACACCGGCACCAAGATGATCCATATCGGCAAAAACACCCGTTCGACGATTATCTCGAAGGGCATTTCCGCCGGCCACAGCCAGAACAGCTATCGCGGTCTGGTCAAAATCATGCCGACGGCGACCAACGCGCGCAACTTCACCCAGTGTGACTCCATGCTGATTGGCCCGGACAGCGGGGCGCATACCTTCCCGTACGTGGAATGCCGCAACAACAGCGCGCAGCTGGAGCACGAAGCGACCACCTCCCGTATCGGCGAAGATCAGCTGTTCTACTGCCTGCAGCGCGGAATCAGCGAAGACGATGCGATTTCGATGATCGTCAACGGTTTCTGTAAAGACGTCTTCTCAGAGCTGCCGCTGGAGTTTGCCGTAGAAGCGCAAAAATTACTGGCAATTAGCCTTGAACACAGCGTCGGCTGATAACAAAGGAAATAAGATGTTAAGTATAAAAAATTTGCAGGTCGCCGTTGAAGACAAAGCGATCCTGCGCGGGCTGGATCTGGAGGTTCGCCCCGGCGAAGTGCACGCCATTATGGGCCCGAACGGCTCCGGGAAAAGTACGCTCTCCGCTACGCTGGCCGGGCGTGAAGACTATGAAGTGACCGGCGGCAGCGTGGCGTTTAAAGGCAAAGATTTACTGGAACTCTCCCCTGAAGATCGCGCCGGTGAAGGCATCTTCATGGCCTTCCAGTATCCGGTGGAAATTCCCGGCGTCAGCAATCAGTTTTTTCTGCAAACCGCGCTCAACGCCGTGCGCAGCTATCGTGGCCAGGAACAGCTTGACCGTTTTGACTTCCAGGACCTGATGGAAGACAAAATTAAGCTGCTGAAGATGCCGGAGGATCTGCTGACCCGCTCGGTTAACGTCGGCTTCTCCGGCGGCGAGAAAAAGCGCAACGATATCCTGCAGATGGCGGTGCTGGAACCGGAGCTGTGCATCCTGGACGAGTCCGATTCCGGGCTGGATATCGACGCGCTGAAGATTGTCTCTGACGGCGTCAACTCCCTGCGCGACGGCAAGCGCTCGTTTGTTATCGTCACCCACTATCAGCGCATTCTCGATTATATCAAGCCGGATTACGTCCACGTGCTGTACCAGGGGCGAATCGTCAAATCCGGCGATTTTACTCTGGTCAAACAACTGGAGGAGCAGGGCTATGGCTGGCTTACCGAACAGCAGTAACGCGCTGCAGCAGTGGCACCATCTGTTTGAGTCCCAAAGCGGGCAGCGCAGCCCGCAGGCGCATCAGCACCTGCAACAGCTGCTGCGCCTGGGGTTGCCAACGCGTAAACACGAAAACTGGAAATATACCCCGCTGGACGCGCTACTGAATCAGACCTTTGTCGCCGCTCAGCCGCAGACGCTGACGGCGGCCCGGCGCGACGAACTGGCGCTACCGGTAGAGGCATGGCGGCTGGTGTTTGTCGACGGTCAGTTTAGCGCGAGCCTGAGCGACGATCTGGCCGCCAGCGGCTATGAAGTGCAGGTGGATAACGAGCGTCAGCAGCTGCCTGACGCCGTTCAGCCTGAAGTGTTTCTGCATTTGACCGAAAGCCTGGCGACCACCGTTACCCATATTCGGGTCAGGCGCAACCAGCGCCCGGATAAACCGCTGCTGATTATGCACCTGACGTGCGGGCTGGCGAGCGATGAAATGAACACCGCCCACTATCGCCACCATCTGGCGCTGGAGAGCGGCGCTCAGGCGACCATCATCGAACACTATCTGAGCCTTAACGATGAGCGCCACTTTACCGGCGCAAGGCTGACGATGACCGTGGCGGATAACGCCCACCTGCAGCATATCAAGCTGGCGTTTGAGAACGCGCAAAGCTACCACTTTGCCCATAACGACCTGGCGCTCGGGCGCGACGCCTCCGCTTTCAGCAGCAGTTTTCTGCTCGGTAGTTCGGTGCTGCGCCACCACACCAGCACGCAGTTGAAGGGGGAAAACAGCACCCTGCGGATTAACTCGCTGGCGATGCCGGTCAACGGCGA
>OKMV01000219.1_pt1 | contig 10374 bp, 8 predicted proteins | sample 1610051 | NCBI WGS metagenome assembly OKMV01 (sample SAMN04436613, study PRJEB24849) | human gut metagenome | biome: human gut; feature: NICU; material: stool | host: Homo sapiens | place: USA: Saint Louis, MO | collected 2009-12-09 | reverse complement strand
ATCGCGTGAATCGTACTGTTGGCAAAATCATCAATTGTTAATTGATATTTGTCAGCTAACTCAGCGTCTGGCTTAAGACAATCCCGATGACGAACAGCAGGTTAGTCAACAGCGCGCCTTTTACCGTACGTTCCAGCATCGGTGGCATGGCGGCCGGGCTGAGTTCACGCATAACGTAGCGGGCCTGCTTAATCAGCAGCGGTGCGGCGAGCACAAACAGCCAGCCCCACAGGCTGTGCAGAGAGATCAGATTGAACAGTGCCAGGCAGACCAGCGCGCCGATGAGCAGGAAGGCGTGATAGCGGCGTGCATTCACCGGACCCAGACGCACGGCCAGCGTGTTTTTACCGTTCTCGCGGTCGCTGTCGATGTCGCGCAGGTTATTGATATTTAGCACCGCTGTCGCCAGCAGGCCACAGGCGGTCGCGGGCAGGAACAGGGCAGGGATCACCGTATGCGCCTGCAAGTACCAGCTTCCCATCACGCTTAGCCAGCCGAAGAAAACCAGCACGGAGATATCGCCCAGGCCAATATATCCGTAAGGGCGCGTGCCGACGGTATAGGTAATGGCCGCGATAATGGCGAGCAGGCCCAGCACCAGGAAGCCAATGAAGTCGCTGGTGGTTTTCGAGGCGACCGTCACCAGCGCCAGCCCGGACAGGCAAATTAACACCACGGTGATAATCAACGCCCGCTTCATCTGTGCCTGGGTGATCACCCCTTTTTGCATCCCGCGCAGCGGCCCGATACGGTCAGGCTTGTCGCTGCCCTTTACCGCATCGCCGTAATCATTGGCGAGATTAGAGAGGATTTGCAGCAGCCCGGCGGTGACAAGCGCCAGACCTGCTACCAGCGGATCGAAATGACCCTGCCACCAGGCAAGCGTGGTACCGACAATAATGGCGGCAAAAGCCAGAGGAAGCGTTTTAGGGCGCAGACTTTCGAGCCACGCCTGTGTACGGCTGATATCAGTCATAGTTATTTAGCCAATAAAAATGGGGGCCATAGCCCCCATCAACAGTGATGAAAATGCATTGAACGCGATTATAGAATAAAACGGCTCAGATCTTCATCTGCCACTAACGCATCCAGGTGTTTGCCCACATAGTCTGCGTCAATGGTAATGCTTTGACCGTTAAGGTCGCTCGCATCATAAGAGATGTCTTCCATCAGGCGTTCCAGCACGGTGTGCAGACGACGCGCACCGATGTTCTCGGTGGTTTCGTTGACCTGCCACGCGGCCTGAGCGATACGCTTGATGCCATCTTCCGTGAACTCGATATTGACGCCTTCGGTGGCCATCAGCGCTTTATACTGCACGGTGATGGACGCGTTCGGCTCGGTCAGGATGCGCTCGAAGTCGTGGGTGGTCAGCGCTTTCAGCTCAACGCGAATCGGCAGACGACCCTGCAGCTCCGGGATTAAGTCAGACGGACTGGCCACCTGGAACGCGCCGGAAGCGATAAACAGAATATGATCGGTTTTCACCATGCCGTGCTTGGTGGAGACGGTGCAGCCTTCAACCAGCGGCAGCAGATCGCGCTGTACACCTTCGCGGGATACGTCCGGGCCGGAGGAGTTGCCGCCGCGCTTACAGATTTTGTCGATTTCGTCGATAAACACGATACCGTGCTGCTCAACGGCGTCGATGGCATCCTGCTTCAGCTCTTCCGGGTTGACCAGCTTCGCCGCTTCTTCTTCAATCAGCAGCTTCATCGCGTCTTTAATTTTCAGCTTACGCGGTTTTTGCTTCTGGCCGCCCAGGTTCTGGAACATGGACTGCAGCTGGCTGGTCATCTCTTCCATGCCCGGAGGGGACATGATTTCAACGCCCATCGGCGCGGCGGCGAGATCGATCTCAATCTCTTTATCATCGAGCTGCCCTTCGCGCAGTTTTTTACGGAAAGACTGACGCGCGGCGGACGGTTCCTGAGGCTGTTCAGCCTGGCCCCAGTTGTTTTTCGCCGGCGGGATCAGCACGTCAAGGATGCGCTCTTCCGCCAGCTCTTCCGCGCGATAGCGGTTTTTGTCGATGGACTGCATGCGCACCATTTTGATCGCCGCATCGGTCAGATCGCGGATGATGGAGTCCACTTCTTTACCAACATAGCCCACTTCGGTGAATTTCGTCGCTTCAACTTTGATGAACGGCGCGTTGGCAAGCTTTGCCAGACGACGGGCGATTTCCGTTTTACCGACGCCGGTCGGGCCGATCATCAGAATGTTTTTGGGCGTGACTTCGTGACGCAGCTCTTCGTTGAGCTGCATACGACGCCAGCGGTTACGCAGAGCGATGGCGACGGAGCGCTTGGCTGCGTCCTGGCCGATAATGTGTTTGTCCAGTTCGCTGACAATTTCGCGTGGGGTCATTTCAGACATGGGAGATCCTTACGCTTTAGACGGTAATTCTTCGATGGTATGGAAGTGGTTGGTATAAATGCAGATATCACCTGCAATATTCAACGCTTTCTCTGCGATATCGCGTGCGCCCATATCGGTATTTTCCAGCAGGGCGCGAGCCGCGGCCTGGGCGTAAGGACCGCCGGAGCCGATAGCAATCAAATCGTTTTCTGGCTGCACCACGTCACCGTTACCGGTGATGATAAGCGATGCGTTTTCGTCAGCCACGGCCAGCAGCGCTTCCAGCTTGCGCAGCATGCGGTCGGTACGCCAGTCTTTCGCCAGCTCAACGGCGGCCTTTACCAGGTGGCCCTGATGCATTTCCAGCTTACGTTCAAACAGTTCGAACAGCGTGAAGGCGTCAGCGGTGCCGCCCGCAAAGCCGGCGATCACTTTGTCGTTGTACAGGCGGCGCACTTTTTTGACGTTGCCTTTCATTACGGTGTTGCCCAGCGTGGCCTGGCCATCACCGGCAATAACGACATGGCCGTTACGGCGAACACTTACAATTGTAGTCACGAGCAGACCCCTTGGTTGCAAAAGCGGAATAGGGGCCCCGCGGTTACGCGGGGCAGAATGCAATTATAGATGGGGGGGATTTTGAGGGTTTCAACCCCTGGCGGCGAGACGAATGCAGTTTGCGTGTCCGGCCATTTTCAGCCGTTCAATCATATTGCTGGCGTTTTCTTTGCCTTTCAGCGGCCCAATTACCACGCGGTTCCAGCCGTTATTGGTGGTGATATGCGAGGCGAAGCCTTCAAACGCCAGCTGCGCGCGCACGGTTTCCGCCTGCTCAGCGCCTTTGAAGGAGCCGCACTGGATCATCCAGCTGCGATCGTCTTTTTTCTCCGCGGCGGCGGTTTTTGGCGCCTCTTCAACGCGGGTTACCGGCGCGGCGGCCTGGGTTTTAGGCTGCGCGGTACTGGTATGCGCCGGCGTTTGCAGCAGATCCTGATACGGCTGCTGGTTCGACGCCGTTTGCTTCGGCGGCTGCTGCACCGGTTTCGGCTGCTCGACGGCCCGCGGCTGGGTTCGCGGTTGCTGTACCTGCGTCTGTGTCTGCTGCTGCACCTGCGCGAGCTGCTGCTGAACTAAACGCTGACGCTGCAGGGTCTGCTGGCGCTGCGCCGGGGTTTGTTCATTCCACGGCACTTCGGTCAGCTGCGTAGGCTGCTGACGCATATCGGCCTGCATTTGCGCCAACAGCTGGCGCTGCTCGTCCGTCAGCTGCTCCGGCTTCATAACTTCGCCGCCTGCCGTGGGTTCCGTAGGCGCACGAACGCCGGGCTGACGGCTCTCCAGCTCTTTAATATAGCGCCAGCGCTCTTCCGGCTTCGGCGGGAGGCCGTTGCCAGCGGCCTGGCGATTTTGCAGCGCTTCAGCCTCTTCTTTCTTGTGGTGCGTGATGAAGTACAGTCCACCGATAAAGGCCACCAGCACTGCCGCAGCGATCGCCACCATAGTCGGTGAAACCGCCGAAAGGCCGCCTTGCTTGTTCCTTGAGCTTCGGGTATTGCTCTTTTTGCGCCGCGAAGAAGCCGGTTGGCTGCGGCGTACATAATCTCGTTGTGCCACTATCGTTTCGCTGTCTTATTCGTTTTTCAGCCCGCCATGTTACTTAAGCGGCGGGCCTTTGACCAGAAGGGCAGGCCCGAAAGCCTGAAGGTTATGTTCGGATTTTTCGCGTACTGCCGCGAACGATAAGCTCGCAGTCGAGTAATCGTGAACCGCTGCTGACGCTGTGACCGTGCAGTTGATCCAATAAAAGCAGCATCGCTTCGCGGCCAATATCAAAACGTGGTTGCGCGACGGTCGTCAATGGCGGATCGCAAAATTCAGACAAAGAGATGTTATCGAAACCAATAATAGACAGATCTTCAGGAACTTTCAGGCCGCGACGTTTCGCCAGCGATAATGCCCCCAGCGCCATAATATCGCTATGGCAGAAAACAGCCGTCGGCGGTACCGGCAGCGCCAGCAGCTGTTCGAGGGCGTTGGCGCCGGCTTCATAGGTAAAATTGCCGCGGGCGATATAGTGCGGATCGACGGTTATCCCGCTACGACGCAGCGCCTGGACATAGCCCTGCAGGCGATAATGGCACAGCGGCATCTCTTCCGGGCCGGCGATACAGCCGATGCGGCGATGCCCCAGCTCGTGCAGATAGTTAACGGCGTTAAAGGCGGCGGTGAGGTTATCGATATGCACCGTCGGCAGCTCAAGCTCGGGAGCGAATTCATTGGCCATGACCATCGGCGGCAGATTGCGCTGCTCCTCTACGCCCGCATCGAAGGGCAAACGGGAGCCAAGCAGCAGCATACCGTCGATCTGCTTGGTAATGATCAGGTCGATAAAGGTCTTTTCCTGACGGTTCTGGTGGGCGCAATCGCCAATCAGCACCAGGTACTCCTGTTCCGCCGCGGTGACTTCAATACCGCGAATAATCTCGCTGAAAAAGGGGTCGCAGATATCCGGCACAATCACCAGAATGGTGCGTGACTCGTTGCGCTTCATATTGCGCCCGAGCGATTGCGGTAAATAGCCGACTTCCAGCGCGGCCTGCTCGACCCGGTTACGGGTGCTCTGCGAAACCTTATCGGGATTCATTAACGCTCGGGATACGGTTGCCGTGGAAACGTTTGCCTTTTGGGCAACGTCTTTCATAGTGGCGGCAACGACCTGTTTTTTGGGCTTCACCTGATTTCTCCTCGCTGACTGGCGCAGACACATCCCTGGCGTTCTGACATCAGCAACATTTTTAACAGATAGTACATCCAGAGAGTTACAGAATTTTCATGAAAAACGTGACGATGGTTGAATTTTTCGATCCGACTCGCAAGAGAAGCCTTAACCTTCAATAGGATCGACGTCCAGAACCCATTTCACTTTTCGCGCTTCCGGCAGCGTGTTAATCAACGCCAGCGTTCCGCTGACGATATGCTGTAGCTGAACGCGCGACGGATGCTGGAGGAGAATTTGCCAGCGCCAGCGGCCGCCACGCTTTGGCGCCAGCGCCGGAACCGGCCCGAGCACCCACAGTTTCTTATCGGCCAGCGGGCTGGCCTGCAGCAGGTTGCGCAGCTGTTGTAAAAAAAGCGGCGCCTGCTGGTTGTTATGATCCTCGGCGCGAATCAGCACGTGGCTGGTCCACGGCGGCAGCTGCATGCTTTGCCGTTCCGCCAGCGCCTGCTCGGCAAACGCGTCGTATCCTTTATAAAGCAGCGTTTGCAACAGCGGGTGTTCCGGGTGGTGGGTCTGCAGGATCACCTCGCCCTGTTTGCCCGCCCGGCCTGCGCGGCCTGAAACCTGCGTGTAGAGCTGAGCGAAGCGCTCCGCCGAGCGGAAATCGGCGGAAAACAGCGCGCCGTCAACGTCCAGCAGGGAAACCAGGGTGACATCCGGGAAGTGGTGCCCCTTCGCCAGCATTTGGGTGCCGATAAGAATGCGCGCGCCGCCGCGATTGACGTCGGCAAGATATTGCTCAAGCGCGCCTTTGCGGCTGGTGGTATCCCGGTCGATACGGGAAATCGGGATAGCGGGAAACAGCGGTCCCAGCGCCTGCTCAAGCTGTTCGGTCCCCAAACCTACCGGTACCAGATGCGTTGAGCCGCAGGAGGGGCACTGGCGCGGAATCGGGCGCTGGCTGTCGCAGTGGTGGCAGCGCAGATGATGCTGAGCCTGGTGCAGCGTGTAGTAGCTGTCGCAGCGCGGACACTCCGCTATCCAGCCGCAGTCGTGGCACAGCAGCGCCGGCGCGAAGCCGCGGCGGTTCAAAAACAGAATCACCTGGTTATCGGCCTGCAGATGCTGGCGCATGCGGCCAATGAGCGCCGGAGACAGTCCGGCCTGCAGCTGCTGGCCCTTTAAATCCAGAACGTGCTGCTGAGCCGGGCGCGCATTGCCCGCTCGTTTAGTGAGCTTCAGCTGGCGATACTTGCCCTGGCGGACGTTATGAAGCGTCTCCAGCGCCGGGGTCGCCGAGCCGAGGATAATTGGAATTTGTTCGCTGTGGGCGCGCCAGACCGCCAGATCGCGGGCGTGATAGCGCCAGCCTTCCTGCTGTTTATAAGAGCTGTCGTGCTCTTCATCGATGACGATGACCCCGAGGTCTTTAAAAGGGGTAAATAGCGACGAGCGGGTACCGATCACAATCGCCGCTTCGCCGTTTTTGGCTTTTAGCCACGCGGAGAGGCGTTCGCTGTCGTTCAGTCCGGAGTGCAGCACTTCCACCGGGGCGCTAAAGCGGTGGCGGAAACGGGCGATAGTCTGCGGCGTCAGGCCGATCTCCGGCACCATCACCAGCGCCTGGCGCCCCTGCGCCAGTACGTTTTCAAGGACGCTCAGATACACTTCCGTTTTGCCCGAACCGGTGATCCCGGCCAGCAGCCAGGCGGAAAAGCTGTCCGAGGCGCTGTGAATCGCGCCCACGGCGGTGGCCTGTTCGGTATTGAGCCGCAGGCGCTCGCCGGGTACCGAGAAGCCCGTGCGCCAGTCGGCGATCGCGGGCGCTTCGCTGGCGAGTTCGGCCAGGCCTTTACCCCGCAGCGCCTGCAGGGCGGCGTCGTTAAATTCGAGTTCGGCAACCTGATGGCGCCAGATCTTGCCCTGACGCAGCGCAGCCAGCGCCTGCTGCTGTTTCGGTGAGCGCTTAAGGCTGTTGATATCAACCGCTTGCCCCTGTTCGGTGGCAAACCAGTACCACATTGGCGCCGCGCTGGCGGGCTTCCCCTGGCGCAGCACGATCGGTAGCGCGTGAAACAGCACATCGCCGATGGGATGATGGTAGTAATCCGCCGCCCACAGCAGCAGCCGCCAGACCGAAGCGGAGAAGACCGGCTCGGCATCAAGAACTTCGGCCACCGGCTTAAGTTCGTCGAGCGGCAGTTCGCTGCGCTCACTGACCGCCGTTACGATACCTATCCGCTCCTGCTTGCCGAACGGAACGCGCACGCGACAGCCCGCTTTGACCGGCATACCTTCAGGCAGCAAATAGTCAAAAGTGCGGGGCAGCGGAACGGGCAGGGCAACGTGAGCGACGGGCATTTAATCTTCCTGACTTGAAATCTGGCGGGTTAGTATACACATTGTGATAAGGGCTCGCGGATCAGTTTGCATATGCTGGTCAAATTCTGTATGATTCGCCGCCTTTGATGCGCTTTGTGCGACATCAAAATCTATTACCCGGTAGTGTAATCGCTCCGGGAATTATTAACATCGCGTGGTGTCTGGCGTTAGGGCTGGAAGAGCGACGCGGCCTTAACTGAGGTTCTCCCATGAAAAAAGATATTCATCCGAAATACGAAGAAGTTACTGCTTCCTGCTCTTGCGGTAACGTCATGAAAATCCGTTCTACCGTAGGTCACGACCTGAACCTCGACGTGTGCGGTAAATGCCACCCGTTCTACACTGGCAAACAGCGTGATGTTGCTACCGGTGGCCGTGTTGACCGCTTCAACAAGCGCTTCAGCGTACCGGGTACCAGCAAGTAATTTGCTGAAGAAGCCGCCTCAGGGCGGCTTTTTTGTTTCTCTTGCGCTAAACGCGAGAAAAAAGGGCAGAAGATTTCTTCTGCCCTTTTTTATGGTTTTAGTATTCCCACGTATCCGGGTCGATGCCCAGTTCGCGCATAATCTCTTTCGCCGCTTCCGGGATTTCATCGCTGCGCTCTTTACGCAGGTCTTCATCGTTAGGCAACGGTTGACCGGTAAAGGCATGCAGGAACGCTTCGCACAGCAGTTCGCTGTTAGTCGCGTGCCGCAGGTTATTCACCTGACGACGCGTGCGTTCATCGGTGAGGATTTTTAACACCTTCAGAGGAATGGAAACCGTAATTTTTTTTACTTGCTCACTCTTCTTACCGTGCTCAGCGTATGGGCTGATATATTCGCCGCTCCATTCAGCCATGAGTTACCTTTAATCCTCTATTCATTAGTTAAGGGCCTGAACGCGAGTCCTGGCCATAATTGCGCGTAGTTTACCGTAGAGGGGCGCGTCTGACACCAAACAAGCCGCTACGGATGTGCGCTAATGCATATAATTTTAACGGCTATTTCCAGTTTGCTCAATCTATACGCAAAGAAGTTTAGATGTCCAGATGTATTGACGTCTATTATAACAATGATTACTCTGGAGCCTGACTTTTCACCGACTCAGCCCAGGAACTCCCCAACATGACGCGTAAACAGGCCACCATCGCAGTGCGTAGCGGTTTAAATGACGACGAGCAGTACGGTTGCGTTGTCCCGCCCATTCATCTCTCCAGCACCTATAATTTCACCGGATTTAACGAACCTCGCGCCCACGACTACTCTCGTCGCGGTAACCCGACCCGTGATGTGGTGCAGCGTGCGCTGGCGGAGCTGGAGGGCGGCGCGGGGGCGGTTCTGACCAATACCGGCATGTCGGCCATTTTGCTGGTCACCACCGTATTTCTGAAACCGGGCGATCTGCTGGTGGCGCCGCACGACTGCTACGGCGGCAGCTACCGCCTGTTTGACAGCCTGGCGAAGCGCGGCTGCTATCGCGTGCTGTTTGTCGATCAAAACGACGAGCAGGCGCTGAGCGCCGCGCTGGCGGAAAAACCGAAGCTGGTTCTGGTCGAAAGCCCAAGTAATCCATTGCTGAGAGTTGTGGATATTGCGAAAATCTGCGGTCTGGCGCGTGAGGCCGGAGCGGTCAGCGTGGTTGATAACACCTTCCTGAGCCCGGCTTTGCAGAATCCGCTGGCGCTGGGCGCCGATCTGGTGTTGCATTCGTGCACTAAATATTTGAACGGCCACTCTGACGTCGTGGCCGGGGTGGTGATCGCTAAAGATCCGGCGACCGTCACCGAACTGGCATGGTGGGCGAATAATATCGGCGTCACCGGCGGAGCGTTTGATAGCTATCTGCTGCTGCGCGGCTTACGTACGCTCTCTCCGCGTATGGAAGTGGCGCAGCGTAACGCGCTGGCGATTGTCGACTATCTGAAATCCCAGCCGCTGGTGAAAAAACTGTACCATCCGTCCCTGCCGGAAAACCAGGGGCATGAGATTGCGGCGCGTCAGCAAAAAGGTTTTGGGGCGATGTTAAGCTTCGAACTGGATGGCGATGAGCAGACGCTGCGTCTCAGCGTTAAAGATAAACTTCGCCTCTTCACTCTCAAACGAGATCCCACCGCGCTCTTCGCGCGCCTGATCCAGCGTTTTGTAGAGGTTGTGCAGCTCTTCGATGTGTTTGACCAGCGGCGCGTACTGTTCGCGCAGATCCTGATCGCCCTGCAACATATGCCAGACCTTGGTATAGGTCAGGCGCGCATGGGAACTCATCACTGCTTCGTAGAACTTATAGCCCGTCAGACGTCCCTTGCTGGAGATGGTCATTTCGCAGACCATACACAGGCGGTCCACCTGCGGGTTGAGGGAACACAGGCCGTTGGAGAGCACTTCTGGCAGCATCGGTACAACCTGAGACGGGAAGTAGACCGACGTACCGCGGCTGCGCGCTTCGTTATCCAGCGGCGTGTGTGGACGCACGTAGTAGCTCACATCCGCGATAGCCACCCACAGACGCCAGCCACCACCACGTTTTTTCTCACAGTACACGGCATCATCGAAGTCACGGGCGTCTTCACCATCAATGGTGACCAGCGGCAGATCGCGCAGATCCACGCGGCCTGCTTTGGACTCTTCCGGCACTTCTTCACGCAGGTTTTCGATCTGGTCTTCAACCGCTTTCGGCCAGACGTACGGAATTTCATGGGTGCGCAGCGCCATATCAACGGCCATGCCGGTGCCCATGTTATCGCCCAGCACTTCAACGATTTTACCCACCGCTTTGGTACGGCGGGTCGGGCGCTGGGTGAGTTCAACCACCACCACAAAGCCCATGCGTGCGCCCATCACCTCTTCAGGCGGGATGAGAATGTCGAAGCTCAGACGGCATGAAGCCGGAAAACGGCGTCTGGATCGCGCTCGATGCTCAACACATGGGCATCG
>OKMV01000213.1_pt1 | contig 10684 bp, 8 predicted proteins | sample 1610051 | NCBI WGS metagenome assembly OKMV01 (sample SAMN04436613, study PRJEB24849) | human gut metagenome | biome: human gut; feature: NICU; material: stool | host: Homo sapiens | place: USA: Saint Louis, MO | collected 2009-12-09 | reverse complement strand
GTACTGCAGCATATAATGAAACAGCACTCTTAACTGCCTGCGGTTAGTGTATCCCAGCATCACAAGGGTCGCCAACGACTCCGTAATCCCGCTGAGATCGCGCTGACGAATATGCTTTTGCATCAGCTCCAGCAGAGCGACCCGCCGGTGCTGAACGATTTCATCATCCGGCATCACCGTTACGTCAACCAGCGGAAACGGGCAGGCGTACAGCGTCCTCGCCATCTGCGGGTCGGCAAATTCATCCAGCCAGTTCAGGGAAAAGGGATAAGGACTGGTCGCGCCGTGATAAAAAAGCATCGGTACCACCAGCGGCAGCGTTTTGTGCCCGGCGTCGAGGTGCCGCTGCATCGCGGCAATGGCATAGCGCATCAGGCGAAAAGCCATATGGTTATCCGGCGAACTCTGGTGCTCTATCACCACATACACATATCCCAGGCCGCAGGGGGTTTGTACCGACCACAGTACGTCCGAGTACCAGGCGCGCAGATCTTCATCAATAAAGCTCGCCGGCTCCAGCCGTAGGGTAGAAAAATCACACCGCTGGCGGATCGCTTCCGGCAGGTGCAGCGTGAGAAAATCATTCGCCGTCTCCGGGTGGCGAAGAAATCGCTTAAAAACCGCATCATGCGGCGTTGAGGTCATCCGTTTTTTCATGGCCGTCCGCTTGCCTGAAAGAGAAGGAAAGCCGGACTCTACCATCGGTTTTTACTTCGTTGGTTTTGGCGATGATTTTATGGGAAGCGCCTCGGAGAATCGCGCAGCGGCCAGCCCGGCTGGCCGCCATCAGCAAAGCTTAGTAATCAAACTGACGGTAATAACGGCGGATATTAAGATCATGCCCGGTATGGTGTTCAAAATGGGCCGCCAGCCTGTCCACCAGCAGGGTGGAAACCACGCACGGCGCCATAATCCAGCGGAAAGCCTCATCAATGCCGTTCAGCGGATAGTCGCGCGGGTCAATCACCACCAGATGGTCGGTGATCTTCTCAGCGAAGCGTTCGACGCGCTCATCCAGCGCCCGGCATTTACCCTCGCCTTTGACCAGGAACAGCGGGACCTCTTTTTCCAGCAGCTCCAGGGTGCCGTGGAAAAACTCGGCTGAACTCACCGATTTGGTCCGCTTCCACTGCATCTCTTCGAGAATACACATTGAGAACAGATAGACCTCACCCCACATTTCCGCCCCGCCGATCCACATCATATAGTCGCAGCCGTGATACTGAGCGGCGATTTTATCCGCCTGCGGATCGAACTGGCGTTTGGCCTGCAGAAGATTTTCCGGCAGCAACTCCAGCTGGCTGGCAAAACGATCGTAATTGGCGAAATCACCGTGACGATAAATGACGCGGAAGAATAACCAGAAGAGCAGCATATATTCATATTCCACGCCGTTCTTGTGGCACATCGGAATATGCCAGCTCGCCGCCTCGGCTAATGGCGAATCGGCGTTACGGGTGATGGCCACCACGCGAATCCCCTGCGCTTTGCACCATTCGGCAATGGCTACCGACTCTTTGGTATCGCCGGACTTGGATAACGTCACCACCACCGCATCTTTATTTAATTTTTTATGTCCGCGATGAATTAATTCCGCCGCCTGCTCAAGGTAAACCGGCACGCTGGTTAATTCTTTTGCAAACTCATTTATTGCCATCATCGGCGCCAAAGAACCGCCCACCGAGGCGAAAAATAAGGCACTACAGCCGCTCTGATAAATATCATCGGCAACGGTTTCCGCCTGTTTGCGCGCAGCGATGATCTCGCGAGCACTGGTCAGGTACTCGTCCTGATTAAAACCCAACATAGTTTTCTCCTGAATAATCAGATTTTACTTTTTAAGACGCGATCAAAATCGTCAAAAATACGTTTAGCCAGATCGATGCCTTTCAGGCCGGCGGTATGCCAGGCCAGCATCTGGACGGGAACAATCAGCAGCAGCGGCGCCAGATGATGTTCACACGGGCAGCTTAGCGCCAGCGTCTGCGCATTCTCTTCGTCGCTCAGCGTCAGCGTAAAGGCGCGGGCAATGGACGGCGCCATATAGTCCCGCAGCGCCCGGGTCCGCGCATCCGGCGCATCTTCAATAAACAGCATCACATGGCGGGCATTGGCTTCCAGATAGGGGCCGTGCATATAGGCCTCAAGTTCAAAACCGCTGGAAGGCACGCGTACCGTTTCGGTAAATTTGGTTTCGAATTCCTTCGCGACGCCCACCAGCGCGCCATAGCCGGTGGCGACAAAGCGCTCGCCGCCCCGCAGCGCTTCGCCATGCCTGTCGATAAACCGCGAGGTGCGGTCAATGACATCCGGGATCGCCGCCGCCAGCCGCTGCAGTTCGGCAAGATAGCGCTGCTCCTCGGCCTCGCTGGCTTTCCCCTGGGCACGGGCAATCATCAGCGCCATCAGCAGCAAATTCAGCACCGTCGCGCTAAACCCGCGGGTGACAAACCCCACGCTCTCAATCCCGGTATTGATATCCAGTATCCCATCGCAGGCCCGGGCGATCGGGCTTTGCGCATCGGAAGTCAGCGCAAAAACCGGCAGGTTCAATGCCTGCACCTTACGCATCGCCGCCAGCGTCGAGGCGCTTTTACCGCTCTGCGAAATCGCCACCACCAGATCGGTATGCGGATCGACCGCCTCGTAGTGCGTAAAGTTGTACGGCTCTTTAATCTCAACCAGTACGCCGAAGCGCTGCTCAAAGAAATAGCGCGCGCACAGGGCGGCGTTCAGCGACGAGCCGGTCGCCAACAGCAGAATGCGGCGCACCGGGTGCTGGCGGGCAAAGGTCTCAATCGCCGCCAGCTTTTGCCGGTAGTCGTGCAGGATCTGCGTCAGACAGGCCGACTCTTCGCTGATATAGGTCATCATCGTTGGTACCATTTTCGACTCCCGTTAAAATAAACCTATCCACGACCCCAGAATGCCCACCAGCGCCATTCCGCCGATAATAGAAAGCGGTTTAACCTTGCGCCCCAGCAGCCAGTAAACGATGCCAAAACTCACCAGCGGCAGCATGCAGGGCAGGATGTCGTTGATAATGTCCTGCACCTGGGTTTTCGCCTCTCCGGCGCCGAATGAGAGGGGGATGGTGATATCAATCATTGAGGCGGTCATCGCCCCGACCACCATCAGGCCGATAATCGACGCGCCGTAGGTCAGGCTCTCCATCATTCCGCTCTTCTGGATCCGCTGCAGAACCCCGGTGCCCAGCACATAGCCCCAGCGGGTAAAGAACCAGCGCACCAGGATGTGCGGCACGTTGAACACCAGCAGAAACAGAATGGGGCCGAGAATGTTGCCCTTTAGCGCCAGGCTGGTGCCGATGCCGGTAGCGATCAGGCGCAGCGTGCCCCAGAAAAAGGAGTCCCCCAGCCCGGCCAGCGGCCCCATCAGCGACGCTTTGACGTTATCAATCGCGTTAGCGTCCATGTTCTTCTGCTGGCTATTCTTCTCCTCCATCGCCGTGGTGATCCCCAGCAGCAGGGTGACGATATGCGGCGTGGTATTGAAGAACACCAGATGCCGTTTCAACGCTCCGGCCAGCTCCTCTTTGCGCGGATAGAGCTTTTTCAGCACCGGAATCAGCGCGTAAACAAAGGCGAGATTCATCTGCCGCTCATAGTTCCACGAAAACTCCATCTGGAAGGAGCGCCAGAATACCCGGCGTAGATCGCGCGGCGTGATACGGGCCTCTTCCTGCGCCTGCGGTTGCAGAGTTTCTTCAGAAATCATCTTCGTCGTCATCGCTGACTCCTTGTTCTGTCGTCGTACGAGGTGAGCTCAGCGCGGTGACGTTAACCATCACCACCGCCACGATAGCGCCGAGAATAGCGATGCCGGTCACCGGGATTTTCAGGTAGGCCATCAGCACAAAGCCGAGGAAAAAGTACGGCGCGACTTTCTTATTAATCAGCAGTCTGGCGAGCATTGCGAAGCCGAGTGCCGGAATAATGCCGGTAGCGACGCTGAGCCCGTGTTTGATAAATTCCGGGATGGTATCGAGCAGGGATTTCACCGCATTGCTGCCGACCAGGAATGAGATGGTCACCACCGTGGCGAGCATCAGCGACAGCCCGAAGCCGGCAATCAGATGCATGCGCTCAATGCCGACCGTATCCGCCCGCTCCGCGTAGCCGTCAGCCTTCTGGCTGAGCATCGGGATAAACATCCCCAGATAGACGTTTTTCAGGATCAGCGTCAGGGTGGCGATGGGCAGGCCAAGCAGCAGCGCCGTTTCCGTTCCCGCGCCGGAGGTAATGGCGAACGCCACGCCGAGAATACCGCCGGTTACTACATCAGGCGGGATCGATGCGCCGACGGAGAAAGAGCCGATAAACGCCAGCTCAAGCGTCGCGCCCATGATGACGCCGGTCTGTACATCCCCCAGCACCAGCCCGGTCAGCAGCCCGGTGACGATTGGCCGCGAAATCAGCGACGTCCCCAGGGCATATTCCGATTGCGCGATAAACGCCACCAGACCCAGTAAGAGAGCCTCTACCATAATCTGTCCTCCGCGGAGTTAAACGCATTGCGCAAAAAGCTGTTTGCGATCGTTAGGGACCTGGCGGATCTCAACTTCGACGCCTTTCCCGACCAGCTGCTGCAGTTGTTCAATTTCTTCCGGCAGTAAATTGATCGCCTTAGAAATATTTTTACTGCCCGCTTTGGCTTTTATTCCGCCGAGATTAATACTTTTTATCCCCTCAACGGCGCTGGCAATACGCCAGGCGTCATTGACCGATTCCACGACGATAAAAAGATGATATTTGTCGGTCACGCCGCTTTTTATCGATTCGATAGCGTCGTTAATATTTTTAATCACCAGTTTTACCGAAGGCGGTTTAGCGAGCTTAATTGTGGTTTTCCGCAGTTCATCTTCAGGGACATTATCGTTGGCGATTAAAATGCAATCGGCGCCGACATACTGGGTCCAGGAAAAGGCCACCTGGCCGTGAAGTAATCGATGGTCAACCCTTAATAGCGTAATCATGGTGTTCCCTCATTTCAGAAGTCTTTATCAATAGTCATCGCACTGGCAATCATCTGATTGCAGTACTGAATGCTCTCTTTGGCGCTTGTTAATGCTTCAGAAATTAATTTCTCGGTATTTTCTTCGCCTGCGGAAATAAGTAAATCAATAATCAGCGGCAGGTTTAAACCGGACAATAAATGAAAATTAGGGCGCGATAAAAAACGCACAAACTCATTATTGACGCTACCGGCGAAAATATCCGTAATGACAATCAGCTCATCCTGGGCGGGGAAACGCGCCAGCAGCGTCTCCACCTGCTGCGTCAGATCGGCCTCCTCTTCGACATAGGCGCAGAGAGTATGAATATCCGGCTGCTTACCGAGGATCAGCTCCACGGAGTTCAGCAGACCGTTAGCAAAGGTGCCATGGCTGGCAAAAATATAGTGTCGTTTCATCCTTACCTCGAAAGCGCATTCCACTGCTTTCTTACTTTGCAACCGGCGTGCCAGAAACAGTGGCGTGCCGGTTAGCGCAAGGACGAACCGATGAAGAGTCTTAAAACTCTTGATCTTCCTGAATAAATTCCGTTTCTCGCGTCAGGATATCGTGAATGTAATACAGCTCAACGGCGGGGATTTTGACACTATATCCGTTCTCAATGACACTAAAGGCCTCGCGCAGAATAACCAGCTCGCTCTCCGGACACTGTTTGCCGGAATAATGGGATGGCGAAGCGTTACGGATCAGGCGTTCTATCAGACAGCTGATATGCACGTATAGCGCCACCTTGCGATCGTTAGGCACATCGCAGCCGGCCAGATGCTCATAGCGCAGTAAAAACTGCTCGACCTGATTGATCACTTTACCGGTATCGAGGATCGTCACCGACTCGATCACCCGGCGCAGCGAGAAATTTTTCAGGATCAGGTTATTGATCTCGCTGACCTGCTCAGCGGAGGCCAGTTCGCCGAAGATACGCATCAGCGGGCGGCTTCCTTCGCCGGAAATCAGCGAATCCAGCGAGATCCACGGCAGATCGGCGAGATGCGGATCGAGGGTGCCGACAATCGCCAGCACCTCATAGCGGCTGAGCATCGGCGCCCGCCGCGCGGGATCGGCGAGGGTTTCCACATCGCATGCCACAATATCGATGCCGAGCGTCTCAGGAATGCTGGCTTTTAACAGCGCCGACAGATTCGCCGCCGCCCCCAGACCGGTGGCGCAGGTTGTAAGAATCGCCCGCGGTTTGTCCGTTTGCGGGTAATAGAGCTGATGCTCAACCGCGAGGTCATCGCCTATCTCCCGGACGATATCTTCCAGCATATCGCCCTGCAAAACCCGCTCCCCGACGTACATCGCCATCCCGGTCGAGACGTTATTAATAATCGCCATCGGCGTGGACAGCCGGCGGTTGAAGTGGCTGTGAATGGCGTTCAGCGATCCCATATCGACCAGGATGACCAGTCCGGAGGCCAGCGCGTGACTCTCGATCCAGGCCATCACCTGGTTAGCGATAGCCTCCGGCGTCACGTCGAGCGGCATATCGAATGACTCAAACAGCTGGCTTTTCAGCAACCGGTTCGCCACGTTGGCGATGCTGCTGGCGGTGGCGTAACCGTGGGCGAGGATTACTGCCCGGGTCACCTGCTGCTGGCTAATGGCGCCATTTTTCTGTAACCACAGCACCAGCAGCAGCAGGTCAATACGCCGGGGTTCAATATCCAGCTTCAGCGCCAGCGCGGCGAGGATCTCTTCACAAAAGCGATACAGCAGCGGGTATTTCTGCGCCAGGAAATCCTCCAGCTGGCGGCTTTTCTCATTGCTCATCGTCGACTGCGCCTGGCGAGAACGATGAATCAGGTAGTGGCTCAGGGCGTAGATACAGTTGCCGTTAAACTGAATATTGAAGCGCTTTTCAAGGCGATAAAACTCCTCCCGCACCTGATGGGTTATCAGCAGCAGCAGATGCGAGCTGTTGGCATCATGATTATCGAAAATCAGCCGATCGAAGAGGGTTTCCAACTCCTCGCCCATGCTTTTTTGCGCCTCTTCCCAGACCGTTTTTTTACTCAGCACCGCCTCATACAGCGCGAGAACGCGGCACTGAGCATCATAGATCAGCCCCTGAACCGGGTCGCGCGCGCGCAGCAGCCAGACCAGGCTGGTCTGCGGTTCAATAAGCAGCGGTTCCTGCTGGCCCATCGGTTCGCTAAGCGCCGGCGTCGCGGCCATGATATTTTCCGGCAGATCGTGCAGCGTGACGTTTAGCCTCTCGCTGCCCGGAGACCTGGCCCACGCCGACGCGACGGCGTACTTGACGACATTCTTCAGCTCACCGACGTTGCCGCGATAAACGTAGTGCGTCAGCACCTGTAAAAGCCGGGGCGTCAGCTGCAGTCGGGCGGACAGCGTGCGGGCCTCCTGCCAGAAAAACTGCAGCGTTAACGCTTCTTTCTCGCCGCGGCTGCGGTTTTGTAAATCAGGCAGGCTAATGAGGATCGGGATACGACGAATAAAGGTGGTCAGAAACGTGCTGTGAATATCTTCGGTGGTGGCAAACACCAGCCGCAGCGAAATCGGCATCCCCTGCGCCGTCTCTCCCACCCGATAGATCTCTTTGCGGTCCAGCCAGGTGAAGAGCTTCTCCTGGCCCTGCGCATCGAGGCGGTGGACTTCATCGAGAAACAGCACGCCGCCGTTTGCCGCCTCAAACGCCCCGGCTTTATCGCCCTGCGCGCCGGTAAACGCGCCTTTGACGTAGCCAAACAGGTTGGCGGCCAGCAGCTCCGGGTTGCTGGCGTACTGGGCGCAGTTGAAGCAGACAAAGGGCGCATCGGGCGCCAGCAGTCCCTGGGCGATGGCAAACTCGTGCATCAGCTCCGCCATATAGCTTTTGCCGGTTCCGCTGTCGCCGACGATCAGCAGCGGCAGCCCGCCGTTGGGATAAAACAGCGCGGTTTTCATCTGTTCGATAGGCTTGCGCAGGCTACCGTCATGGCCGGTAAGCAATGAAAAATGATCTGCCTGTTCCGGCTGCCGGTCGCTCTCCGCGAGCAGCTCCGCCATGCTGGCGTACTCGCTGCGGGAAAGGGGGAAAAACTGCTGGCAGAAAGCGGCCTTATGCAGGAAATAGACCGGACGGGTATTAATCTTCACCAGCACATCCTGGGCCACCAGCTGATTCAGATAGTGGCTGGCGGTGTTTCTTTGCATGGCAAAACGCCGGGCCAGGTAGCCGGCGGTGAAGACCTCGCTCAGGTTATCCGGATCAAAAAAATCGGTCTGATTTTGCAGAAAAGCCAATAGTTCCGTTTTACGCATCGCATCCCCCTCTTCACCTTTCAGGGGCTTATGATGCGGGAAATCCACCAACCATTGGCGCTTAATTCATTTTTTGCGGTTCAGAGCACAAAAAAAACGACGCCCAAATCCGCGGGCGCCGCACAACAAACCGATTACAGCCGCGACAGGGCCTCCCGCATCCCCGCGCTCAAAATGACTTCCAGATACCGCGTGACCTGTTCGGCAAGCCCCGGTATTGCCGTCAGATCTTCACCCCAGTGCCCGGTATCCTGCAGGACTTCGGTGACCAGTTCATGCAGCGGGCGGCCTTGCGCCACCTGCGCCCATCCTGCGGCAAAACGGCTTAGCCAGACATCATCATCCTGCAGCGGATACGCCTGCCCGTCGCGCTGCCCGCGATAGAAGGCGATGAGCGCCGCCAGGGCGAACGTTAGCCGCGGCGGGATTGCGCCGTGCTGGCGGATATGCGTCAGCAGCTGCGGCAGGATCCGGGTGCGAAATTTGGTCATGCCGTTCAGGGCGATAGAGAGCAGCTGATGGCGAATCCAGGGATTAAGAAAGCGCCCGGTCACGGCATCGGCAAACTGCCTCAGCTCATCGGCCGGTAAATCCAGCGCCGGAATAATCTCCTCGTCGATAGTTTGCTGCACATAATGGCGAATGGCTTCGTCCTGCATCGCTTCGCCAACGGTATCGACGCCGCACAGCCACGCCACCGGCACCAGCGCGGTGTGCGCGCCGTTAAGAATGGCGACTTTGCGCTCTTTATAGGGTCGGATATCCTCTACGAGACGGATATTGAGCGGGTAACGTTCGAGCCGCAGCGTCTTCGCCAGCGCCTGCGGCCCCTGGATAACGAACAGCCAGAAGTATTCGGCGGTATCCAGGAAAGCATCATGGTAGCCCAGCTCCGCTTCGAGCTTTTCCGCTTCCTCGCGCGGGTAGCCGGTGACGATGCGATCAACCAGCGTTGAACAAAACGTATTGGCGGTCTCAACCCAGTCGCGAAAAGCCGCGGGCAATTGCCACTCTTCGGCATAGCGCAGCACCAGCGCCTTCAGCGCTTCGCCGTTGTAGTCGATCAGCTCACACGGAATCATCGTCCATCCCTTATCCGCTGCGCCGTTGAAATGGCGGAACCGTTCGAGCAGCAGCTGGGTCAGCTTCGCCGGAAAGCTGACCGGCGGCTTATCGTCAGGCCGATCTCCGGCGTGATAGCTGATGCCCGCTTCGGTGGTATTTGAAAATACGAACGCGATCGCCGGATCACGAGCCAGCGCCAGATAGCCGGCAAAATCCTGCCACGGGTTGATCTCGTTATTCACCGATCGAATAATCCGCGCCTCGCTCACCGCCTCGCCGCGTTCGTCCAGCCCGCGGATCGCCGTGGTGTAGAGTCCGTCCTGGATATTAAGCGACGGCGGAAACTCGGTGTTGATCGGGCGAATGATGGTCACGCCTGCCGCCAGATCGGTTTGCTCATTCAGCAGATCCAGCTGCCAGTCGATAAACGCCCGCAGGAAGTTGCCTTCGCCGAACTGAATCACGCGCGTCGGGTACTGCGGCCCGGGAAAATCTTTTCTGTTTAACGATTTCATAGCCTTACCTGCTAAAAATGAATGACGCCTTTGATAAGCTGGCGATTGTTAATCACGTCGTTTTCGTAAATCTCGGCCAGCGACCTGAAATCGTAGCGGTGGGTCAGCATCATCCCGGCGGTCACTTTCCCCTCGGCCATCAGCCGCCCGACTTTGGCAAAATCCTCTTCCGTCGCATTACGGCTGCCCATCATGGTCGTCTCTTTCTTATGAAACTCCGGGTCCGGGATCTGCAGCTCACCTTTAAACAGGCCAACAAAGATGATGCTGCCGCCGTGGCGGATTAAATTCACCGTATTGTTCATCGCCTGCTGATTCCCCGTGGCGTCGATCACCTTCTGCGCCAGCGAACCACCAAACGCGGCACACAGCCGTTCGGTGAACTGCGGGTCGGAAGGGTCGAGCGTGGCCAGACCAAGGTGCTGCGCCACGTGGTCGCGCCGCGCCGGGCTGGTATCCGCCACCACCACCTGCGCCCCGTCGGCTTTGGCGATCGCCGCCGCCCCGAGACCAATGGGGCCCGCGCCGACCACCAGCACCTGCTCTCCCGGCTGGATAGCGGCGCGACGCACCGCGTGGGCGCTGATGGCAAAAGGCTCAATCAGCGCCGCGGCTTCCGGCTCGACGTCATCCACCACCAGCAGATTTTTTACCGGCACGCAGAGGTACTCGCTAAACCCGCCGTCCCGATGTACGCCGATCACGGAAATTTTCTCGCAGCAGTTTGTCCGGCCGCTCAGGCAGGCCGGACACTGACCACAGGCGACGTAGGGTATGACGGCAACCTGCTGTCCGCTTTTCAGAT
>OKMV01000210.1_pt1 | contig 10918 bp, 12 predicted proteins | sample 1610051 | NCBI WGS metagenome assembly OKMV01 (sample SAMN04436613, study PRJEB24849) | human gut metagenome | biome: human gut; feature: NICU; material: stool | host: Homo sapiens | place: USA: Saint Louis, MO | collected 2009-12-09 | reverse complement strand
TGAACCGTACCGGGTTTCTTGGAGACTAAACTCTCAGTGAAAGGAGACCCAAAATGAAATCACAATCCGCCAAACGCTATCCCCCTGAACTGCGTGAGCGCGCTGTCAGAATGTTGTTGGAACACCGTGATGAGTATGACTCTGAGCCGGATGCCATTCGTGCCATATCGTCAAAAATCGGGTGCCATTACGACACCCTACGAGCCTGGTTGCGTCAGCATAAAAATGATGTCCGTGGTGGTGTCAGCCCCGTCAGCACTGATGATGGTGGACTGAGCACCAATGAGCGCCAGCGTTTAAAAGAACTGGAGCGTGAAAATCGGGAGCTACGCCGCAGCAATGATATATTGCGCCAGGCCTCAGCTTATTTTGCTCAGGCGGAGCTCGACCGCCACTGGAAAAAATAATGCCACTTATGCAGCGTCTGAGTGGTACACACGGGGTCGGGCCGGTATGTCGCGAACTGGATATTGCCCCGTCGACATATTACTGGCATCAGCAACGCCAGCTACATCCTGAGAAATGTAGCCAACGAGAAAAGTGCGATGCTCAAATCATCCAGGAGATAAAACGCGTTTACGGAGAAAATTACAGTGTCTATGGGGCACGAAAAGTCTGGCGTCAGTTGCTCCGCGAGGGCTTTAGCGTCGCCCGGTGTACTGTTGAACGCCTGATGAAAATAATAGGTCTTCGGGGCGTACTCCGTGGCAAAGTCATCAAGACCACGATCGGTCGTAAAACAGCGGCAGCAGCGGATCTGGTAAACCGCCAGTTTGTGGCAGAACGTCCCAATCAGCTTTGGTGTGCAGATTTTACGTACGTTAGCACCTGGCATGGCTTCGCCTATGTGGCGTTCATCATCGATGGCCCTGGCTTCCGATATAACACAAACCAGCGAGGCATAACGGCGAACATCCGTGAATTTTGCCAGGTCCCGGCTACTCATTTTCCTGCCTTCGCGTGCCAGTTTCAGGAGCCGGTTCTGGTGAACGGAAAGCGCAATACCGTCAGGCAGTGCCAGCGCCTCAATCGCATTTAACCGGTCGATATGTTGCAGGACATTTTTGCCATTAATTTTTCCCGGAGGCTGGAGCAGCCAGGCCAGCCGTGAGGGTTGCTCACCCTCAGATCTCAGCAGACGGTCCAGTGCCGCTTTGTGCCCTGGTTCAAGCTGCGCGGTAAGCGCAGAAAAAACCGCCCTGTCTGCAAGCGTTGCTGCTTCAGCCAGGGTCCGCTCAATGACATCAACTGAGGGGAAAATGACATTCTTATTGTGAAGCCAGGAGAGCATTTCTTCCGCAAGCAAAAAACCTTTGTCTGTCCGCATAGCGTGGGGATAAAGGTGGCGAATGCAGGTTTTTTGCAGCGCCCGGTTGAAAGGGGATAATTCCAGATAGCGGTATAGTTCAGCCAGATGCTCCCAGCGGGTGACCTCTCTTGATGCATACTCGGCCCACAAATCAGGCTGAAGTTTCAAATGAGCCGCAAGCCGGGAAACAACCCCGTCGTGAGGGGAAATATTTTTGTCGGGAGGAAACCCCGACCCTCGCAAATAACAGAGTAAAACAGCAAAGCCCAGGCGATTTGCAGGTCTGCGGTGTTTATTAATAAGAGCGAGGTCATGTTCACTCAAAAAACACATGCGCGCCAGAAGAACGTCATCATCCGGCACAACCAGCAAGCGCTCTTTTTCTTCACTGCTGAGTATTTGTCTCCGTGGCATAAATGCTTCCTCTGCATATAGTTCGTTTTGGTTATCGCTTTACACTGACCGAAACCGGTCGGTTTCGTACACTAGTCAGCCATACTGTACGAAAGTGAGTGAATTCACTATCGGACATACGTTATAATTCGTACATCCTTTTCGTACAGAAAATATCACTATGTCACGTGTTTTTGCTTACTGCCGGGTTTCGACTCTGGAACAGAACACTGAAAACCAGCGCAGAGAAATTGAGTCGGCAGGTTTTGCCATCAGACCCCAGCGACTGATTGAGGAGCAAATCAGTGGTTCGGTTGCTGCCAGCGAACGCCCCGGATTTATCCGACTGCTTGATCGCATGGAAAATGGTGATGTGCTGATTGTCACCAAGCTGGACCGTCTTGGGCGTAATGCCATGGACATAAGAAAAACAGTTGAGCAACTGGCGGCGTCAGATATTCGCGTTCACTGTCTAGCCCTGGGCGGGGTGGATCTGACCAGCCCGGCAGGAAAAATGACCATGCAGGTCATCTCTGCTGTGGCGGAATTTGAAAGAGATTTGCTGCTTGAGCGTACGCACTCTGGTATCGCGCGAGCAAAAGCAGCTGGAAAACGGTTTGGACGTCCTTCAGTACTGAAGGAAGAACAGCAACTTACGGTGATTGCACGGATTAACGCCGGAATAAGTATCAGCGCCATTGCGCGGGAATTTAATACTACCCGGCAAACCATACTCCGGGTAAAAGCAGGGCAGCAATAATCCTGAGTGTAAATACAGCTCAAAACCTCTTAGCTGGATGGTCTGCTATGTGCCATAAGCGGACATCTGCGTTCTGGGCCAACACAAACGGGAGAGCGAGAGTAATTTTGTATTAAATGAACGTACCTGTCATCTGTCAGGTCTGAGAGGCACCCCCGTCTGCGAACAGCTCTATACCATTCACATAACTTGAGGCATCACTGGCCAGGAATGAAACTACAGAGGCTATTTCTTCCGGCTCTCCGATACGTCCCAACGGACTTTTAGCGGTGAGGAAGGCGATCCCCTCTTCGGCATTATCGCCAAATGCGGCTCTGAGAGACGCTGTATTCACAGGACCCGGGCTGACAATGTTTATGCGTATACCCGTCCCGTGCAGCTCTGTAATCCAGCTTCTCACCATGTTTCTGACTGCGGCTTTGGTCGCACCATAAATACTCATGGTGGGTCCCGGGTCTGCTGACGCCGTCGAACCAATGATAATCACGCTCGAACCCTTTCCAAGCAGGGGCATAGCCTGCTGAACAGTCAACACAACACCTTTAACATTTGTGGCAAACTGATCGTGGATCTGTTTTTCAGTGATTTCACCAAGCGGAGCATGGACCCCACCGCCGGCATTAGCGACAAGAATATCAATGTGGCCGAATTCCGTTTTAACCTGTTCATAAAGCGCATCAATACTAACCTTGCTGCTGACGTCAGCCACAATACCTTTTACATTTTTCCCCAGCGCCTTTACCGCCTCCTGAAGGGTTTGTGCATTCCGGCCAGTGATAATGACATCTGCGCCTTCGTCGCTCAGATCTTTCGCTATAGCCAGACCAATACCGCTTCCGCCACCAGTGATAACGGCGAACTTTCCCTTAAATGTCTGATTCATAATTGCACCTTGTGGCTTATTGTAGTGGTCACTATATTCAACCTTGAACAAGCTGTCACTAACTGATTGTAGCGTTCACTACAAAAAAGTTTTAAGATGGCATTCAGAAATACTTCTGATGCAAGGGAAAAAACCTATGAGCGATACCGAAAAAACAATAAAAGCACCCAGGCGGATATTTGACAGAGAGTCTGGCGTGCAGACGGCTAAAGCGCTGTTTCATCAGCATGGTTATGATGCTGTAGGTATCACGGAACTGACAAAGACGCTGAACATAAATCCTCCCAGCCTTTACGCCGCTTACGGTAGTAAAGCAGGGCTGTTTGAACGCTGCCTGGATCTCTATGTTGCAGAAGGAAACCTGCCGGCTGACAAAATTCTGACTCCGGGCAGGCCGCTGGATGAGGCGGTTGCAGATCTTTTTATGACTGCTGCACGTTTATACGCCCGATCCCCGGTCCAGCGAGGCTGTCTTGTGGCTGAAGGTATGCGTGCCGACGATCCGCAGGCCCGGGAGCTGGCAAGTCGCTATGGTGAGGCAGGAATTCAGTTTATCAGAAATTATATCCGGCAGTATGAACCTGCACGGGCCCGCGAGCTTTCTGATTATGTCGTGACAACGCTGCGGGGCTTTTCTGCAGCCGCAGTAACGGGACTGTCAAAAGCCAGGTTAACTGCCGTGGCTCAGCTGGCCGGTCAGGCATTCAGCGCTCTCCTGGAGCCAAAAAATGTTTAACTAGGAAATAAAAGTTATGTCTGTTATCGACCATGTTGAAATTGCTGTAAAAAATGCTCAGGTATCGCTCAAATTCTTTGAAGCAGCTCTCGCTCCGCTGGGGTTCAGCCTGATTATTTCTGTGCCTCCGGAGCGTACTTTATCGGGAGGTGCCCGGTACGGGCTGGGCCCGGAGGGATATCCGAGGCTCTGGCTTCATGATAAAGACATAACTGGCGCTTCAACACATCTGGCTTTTGCTGCCAGTGAGCGGGACATAGTCGACGAATTCTGGCGTGCCGCTCTACAGGCAGGCGGTATAGACAATGGCGCGCCGGGAATTCGCGATCATTATCATTCACACTATTATGCGGCTTTCATCCTTGATCCTGACGGTAATAACATCGAAGTCGTCTGTCAGGAAGGATGAGTAAGAGTGCCGGCCGTCACTTTGCGAAATTGAACTACGTCTGAGTTACTGCGTGTTGGGTTTTCCTGGCTGCTACCCACGGAGTGAAATATCTTGAGGTGAGTTATTGCCTCGTTGCGACAGCAAAATTCACTGTCGCATTAAACGTGGTGATTCAGAGAGCTTTCTGCATCATCAGCGTCGTTCCGGAGACTTGCAGCGTCTTTTAAAGGAGAGCGGCCAAAGAAACGGGCGTACTCACGATTAAACTGGGGCACGCTGCGATAACCCACCTCCATGGCAACAGACGTGACGCTCTGCTGACGCGCCAGTAATTTGGTTCTGGCATGAAGAAGACGGACGCGCTTCTGATACTGGACCGGACTCATGTTTGTCACAGACTTAAAATGACGATGAAAGGCCGATACGCTCATGGCCTCCTGCCCGGCCAGTGATTCAACCACAAATTCATCAGCAAAATTATGTCTTATCCAGCGAATCGCATTACCTATCCGCGCCAGCATGGTTCCCGGTGAAGCAATATCCCTCAGCATCCAGCCATGTGGGCCTTTCAGAACATGATAAAGGATTTCACGTTCATACACCGGTGCGAGAGCAGGGATATCTTCAGGACTTTTCATCAGGCGAAGCATTCTTACCCAGGCATCCAGCAGTTCGGGCGTGACGGCAGCAACGGAAAAAGCACCCGACTGTGAATCAGCCTTCACGGGAGGTAAATCAGCCAGCAGTGTCGCAATCCGTTCCGGCGTCAGGGTCAGGCTGACCGCGAGATACGGCTCACCGGTTGCCTCGGGATGGACTTCGCCTACGGCTGGCAAATCTACTGACATAACAAAGTAAGAAGCAGGATTGTAGTTGAATACCCGGTCTCCCACCGTCATGGATTTACTGCCTCGCAATATGAGATTAACCATCGGCTCATAGACCGCAGCCAGTGCATGTGCGGGAACGTTACCCTGCACCATGGCCACACGGGGGATACCGGTTTCGGTTCGCCAGTTTCGGGCATGAGCGGCCAGAAGACGCAGCTCGTCAAGCAGGGGTTCCAGTATCAAAGTCAGCCTCCTCAGTATGATGATTAAAGCGAGCATAAAGCAGAAAAAGGCAAGAATCGAGCAGGAACGCAGAGGTTGACCTGTCCGGGAAGTTTTATCCTTTTTCTATCGCAGACAGAAAGGATGAAATCATGAAAATTGTACTGGTTACCGGCGGCAGTGGCGGGATCGGCGCCAGCGTGGCGCAACAGTGCGCGGCTAAAGGGATGGGGGTGATTGTGACTTATAACAGCCATCCTGAATCTGCCCTGAGGGTTGTGAAGGAGATTGAGGCTTCAGGCGGCCGTGCCGTTGCGCTGCATCTGGATGTGGCTCGCACCGAAACTTTCGGCACTTTCCGCGACGCCTTACTGGACATAGTGAGTGTCACCTGGGAACGTGAGCATATTGACGTGCTGGCCAACAACGCCGGGTTTGGGCTCTTCAACCCGATTGAAACGGTGACGGAGAGTGAGTTCGACAGTCTTTTTGCCGTACACCTGAAGGGCCCTTTTTTCCTGACCCAAAAGCTGCTGCCTCTGATTTGCGATGGAGGGCACATCATCAACGTTACCAGCGCCACCACGCGCGTGGCTACGGCAGGTGTTGCGCCCTACGCTGCCTTTAAAGGCGGCCTTGAAGTACTGACCCGCTATATGGCCAAAGAGTTCGGGCCGCGGCGCATCCGGGCAAACGCAGTCTCTCCGGGTGCAATCCGTACGCCGCTTGGCGGAGGACTGAATGATGAATTTGAGACTCTGCTCGCCTCACAGACCGCGCTGGAACGCGTGGGAGAGCCGGATGATGTCGGCCGGGTTATCGCAGGCCTGGTCTCTGATGACAGCGTCTGGATTAACGCACAATCCATCGAGGTTGCCGGCGGCTACCAAATCTGAATCCTTCCGGAGGTTTTATGCTCGATCATCTGTTTTTAACGGTCAGCGATACAGACCGTTCTGTCCGTTTCTATACGGAAGTGCTTGCCCCTCTCGGCATCACGGTTCGTCATGATTATGACGGAAAAGAGGGGCCGCCCGGCCACCCGGATTTGAAAGGGTTCGGTGCTCAGGGCCGGATCTTTTTCTGGCTACGCGAAGGAACTGTTGCGCCAGCTGCTGTACATGTCGGGTTTGTCGCGCGAAATCAGACAATGGTGAATGAAGCCTATGCTTCAGCCATGCGTGCCGGCGCGTCTGACAATGGCGCACCCGGTGCCCGGCTTCACTACGATCCCCGCTACTACGCCGCCGGCGTTTTCGACCCCGATGGCTACAGCCTGGAATTTGTTTATAAAGAATGGCAGCACCCTCAACCATGAAAACATTACTGATTTATGGCGCCACCGGTTACACGGGACGCATGACCGCCGCGCAGGCTAAAAGTGCCGGCCTGAATATTATTATTGCCGGCAGAAACAGGCAGCGACTGGCCGCACTTGCCGGTGAACTTGACGTCAGTATGCGGGTATTCGGCCTGGAGGACGCTGCTGAAACCGCGCTGCAGCTGGCAGGCGTCGACATTGTGCTGAACTGCGCCGGGCCGTTTACTGCTACGGCAGAACCGCTGATGAAAGCCTGTATAGACCAGAGTATTCATTACCTTGATATCACAGCGGAAATTAACATTTACAGGCTGGCTGAGTCACTGGGAGAAAGAGCGGCGCGGGCCGGGAGTATGCTACTGCCGGGCGTGGGCTGGGACGTGGTACCTACCGACTGCCTGGCCGTTCGCCTTGCACGACATGTACCGGAACCACGACGGTTGCGTATAGCATTACAGGTGGCCGGAACGATGTCCCGGGGGTCTGCCGTCAGCGCAGGCGAAATAATCGCAGCCGGCCTGCTGGAACGTGTTAACGGTATTCTGATGACGAAAGAGGATGCGCAGCCCGGCTGGTTTGATTTTGGTGAAGGCCCTGTGGCCTGTGCGCCGCTTTCCTTTGGCGATCTGGTGACGGCATGGCATTCAACCGGTATTCCGAATATTGAGATGTTTGTGCATGTAACAGGGGATGCCTTTCCGCAGGGTGATTTGTCCCTGCTTCCTGAAGGACCCGGGCAGGATGAACGCGATGCAAATCGCGCACGCGCTGTTGCTGAGGTCACCGGGGCTGACGGGAGGGTCCACCGGGCTGTGATCGGGACGGTTAACGGATATTCCTATACGCCGCTTGCGGCCACAGAGGCTGCGAGGCGTGTCCTGAACGGTGACAGTTTTCCCGGTTTTCAGACACCGGCGATCGTTTTTGGTAGTGAGTTTGCGCTGAGTATTCCGGGTACGTGGCTCCAACTGTCCTGACTTTATTAATAAGCTGCACCGGTCAGCATTGAGCTGGCCGGTGCCCCGCATTGCCGTTCTGGCACTGATGGCTGACGGGTATAAAAAAGTGAAGTCTACTACGCTCTCTCAGTCTGCGAACTGTCGATAGGCGTGCCCACATGAAACTGAAGTGCACCCATCAAACGGGGAACCACGTTGCGCGATGTAAACCGCCACTGGCCGTCGTGTTTTTCAAAACTGTCGTAATACCGTCCTGTGCATACGGGCTGCAAAGGAAACCCCTCCAGTTCCTGATGCACGGTGAAATAGCTGACGCAGGTAGCTGAATTACCGGAAGGTGAAACATCTATCAGCACATTAGAAACGTTATGCCACGTCCGGGGAGTTCCGTCCTTATGACGCTGAACGCCACGGTTAAGAAACTGCTCAACCTCTTCACTACCATGAGCCATATCACTAAGAACAATAAATTCAGCATGTTTAAACAATTCGGCATTCTCAGCAAATTTCCCGTCACCTGAAACTGACTCGCATCCGGTCCAAGAGTACTGAGTGCAGATTCAAGTTTATTCTTGTCCCGCCCGGTAATGATCACAGTTGCACCGAGTGCTGCTAATTCCTGTGCGATCCCAAGCCCAATGCCAGATGATGCGCCGGTCACAACCGCGATTTTGTTCTGAAAAGAGTGAGTCACTGTGTATTCTCCTCATTGCCGTGAGTTAGGTGTATAGTGATCACTACACGTAAAAGTAAAACACTGCAAGTTAAAAAATTAACATAAATTAAAAAAATCTTTTATATCAACAATATGGATATATAACTTTATGCTGATAATTTTAGTGATTACTACAAAAATGGATTCAGGAAGCAAATTGAAATAAGAAAACAGGTTGCGATGAACTGCATTTGATCGCGAAGCATTAGTCGCAATTGCACAGGCACACTTTCATGAACATGGCTATGACGCTGTCAGAATTGCTGACCTGAAGCGGGCGCTGAATATCAAGCCGACGGATATCAAGGTACACACCTGACTATTCATCGATAATCATGAGGGTCCATACAAGACAACGGTCAAACGTGACGTAAAACAGTCCAAATCCGGTAAAACCATTCAGACGTGCCGAAATCATCAGGAGCTTTTTTCAGGATTCTTGCCGGAGTAAAGGTAGCAGAAACGGCTATCTCGCCTCAAAATGACGCTAAGGCGCTCTGCAGGGGGCCGCCCAAGGAATTTTATGTCTAATGTGGCATAACTACCCTATCGCCATGATTTTGACGTCCGCTTCTCGCTCGAAGCGGGCTCAGCACGCTGCTCTGGTAGCTAAGTGCCAGGAGCTGATATTGTTAGCTTCGCACGGCGGCAGCTAGTCAGTGTGACCCGCTCCCAGTTGATTGGCACACGGCTTTGCTAGCAACATTTATGGCGATTCAATTACGAACGTCCGCTCCTCGCTCACAGCGGACCTTCAACCCTGTAAACTCGTCCACTCAGTGCCAACAGCAGACGTTACTTCTTGCATATTTCAATTTTCTTCTCCCCACAGCGGTGTATCTCCTAACGCTTTAGCAATAAAATCAACAAAGCTGCGAACCTTGAAAGGAATACGGATCGCGCTGGGATAAACAGCCTGAATAGTAAGTTCAGTCGTCCGGTATGCTGGCAGCAGCTTTATCAGCTTGCCCTGCTTAATATGCTCGCCAAAAACAAAGTTGGGCCCGTAAGCAATGCCTGTTCCGGCCAGTACAGATTCGAGAAGCAACTGAATGTTATTGGCAGTCATACGGCATGGGCCTTCAATACTGTGCGGCCTGCCTTGTGCATCATAAATCGTCCAGTCTCCCGCTGAAACCGCCTGGCTGAACGCCAGTCGAGGCGCACGGGAAAGATGATCCGGCGTCTCTGGTGTGCCATGTTTTTTCAAATACTCCGGTGAGGCGCACAAAACCATCCTGCAAGGTGCCAGCCGCCGCGTAACCAGTGTCGGATCCTCAAGACGCCCAACTCGGATGGCAACATCGATTCGATTTTCGAGTAGATCGGCGTATTTATCCTCCAGTACAACGTCCAGACTGACCTCCGGAAATTGCTCCAGATAGCGTGATACGATCCTACCAAGATGCATTGCACCGAAGGCGACCGGTGCTGCAACGCGAAGCAACCCCTTCGGTGTTTTCTGAACATCACTGGCTTCCCGGTTCGCATCCTCAAGAACCTCAAGAATAACTTTGCAACGTTCATAATACCGCTCACCGGCATCCGTCAGGCTAAGACGGCGTGTTGAACGCTGAAGAAGTCGTACATTTAGATCAGATTCTATAGCGCTGACATGCTTTCCTGCCATTGCAGCCGAAAGCTTAAAACGTCTCGCGGCGGCGGCGAAACTGCCTTCATCCACTGCCGCGATAAAAATCTGCATGCTGGTGAACCTGTCCATTACTTACCACCATTCGATAATCAGAGTATCGGCTGTCGACACAATTACGCTGATTATCATCACTCATGACAGCAATTACCATTACCTTAATTACATGAAGAGGCATGAGACGATGAAAATTAAGGTGAATGGAACGGGTATCCACATTGAGCAACAGGGCAGCGGTGAAATTGCACTGGTATTTTTGCATTATTATGGCGGTTCATCCCGTACCTGGGAGAGCGTGATAAGTCAGTTACCTGACCACTACCGCACAGTTGCAATCGACCACCGGGGCTGGGGGGGCTCAGACGCACCTAAATCAGGATACCGAATTGGTGACCTTGCTCGGGATGCCGAAGGGGTTATTTCAGCGCTTGAGCTTAAACGCTACATTCTTGTTGGCCATTCGATGGGGGGAAAAGTTGCCCAACTGATGGCGTCGCGTCGGCCTGCAGGTCTTGAAGGCCTGATGCTTATCGCTCCCTCTCCACCTTCACCTATGCGTCTCACGCCTGAGCAGCGCGATACGTTATCCAGCGCATATAACAGCCGCGAATCTGTCGGCTTTGTGATTGATAATGTCCTGACAGCGGGGGCACTAAGTTCTGCTCTGCGTGAACAGGTAATCGAGGACAGTTTGAGGGCCTCATCCGAGGCCAAAGAAGGCTGGCCTAATACGGCTATCGGCGAAGAC
>OKMV01000190.1_pt1 | contig 11932 bp, 9 predicted proteins | sample 1610051 | NCBI WGS metagenome assembly OKMV01 (sample SAMN04436613, study PRJEB24849) | human gut metagenome | biome: human gut; feature: NICU; material: stool | host: Homo sapiens | place: USA: Saint Louis, MO | collected 2009-12-09 | reverse complement strand
ATTTCCATTACTACGGTTCGCCGCTGGCGCAACCGCAGCCAGATTTCCGATAACCACACCACGCCGCATTTGATACACAAAGTACTGAGACAAGAGCAGGAGATCCTCATTAACGCCCTCCGGGATGCGCTGCGCGCCCCGCTGGACGAACTGCTGTTTATGGTGAATGAGGGGCTGGGCATCGCTATTTCCCGCGCCACGCTAAACCGCTATCTGCGTCCGGCCCATGAAGGACGGAAAAATGCCGCGCTGCAGGGGAAAAAAGCGTTAAAGGCGGGAATGCGCGCGGATACCCTGACGCTGCACTATCGCCAGCTGGCGCTGTCGATGGACGACGGCGGTGAACATCATCTGCTCTGGGCGCAGGAGCCGATCAGCGGTTGGTGCTTTGGCCGCATCTATTGCGGGATCTCTCCCGCGCTGGTCGATAGCTGGCTGACCGAGGCGCTGAACGCCTGTCCGGCGCGTATACAATGTCTTGAGATTTATGCTCATAAAAGCTTTCAGCCCGCGCGCGCGGATCTCTCTTGCCGGACGGTGGCGATGGCGGAGCGCGGAGCGGTACAGCTCAGCGAACGATTAGCCGACGTTATTCCGGCGCTGGATGAGCCGGACGCGACGCTGCAGCGGCTGTGCGCGCTGTGGAACCGGGGGCGGGCGCAAAAAAAGCTGGGCGACACGACGCCCCAGGGCTTTCTTGAGTCGTTGAATCAGAACTAACGGTGGCGTCGGGGGCAGGCACGGCAGCCGCGTTTTGCCCGGGCCCCAGAATCTCTGCGACAGCAAAAGAGAGCGCGTTTTTTGTTGGGCCACGCAGCGGCCCTGGAGGGTCAGCCGTTTCGCAGGCCATCAATCGCGCTGTCGCTCAGCAGCATAACCGTTTTTACGCTGACGCTGATCCTGTCCAGGGCCCGGCGTGCGTACGCACCTGCCCGACCAAAGCGCTGCTGCTGGTGGATATCCGCGATATCGCCCAGGCCAGCAAGCGTAAGCGGCAGCTGACTTTTAATACCGATCTCGGCGATCTGTCGCTGTTCCAGGCGCAACAAGGGGACGTGAAATGAGTGTGATTTCCTTAGTGAATCAGGCGGTGGCCTGGTACGCCGCCAGCGCGGTGCTGGCGTTTCTGTTCGCCCTGCGCAAACCGCTGAGCGGGGCGATCGCCGGGATTGGCGGCGCGGTCGCCAGCGCGATGCTGGTGCTGGCGGGCGGAACGGCGCTGCTGATGCCGGAGCGCGTTAGCGGCGGCATGCTGCAGATGCTGCATTTGACCCTGCGCGTGGGCGGCGTCAACGCGCTGTGGCTGCTGGCGATCGGCCTGTCGGCGCTGCCGATTTCGCTGTTCAATATTGCCTGGCATCGTCATCCGCAGGTGAAAGCCAACGGCCTGCTGGTGAATCTGCTGCTGGCCGCCGCCGTCTGCGCCGTGGTGGTGACAAACTTCGGCGCGCTGGTGGTGATGGCGGAGATTATGGCCCTTTGCGCCGCGTTTCTCACCGGCTGCGCGCAGTCCGGCAAGCTGTGGTTTGCGCTGGGTCGCCTCGGTACGCTGCTGATGGCGTGGAGCTGCTGGCTGGTCTGGTCGTCCTACGGCACCCTTGAGCTGGCGCAGATTACCCAGCTGGCGCTGGCGGCGCCGCAGAACGCGCTGCTGTGGCTGCCGGGCCTGGTCGGCTTTGCGCTGCTGGCCGGAGTTATTCCGCTGCACGGCTGGGCGCCGCAGGCCCACGCCGGCGCCAGCGCACCGGCCGCCGCGCTGTTTTCCACGGTGGTGATGAAGGTCGGTCTCTACGGCATCCTGACGGTCTCGCTGGCCGGCAGCGTACCGCCGCTGTGGTGGGGCGTGATGCTGCTGGTGCTGGGGATGATCACCGCCTTCGTCGGCGGGCTGTACGCCCTGATGGAGCACAATATTCAGCGCCTGCTGGCGTACCACACCCTGGAAAACATCGGCATTATCCTGCTCGGCCTCGGGGCGTTCGTCACCGGCGTGGCGACCCATAACCCGACCCTGATGGTGCTGGGCTTTATTGGCGGCATGTATCACCTGATCAACCATAGCCTGTTTAAAACCACCCTGTTCCTCGGCGCGGGGGCGGTGTGGTTCCGCACCGGCCATCGCGATATCGAAAAGCTCGGCGGGATCGGCAAGAAAATGCCGCTGATTTCGCTCGCGATGCTGGTGGGCCTGATGGCGATGGCCGCGCTGCCGCCGCTGAACGGCTTTGCCGGGGAGTGGGTTATCTATCAGTCCTTCTTTAAGCTGAGCACCGGCGACGCGTTTGTTGGCCGCCTGCTCGGGCCGCTGCTGGCGGTGGGCCTGGCGATTACCGGCGCGCTGGCGGTGATGTGTATGGCGAAAGTCTACGGCGTCACCTTCCTCGGCGCGCCGCGAAGCAAAGAGGCGGAAAACGCCACCTGCGCGCCGGGGCTGATGACCTTTAGCGTGGTGCTGGCCGCCGTCTGCTGCGTGATTGGCGGGGTTGCCGCGCCGTGGCTGCTGCCGCTGGTGAGCGGGGCGTTTCCGGTGCAGGCGGAGGTCTCCAGCGCGGTGTCCCAGCCGATGATCGCCATTCTTCTGATTGCCTGCCCGCTGCTGCCGCTGCTGCTGATGATCTTCTTCAAGGGCGATCGCCTGCCGGCGCGCTCCCGCGGGGCGGCCTGGGTCTGCGGCTACGACCATGAAAAATCCATGGTGGTGACCGCCCACGGTTTCGCCATGCCGGTGAAAGAAGCCTTTGCGCCGATTCTGAAACTGCGCCACTGGCTGAACCCGGTGCGCCTGGTGCCCGGCTGGCAGAACGCTTCCGCGCCCGCGCTATTTCGCGGCGTGGCGCTGGTGGAGCTGGCGGTACTGGTGGTGATTGTTATTTCCCGAGGAGCCTGAGAATGAGCGTATTAATTGCATTGTTGCAGGCGCTGGTGCTGTTCGCCGTCGCGCCGCTGTTGTCCGGGGTGACCCGCGTCGCCCGCGCGCGTCTGCATAATCGCCGCGGTCCGGGCGTGCTGCAGGAGTATCGGGACATTCTGAAACTGCTGGGCCGCCAGAGCGTTGGCCCGGATGCCTCCGGCTGGGTCTTCCGCCTGACGCCGTACGTGATGGTCGGCGTGATGCTAACCATCGCCACCGCGCTGCCGGTGGTGACCGTTGATTCGCCGATGGCGGGGCTGGGCGACCTGATCACCCTGATCTACCTGTTCGCTATCGCCCGCTTCTTCTTTGCTATTTCCGGCCTTGATACCGGCAGCCCGTTTACCGCTATTGGGGCCAGCCGCGAAGCGATGCTCGGCGTGCTGGTGGAGCCCATCCTGCTGCTCGGCCTGTGGGTCGCGGCGCAGGTCGCGGGGTCCACCCATATCAGCAGCATCACCGACACCATTTATCACTGGCCTGTCGCCCGCACTCTTCCGCTGATTCTGGCGCTGTGCGCCTGCGCCTTCGCCACCTTTATCGAAATGGGCAAGCTGCCGTTCGACCTGGCGGAAGCGGAGCAGGAGCTTCAGGAAGGCCCGCTCTCGGAATACAGCGGCAGCGGCTTCGGCGTGCTGAAGTGGGGCATCAGCCTCAAGCAGCTGGTGGTCCTGCAGATGTTCGTCGGCGTATTTATCCCGTGGGGACAGATGACCAGCTTTAGCGTCGGCGGTCTGCTGCTGGCGCTGGTGGTTGCCGTCGTCAAGCTGGTGCTCGGCGTGCTGGTGATTGCGCTGTTCGAAAACAGCATGGCGCGTCTGCGCTTTTGCGCCACCTCCCGCGTCACCTGGGCCGGGTTTGGTTTTGCCTTTTTAGCCTTCGTCTCCTTGCTGGTGGCGTGATTTAAGAGAGTTTGAGCATGTCTGAAGAAAAAATCGGTCAACACTATCTCGCCGCGCTGCATCAGGCCTTTCCGGGCGTGGTGCTGGATGAAGCCTGGCAGACCAAAGACCAGTTGACGGTCACGGTGAAGGTCAACTATCTGCCGGAAGTGGTCGAGTTCCTGTACTACAAGCAGGGCGGCTGGCTGTCGGTGCTGTTCGGCAACGATGAACGCAAGCTGAACGGCCACTACGCCGTCTACTACGTGCTGTCGATGGAGCAGGGCACGAAGTGCTGGATCACCGTGCGCGTGGAAGTGGACGCCAATAAACCCGAGTATCCGTCGGTGACGCCGCGCGTGCCGGCGGCGGTGTGGGGCGAGCGCGAAGTGCGCGACATGTACGGCCTGGTGCCGGTGGGGCTGCCGGACGAGCGCCGGCTGGTGCTGCCGGACGACTGGCCGGATGAACTCTATCCGCTGCGTAAAGACAGCATGGACTACCGCCAGCGTCCGGCGCCGACCACCGACGCCGAAACCTACGAGTTTATCAACGAGCTGGGCAGCAAGAAAAACAACGTGGTGCCGATTGGCCCGCTGCACGTCACCTCCGACGAACCGGGCCACTTCCGCCTGTTCGTTGACGGCGAGAATATTATCGACGCCGACTACCGCCTGTTCTACGTTCATCGCGGGATGGAAAAGCTGGCGGAAACCCGGATGGGCTACAACGAAGTCACCTTCCTGTCGGACCGCGTGTGCGGTATCTGCGGTTTCGCCCACAGCACCGCCTACACCACTTCGGTGGAGAACGCGATGGGCATCGTGGTGCCGGAGCGCGCGCAGATGATCCGCGCCATTCTGCTGGAGGTGGAGCGCCTGCACTCGCACCTGCTGAACCTCGGCCTCGCCTGCCACTTTACCGGCTTCGACTCCGGGTTTATGCAGTTCTTCCGCGTGCGCGAAACCTCGATGAAGATGGCGGAAATTCTTACCGGGGCGCGTAAAACCTACGGTCTGAACCTGATTGGCGGCATTCGTCGCGATCTGCTGAAAGAGGACATGATCCAGACCCGCCAGCTGGCGCAGCAGATGCGCCGCGACGTGCAGGAGCTGGTAGATATGCTGCTCAGCACGCCGAATATGGAGCAGCGTACCGTGGGCATCGGCCGTCTCTACCCGCAAATCGCCCGCGACTTCAGCAACGTTGGCCCGATGGTGCGCGCCAGCGGCCACGCCCGCGATACCCGCGCCGATCACCCGTTTGTCGGCTACGGCCTGCTGCCGATGGAAGTGCACAGCGAGCAGGGCTGCGACGTCATCTCGCGCCTGAAGGTGCGCATCAACGAGGTCTACACCGCGCTGAACATGATCGACTTCGGCCTCGATAACCTGCCGGGCGGCCCGCTGATGGTCGAAGGGTTCACCTATATTCCGCACCGCTTCGCGCTGGGCTTCTCGGAAGCGCCGCGCGGAGATGATATCCACTGGAGCATGACCGGCGACAACCAGAAGCTGTACCGCTGGCGCTGCCGGGCGGCGACCTACGCCAACTGGCCGACCCTGCGCTATATGCTGCGCGGCAATACCGTCTCCGACGCGCCGCTGATTATCGGCAGCCTCGACCCGTGCTACTCCTGCACCGACCGCATGACCGTAGTCGACGTGCGCAAGAAGAAAAGCAAAGTGGTGCCGTACAAAGAGCTGGAGCGCTACAGCATCGAGCGTAAGAACTCGCCGCTGAAATAAGGAATCGCCATGTTTACCTTTATTAAAAAAGTCATCAAAACCGGCACCGCGACGCACTCATACCCGCTGGAGCCGATGCCGGTGGATAAAAACTTCCGCGGCAAACCGGAGCATAACCCGCAGCAGTGCATCGGCTGCGCCGCCTGCGTTAACGCCTGCCCGTCGAACGCCCTGACGGTGGAGACCGATCTGGCCACCAACCAGCTGGCGTGGCAGTTCAACCTCGGACGCTGCATTTTCTGCGGACGCTGCGAAGAGGTTTGCCCGACGGCGGCGATTAGGCTCTCTCAGGAGTACGAGCTGGCGGTGTGGAAAAAAGAGGATTTCCTCCAGCAGTCGCGTTTTGCCATCTGCCACTGTCGGGTATGCGCACGGCCGTTCGCCGTACAGAAAGAGATCGACTACGCCATCGCGCTGCTCAAACACAACGGCGACAGCCGCGCCGAGCTGCATCGCGAAAGCTTTGAGACCTGCCCGGAGTGTAAACGCCAGAAGTGCCTGGTGCCGTCCGACCGTATTGAACTGACTCGCCATATGAGAGAGGCCAGCTGATGAGCAACTTATTAGGCCCGCGCGATGAAAACGGCATTCCGGTGCCGATGACGGTGGATGAGTCCATCGCCAGCATGAAGGCATCGCTGCTGAAGAAAATTAAGCGCTCCGCCTACGTCTACCGGGTGGACTGCGGCGGCTGCAACGGCTGCGAGATCGAGATTTTCGCTACCCTTTCGCCGCTGTTCGACGCCGAGCGTTTTGGGATCAAAGTGGTGCCGTCGCCGCGTCACGCCGATATTCTGCTGTTTACCGGGGCGGTAACCCGGGCGATGCGTTCTCCCGCGCTGCGCGCGTGGCAGTCCGCGCCGGACCCGAAAATCTGTATCTCCTACGGTGCCTGCGGCAACAGTGGCGGCATCTTCCACGACCTCTACTGCGTATGGGGCGGCACCGATAAAATCGTGCCGGTGGATGTCTATATTCCCGGCTGCCCGCCGACCCCCGCCGCGACGCTGTACGGCTTCGCGATGGCGCTGGGCCTGCTGGAACAGAAAATCCACGCCCGCGTGCCGGGCGAACAGGACGAACGGCCGACCGAGCTTCTGCACCCGGATATGGTACAGCCGCTGCGGGTGCGCATCGACCGCGAAGCGCGCCGGCTGGCGGGCTATCGCTACGGTCGCCAGATAGCCGACGACTATATGCGCCTGCTGGGGCAGGGCGATAGCCAGGTGGTGCGCTGGCTGGAGGCGGAAAAAGATCCGCGCCTGACCGAGATCGTCACCCATCTGAACCAGGTGGTCGAGGGAGCGCGTATCCGATGAGCGAGACGGTGGTGTTCAGTCAGCTGAGCCGTAAATTTATTGATGAGAACGATGCGACGCCCGACCAGGCGCAGCAGGTGGTCTATTACAGCCTGGCGATTGGCCACCACCTCGGCGTCATCGACTGCCTTGAGGCGGCGCTGAGCTGCCCGTGGCAGGCGTATCTGGCGTGGATTGCGACCCTCGAAGAGGGCAGCACCGCGCGGCGAAAAATGGAAGGCGTGCCGAAGTACGGCGAGATTGTTATTGACAGCAATCATGTGACGATGCTGGCCAACGCTTTTGATAAAGCGCAGGCCCGTCAGACCCCCGAGCAGCAGGCGTGGAGCAAAACGCTGCTCAGCATGCTGCATGATATTCACCAGGAAAGCGCCATCTACCTGATGGTGAGGAGACTCCGTGACTGACGTTTTACTCTGTGTCGGCAATAGTATGATGGGCGACGACGGCGCAGGTCCGCTGCTGGCGGAGATGTGCGCGGCTAATCCCGTCGGCGAATGGGTGGTGATTGACGGCGGCAGCGCGCCGGAAAACGATATCGTCGCCATTCGCGAGCTGCGCCCCGAGCGCCTGCTGATCGTCGATGCCACCGATATGGGCCTGAATCCCGGCGAGATCCGCATCGTCGATCCGGACGATATCGCCGAGATGTTTATGATGACCACCCACAATATGCCGCTCAACTATCTGATCGATCAGCTAAAAGAGGATATCGGCGAGGTGATTTTCTTGGGTATTCAGCCGGATATCGTCGGCTTTTATTACCCGATGACCCAGCCGATTAAGGACGCGGTCGAGGTGGTGTACGCGCGGCTTGATGGCTGGCAGGGGAATGGCGGTTTTGCGGCACTTGAAGCCGCAGAGGAGCCGGCGTTCCCCGGCTAAGCGCAGCGCGAGCCGGAAGTTCGGTCAGGGGAGCAAGCGTACTTTTTTCCCGGGTCGCGGCGTAAACGCCTTACCCGGGCTACCGGTCCGCGAGCGTTGATGAACCTGTAGCCGGAAGTTAGGTCAGGGGGAACAAGCGTGCTTTTTCCCGGGTCGCGGCGTAAACGCCTTACCCGGGCTACCGGTCCGCGGGCGTTGATGAACCTGTAGCCCGGCTAAGCGTAGCGCAAGCCGGGAAAATTCCCGTGTTGCAGGTGTTTGTCAGGCTGAGTATCCCTCAGTCCGCGGGGCACACTACGCCAAATCTTCCCCATTGCTGGCAATCACCTTCTTATACCACCAGAACGACTTTTTGCGTTTTCGCGCCAGCGTGCCGCGTCCGGCATCGTCGCGGTCGACGTAGACAAAGCCGTAGCGCTTGCTCATCTCGCCGGTAGAGGCGGACACCAGATCGATACAGCCCCAGCTGGTATAGCCCATCACCGGAATGCCGTCCTCGATGGCGTCACCCATCGCTTTAATATGCTCGCGCAGATAGCTGATGCGATAGTCGTCATTAATCTCGCCGTTAGCGTCAATCTCATCCCGCGCGCCGAGACCGTTTTCCACGAGGAACAGCGGTTTCTGGTAGCGGTCAAACATCATATTCATGGTGATGCGCAGGCCGAGCGGGTCGATGCCCCAGCCCCATTCGCTGGCCTGAATATGCGGGTTCTTCAGCGATTTAACGATATTGGCGGCGCTGGTGTTGCCGGCGTTCATCTCCGCCGACGCGCAGCGTGAAGCGTAGTAGCTGAAGGAGACGAAATCGACGGTATGGCGCAGGATTTCATCATCGCCCGCTTCTTTGGCGATAGTCACGCCTTTCTCGCGAAATACCCGCGCCGCCCAGACCGGATACGCGCCGCGCGCCTGGACATCGATAAAGAACAGGTTCTCGCGATCTTTCTCCAGCGCCATCCACACGTCTTCCGGCTTACAGGAGTAAGGGTAGAAGTTGCCGCCCGCCAGCATACAGCCGACCTGATTTTGCGGATTCACCTCGTGGGCGATTTTGGTCGCTAAGGCGCTGGCGACCAGTTCGTGATGGGCGGCCTGGTATTTCACCTGCTCCTGATTTTCCCCCTCTTCAAACACCAGACCGGCGCCGGAGAACGGGCTGTGCAGCATGATGTTGATTTCATTGAAGGTAAGCCAGTATTTCACCAAGCCATCAAAGGCTTCAAAGCAGGTGCGGGCGTAGCGGGTGAAGAACTCCACCATTTTTCGATTGCGCCAGGAGCCGTACTCGGTGACCAGGTGCATCGGCACGTCGAAATGGCACAGCGTCACCAGCGGCTCGATGCGGTGCTTTTTGCACTCCTCGAACAGCGAGCGATAAAAGGCGATCCCTTCCGGGTTCGGTTCCAGCTCATCGCCCTCAGGAAACAGACGGCTCCAGGCGATAGAGGTGCGGAAGACGCTAAAGCCCATCTCCGCCATCAGGGCGATATCTTCTTTATAACGATGATAAAAATCGATCGCCTCGTGGCTCGGGTAGAACTCATCGTCGCGCAGCGCGAAGCGTTTCTCCTGCCCCAGCTTGACCGCCAGGCGGTGCGCGCCATGGGGAATCATATCGACGGTGGTCAGCCCTTTGCCGCCCTCCAGATATGCCCCTTCGGACTGGTTGGCGGCCAGTGCGCCGCCCCATAAAAATCCCTGTGGAAAAGTCGCCATGCGTTACCTCGTTAACAAAATGGTGTTCAGGCGTGAGAAGCCTGGGTGCCGGCCTGGCGCTGTCTGGCGTCGGCGGCGGCTTCTTCTTGCGGAATATCTTCAAAGCCAAGCATTAGCGTCAGGACAAACGACAGCACTACCGCCAGCGCCATGACGCCGAAGACCCAGACGATGGTCATCGGATTAGCCGGGTCGAAAAACTGGACGCTGGTAAACAGGCCCGGCGCCGCCATTGAGTGGCTGGCGAGCCCGGCAATACCGGCCACCGCGCCGCAGATAAAGCCGCTGATCAGGCTGGCGATCAGCGGTCGCTTCAGCCGCACCGCCACGCCGTACAGCGCCGGTTCGGAAATCCCCGCCAGAATCGCGGAAGCCGCGGCCGCCAGCGCCGTCTGGCGCAGCTCCGGGTTTTTGGTTTTCCACGCCACCGCCAGCGACGAACCGCCCAGCGACAGATTAGCGCCGATTTCCGACGGCATTACCATGCCCTCTTTGCCGGTTTCGGCGATGGTCTGAATGATAGTCGGGGTAAAGACCCGGTGCATCCCGGTCATCACCAGCAGCGGCCACAGCGCGCCCATAATCGCCACCGACAGCCAGCCGAGATAGCTGTGGATCGTATAGACCAGCGCGGAAATGGCGCTACCGATCCAGATGCCGAGCGGGCCGATCAGCAGAATCGACAGCGGAGCGGCGATCAGCACGATCAGCATCGGTTTAAGGAAGTTTTTTGTCACCGCCGGGGTGATACGGTCGACCCAGCGTTCGATATAGGAGAGGCACCAGGTCATCACCAGCGCCGGGATCACGGTATAGGTGTATTTCACCGCCGTCACCGGAATAAAGGCGAACTCCACGTGCTCGCCCTGGGCGGCTTTGGCCATCAGCTCGATAAAGCTCGGGTGTACCAGCACCCCGGCAATCGCAATCGCCAGCGACATATTGGTTTTGAACTTCACCGCCGCGGAGGCCGCGACCATCAGCGGCAGGAAGAAGAACGCGCCGTCGCCGATAACCGTCAGAATAGTCAGCGTTGGCGCGCCTTTGGGCAGCGCGCCGGTCATCTCGAGGATCATTGCCAGCAGCTTAACCATCGATCCGCCGATAATCGCCGGGATCAGCGGCGACATGGTGCCGATCAGCGCGTCGAGGATCCCGGCGCCGATGCGTTTCAGGGTAATGGGCGGTTTCCCCTGCGGTTCAGCGGGGCGTAGATCCCCCGGCAGCAGCGCGACCACTTCGCGATACGCCTGGGAGACGGTATTGCCCACGATCACCTGGCACTGGTTATCGCTACGCACGACGCCGAGCACGCCTTTCAGCCCTTTGAGGGTGGCGCTGTCGACCCGCTCGTTGTCTTTGACCACAAAACGCAGGCGGGTCATGCAGTGGGTGACGGCGGCAACGTTATCTGCGCCGCCAATTGCCGCGATAATCTGCTGCGCCAGAGCTGCATAATTTTTAGACATCGGATTTTATCCTGTTTATCAATGGGGTACTGGCTTGTCGCCGCGCCGGAAAGCGGAGCGGCATCATGCATATATAGGAAACCGGTTCCACAAAATCATGATTAGTTTCATGAATGCATACAAGAAATAAAAAATAAGATCTCGATTTTGTGATTTTGATCGCTGTGTGCGCATCAGCGCGGGCGACGCGCAAATGCTGAAAAAGCGCTGCGCGTGCAGTACACTGCGGGCAACATTGGCAACAGGAATAACCACATGGCAACGATGCTGGAGGTAGCGAAGCGCGCGGGGGTGTCAAAGGCCACCGTTTCGCGGGTGCTGTCGGGGAACGGCTATGTCAGCCAGGAGACCAAAGATCGCGTCTTCCAGGCAGTAGCCGAAAGCGGTTACCGGCCGAATCTGCTGGCGCGCAAGCTGGCGACGAAAAAGACCCAGACCCTCGGGCTGGTGGTGACCAACACCCTTTATCACGGCGTCTATTTCAGCGAACTGCTTTACCACGTGGCGCGGATGACCGAAGACAAAGGGCGGCAGCTGATCCTCGCCGACGGCAAGCACAGCGCCGAGGAGGAGCGCGAGGCGATTCAGTATCTGCTCGATCTGCGCTGCGATGCGATTATTATCTATCCGCGCTTTCTCAGCGTTGATGAGATGGATGAGATTATCGAAAATCATGAGCGGCCGATCATGGTGCTCAACCGCCGCCTGCGCCGCAACGCCAGCCACTGCGTCTGGTCCGATCAAAAGGCCTCGGCGATGATGGCGGTGGAAAAGCTTATCGCGCTGGGCCATCGGGAAATCGCGTTTATTACCGGTTCGCTGGATTCGCCAACCGGCGTAGAGCGCCTCTCGGGCTATAAAGACGCGCTGGCCCGCGGCGGCATTGCCCTGAATAACGATCTGGTCGTCGAAGGCCGCTGGACGCCGGAAACCGGCGCGGCGGGAGTCGAGACGCTGCGCCAGCGCCGCGTCGGCTACAGCGCGCTGGTGGCGAGCAACG
>OKMV01000187.1_pt1 | contig 11996 bp, 9 predicted proteins | sample 1610051 | NCBI WGS metagenome assembly OKMV01 (sample SAMN04436613, study PRJEB24849) | human gut metagenome | biome: human gut; feature: NICU; material: stool | host: Homo sapiens | place: USA: Saint Louis, MO | collected 2009-12-09 | reverse complement strand
ACCCGGACCCCGGTCTACTTTTGGACCCGGGAAGCAAAACTAACAAAATCAATAAATTATAACCATAACCCCCCCGGGTCTATTATTAGACCAGACGCCAATATTCCCTGACATGCTGTTTTTTAAGATAATTCCCAACATCGATCAAAAAACGATCGCATAAGTTAGTGAGGTATCTTATGAACACGCGAATTATTCCTGAACTCGGCAGTGAGCCAGCAGAAGTACTTGAGATAAAACCCTTTAAGCACATTGAGAAATTAATTGATAATATCCTGCCGTACGCCGAGAGACGTATAGTATCGAAAGGGGAGATCGTTCATTATTACGATAATGACATTCGTCAGTGTTTTTTACTTATCCAGGGCAGCGTTGCTCTGCATCGTCGCGGAGACGGGATTGTTTTAAACTCAGAGTCATCGCCTTTTCTTCTCGGCGTATGTAGCCAGTTTTCCTCTGAACGTCTTTACGTCAGGGTACTGGAAACGTCAGAAATTGCGGCCGTTTCGCTGGAAACGTTTAATCGCGTGGTGGCCCAACAGAATTTATGGGAGCATTTTTCAAAGCTTCTGATCTATACCGCATCGCGGGTTTATGAGCACTGCGCCCAGATATCGCAAATGTCAGCCTATGATATCATCCGTTTTCAACTTGTTGAATTAATGCAAGAGCCCGAAGCTATCCGGCAAAATATCACCGCGGCGGCCTATATCAAAAGTCGCACCTATCTTTCCCGCAGCGGCGTTATGCGCATCCTGGCGGAGCTAAGAACGGGTAAATACATTACCATGGAGCGCGGAGTGCTGATTGACATCCACCACCTGCCGCGAAAGTATTGATTGTTCATGTATCTTCGGAGTGGCAAGAGATACGCGCGAGGTTATAATAAATCCGATCTCCTTCAGGATTTTCTGACTATGTCATCTGCAAATCAACCCTTCCGCGGCTCCCCTTACGCACAGGAATTTATTTCTCATTTGCAGCCCTACTGCACGACGTACCGAACGGGCCGCGGCGAGCAGTTTGATCTTCAGGTTAACGGTCAAGGGATGTGTTACCTCCTTCTGGAGGGGACGATAGCGATATACCGAAGAAGTGACAACATGATGCTTTCCACGGCGCTCAGTCCCGCCCTTTTCGGCCTCGCTAACCTGACGGACATTTACTTTGATGACTATTTTAAAACCGTCACGCCGTGCCAGATTGGCGTACTCACGACCCGTCGCGTCGAGGAAATCATTAAAGAGAAGGCGCTATGGGGACTGCTCTCTAAACAGCTGATGTTTGTCTATAACCGCCTCTATCATAACGTTATGCCCCAGGGCACGCCAACGGCGTACGAGATGATTCGCCAGCAGCTGATCAAGCTCATGGAGGAAGAGGAGGGTTATCGCTACAGCGTGACGGCTGAAAGATATATCAGAGAGAAAACCCGGCTTTCCCGCAGCGGCGTAATGCGCATTCTGGCGGCTCTGAAGACCGGTGGTTTCATCGAAATGGAAGAGGGGAAACTCATAAAAATCAACAAACTTCCTGCTAAGTACTGATTATGCGGATAGGGCTTTCGGCCCTCTCGCGATCCGGCCTGCACGCCGAAATGCATTCATGCAACAAATTCTATGCGTTTTCATTATAAGTATTGTCATTTCACAGAAATAAAGATTTATTCACTGCTGACTGGCTCATGTAGAATGCGCTGCTAAATTTCCTTCATCTTTTACGCAATGTCGCCCTGGCGACCGTTCGGGAACCTGTGTAGTACTGAATTATGGATATAGAAACAGATGTCATGTCGATGTGTATGGTCGTGTTGTTAATTATTAGCGTGTTGCTCGATTAACCTCTTCCCCCCGTAAAATCAGTACGCCTCGCCGTCGCCGGACAGGCCAGTCTATTCGCTACGAACCCGATCCAAATCGAAATCGTACCGTTCCCCCGCGCGGCCTGACCTGCCAGCGTATTCCGGGATAAGCGTTGAGAGAGGCAATATTGCCCTGTCGGGCATGGCGCGAATATTAAAAAGGCTGCCAACGATGGTGGCAGCCTCTTCACTTTATGGCATTGCTGGTGCGAAGAGCGAATTAGCTCCTGATCTTCCTGTAGATAAACAGGACAACCAGCGCACCGATCACCGCCACGACAAAGCTGCCGAAATTAAAACCGTCTACACGGCCAAAGCCGAAGAAAGTACTAATCCAACCCCCGACAACTGCACCGATGACACCCAGAATTACGGTAACGATAAATCCGCCGCCGTCTTTCCCCGGCATAATCCACTTGGCTAAAATACCGGCAATAAGCCCAAAAATGATCCATGAAATGATACCCATAGCTAGCTCCGTCCTCTTGTTACCTTGTAAATATCTGGTATAGAAAGATTAGCATAAATATTAATGATGTTTCATAAAATTATATTTAGCATATATAACTTGTCAGCGCGGGGATAATGGTCTACGCCCTGAACGCGTACCGGACAAATAATCAGCAAGCGGAAGTATCGCGTCGCGGATAATTAAAACCTCGGGAGAGGCAGCGATAAGCCAGGATTTTTCTTATTAAAAGTGAAACTGAAAGCGGAATACAAAAGCAGCAAGGAGGGACATTTCCCTCCTTGCTAACTTAGATGACTGCGGTCGTCAGCCGCGACGAACAGCAAAGGCGCCCCTGTTCATCAAAGATGTCGATTTGCCACACCTGGTGACGGGAGCCGACGTGCAGCGCGCGGCACACGCCGCGAACCCTACCGCTGCGCACCGAACGGATATGGTTAGCATTGACCTCCAGCCCCACCACCTTCTGCTCGCCTTCGCTGCACAGATAGCCGGCCACCGAGCCTAAGGTTTCCGCTAATACCACCGACGCGCCGCCGTGCAGCAGCCCAAATGGCTGATGGGTGCGGCTATCTACCGGCATGGTGGCCTCGATGGCGTCATCGGTAAGGGCCTCGAAGCGAATATCCAGCAGGCCGACCATATTCCCGTCGCCCATGGCGTTCAGCTGTTCCAGGGTGCTCTGACGTTTCCAAATCATCCCATAATCTCCAGTAGCGCCTGCAGCGGATGACGTACGCCGCTGCCTTCAATACGCTTCACCTGGCTACGACAGGAGTAGCCGGTGACCAAACAACGATTACGCGGCAGGCGCTGCATCGCCTGCTGCCAGGAGAGCGCGTAGATAGCCAGCGAGTTGGCGTGATTCTTCACTTCATGGCCGTAGGTACCGGCCATGCCGCAGCAGCCCACGTTAACGTTTTCCAGCTTCGCGCCAAAACGCGCGAAGATATCCGCCCACTGTTTGGTGGAAGCGGGAAGCGCCGTGACCTCGGTACAGTGGCCAAACAGATACCACGACTCGCCGCCCTGCTCCTGCGCAGCAGTTGCCGACAGCGCCTGCGGCAGCCACTCATGCACCAGCATCACGCGGAAATCGCCGCGCTTGTCGCCGAGCACCTGGTTGTATTCATCGCGATAGCAGAGCACCAGCGCCGGATCGACCCCCACCATCGGCATGCCGAGCTGGGCCACCCGGTTCAGGAAATCGGCGGTTTTCTGCGCGGTGCGCGCGAATCGCGTCAGGAAGCCCTTAATATGCTGGGCTTTACCGTTTGGCGAAAACGGCAGCAGCACCGGCTGGTAGCCTAGCTTTTCGACCAGTTGAACAAAATCGGCAACCACCTGCGCATCGTAATAGCTGGTAAACGGATCCTGAACCACCAGCACCCTTTTCGCTTTCTGCTCTGCGCTCAGCGCTTCCAGCTGCTCCAGCGTGGTATTCGCCGAACGATGACCGACCATCTGCTGCTTCAGCGACGGGACGGAGAGCAGCGGGAGATCGACCATACCGATATGCTTTTCCGATAGCTTGCGCATCCACGGCTGATTAATAAAGAAGTTGAACGTCTTCGGCGCATGCGCCATCAGCGGCGCGTAGGATTCAACCGCCGCCACCAGATGATCTCGGACCGGCCGCAGGTAGCGGCTGTGGTAAAGCTGGAGGAAACGCGACCGGAACTCCGGAACGTCGATCTTAATCGGGCACTGGGTCGAGCAGGCTTTACAGGCCAGACAGCCGGACATCGCCTCCTTGACCTCATGCGAGAAATCGTACTCTCCCTTACGCGCGTGCCAGCTATTGCGGGTGCGCTCCACCAGGGTACGCAGGCTGGCGCGTTTTTCCGGCAGATCTTTTTCCAGCTGATTGGGGTCGACGCCGCGATCCGCCAGCAGGCGCAGCCATTCTCGCACCAGCGTGGCCCGCCCCTTCGGCGAGTGAATACGGTGGTTGCTGACCTTCATCGACGGACACATCGGGCTTTTGGCATCAAAGTTGAAGCACAGACCGTTGCCATTACACTCCATCGCGCCGCGCCACGAGCTGCGCACGGCAATGGGGATCTGCCGATCGAAGGTCCCGCGCTTAACCGCATCCACCTTCATCATCGGCGCATCCACGCCTTCCGGCGGGCATATTTTACCGGGATTCAGACGGTTATCCGGGTCAAACGCGGCTTTAATCTTGCGCAGCTCGCCAAACAGTTCTGCCCCAAAGAACGCCGGGCTATATTCGGCGCGGAAGCCTTTCCCGTGTTCCCCCCACAGAAGGCCGCCATACTTAGCGGTTAAGGCTACGACGTCATCGGAGATGCGCTTCATCAGCATCTCTTGCTGCGGATCGCACATATCCAGCGCCGGACGCACGTGCAGCACGCCGGCATCCACATGGCCAAACATGCCGTAGCTCAGGCCATGACCGTCAAGCAGCGCGCGAAATTCCACAATATAGTCGGCCAGATGCTCCGGCGGCACGCAGGTATCTTCGGCGAAGGGTATCGGTTTAGCGGCTCCTTTGGCATTCCCCAGCAGGCCGACGGCTTTTTTCCGCATCGCGTAGATGCGCTCAACGCCGTCCAGATCGTGGCAAACCTGCCAGCCGATAACGCCCGCTTCGCCGCGCGCCATCAGCTCATCCAGGCGCTGGCACAGGGTTGTCACCTGGCCGTCGATCAGTTCGGCGTCATCACCGGCGAACTCAACGATATTCAGCCCCAGCATCTCTTTATCCGCAACGTCGGTAATGAGCTCGCTGACCGAATGCCAGACAATATCTTCCCGCGCCAGATTAAGCACTTTTGAGTCAACGGTTTCGACCGAAAGCGCCCTGGCCTCCACCATAAACGGCGCGTTACGCAGCGCGGAGTTAAAGGAATCGTATTTAACGTTAACCAGGCGGCGTACTTTCGGTAAGCGGGTAATATCCAGCCGCGCTTCGGTAATAAACGCCAGCGTCCCTTCTGAACCGGTCAGGATGCGGGTCAGATCGAATTCGCTCATCTCGTCATTAAAGACGTGGCGTAAATCGTAGCCCGTCAGGAAGCGGTTAAGTTTGGGGAATTTATCGATAACCAGCTGCCGCTGCGCTTTGCAGCGCTGATAGACCGTGCGGTAAATACGCCCGATCGCCGACTGTTCTGCGCCCAGCGTTTCCGCCAGCGCCGCCGGAATCGGCTGCGTATCCAGAATGTCGCCGCCGATCAGCACCGAGCGCACGCCGAGCACGTGATCGGAGGTTTTCCCGTAGACCAGCGAGCCCTGCCCGGAAGCATCGGTGTTGATCATCCCGCCAAGCGTGGCGCGGTTGCTGGTCGACAGTTCCGGCGCAAAAAAGTAGCCGTACGGTTTAAGGAACTGATTGAGCTGATCTTTAATGACCCCGGCTTCCACCCGCACCCACCCTTCTTCGGGGTTGATTTCAATAATGCGGTTCATATAGCGGGACATATCGACGATGATCCCGGCGTTGAGCGCCTGGCCGTTGGTACCGGTACCGCCCCCGCGCGGGGTAAAGATCAGTGATTTAAAACGTTCTTCCGCCGCCAGTCTTGCCAGCAGAGCGACGTCTGCCGTGGAGCGAGGGAATAAAATCGCATCCGGCAACAGTTGATATACACTGTTATCAGTCGCCATCGTTAGCCTGTCGGCGTAGCTGGTGGCGGTATCGCCGGTAAAACCTTGTTGCTCCAGTACCTGCAAAAAATTCAGCACCAGCTGAACGACACCTGGCGCTTGAGAAATCTGTGGGATCATGACGCTCGACCCTGCCTGACTATGTTGTGTTGTAAGTGATTAAACGTTTGCGTAGTGCACACAACTTTTTATCACATTTTTTTCATATGCGCCCGCCAGAATTAAGGGCAAAATCAGGCGCGCGAAGATATTGATATTATTATCAGTACATGGAATTACGCTGCGTCAGCCTTGTGACGCGACTGCAAAGGTAAAACTTTATCATGATTAACCTCAATCAGCCCCGGGACATACCGCAAGTTCTGCTGTCGGTGCTGTTTTTGTCCCTGATTATTATTTCCTGCCTGTGGGTCGTTCAGCCATTTATCCTGTCATTTGCCTGGGCCGGTACCGTGGTTATCGCCACCTGGCCGGTGCTTTTGCGCCTGCAGCGCCTGCTATTCGGCAAGCGCGCGCTGGCGGTGCTGGTGATGACGCTGCTGCTCTTTTTACTGTTCGTTATCCCTATTGCGCTGCTGGTCAACAGCCTGGTGGATAACAGCACGCCATTAATAAAAGTGATTACCAGCGGTAACTTTACGCCGCCGGATCTGGCGTGGCTAAATAGCGTTCCGCTGATTGGCGATAAGCTGTATACCGGCTGGCACAATTTACTGGAGATGGGGGGAACGGCGATTATGGTCAAAATTCGCCCCTATCTCGGCACCACCACCACATGGTTTGTTGGCCAGGCGGCGCACATCGGCAAGCTGCTGGTCTACTGCGGACTCATGCTGCTGTTTAGCGCCCTGCTGTACTGGCGTGGCGAACAGGTTGCCTATGGGTTCCGCCACTTTGCCACCCGTCTGGCGGCCAAACGCGGCGATGCGGCGGTGATCCTCGCCGGCCAGGCGATTCGCGCCGTGGCGCTGGGGGTGGTCGTCACCGCCCTGGCCCAGGCGGTGCTTGGCGGTATTGGCCTTGCGGTCAGCGGCGTGCCTTACGCCGCGCTGCTCACCGTGGTGATGATCTTTACCTGCCTTGTGCAGCTGGGGCCTTTGCTGGTTCTGGTACCGTCAATTATCTGGCTGTACTGGAGCGGTGATACCACATGGGGCACCGTACTGCTGGTCTGGAGCTGCGTTGTCGGCACCATGGATAACTTTATCCGTCCGCTGTTGATTCGTATGGGCGCCGACCTGCCGATGATTCTGATCCTTTCCGGCGTTATCGGCGGCCTGGTGGCGTTCGGCATGATTGGGCTGTTTATCGGTCCTGTGCTGCTGGCGGTCTCCTGGCGACTGTACGATGCGTGGGTTAACGAAGCGCCGCCGCCGCCGAGGGACCCCGACCTGGTGCTTGAGGAGCTGAGCGAGCTCAATACCCGAGCCACCCAGGATAAGTAAGTGAAAAGGCGGGGAAACCCGCCTTTTGCCCCTCTGTCCCTATCAATGTCGGGCACGACAGCCTTAAAGCTTAAGAAATCCTAATCTATCTTTCACGTCATTCCACCACCCGCTGCCTGCTAACCGCATTTGCTTCGCAGATTCTTTACCTTAATTTAACTATTGAGAGGAATCCGATCGACGCAAAAAGCCTCAGTGCCTAGTATTAGCTCACGGTTATAAATCAACGCATTGATTTATAAGCATGGAAATCCCCTGAGTGAAACAACGAATTGCTGTGTGTAGTCTTTGCCCATCTCCCACGATGGGCTTTTTTTTGTCCGTTTTCTGTTCCCCAAAAACAAAAAATCCCCGCCACTGCTGAGCTGACGGGGAGTATCCAGTTGCCTGTTTTTGCGAGAACTTACTTATTCAGCTCCGCCAGGCCGAGCCAGGTTTGCACGACCGTGTCCGGGTTCAGGGAAAGGCTATCGATCCCCTCTTCCATCAGCCAGGCGGCAAAATCTTCGTGGTCAGACGGACCCTGTCCGCAGATACCGACGTACTTGCCCTGCTTCTTCGCCGCGCGGATGGCCATCGACAGCAGCGCTTTCACCGCGTCGTTACGCTCATCGAACAGCTCGGAGACCACGCCGGAGTCGCGATCCAGCCCCAGCGCCAGCTGCGTCATGTCGTTAGAACCAATAGAGAAGCCGTCGAAGTATTCGAGGAACTGTTCAGCCAGCAGCGCATTCGATGGGATTTCACACATCATAATCAGCTTCAGGCCGTTTTCGCCGCGCTTGAGGCCCTGGCGTTCCAGCTCTTCAACCACCGCTTTTGCCTGCGCGACGGTCCGGACAAACGGCACCATGATTTCGACGTTGGTCAGGCCCATGTCGTTACGCACCCGCTTAACCGCTTCACACTCCAGCGCGAAGCAGTCGCGGAAGCTTTCTGACACATAGCGGCCGGCCCCGCGGAAGCCCAGCATCGGGTTCTCTTCTTCCGGCTCATAACGTTCGCCGCCGACCAGGTTGGCGTATTCGTTAGACTTAAAGTCGGAAAGACGCACAATCACCCGTTTCGGGAAAAATGCCGCGCCAAGGGTGGAGATCCCTTCGGTCAGGCGACCGACGTAGAACTCTTTCGGCGAGTCGTAGCCTTTCATCAGCTCGCGGATTTCATTCTGCAGCCCCGGCTCCTGATCGTCGAACTCCAGCAGCGCGCGCGGGTGGACGCCAATCATACGGTTGATAATGAACTCCAGACGCGCCAGGCCCACGCCTTCGTTCGGCAGGCAGGCAAAGTCGAAGGCGCGGTCCGGGTTACCGACGTTCATCATGATCTTCAGCGGCAGATCCGGCATATCGCCAACGGTGGAGCTCTTGACGCTGAAGTCGAGGATTTCGGCATACACGTAGCCGGTATCGCCCTCGGCGCAGGAGACGGTCACGTTCTGGTTTTCCTGGATGCGATCGGTGGCATTACCGCAGCCCACTACCGCCGGGATCCCCAGCTCACGCGCGATAATCGCCGCATGACAGGTACGCCCGCCGCGGTTGGTGACGATCGCCGCCGCCTTTTTCATGATCGGCTCCCAGTCCGGGTCGGTCATGTCGGTCACCAGCACGTCGCCGGGCTCGATGCGGTTCATTTCGCTGATATCGTGAATGACTTTCACCGGACCCGCGCCGATACGATGGCCGATCGCACGCCCTTCCGAAATAATCTGTCCTTGCGCATGGAGGGTGTAGCGCTCCATCACCTGGCCGCGGGAACGGACGGTCTCCGGACGCGCCTGCACGATAAACAGCTTACCGGTATGGCCGTCTTTCGCCCATTCGATATCCATCGGACGGTTGTAGTGCTTCTCGATTTGAACCGCTTGCTGCGCCAGCTCCTGCACTTCCGCGTCGGTTAACGAGAAGACGTCGCGCTGCGCCTGCGGCACGTCTTCGATACGCACCTGCTTGCCGTGCTCCTGGGTAGGGGCGTAAACCATGCGGATCTTTTTCGACCCCATAGTGCGGCGTACGATTGCCGGCCGGCCCGCTTCCAGCGTGGGTTTATGGACGTAGAACTCATCGGGGTTCACCGCCCCCTGCACCACCATCTCGCCGAGCCCCCAGGCGGAGGTGATAAACACCACCTGATCAAAACCGGATTCGGTATCGATGGAGAACATCACGCCGGACGAGGCCAGATCGGATCGCACCATCCTCTGCACCCCGGCGGAGAGCGCCACCCCGCGGTGATCGTACCCTTGATGCACGCGGTAGGAAATGGCGCGATCGTTAAACAGCGAAGCAAACACGTGCTTCACCGCGACGAGCACGGCGTCAAAGCCCTGCACGTTAAGGAATGTCTCCTGCTGACCGGCGAAGGAGGCGTCCGGCATATCTTCCGCCGTCGCGGAGGAGCGCACGGCAAAGGAGGCCTCAGCGTCATCGGCGGACAGCTGGGTATAGGCATCGCGAATCGCATTTTCCAGTTCGCTCTGGAACGGCGTATCAATGATCCACTGACGGATCTGTGCGCCCGCTTTCGCTAATGCGGAAACGTCGTCAATGTCGGTTTCATCCAGCAGTTCATAAATGCGCTGGTTAACACCGCTTTGGTCCAAAAACTGATTAAAGGCATCAGCGGTGGTGGCAAACCCGTTCGGTACGGACACGCCCATACCCGACAGATTTGTAATCATTTCACCAAGGGAGGCATTTTTGCCCCCAACCCTGTCTACATCATTCATGCCGAGTTGGTTATACCAAAGCACCAGCGGTGACGAGCCATTGTTGGACATCGAGACAATCCTTTTGTGATTTAATACCAGGGATAAATAATTCACGATCGACTACGAGATTTATCCTGACATATTTATCCAGCTGAAAGAAACGGTGAATCGTTCAAGCAAATTATTTTTTCGTTTTTAGGATTCTTTGCCAGATATAGCTAAGCTAATGATTCTTCAGAAATCTGATGAAATTTGATACAAAAGATACGCAGTTGCGAAAAATGAACTCACCTTTTCATTAAAAATAAAAATAGCGTTTCATTTTTTAAATATGAGACAAAGCCTGGAGCGTTATGCTTAAATTTAATATCAGCTTTCAGACAATTAAACTCATTATACCGGATGGTCAAAATGGAAAGTGCTGTAGATCGCCACGTATTTTATATTTCCGACGGTACCGCTATTACGGCGGAAGTTCTGGGTCATGCGGTCATGTCGCAATTCCCGGTCGCCACCAGCAGCGTAACCCTGCCGTTTGTCGAAAATATTAGCCGCGCGCGCGCCGTGAAGGAGCAAATTGACGCGATTTTCCAGCAGACCGGCATTCGACCGCTGGTGTTCTACTCCATCGTGCTGCCGGAAATTCGCGACATCATCCTACAAAGCGAAGGCTTTTGTCAGGATATCGTCCAGGCGCTGGTGGCCCCCCTGCAGCAGGAGCTGCGCCTCGATCCGACGCCAATCGCTCACCGCACCCACGGCCTGACAAAGTGGTTGGACAAAAAGGAAGTGAAGAATGATCCATGAAATCTGGTGGTCGCTGCCGCTCACTCTTGTCGTCTTTTTCCTTGCCCGCAGGCTGGCGGCGCGGTTTAAATTTCCGCTGCTTAACCCGCTGCTGGTGGCGATGGTGGTGCTCATTCCTTTTCTGCTGATAACCGGCATCTCCTACGAGCGCTATTTCCTCGGCAGCAAAATTCTTAACGATCTGCTGCAGCCGGCGGTGGTGGCGTTGGCCTTTCCTTTGTATGAGCAGTTGCACCAAATCCGCGCCCGCTGGAAGTCAATCATCACCATCTGCTTTATCGGCAGCGTAGTGGCGATGGTCACCGGCACCACCGTTGCCCTGTTGATGGGCGCAACCCCGCAGATTGCCGCCTCTATTTTGCCGAAATCGGTGACGACGCCGATTGCCATGGCGGTGAGCAGCAGCATTGGCGGGATTCCGGCGATCAGCGCGGTGTGCGTGATTTTCGTCGGCATTCTCGGCGCGGTCTTTGGTCACACCCTGCTGAACGTGATGCGCATCCGCACCAAGGCCTCGCGCGGCCTGTCGATGGGGACCGCATCCCACGCCCTGGGGACCGCCCGTTGCGCTGAGCTCGACTATCAGGAAGGGGCGTTCAGCTCGCTGGCGCTGGTGCTTTGCGGGATAATTACCTCGCTGGTCGCGCCGTTCTTATTTCCGCTTATTTTAGCGGTGGTTGGATAAATGTGATTTTAATCACATTTTTAAATGCAACACGAATTAGTTGCAGTGACAATGAGATGTTTATCACATATACAGGCTGTCACCCCCCGTACACTAGATTTCCATTACATTGTTATGAGGCAACGCCATGCACCCACGTTTTCAAGCTGTTCTTCCCCAACTGGCGTCGGACCTGCAAGCGGCCATCGCCCCGATGCTGACCGATCGGCATTTCCCGGCCCTGCTGAATGCAGACCAGGTTGCGGCGCTGCAAAGCGCAACGGGACTGGATGAAGACGCGCTGGCCTTTGCTTTGCTGCCGCTGGCGGCGGCCTGCGCGCGGGCCGATCTTTCCCATTTTAACGTCGGCGCGATTGCCCGCGGCATCAGCGGTACCTGGTACT
>OKMV01000158.1_pt1 | contig 14960 bp, 15 predicted proteins | sample 1610051 | NCBI WGS metagenome assembly OKMV01 (sample SAMN04436613, study PRJEB24849) | human gut metagenome | biome: human gut; feature: NICU; material: stool | host: Homo sapiens | place: USA: Saint Louis, MO | collected 2009-12-09 | reverse complement strand
TGAACCTGAGCCTGGACACTGCCGGCCAGCGTGCGTTTGTGACGGATTCAAAACAGCCAGAAGTGCTGGTGGTGAATCTGAAAGATGGCAGCGTGATGCAGAAAATCGCCGCGCCAGAATCGCTGGCCGTACTGTTTAACCCGGCGCGTAACGAAGCCTATGTGACGCACCGCGAGGCGGGCAAGGTGAGCGTGATTGACGCCAAAACCTACAAAGTGACCAGGACCTACGATACCCCGGTTTACCCGAACAGCCTGGCGCTGTCCGCGGACGGTAAAACGCTGTACGTAACGGTGAAACAGAAATCAACCCGTCAGCAGGAAGCGACCCAGCCTGACGATGTGATTCGTATCGCGCTCTGATGTGGGATTTGCCCGGTGGTGGTGCGCTTACCGGGCATAAAAAAACCATGAAATGCAGGCCGGGTAAGGCGAAGCCGCCACCCGGCTTTTTTATTAACGCGACGTCTCTTCCACCAGTGGACCGTCCTGTTTGTCATCTCCAGGATGAACCGGTGCGGTACTGTGGATTTCATTCACGCGTTTACGAACGCCAAACCAGCCAGCAATCAACAGCACCGCCAGCAGCGGGATTGTGGCGATGGTGTAGGTACCGTTCGGGTAGTCGAAGGCCATCAGCACCAGCACGCTCAGCAGGAACAGCAGGGTAAGCCAGGAGGTCACCGGTGCGCCCGGCAGCTTGAAGCTGACGTCAGCCGCTTTTCCTTCTTTGATCGCTTTGCGCAGACGCATCTGACACACCACAATAAAGGCCCAGGAGGCGATAATCCCCAGTGCAGCCACGTTCAGAACGATCTCAAATACGCGGGACGGCACCAGATAGTTCAGGAACACGCCAAAGATATACACCACCAGAGTGGCCAGAATACCCGCGTAAGGCACCTGCTGCTTGCTCATCTTCGACATAAACTTCGGCGCAGAGCCCCCCATCGACATGGAGCGCAGGATACGGCCCGTCGAATAGAGTCCGGAGTTCAGGCTGGAGAGCGCGGCGGTCAGTACCACGATGTTCATGATGCTGCCCACGTACGGCACGCCCAGCTTAGAGAAGAAGGTTACAAACGGGCTTTGCCCCGCCTGGTATGCATTCCACGGCAGCAGCAGCACCAGCAGCACCACGGAACCCACATAGAGTCAGCAAGCGCGTGTCGCTGCTGGAGCAAACGCTCAACGTCCAGCTGCTGCACCGTACCACCCGGCGCGTGGCTATCACCGAAGAGGGCGAGCGCATCTACGAATGGGGACTGCGCATCCTGCAGGATGTCGACCAGATGATGGATGAGCTCTCCGATGTGCGGCAGGTGCCGCAGGGGACGCTGCGGATTATCAGCAGCTTTGGCTTTGGCCGGCGGGTAGTCGCGCCGGCGCTCTCCGAGCTGGCTCGTCGCTACCCGCAGCTGGAGATCCGTTTTGACGTCGCCGACCGGCTGGTGGATTTGGCCAATGAAGGGGTCGATCTGGATATTCGCGTCGGCGACGATATCGCGCCCAATCTGATAGCCCGCCAGCTTGCCAGCAATCACCGCATCCTCTGCGCCTCGCCGGCGTTTGTCGCCCGCTATCCCCGGCCGAAACAGCTCAGCGATCTCGCCGCGCTACCCTGTCTGGTGATCAAAGAGCGCGACCGGCCCTTTGGCGTCTGGCAGCTGCGCGATGATAAAGAGGGGGAGCACGCCATCAAGGTGACCGGACCGCTGTCGTCTAACCACGGTGAAATCGTCCATCAGTGGTGCCTGGAGGGGCAGGGAATTGCGCTGCGCTCGTGGTGGGACGTCAGGGAAAATATCGCCAGCGGCAATCTGGTGCAGCTGCTGCCGGAGTACTATCAGCCCGCCAATATCTGGGCGGTATACGTGTCGCGGCTGGCGACCTCGGCCAAAATTCGTACCACCGTGGAGTTTTTGCGCCACTACTTCCAGCAGCGATTTCCGCCGCGCAACGGCGAGGAAAAATAGCCGACGGCCGGCGCCGTCGGCCGAGGGGATTACACGCCGAGCCGATCGCGCAGGCTGTAGTAAGCCGCGCCCATGGCGGTAAACGGAATACGCAGGCTGCGCCCGCCGGGGAACGGATAGTGCGGCAGCCTGGCGAAGGCGTCGAAACGTTCGGCGTCCCCGCGCAGCAGCTCCGAAATCAGCCGTCCGGCGAGGTGGGTACAGGTGACCCCGTGGCCGCTGTAGCCCTGCATATAATAGATATTGTTATCGAGGCGGCCAAACTGCGGCATTCGCGAGAGGGTCAGCAGGAAGTTGCCGGTCCAGCGGTAGTCGATTTTCACCCCCTGCAGCTGCGGGAAGGTTTTCAGCAGCTTCGGCATAATCAGCCGCTCAACGTCGTCCGGATCCCGCGCGCCGTACACCACGCCGCCGCCGTACAGCAGACGGTTGTCGGCGGTCAGGCGGTAGTAATCCAGCAGATAGTTACAATCTTCTACGCAGTAGTTTTTCGGGATCAGCGAGCGCGCCAGATCCTCAGACAGCGGCGCGGTGGTGACCACCTGGGTGCCGCACGGCATGCTGCGTTTCGCCAGCTCCGGCTCGAGCTTATCGCCGAGATAGGCGTTACCTGCGACGATCACGTAGCGGGCGGTGACCTGTCCGCGCACGGTGGTCACCACCGCCGGGCTGCTGTGCTGAATTCCGGTGACCGGTGATTGTTCGTAAACCCGGCCGCCGTTGAGCCGAATGGCGTCCGCTTCGCCAATCGCCAGATTGAGCGGATGGATATGACCGCCGCTGTGGTCCAGCAGCGCGCCGGCGTAGCGGTCGCTGTCCACTTCGCGACGAATGGCGCTGGCATCCAGCAGCTCCAGCTGGGTATTGCCGTAGCGCTCCCAGTTCGCTTTCTGCTCTTCCAGGGTCTCCAGCTGTTTATGATTCAGCGCGACAAACAGCCCGCCGGGGCGATAGTCGCAGGCAATCTGATAGCGCTGGATACGTTCGCGAATAATGTCGCCGCCTTCAAACATCATGCTGCCGAGCATTTTCGCGGCATCCGGGCCGTAGGTTTTTTCGATAACGTCGATATCGCGGCTATAGGAGTTGACTAGCTGGCCGCCGTTGCGTCCGCTGGCGCCGAAGCCGATGCGCGCGCCTTCCAGCAGCACCACATCGTAGCCCATTTCGGCCAGATGCAGCGCCGAAGAGAGGCCGGTATAGCCGCCGCCGACGACGCAGACGTCGCAGCCGATCGATTCGTCCAGCGTCGGGAACGGCTCATAGCGGTTGGCGCTGGCGGCGTAATAGCTGGTGGTATGTTCGCTCATGATTAAGACTCCAGGGCAATCCAGATAGTTTTCAGTTCAGTGAATTTTTCCAGCGCGTGCAGGGACTTATCGCGTCCGTTGCCGCTCTGCTTATAGCCGCCGAAGGGCACGGTCATATCGCCATCGTTGTAGTTGTTCACAAAGACGGAGCCGGCTTTCAGACAGCGGCTGACGCGGTGAGCGCGGGAGAGATCGCGGGTCCAGACCGCCGCGCCGAGGCCGTAGCGGCTGTCGTTGGCCAGCGCCAGCGCCTGCTCTTCGGTTTTAAAGCGGGTCACCACCAGCACCGGGCCGAAGATCTCCTCCTGGCTGAGGGCGGAGGCGGGGTCGACGTCGACGAAGATGGTCGGGCCGACCGCCGCGGGCCACGGATTTTTACGTCCATCCAGCAGCAGCGTGCTGTGCGCTTCGCCGGCGCGAATAAAGCTGTGGACGCTATCGGCGTGGCTGTTGTCGATCAGCATGCCCATGGTGGTATTCGGGTCGAGCGGATTGCCAGGCTGCCAGCCCTTTGCCTGCTCTTTTAGCAGGTCGAGAAAGCGGTCGGCGATGCTCTCCTCAAGCAGCAGACGGGTACCGGCGATACAGACCTGGCCCTGATTGTAGAAAATACCGCCGGCGGTGGCGTTAACCGCTTTTTGCAGGTCCGGGCAGTCGGCAAAGACGATATTGGCGCTTTTACCGCCCGCCTCCAGCCAGACGCGCTTCATATTGCTGTCGCCCGCGTCTTTCAGCAGCTGTTTACCGGTGCGGGTGGAGCCGGTAAAGGTGATGACTTCAACGTCATGATGCTGCGCCAGCGCCTGACCGGCCTCATGGCCGAAACCGCTCACCACGTTGAATACGCCGTCCGGTAGCCCGGCCTGTTTCGCCAGGCCCGCCAGGCGCAGAGCGGTAAGCGGGGATTTTTCCGACGGCTTAAGCACCACGCTGTTGCCGGACGCCAGCGCCGGGCCAAGCTTCCAGCAGGCCAGCAGCAGCGGAAAATTCCACGGCACCACCGCCGCAATCACGCCAATCGGTTCGCGGACGATCATGGCCAGCTCGTTGCCGCCGGTGGGGGCGACTTCGCCGTACACTTTATCGATGGCTTCGGCGTACCAGCGGATCGCGCGGGCGGCGCCGGGGACATCGTCGCGCAGGCTGTGGCGAATCGGTTTACCGGTGTCGAGGGTTTCCAGCAGCGCCAGCTCTTCGCGATGGGCTTCCATCAGGTCGGCGAATTTATGCAGCACCGCTTTGCGCTGGGCAGGGGAGGCCTGCGACCAGTCGCCGCGATCGAAGACGCCGCGGGCGGCCTGGACCGCGCGATCGACGTCGGCCTTTTTGCCGCGCGCGACCTCGGCGAGCGTCTGCTGGGCGGTAGGGTCGACGGTGGCGAACACGCTATTATCGGCGGCGGCGCTGTATTCGCCGTTAATAAATAGCCGCGTTTCAATCGCGATATTGTTTGCTTTTTCTTGCCAGTAAGCCAGGTTGTGAAAATCCATCATGACTCCTTAATGACATAATCGGAAAAATAAAAAAGTGGTGATTTCAGACCCTCAGGGCGCAGGGCGTCCCCGGGGTTGAGTACCGTTTAAATTGCCCATTAACAGGCGTGAATTATCCGGGGCCAGCGGAATAAGTCTTTCCGCATTGCGCAAGGTGAACTGCGTTATCTTCGCGCCGCCGGAGTTCGCCTCCGGCGGCGCAGGCCTGAAGAAAGCCTGAGAAAACCTCAGGCTAAAAAATCAGAATGTGGTGGGGGTATGGGCGCTGATAATTCGGCAGATACCCGCCGAGGTGTTGCTGAAGCTATGCGGTATGCCGGTGTTAATGGCATAGCTTTGCCCAGCCACCAGATGATACGCCTGACCGTTGATGGTCAGCACGACTTCACCTTCCAGTATGGTGCCTATCTCCTCACCCTGATGCTTGATCCTCTCCCCGGTTGTGGTTCCAGGCTGGTACGTTTCAAAAATCATCGCCAGCGTGCGGTTCGGATTGCCATTATGAACCAGCTTCATCGACACCCCCTGACTGCCGATTTCAATCAGATCGTCCTGATTGATAACCACCTGCGGTTCAGCCGGTTTTTCTGGTTCAGAAAAGAATTCCGAGAGCGACAGCCCGTAGACTTTCAGCAGCTTTTGCAGCGTACTGATCGCAGGACTGACTTTGTCCTGCTCTATGGTGCTGATGGCACTATGTGTTAACCCAGACAGTTCGGCGGCACGACGCTGTGAGAGACCCAGCTGTTGGCGGATCTCTGACAGACGTTTCCCTGGCGCCAGTCCGTCATCGCTCATATTTGCATTTCCTTAACGGTAGTGGTCAGAGTCGCTGTTTTTCAGCAATATAGCTCTGACAGGCGGTGATAAAACCTTCAAACAACATTCGCGACAGGGCGTATTCGCTACTGTTCCATTCAGGATGCCACTGCACGCCGAGGGCGAAAGGATGGTCGTTAACGCTGACCGCTTCCACCAGCCCGTCCGGAGAACGCGCTTCCACGCGCAGCCGTGGACCCGTCGTTTTTGCTCCCTGCCCGTGTAACGAGTTTACCCAAAACGTGTTGCAGCCCGGTATTAACTGAGAAAGTAATCCTCCTTCCTGAACCTGAACTTCATGCGAGGGCGCGTATTGCTGCTCGACGGGAAGTTCGGGGTCTTCGCGGTGTTCAAGAAGCTCAGGCTGCTCGAACAGACGACGATACAGAGTCCCGCCGGTGGCGACAACCAGTTCCTGTAGTCCACGGCAGATGGCGAAAATGGGGATGCGCCTTTCGAGCGCGGCGTCGATCAGCGCCATGCTCAGAAGATCACGCCCGGGATCGGCGTCAGGCTCATCGCCGTTTTCACCATAGAGGTGCGGCTGTACGTTGCTCGGGCTGCCGGGCAGATAAATGCCGTCCAGTTTCGGCAGTAGCGCAGAAAGCAGTTCCGGCTCGGCCAGCGCGTGCGGCAGGGCAATCGGCACGCCGCCGGCGTTCACAATCGCGTTCAGGTACTTCTCTTGCAGAGTCTGGGTCTGGTGACCCTTAAGCCTGTTTCGACACATCACTACGCCAATAACTGGCTTGTACATTATATTTTCCATGATCGCCCTCACAAAGTGGACTAAATTATGACCGGATTAGCGGGTAAAACGGCCATTTCGTTCAATATTTTCTCAATCTAGCAGCGGATATAGCCCTTTGCAAACTTAATTTAACATTTGACAAACAATTTGTTTGCATACACATTCGAAGGGTGGACATTATATTTAACAGTGCCATTCAGGGTCCGAAACTAAAACAACGGCGGTGAATCATGGAAACCAATATCGTAGAAGTTGAGAATTTTGTTCAGCAGTCGGAAGAGAGACGGGTCAGCGCATTCACCTGGGAAGTGAAGCGCTACCTCGAGCGTTATCCCAATACGCAATACGTTGATGTGCTGCTAACCGACCTGAACGGCTGCTTCCGCGGTAAGCGGATCCCGGTGTCCAGCCTGAGCAAGCTGGAGAAGGGGTGCTATTTCCCGGCTTCGGTGTTTGCGATGGATATTCTCGGCAACGTGGTGGAAGAGGCGGGGCTCGGCCAGGAGATGGGCGAACCGGACCGCACCTGCGTGCCGGTGCTGGGAACTTTAACCCCGTCGGCGGCGGACCCGGATTACATTGGTCAGGTTCTGCTGACCATGGTTGATGAAGATGGCGCTCCCTTTGACGTTGAGCCGCGGAACGTGCTGAACCGGCTCTGGCAGCAGCTGCGCCAGCGCGGGCTGTTCCCCGTGGTAGCGGTAGAGCTGGAGTTCTATTTACTTGACCGCAAGCGCGACGCGGAAGGTTACCTGCAGCCGCCGTGCGCGCCGGGAACCGGCGATCGCAATACCCAAAGCCAGGTTTACTCCGTCGACAACCTCAACCACTTTGCCGACGTGCTTAACGAAATCGACGAGATCGCCCAGCTCCAGCTGATCCCCGCCGACGGCGCGGTGGCGGAAGCCTCTCCCGGCCAGTTTGAAATCAACCTCCACCATACCGATAACGTGCTCGACGCCTGCGATGATGCGCTGGCGTTAAAACGTCTCGTGCGTTTGATGGCGGAGAAGCATAAGATGCACGCCACTTTTATGGCGAAACCCTATGAAGAGCACGCCGGTAGCGGGATGCATATCCATATCAGCATGCAGAACAACAAAGGCGAGAACGTGCTGGCGGACGCGGACGGCGAAGATTCCGCGATGTTAAAACGCGCGCTCGCCGGGATGATTGACCTGATGCCGGCGTCGATGGCGCTGCTGGCGCCAAACGTGAACTCGTATCGTCGTTTCCAGCCGGGAATGTACGTGCCGACCCAGGCGTCGTGGGGGCACAACAACCGGACGGTGGCGCTGCGCATTCCGTGCGGCGATCGGCACAATCACCGCGTCGAGTATCGCGTGGCCGGGGCGGACGCCAACCCGTATCTGGTGATGGCGGCGATTTTTGCCGGCATCCTCCACGGTCTGGATAATCCGCTGCCGTTACAGGAAGAGGTGGAGGGCAACGGCCTTGAGCAGGAGGGGCTGCCGTTCCCGATTCGCCAGAGCGATGCGCTGTGGGAGTTTATGCAAAACGATCATCTGCGCGAGCGGCTTGGCGAACGCTTCTGCCATGTTTATCACGCCTGTAAAAATGACGAATTACTGCAGTTTGAGCGTCTGATCACAGAAACTGAAATCGAGTGGATGTTGAAAAACGCCTGATTTTCGCCCCGCGAGGGGCGCTTTAGCATTATCACGAGTAGCATCATGCGGCCTGAGCGGAGCCTGGTCGGACGTTTTTGCTGGGAGCCCAGCCATTCCCGGATGCCGCGTTAAGGAGCGCAGGCGGCAACGGGGCTTCAGTTAACGACACAGTGTGTAACGAGGTAGGAAATGATGCAGATGTTTAAATATCCGCAGGGAGAAGGGGGCCGTCATGGCCGCATGGAATGCGTCGCCACCGCCGCTCGTCGGTTCTTTTTACCTTTTGATTTGCCATTAACCCCGTTGCGAAGCAGGTTGGTTTCCCGGTCTCTACGACCGCAAACCCAGGTGTGCAGCGGGGGAAATGGCTATGTCTATTAATCCCTCTCTCGATAACGCCTCCGGGGCGGAAAAACCGCGCCTGCGCAAGTCTCTCAAGCTGTGGCAGGTGGTGATGATGGGCCTCGCCTATCTGACGCCGATGACGGTTTTCGATACTTTCGGCATCGTCTCCGGCATCAGCAACGGCCACGTCCCGGCGTCCTATCTGCTGGCGCTGGCCGGGGTGCTGTTTACCGCCATCAGCTACGGCAAGCTGGTGCGCCAGTTTCCGCAGGCGGGCTCGGCCTATACCTATGCGCAGAAGTCGATCAGCCCGCACGTCGGTTTTATGGTGGGCTGGTCATCGCTGCTGGATTATCTATTCCTGCCGATGATCAACGTGCTGCTGGCGAAGATTTATCTTTCCGCGCTGTTTCCGGACGTGCCGCCCTGGGTGTGGGTGGTGACGTTTGTGGCTATTCTCACCGCGGCGAACCTGAAAAGCGTCAACCTGGTGGCGAACTTCAACACCCTGTTCGTGCTGGTGCAGATCTCGATCATGGTGGTCTTTATCGTGCTGGTGGTGCAGGGGTTGCATAAAGGGGAAGGGGTGGGCACCGTCTGGTCGCTCCAGCCGTTTATTAGCCAGAATGCGCACCTGATCCCGATCATTACCGGGGCGACGATAGTCTGCTTTTCGTTCCTCGGTTTCGATGCGGTGACCACGCTTTCCGAAGAGACGCCGGACGCCGCGCGGGTGATCCCGAAGGCCATCTTCCTTACTGCGGTCTACGGTGGGGTGATTTTTATCGCCGCCTCGTTTTTTATGCAGCTCTTTTTCCCCGATATTAGCCGTTTTAAAGACCCGGACGCGGCGCTGCCGGAGATCGCCCTCTACGTTGGCGGCAAGCTGTTCCAGTCGATTTTCCTGTGCACGACGTTTGTGAATACCCTGGCCTCAGGCCTGGCTTCGCACGCCAGCGTGTCACGGCTGCTGTACGTCATGGGCTGCGATAACGTTTTCCCGGAGCGCATTTTCGGCTACGTCCATCCGAAATGGCGTACCCCGGCGCTGAATGTGATCATGGTGGGGATTGTCGCGCTGTCGGCGCTGTTCTTTGACCTGGTCACCGCCACGGCGCTGATTAACTTTGGCGCGCTGGTGGCGTTTACCTTCGTTAACCTGTCGGTATTTAACCACTTCTGGCGGCGTAAAGGTTTTAACAAAACCTGGAAAGATCGCTTTCACTATCTGCTTTTGCCGATGGTGGGCGCGCTAACGGTGGGCGTACTGTGGATTAACCTGGAGGCGACCTCGCTGACGCTGGGTCTGATATGGGCGGGCCTCGGGCTGCTGTATCTGACGTATCTGACCCGCCGCTTCCGCAAGCCGCCGCCGCAGTTTGACGGCGCCAAAGCGGAACAGGCCTGGGAATCGTAACGATTTTTTACGCCGACACAAAGGCAGGCGATTGAGCCTGCCTTCTTTTTTGTCATTCTCGTTTGAAATCAGGCGCTCGGGAGGAGATAGCAGGGGCAGAAGGTAAGAATAGTGAGGACGTATTATTTCTTTTTCTTATGAGTTGGCAGCTGTGCAGAGCGCCGATCCTTCACATAGGAGACCAGGCTGAAGATGGCTACTCCCAGCAAAACCACCGCGACGATAAAGAGCAGGATACCTGACATAGATTAACCTAATGTTATGTTTAACATGAAGAAAAAATACCGTGATATCGAGATAATAGCATCGGGATATTTCTTAAAGATGACCCGATGAATCAGACGAGAATAGACTGCCAGCAATACACTGAAATTATTATTTACATGAATAAATGTGAAGAGTAAAGCAAAGGCGTGGTGAAAAAATGAACGGGTTACACTCGTTTAAGCGAATTTACAGACGAGAGTCCCACAGGCTGCTACCCTTGGCCCGCTTAAATAGGGTTGAGAGTAATAAATGTTTAACAAGCATATCATCGGTCTTATTGGGCCGTTGTTGATTCTGACTTCATTCCATAGCCTGGCTGACGCCGGGCATCCGTCAATTCGTGAACGTATTGTCGAGCAGGTGTTAAAACCCTGCGAAGGAAAAAAAGCCGGCGATAAAGTGCAGATCGTCGACCATCGCGGCGGCAAGCATGCGGCTATCTGCACGCTGGCGGCGGTACCGCTACCGGAGTAACGCCCTCCCTCTGATTTCAGCCTCCCTTCGTTCTGGCGGAAAGCGTATTTCTTTCCGCACTTTGCGAGCCATTGCCCGGAAAAATGTCATAAATTTGTCACAATTAAGGCGATGATAATCACTGACTGAGGATTAAGGGATGAGAAAAAGTCTACTCGCTGCCGCCGTGACCGGCGTTATTTTACTCTCCGCCGGCGTCCAGGCGCAGGAACAGGCGGCACCGGAGGGGTACCAGCTTCAGCAGGTGCTGATCATGAGCCGCCATAACCTGCGCGCGCCGCTGGCGAACAACGGCAGCGTGCTGGAGCAATCAACGCCGAAGTCCTGGCCTGAGTGGGATGTCCCCGGCGGCCAGCTGACCACCAAGGGCGGGGTGCTGGAAGTGTATATGGGGCACTATATGCGCGAATGGCTGGCGCAGCAGGGGCTGGTGACCAGCGGCGAATGCCCGCCGGAGAACGCGGTCTACGCCTATGCCAATAGCCTGCAGCGCACCGTCGCCACCGCGCAGTTCTTTATCACCGGCGCGTTTCCCGGCTGCGGCGTGACCGTGCACCATCAGGAAAAAATGGGCACCATGGACCCGACGTTTAATCCGGTGATCGTCGACGATTCCGCCGCGTTTAGCGAAAAGGCGGTGCAGGCGATGGAGAAAGAGCGGCAGGGGATGCAGCTGAGCGAAAGCTATAAGCTGCTGGAGGAGATGACCGACTACCGTAACTCCCCGTCCTGCAAAGAGAAGCAGCAGTGCTCGCTGAGCGACGCGAAAGACACCTTTAGCGCCAAATATCAGCAGGAGCCGGGCGTTTCCGGACCGCTTAAAGTCGGCAACTCGCTGGTTGACGCCTTTACGCTGCAATATTACGAAGGTTTCCCGAAAGACCAGGTGGCGTGGGGCGAAATCGCCAGCGATAAGCAGTGGCAGGTGCTGTCGAAGCTGAAAAACGGCTATCAGGACAGTCTCTTCACCTCGCCGGAAGTGGCGCGCAACGTGGCTAAACCGCTGGTGAAATATATCGATAACGCGCTGGTGGGCGACGCGGCGAAAGCGGCGAAAGTCACGCTGCTGGTGGGGCACGATTCCAATATCGCCTCGCTGCTGACGGCGCTGGATTTTAAACCTTATCAGCTGCACAACCAGTACGAACGTACGCCCATCGGCGGCAAGCTGGTGTTCCAGCGCTGGCATGATAAGAGCGGCAATCGCGACTTGATGAAGATTGAGTACGTGTATCAAAGTACCGAACAGCTGCGCAATGCCGATGCGCTGACCCTGCAATCGCCGCCGCAGCGGGTGACGCTGGCGCTAAACGGTTGTCCGGTCGATGACAACGGCTTCTGTCCGATGGACACCTTTAAAAAAGCGATGGCCGAGGCCACGAAGTAGCAGAGTATAAAAAACCCGGAGCAATCCGGGTCTTGCTGCCGATGTTTAGCCTTGTCTTGTAGCCCGAACAGGCGCAACGCCCCGCCTCCGGGAAGCTCATGCAAGAACTCCCGGAGGCGGTACTGCGTACCTGTCCCGGCTACACGTTCTTGCGTTCGATAGTTTGTTCGCCCCAGAACAGGGAGTCTTTGTCGGTTTTGGCGAAGGCGAGGGGCAGGACTTCATCGCTGCCTTCTTCCCAGATTTTCTCCGCCAGCTTTTCATCGTAATTGGCTAATTCAAAAATCGCCTCGGCAATTTCGGGAGACGTATTGCGCAGACTGGCCCATTCACCCACGCGGTGGGCCTTTGCTTCTTGATTCGGCATGCTTGTCCTCCTGCTGAAGATTAACCGTGTAATTTCACTGCCAGACCCGCAACGTGTTGCCCCTGATAGCGGGCAATGGCTAATTCTTCTTCACTTGGCTGGCGTGAGCCGTCGCCGCCGGCAATGGTGGTGGCGCCGTAAGGCGTGCCGCCGCGAACCTGCGAAACATCAAACAGCTCCTGGGCGCCGTAGCCAATCGGTACAATAATCATCCCGTGGTGGGCAAGCGTGGTCCAGGTTGAGGTGATGGTTTGCTCCTGACCGCCGCCGGTACCGGTTGAACTGAATACGCTGGCCAGTTTGCCGTACAGCGCTCCGGACGCCCACAGGCCGCCGGTCTGATCGAGAAAGGTGCGCATCTGTCCGGACATATTGCCGAAACGGGTTGGGGTACCAAAGATGATGGCGTCGTACTCAGCCAGCTCCTGCGGCGTGGCGACGGGCGCGTTTTGCGTTTTCCCGCCTGCTTTGGCAAAAACCTCTGCCTGCATGGTTTCCGGCACGCGCTTCACGACCACTTCAACGCCATCTACCTTATTTGCTCCTTCGGCGACGGCATGCGCCATGGTCTCAATGTGTCCGTACATGGAATAATAAAGCACCAGAATCTTAGCCATTTGCATCACTCCTCGGTTGCGTTATGAGCCAGCCAGTCGACTGGCTACCTTTAAAGATAAGACCTCTGGCGAAGAGTGCAAATGCAACAATCATTTATTTGATTTATAACAACATTGCTAACATTCAGGGCTGTTGCAAAAAGATACATCTTCAGCGGCGCTATTTTAGGCTGTCATAAGAGTCGCTTAGCGCGCGTCCGGCGCAATAGCGGCAGTTCTTATACAAAATCTATTTCAGAATGTGACGATATCCACCCGGCACGGCTTTCCTTCGCTAACCTTAAAAGCACGTGATACGCAACCCGTATCGCGGAGGCCAGAGCCTCGTGTTTCACCTAATGCAGCATGATGTCTAACCTAAATGGAGGTCAGTAATGGCAAACCATCGTGGCGGTGCCGGCAACTTTGCCGAAGACCGTGAAAGAGCATCAGAAGCAGGTCGTAAAGGTGGCCAGCATAGCGGGGGGAACTTTAAAAACGATCCTCAACGCGCTTCCGAAGCGGGCAAGAAAGGGGGCAAAAACAGTCATGGTAGCCGCGAAAGCTAGCGCGCCGGATTGTTGCTGATGGGGGTTAATCTCCCGGGCCCGACCCCATCACCCTCGCCGCCGACGTCACGTCGGCGGTTTTTTTTCCACTTTGCAGGTTCCGCCGAGCGGGAGGAACGCCCGGCTCGCGGCGTAAACGCCTTAGCCGGGCTACGGGTTGACGCTGTTTTGTAGCCCCGGTAAGCGCAGCGCGACCGGGGATTTCCCGGTACGGGTCTGCTGGCGTTGCACGCTTTCATACCGGGGTGACGTTGGTTTGCCCGGCCTCACGCGGACGGCGGTTAAGCAGAGCGTGGAGCAGGATCGCGCCGAAGGTGGCCGTCCCGATGCCGCCGAGGGTAAAGCCGCCGAGCGAAAGCGCGAAGTCGCCCGCCCCCAGCACCAGCGTCACCGCCACCATAATCAGATTTGCGTTCTGGCTCAAATCCACGCGGTTCTGCACCCAAATTCGCGCGCCCGCGACGGCAATCAGGCCGAACACCACAATCGATGCGCCGCCGATCACCGGTCCCGGAATGGTATGGATCAGCGCGCCGAATTTCGGTGAAAACCCAAGCAGCATCGCAATCAGCGCCGCCGCGACGAACACCAGCGTCGAGTATACTTTGGTGACCGCCATCACGCCGATATTCTCCGCGTAGGTGGTCACGCCGCTGCCGCCAACCGAGCCGGAGAGCATCGTTGCCAGTCCGTCGCCGACGAACGCGCGGCCCATATACGGGTCCATATTGCGCCCGGTCATCCCGGCAACCGCCTTCAGGTGGCCGAGGTTTTCCGCCACCAGAATCACCGCCACGGGAGCGATCAGCATCATTGCCTGGCCGTTAAAGGTCGGGGCGGTCATCTGCGGCAAACCGAACCACGCCGCCTGCTCAAGCAGGCTAAAATCCAGCGGCTTGCCCAGCCCGAGGCCGTTGGCCAGCAATGCGTACAGCGCGCAGGCGATAATCAGCCCGACGAGGATCAGCAGCCGCTGCAGCATCCCGCGGGTAAACACCGCGACCAGGCCGATGCACAGCACCGTCAGCACCGCCATCCAGCCGTCGAACGGCGTTGCTGATACGCTGCGTACCGCGATGGGCGCGAGGTTAAGGCCTATCGCCATGACCACCGCGCCGGTGACTACCGGCGGCATCAGCCGCTCAATCCAGCGGGTACCGATTTTCATCACCACCAGGCCAATCAGGGTATAAACCAGCCCGCAGAGGATAATGCCGCCCAGCGCGACGCTAAGATGCGGGTTAAGCCCCTGGCCGTTGAAGCCGGTAACGGCGATGACCACGCCGACAAAGGCAATACTTGCGGCGGCCAGCTGATACATCACCCGCCAGCCAAAGGCTTCACCGACCACGCCGCTGACGGTTCTGGAGAGCAAAATCCCCAGCAGCAGGCCGGTCATCACCGTGCCGACCGTTTTTCCCTGTTTACCTTCCGGCGCGAGGATCGCTGCGGCCGGGACAATATCCTGCGCCATGGTGGCGGCCATGCCAATCAGCAGGCTGGTGAGCAGCAGGGAGTGCAGTTGTCCGGTCAGGCTACAACCCAGCAGGAACAGCGCC
>OKMV01000123.1_pt1 | contig 17630 bp, 16 predicted proteins | sample 1610051 | NCBI WGS metagenome assembly OKMV01 (sample SAMN04436613, study PRJEB24849) | human gut metagenome | biome: human gut; feature: NICU; material: stool | host: Homo sapiens | place: USA: Saint Louis, MO | collected 2009-12-09 | reverse complement strand
GGCGGTCACCTTTACCAACAAAGCGGCGGCGGAAATGCGCCATCGTATTGGCCAACTGATGGGTACCACCCAGGGCGGTATGTGGGTCGGCACTTTCCACGGGCTGGCGCACCGGCTGCTGCGCGCTCATCACCTTGACGCCAACCTGCCGCAGGACTTCCAGATCCTCGACAGCGAAGACCAGCTGCGCCTGCTCAAGCGTCTGATTAAGGCGATGAATCTCGATGAGAAGCAGTGGCCGCCGCGTCAGGCGATGTGGTACATCAACGGCCAGAAAGATGAAGGGCTGCGCCCGCACCATATACAGAGCTACGGTAACCCGGTTGAGCAGACCTGGCAGAAGGTTTATCAGGCCTACCAGGAGGCCTGCGATCGGGCGGGGCTGGTGGATTTCGCCGAACTGCTGCTGCGCGCCCACGAGCTGTGGCTCAACAAGCCGCACATTCTTCAGCACTACCGCGAGCGCTTTACCAATATCCTGGTGGACGAATTTCAGGATACCAACAACATTCAGTACGCGTGGATCCGCCTGCTGGCGGGCGATACCGGCAAGGTGATGATCGTCGGCGATGACGATCAGTCCATTTACGGCTGGCGCGGCGCGCAGGTGGAGAACATCCAGCGCTTCCTCAACGATTTCCCCGGCGCGGAAACTATCCGCCTCGAGCAAAACTATCGCTCGACCAGCAATATCCTCAGCGCGGCCAACGCCCTGATTGAAAACAACAGCGGGCGCCTGGGGAAAAAGCTGTGGACCGACGGCGCCGACGGCGAGCCGATTTCGCTCTACTGCGCGTTTAACGATCTTGATGAGGCGCGCTTTGTCGTCAACCGCATCAAAACCTGGCAGGAAAACGGCGGGGCGCTGGAGCAGTGCGCGATTCTGTATCGCAGCAACGCTCAGTCGCGCGTGCTGGAAGAGGCGCTGCTGCAGGCCAGCATGCCGTATCGTATTTATGGCGGCATGCGCTTCTTCGAACGCCAGGAGATCAAAGATGCGCTCTCCTATCTGCGCCTGATCGCCAATCGTAATGACGACGCGGCCTTTGAGCGCGTGGTGAATACCCCGACGCGCGGTATCGGCGATCGCACGCTGGACGTGGTGCGCCAGACCTCGCGCGACCGTCAGCTGACGCTGTGGCAGGCCTGTCGCGAGCTGTTAAAAGATAAAGTGCTTGCCGGACGCGCCGCCAGCGCCCTGCAGCGTTTTATGGAGCTCATTGACGCCCTGGCGCAGGAAACCGCCGATATGCCGCTGCACGTGCAGACCGATCGGGTGATTAAAGACTCCGGCCTGCGCATGATGTACGAGCAGGAGAAAGGCGAGAAAGGCCAGACGCGCATTGAAAACTTAGAGGAGCTGGTGACGGCAACGCGCCAGTTCAGCTACAACGAAGAAGATGAAGATTTGATGCCGCTGCAGGCGTTCCTCTCGCATGCGGCGCTGGAAGCGGGAGAAGGGCAGGCGGATACCTGGCAGGATGCGGTACAGCTGATGACCCTGCACTCGGCGAAAGGGCTGGAGTTCCCGCAGGTCTTTATCGTCGGCGTGGAAGAGGGGATGTTCCCGAGCCAGATGGCGCTTGATGAGGGCGGCCGCCTGGAAGAAGAACGCCGTCTGGCCTACGTCGGCGTCACCCGCGCGATGCAGAAGCTCACGCTGACCTATGCGGAAACCCGCCGCCTGTATGGCAAAGAGGTTTATCACCGCCCGTCGCGCTTTATCGGCGAGCTGCCGGAGTCGTGCGTGGAAGAGGTGCGGCTGCGCGCCACGGTGAGCCGTCCGGTCAGCCATCAGCGGATGGGGACGCCGATGGCGGAAAACGACACCGGCTATAAGCTGGGCCAGCGCGTGCGCCATGCCAAGTTTGGCGAAGGCACGATCGTGAACCTCGAAGGCAGCGGCGAACACAGCCGCCTGCAGGTTGCGTTTCAGGGGCAGGGGATTAAATGGCTGGTCGCGGCGTATGCCCGGCTTGAAACAGTGTAACAGTAAGAAAAGTATCATTATTTTGTAATATTCTGCTACCTTTATACGTTAAGGAGCTTGATTTGCTCTTTAGCGTTCCGTTGCGTGTTGACGCCGTTTTTGCGCTGGCGTAACATGCGCGCACGATTACGCTAAGAGGACATTCGCCTTGGACACACCCAGTAGATGCTGGCTCAATTTCCTGCCCATCAGGAACAACTCCTAAGGCTATCCTCTTATGCTGATAGCCTTAGCGGTTGTCGGCGACCCGTTCTATTCCCGTCGCTCTGAGTCAGGCTTAATGGTCTGAAACCCAAATTGTTTCTGTGTGCCCACCGAACTGTCCGATAATTTTTTGCATTGGGAGTCCCGGTCATGCTGAGCGCATTTCAACTGGAAAACAATCGTTTAACGCGTCTGGAAGCCGACGAGATCAAGCACCTCGCCAGTTCGGTGTGGGTCGATCTGGTCGAGCCTGACGACGATGAACGAAGCCGCGTGCAAACGGAATTGGGCCAGAACCTGGCGACGCGCCCGGAGCTGGAAGACATCGAAGCGTCAGCGCGTTTCTTTGAGGATGAAGACGGCCTGCATATCCACTCATTTTTCTTTTTTGAAGATGCTGAGGATCACGCCGGTAACTCTACCGTAGCGTTTACTATCCGCGAAGGGCGTCTGTTCACCCTGCGCGAACGGGAGCTGCCCGCTTTCCGCCTGTATCGCATGCGCGCCCGCAGCCAGTCGATGGTGGACGGCAACGCTTACGAGCTGCTGCTGGACCTGTTCGAAACCAAAATCGAGCAGCTGGCGGATGAAATTGAAAACATCTATAGCGACCTGGAAAAGCTCAGCCGGGTGATCATGGAAGGCCGTCAGGGCGATGATTACGACGAGGCGCTCTCGACGCTGGCGGAGCAGGAAGATATCGGCTGGAAAGTCCGCCTGTGTCTGATGGATACCCAGCGCGCGCTGAACTTCCTCGTGCGCAAAGCCCGCCTTCCGGCCGGTCAGCTGGAGCAGGCGCGTGAGATCCTGCGCGACATCGAATCCCTGCTGCCGCACAACGAATCGCTGTTCCAGAAGGTTAACTTCCTGATGCAGGCGGCGATGGGTTTTATCAACATCGAGCAGAACCGCATCATCAAGATCTTCTCGGTGGTCTCCGTCGTCTTCCTGCCGCCGACGCTGGTGGCTTCCAGCTATGGCATGAACTTTGAGTTTATGCCTGAGCTGCACTGGAGCTTTGGCTATCCCGGCGCGATTGTCTTTATGATGCTCGCCGGCCTGGCGCCGTATCTGTACTTTAAGCGTAAAAACTGGCTGTAAAAAAAGGAGCTTCGGCTCCTTTTCTGCGTACCAGCTTGGCTTTATGCCCTGCGCGTACGGCGTATTGTGTAAACCGCATCCATCACGAAGATCGCCAGCGCCACCCAGATAAAGGCGAAGGTTACCATTTTATCCGCGCCCGGCACTTCGCCGTAGAAGGTTACCGCCAGCAGGAACATCAGCGTCGGGCCGATATACTGGAAAAATCCCAGCGTGGAGAGGCGCAGACGCGTCGCCGCGCCGGTAAAGCACAGCAGCGGGATGGTGGTGACCACGCCCGCCGCCATCAGCAGTAGGTTCAGCGACCACGGATTCTGCCCCATGTGGCTGGTCGGGCTATCGGCAATACCAAACAGATAAATCGCAGCGACCGGCAGCAGCCAGAGCGTCTCAAACAGCATCCCGGTTTGCGCATCCACGGCGATCTTTTTACGCAGCAGGCCGTAAAAAGCGAAGCTGAACGCCAGGCCCAGCGCGATAATCGGCAGCGAGCCGAAGGTCCAGAGCTGTACCAGCACGCCGCAGGCGGCCAGCAGCACCGCCAGCCACTGCATCCGGCGAAAGCGCTCCCCGAGGAAGATCATCCCCAGCAGAATATTCACCAGCGGATTGATAAAATAGCCCAGGCTGGCTTCCAGCATATGATGGTTATTCACCGCCCAGATAAACAGCAGCCAGTTGCCGCCCACCAGCACCGCAGAGAGCGCCAGCAGGAACACCTTTTTCGGCGTTTTCAGCAGCCTTTTGACCTGCGGCCACTGACGGCTGATGCTGATCAGCGCGACCATGAAAAAGAAGGACCAGATCACGCGGTGAGTCAGAATTTCATCGGCGGGAACATAGTAGATAAGCTTGAAGTACGCCGGCGCGATACCCCAGATAAAATAGGCGGCCAGGGCCAGAAGAATCCCCACCCGCGTTTGTTTAGCGTCCATCGGTACAAATCCATTGCCAAAGAGAGAGATGTTACTCGATTTAGGCCGATCAACCCACCATATACGTCGCCGTGGCGCTGGCGATATACACCTGCTCTTCGTTATGCAGCTCGACGCGGGCCACCGCCACTTTATTACCGGCGCGCAGCAGGCTGCTGGTAGCGGTAAAGCGTTCCCCGCGGCCCGGACGCAGGTAGTCGACGCGCAGATCGATAGTGCCCATCCGCGACAGGCGCTGGCGCAGCTCTTCTTCATTGATGGTGTCGTGGCGAGTCAGCGTGCTGCCGACGCATACCAGCCCCGCAGCGACGTCCAGCGCTGAGGCGATCACGCCGCCATGTAAAATGCTCTGCGCCCAGTTGCCCACCATCATCGGCTGATTGTTGAAACTCAGCTGGGCAAACTCCTTTTCATAGCGCTCCAGCTCCAGCCCTAAGGCACGATTAAACGGCATATGGTAGACGAAGATCTCTCCCACCAGCTTCAGGGCGGCGGCGGCGGTCAGTTCAGACATAACAACACTTCCATAAGTTAATGAAATGTTGATTTTATGCTTCTAAAATATTGATTTCTACTTTAAGAACGGATAACAGGTCAGATGCCGCATAAATAGGTAGAATGCTGCCTGGGTTAAACAGAAATAATAAATATCCATCCAGGAGAACAGCAATGCGTATCTCTTTGGCCTGCCTGCTGGCGCTTGTTGCGCTTCCGGCCGGCGTTCTGGCGCAGGACGCGCCGGTGAATAAACAGGTCCACGACGCTCCGGTCGTTCGCGGGAGCATTATCGCCAACCTGTTACAGGACCATGATAATCCGTTCCTGCTCTATCCCTACGAGAGCAACTATCTGCTCTATACGTGGACCAGCGATCTCAATAAAGAAGCGATTCGTAGCTACGACTGGGCCGAAAATGCGCGTAAAGATGAAGTGAAGTTCCAGCTCAGCCTGGCGTTTCCGCTGTGGCGAGGGATCCTCGGCGAGAATTCGCTGCTGGGCGCTTCTTATACGCAAAAATCCTGGTGGCAGCTCTCCAACAGCAAAGAGTCCGCGCCGTTTCGCGAAACCAACTATGAGCCGCAGCTGTTCCTCGGGTTTGCGACCGATTACTCGTTCGCCGGCTGGACGCTGCGCGACGTTGAGATGGGTTATAACCACGACTCTAACGGCCGTTCCGATCCCACCTCCCGCAGCTGGAACCGCCTCTATACCCGGCTGATGGCGCAAAACGGCAACTGGCTGGTTGAGGTGAAGCCCTGGTACGTGATTGGCAGCACCGACGATAATCCGGATATCACCAAATATATGGGGTATTACCGGCTGAAAGTGGGCTATCAGCTGGGCGACGCCATCCTCAGCGCCCAGGGGCAATATAACTGGAATACCGGCTACGGCGGCGCCGAGCTTGGGGTGAGCTATCCGATCACCAAACACGTGCGCGTCTATACTCAGGTCTATAGCGGTTATGGCGAGTCGCTCATCGATTATAACTTCAATCAGACCCGCGTCGGCGTCGGGCTGATGCTCAACGATCTGTTTTAATCGTTGCACTCTGGCTCTCAGGCGCTGAAAATAGCGCCTGTTTTCTTTTCAGGCATATGGGGTCAACGTGGCGCAGGCGGAAGTATTGAATCAGGAATCGCTGGCTAAGCAGGTTTTACAAGAGACCTTCGGCTACCAGCAGTTTCGCCCGGGCCAGGAAACTATCATTGATACGGCGTTGGCCGGGCGCGATTGCCTGGTGGTGATGCCAACCGGCGGCGGTAAGTCGCTGTGTTATCAGGTTCCGGCGCTGGTGCTGGGCGGTCTCACCGTCGTGGTGTCGCCGCTTATTTCCTTGATGAAGGACCAGGTCGATCAGCTGCTGGCTAACGGCGTGGCGGCGGCGTGCCTGAACTCAACCCAGAGCCGGGAGCAGCAGCAGGAAGTGATGGCCGGCTGCCGCAGCGGGCAGATTCGCCTACTGTATATCGCCCCGGAGCGCCTGATGCTGGATAACTTCCTTGAGCATCTTACGCACTGGAATCTGTCGATGGTGGCGGTGGACGAGGCGCACTGTATTTCCCAGTGGGGGCACGATTTCCGTCCGGAATACGCCGCGTTAGGGCAGCTGCGCCAGCGGATACCGCAAATCCCGTTTATGGCGCTGACCGCCACCGCCGATGACACGACGCGTCGCGACATTGTTCGCCTGCTGGATCTAAACGACCCGCTCATTCAGGTCAGCAGCTTCGACCGACCCAACATCCGCTATATGCTGATGGAGAAGTTTAAGCCGCTGGATCAGCTGATGCGCTACGTGCAGGACCAGCGCGGTAAGTCGGGTATTATCTACTGCAATAGCCGCTCAAAAGTGGAAGACACCGCCGCTCGCCTGCAAAGCCGCGGCATCAGCGCCGCGGCCTATCACGCCGGGCTGGAAAACCATATCCGCGCCGACGTGCAGGAGAAATTCCAGCGCGACGACCTGCAAATCGTGGTGGCGACGGTAGCCTTCGGTATGGGTATCAACAAACCGAACGTCCGTTTTGTGGTGCATTTCGATATCCCCCGCAATATTGAATCCTATTACCAGGAGACCGGCCGCGCCGGGCGCGATGGGCTGCCTGCCGAGGCGATGCTGTTTTACGATCCGGCGGATATGGCGTGGCTCCGACGCTGCCTTGAGGAAAAACCCGCCGGGCCGCTGCAGGACATTGAACGCCATAAGCTCAACGCGATGGGGGCCTTTGCCGAAGCGCAAACCTGCCGCCGTCTGGTGCTGCTCAACTACTTTGGCGAGGGGCGCCAGGAGCCCTGCGGCAACTGCGATATCTGCCTCGATCCGCCGAAACAGTACGACGGTTTAATGGACGCGCGTAAGGCGCTGTCGACGATTTACCGCGTCAATCAGCGCTTTGGTATGGGCTACGTGGTGGAAGTGCTGCGCGGCGCCAATAACCAGCGTATTCGCGATATGGGGCACGACAAGCTGCCGGTCTACGGCATTGGGCGCGAACAGAGCCACGAGCATTGGGTCAGCGTGATCCGTCAGCTTATTCATTTAGGCCTGGTTACGCAGAATATAGCCCAGCACTCTGCGCTACAGCTTACCGAGGCCGCGCGTCCGGTCCTGCGCGGCGACGTGACGCTACAGCTTGCCGTGCCGCGTATTGTGGCGCTGAAGCCGAAAGCGATGCAGAAATCCTTTGGCGGTAATTACGATCGCAAGCTGTTCGCCAAGCTGCGCAAACTGCGTAAGGCGATTGCCGACGAAGAGAATATCCCGCCCTACGTGGTGTTTAACGATGCGACGCTAATTGAAATGGCCGAGCAAACGCCGCTGACGGCCGGGGAGATGCTCAGCGTCAACGGCGTTGGCACGCGTAAGCTCGAGCGTTTTGGTAAAGAGTTTATGGCCCTGATCCGCGCGCACGTGGATGGCGATGATGAGTAGTCAGCCAGACGAAAAAGTGTAAATATAGTTTTCGTCCTGACTATTTCCCTGCGAGTTAATTATGTTGACGCTTTTTTTCACCGTGGTGCTGGTGCATATCATTGCGCTGATGAGTCCTGGCCCGGACTTCTTCTTTGTTTCACAAACCGCCGTTAGCCGCTCCCGCAAAGAGGCGATGATGGGCGTGCTGGGGATCACCTGCGGAGTAATGGTATGGGCGGGCGTAGCGCTGCTCGGCCTGAACCTGATTATCGAGAAGATGGCCTGGCTGCATACCATTATTATGGTCGGCGGCGGCCTGTATCTGTGCTGGATGGGCTTCCAGATGCTGCGCGGCGCGCTGAAAAAAAGCGAAGCGGCAGCGGCGGTAGAGCCTCAGGTCGAACTGGCGCGCAGCGGCCGGAGCTTCCTGAAAGGGCTGCTGACCAATCTGGCTAACCCAAAAGCGATTATCTATTTTGGCTCCGTGTTCTCGCTGTTTGTCGGCGACAGCGTCAGTTCCGGCGCGCGCTGGGGGATTTTCCTGCTGATTGTTCTGGAGACGCTGGCCTGGTTTACGGTGGTCGCCAGCCTGTTCGCCCTACCGGGCATGCGCCGCGGCTATCAGCGGATGGCGAAGTGGATCGACGGCATTGCCGGTACTCTGTTTGCCGGGTTTGGTATTCACCTGATTATTTCGCGCTAAGCGTTCTGCGGCCCGCCCAAGGGTTATGGGCGGGCCGGATATTAATGACGCAGCTGCTGCAAATCGTCGGACGTCAGACCGGTCATTTCCATAACCGCAGTAGTATCAATGCCCCGCTCGAGCATGGCCTTTGCAACGTTAAGAAGCGCAGCGCGTTTACCCTCTTTTATGCCTTCCTTAATGCCCTTCTGCATACCTTCCTCAAGCCACTTTTCTGCCAGAGTCATCAGTACACCTCCATGTTGCGGCACCCGCTGTGCCAGCTCATATAATAGCGGCCGAACATCCTGCTCTTCTCCCCCCTGGGCCATATATTTTATCAGTACGGTAATTTGCTGTTTATCTATACATCAGGCGTGGCGCGCGGAGGCCAGCAGGGCGCCGACCAGCATAAACAGCGATCCAAAAACCTTGTTTAGCGCCTTCATCTGTTTGGGCCCTTTGATCCACGCGGCGATGCGCTGCGCCAGCGTGGCGTAGCCAATCATCACGATAATATCGACCACGATGGTGGTGACTCCGAGCACGAGGTACTGCATCACCTGGGGCTGGTGCGGTACGATAAACTGCGGGAAGAGCGCGGCGAGGAACACGATGCTTTTTGGGTTGGTCAGGTTGACGAACACCGCGCGCTTAAAGAGTTTGCCGCGGCTCTGCGCTTGCGCAAGGGTATTCAGATCGAGAGAACCCGCGGCTCGCCACTGCTGAATGCCGAGCCAGATAAGATAAGCGGCGCCCGCCCATTTCAGGATTTCAAAGGCCAACAGCGAACGGGAAAAAAGCGTACCCAGGCCAACGCCCACCAGCACGATATGAATGCCGAGCCCGGTCTGTAGCCCGGCAATAGAAGCCGCCGCGCCGCGATAACCGTGGTTGATTGAGGTGGTCATGGTATTTATCGCCCCGGATCCCGGCGACAGGCTGAGAATAAGAGATGTCAGCAGATAGGCAAACCACCACTCGAACGTCATGAGAAACTCCCTGATTGTCTGTTTTTATGCCACAATACGCTATTGTGTAAGCATTGTGTGATGCACGATAAAAAAACGATTTTCAGCGGTTATCAGGGGTGTAAGCCCGATGTTTTTGCAGCAAAAGGACTGGGAAACACGAGAAAACGCGTTTGCGGCCTTTACCATGGGGCCACTGACCGATTTCTGGCGTCAGCGGGAAGAGGCTGAATTTACGGGCGTGGATAACGTTCCGGTGCGCTTTGTTCGCTTCTGCGCCAAAAGTCATGACCGGGTCGTGGTTATTTGTCCGGGTCGCATTGAAAGCTACGTTAAGTACGCCGAACTGGCTTACGATCTTTTCCGCAGCGGTTTTGACGTGATGATTATCGATCATCGCGGCCAGGGGCGCTCCGGACGCATGCTTTCAGATACCCACCGCGGGCACGTCGTTAATTTCAGCGATTACGTCGACGATCTCGCCGCGTTCTGGCAGCAGCAGGTGGCGCCCGGACGCTGGCGGAAACGGTTTATACTGGCCCACTCCATGGGCGGCGCCATTGCGACGCTATTTTTGCAGCGCTACCACCAGCATTGCGACGCGATGGCGCTCTGTGCGCCGATGTTCGGCATCGTTATGCGCCTGCCTGACTGGATGGTGCGCCATATTCTCGATTGGGCTGAGGGCCATCAGCGCATTCGTGAAGAGTATGCCCTCGGTACCGGCCGCTGGCGGGCGCTGCCCTTTGCGGTTAACGTACTGACGCACAGCCGTCAACGCTATCGCCGCAACCTGCGCTTTTACGCCGATGAGCCGCAGCTGCGGGTCGGCGGGCCGACGTTCCACTGGGTGCGCGAGGGGATCCTCGCCGGCGAAGAGGTGCTGGCCGGTGCGGAGAAAGACGTCACGCCAACATTATTGCTCCAGGCGGAAGAAGAGCGGGTGGTCGATAACCGTATGCACGATCGCTACTGTGAACTTCGCGCCGCTGGCGGTCATCCCTGTGAAGGGGATAAGCCGTTTGTCATAGAAGGGGCATACCATGAGATCCTTTTTGAAAAGGACGCAATGCGCTCGGTCGCGCTAAACGCTATCGTCGATTTTTTTGGTCGACACACTTAATCCGGCGAAACGCTCGTCGCCCTGCTTAGAGGTTAAAATTTTTATGTACCAGGTTGTTGCGTCTGATTTAGATGGCACGCTGCTTTCTCCCGATCACTGCTTAACTCCCTACGCCAAAGAGACGCTGAAGCTGCTTACCGCACGCGGTATCAACTTCGTGTTCGCGACCGGCCGCCACTACATCGATGTTGGGCAAATTCGCGATAATCTCGGCATTAAATCCTATATGATCACCTCGAACGGCGCTCGCGTGCACGATAGCGAAGGGAAGCAGATCTTCGCCCACAACCTTGACCGCGATATCGCCGCCGACCTGTTCGAAATGATGCGTAACGATCCGGCGATTGTGACCAACGTCTATCGTGAAGATGAGTGGTATATGAATCGCCATCGTCCGGAAGAGATGCGCTTCTTCAAAGAGGCGGTGTTTAACTACAAGCTGTACGAGCCGGGCGAGCTGGATCCTGAAGGGATCAGCAAAGTCTTTTTCACCTGCGATAATCATGAGCATCTGCTGCCGCTGGAGCAGGCGATCAACGCCCGCTGGGGCGATCGGGTGAACGTGAGCTTCTCTACCGTTACCTGCCTCGAAGTGATGGCGGGCGGCGTGTCGAAAGGGCATGCGCTGGAGGCCGTGGCGAAAATGCTCGGCTATAGCCTGAAAGAGTGTATCGCCTTCGGCGACGGTATGAACGATGCGGAAATGCTGTCAATGGCGGGCAAGGGCTGCATTATGGCCAACGCGCACCAGCGGCTGAAAGACCTGCATCCTGAGCTGGAAGTGATCGGCAGCAACGTCGATGACGCCGTTCCCCACTACCTGCGTAAACTCTATCTTGACTAAAAAAGATTGACGATTGTTTAATTAATAAGCAGTCGTCAACCTGTCACTTCGCTACAATGCGTGTTCTTTACTCTATGAGACATTCATTGTGGCGCTACTGATTATCACCACCATTCTGTGGGCCTTTTCCTTTAGCCTGTATGGCGAATACCTGGCAGGCCACGTCGACAGCTATTTTGCGGTGCTGGCGCGCGTTGGCCTGGCGGCGCTGGTGTTTTTGCCCTTCCTGCGCACCCGCGGGCAGAGCCTGTCAACCATCGGCCTGTATATGCTGGTGGGGGCGATGCAGCTCGGCATTATGTATATGCTGAGTTTCCAGGCCTATCTGTACCTGACGGTATCGGAGCTTCTGCTGTTTACCGTCCTGACGCCGCTCTATATCACGCTGATTTACGATGTGATGAGCCGCCGTCGCCTGCGCTGGGGCTACGCCTGTAGCGCGCTGCTGGCGGTAATCGGCGCGGGCATCATCCGTTATGACCAGGTGACCAACCATTTCTGGACCGGTTTGATCCTGGTTCAACTCTCCAACATCAGCTTCGCGATTGGCATGGTGGGATATAAGCGCCTGATGGAAACGCGTCCGATGCCGCAGCATAACGCCTTCGCCTGGTTCTACATCGGGGCGTTTCTGGTGGCGGCGGTTGCCTGGTCGATGCTGGGTAACGCGCAGAAAATGCCGCAAACTTCGCTACAGTGGGGCATCCTGGCCTTTCTTGGCGTGGCGGCATCCGGGATTGGTTACTTTATGTGGAACTACGGCGCCACCCAGGTGGATGCCGGTACGCTCGGCATCATGAACAATATGCACGTGCCTGCCGGGCTGCTGGTGAACCTGGCCATCTGGCAGACGCAGCCCCGCTGGCCGAGCTTTATTATTGGCGCTCTGGTGATCCTGGCCTCGCTATGGGTCCATCGACGTTGGGTCGCTCCGCACTCCGCACAAACGGTAAATGATCGCAAGCGTGGTTCCGCGCTGAGCGAATAAACGCCTCGGTAACCGGCTGGCGCTGCTCGCCGTCGCGCACCGCGGCGTACAGTCGGCTCCACAGTCCCTCGCCCAGGGTTTTGGTCACCACCAGGCCCTGGCGCTCAAAGCTTTCCACGACCCAGTGCGGCAGGGCGGCGATGCCCATTCGCGCCGCCACCATCTGAATTAACAACAGCGTATTGTCGACGCTCTTCAGCTGCGGGCTAATCCCGGCAGGCTGCAGGAAGTGACGCCAGATATCCAGACGTGCGCGCTGGACCGGATAAATCAGCAGCATTTCGGTCGCTAAATCCTCGGGCGCGATGCGCGCCTTTGTCGCCAGCGGATGATCCGGCGCCATCACCAGGCGTACTTCGAAATCAAACATTGGCGAATAGTGCAGTCCGCTGCGCGGCAGGATATCGGAGGTCATCACCAGATCCAGCTCGCCCTGCTGCAGGCCCGGCTGTGGGTCGAAGATCACCCCGGACTGAAAGTCCACCTCCACATGCGGCCAGCGGGCGCGGAAACTCTCCAGCGCCGGCGTGAGCCACTGAATACAGCTATGGCATTCGATGGCGATACGCAGCCGGGTTTGCTGCGGCTCATTGCAATCCTGCAGGGCGCGGCTGATTTGCGGCAGGACCTGATTGGCCAGCTGCAGCAGGATCTCTCCCTGCGGAGTAAAGCGCAGCGGCTGACTTTTACGTACAAACAGACGGAAGCCGAGGCGCTGTTCCAGATCGCTGAACTGGTGGGACAAGGCGGATTGGGTCTGGTGCAGGGCCGCCGCCGCGCCTGCCAGAGAGCCGCTATTCCGCAACGCCTGTAGCGTTTTCAGGTGTTTAATTTCGATCATGAAAGTCCTTCACTTCGGCATGAATAATTTGCGCTTGAGGAATATACAGTAACTGCCAATTATGGATGTGTAAACATCTGGACGTCTAAATCCTTTATCTTTCGAATTTATGGCAGCGTTGGCTGCACTTCCTCACCCCAGTCACTTACTTCAGTAAGCTCCTGGGGATGAGCAAGTTTGCCGCCTTCCCTAAATCCGAAATCTTTCGGATTGCAATTATGAGGCTCAAAAAATGACAATTATTAACCACACCCTCGGTTTCCCTCGCGTTGGCCTGCGCCGCGAGCTGAAGAAAGCGCAAGAAAGCTACTGGGCGGGCAATACCAGCCGCGAAGAACTGCTGGCCGTTGGCCGCGAACTGCGCGCTCGCCACTGGGAACAGCAGAAGCAGGCGGGCATTGACCTGCTACCGGTGGGCGATTTCGCCTGGTACGACCATGTTCTGACCACCAGCCTGTGGCTTGGCAACGTGCCGGCTCGTCATCAGAACAAAGACGGCTCCGTTGATATTGATACCCTTTTTCGCATAGGCCGCGGCCGCGCGCCGACCGGCGAACCGGCCGCGGCGGCGGAAATGACCAAATGGTTTAACACTAACTACCACTACATGGTGCCGGAATTTGTGAAGGGCCAACGGTTCAAACTGAGCTGGACCCAGCTGCTGGATGAGGTGGACGAAGCGCTGGCGCTGGGCCACAAGGTGAAGCCTGTTCTGCTGGGGCCGGTCACCTACCTGTGGCTCGGTAAGGTGAAAGGCGAGCCGTTCAACCGCCTGAGCCTGCTGAACGATATTCTGCCGGTTTACCAGCAGGTGCTGACTGAACTGGCAAAACGCGGCGTTGAGTGGGTGCAGATTGATGAACCGGCGCTGGTGCTCGAGCTGCCGCAGGCGTGGCTGGACGCCTTCAAACCGGCTTACGCGGCCCTTAGCGGTCAGCTTAAGCTGCTGCTGACTACCTACTTTGAAGGCATTACCGATAACCTCGACACCATCACCGCACTGCCGGTACAGGGCCTGCATGTGGATCTGGTCCACGGCCAGGACGATGTCGCCGAACTGCATAAGCGCCTGCCTGCCGACTGGCTGCTCTCCGCGGGGCTGATCAACGGCCGCAACGTCTGGCGCGCCGAACTGAGCGAGAAATACGCGCAGGTTAAAGATATCGTCGGCAAACGTGAACTGTGGGTAGCCTCTTCCTGCTCCCTGCTGCACAGCCCGATCGATCTGAACGTGGAAACGCGGCTCGATGCCGAAGTGAAGAGCTGGTTTGCCTTCGCCCTGCAAAAATGCCGGGAGCTGGCGCTGCTGCGCGATGCGCTGAACAGCGGCGACACCGCGGCGATTGCTGACTGGAGCGCGCCGATCCAGGCACGTCGCCAGTCAACCCGCGTGCACAACGCTGCGGTAGAGAAGCGTCTGGCGGCCATTACCGCTCAGGACAGCCAGCGTCAAAGCGTCTACGAAGTTCGCGCCGAAGCGCAGCGCGCCCGCTTTAAGCTGCCGGCCTGGCCAACCACCACCATCGGCTCCTTCCCCCAGACCACCGAGATCCGCGGCCTGCGTCTGGACTTCAAAAAGGGCAATCTCGATGCTAACCGCTACCGCACCGGCATCGCCGAACACATTAAGCAGGCGATCGTTGAGCAGGAGCGACTGGGGCTGGACGTGCTGGTACACGGTGAAGCCGAGCGTAACGATATGGTGGAATACTTCGGCGAACACCTGGACGGCTTTATTTTCACGCAGAACGGCTGGGTACAGAGCTACGGCTCCCGCTGCGTCAAACCGCCGGTGGTCGTCGGAGATATCAGCCGCCCGGAGGCGATCACCGTCGAGTGGGCAAAATACGCTCAGTCCCTGACCGACAAACCGGTAAAAGGCATGCTGACCGGCCCGGTGACCATTCTTTGCTGGTCCTTCCCGCGTGAGGACGTCAGCCGTGAAACGATTGCGAAACAGATAGCCCTCGCGCTGCGCGATGAAGTGGCGGATCTGGAAGCCGCCGGTATCGGTATCATCCAGATCGACGAACCGGCCCTGCGGGAAGGCCTGCCGCTGAAGCGTAGCGACTGGGATGCGTATCTGGCATGGGGGGTGGAAGCTTTCCGTATCAATGCTGCGGTGGCGAAAGACGACACGCAGATCCACACCCATATGTGCTATTGCGAGTTCAACGACATCATGGATTCCATCGCCGCGCTGGATGCGGACGTGATTACCATCGAAACCTCGCGCTCTGATATGGAGCTGCTGGAGTCGTTCGAAGCGTTCGACTACCCGAATGAAATCGGGCCGGGCGTGTACGACATTCACTCCCCGAACGTGCCGAGCGTGGAGTGGATTGAAGCGCTGCTGGAAAAAGCCGCGCAGCGTATCCCGGCAGAGCGCCTGTGGGTGAACCCGGACTGCGGCCTGAAAACCCGCGGCTGGACGGAAACGCGCGCCGCGCTGGCCAACATGGTCAAGGCCGCGCAAAACCTGCGCCAGGCGTAATATAAATCACACTTGTGGGAGGCCCCGGCCTCCTTTTTTGGTTTCTTCTCTTCGCTGGCAAAACCGAATGTGAAGAACTGTTCGGCGTGAGGCGGCAGCGTCTGGACAACGTCCACCCGCTCCCGGCTGTTGCTCAGGACGGATGTCTTTGACTACAGTTAAGCGTTCCCTGAACCGAAGCTGTGATAACTCTCCTGAGGTGAAAGATGATTGAACACCACGATCAAAAAGGGTATTTGCGTTTTGCCATTAATCTGGGTAATCCGGTGCTTACGACACTGCTGCCGGATGGCTCTCCGGGGGGGATTACCGTCGAGCTGGCAAAGAAACTGGCTGCAGAGAGCCAGCGCGAAGCGCGGTTTGTGACCTGGCCGACGGCCGGGCAGGTAGTTGACGCGGCGCTGCAGGATCAATGGGATATCGCCTTTCTGGCTATCGACCCGGCGCGGGAAGATAAGCTTCGCTTTACGCCATCCTACGTCACTATCGAAAGCTCGCTGATGGTGAAAAAAGAGAGCCAGATTCAATCGGTTCAGGAGATGGACCGCGCAGGCGTGGTGATTAACGTGGGCAAAGGCGCGGCCTACGAGCTGTATCTGATTCGCACGCTGCAGCATGCAACGATGCGCCAGTACGCCACCTCACAGGAGGCTATTCAGGCATTTATCAACGGCGAAGGCGATTGGGTGGCCGGTATTCGCCAGCCTCTGGAGAAAGCCGCGCAGGAGAATCCGCAGTTTCGCGTTCTGCCCGACAGCTTTAGCCAGATACACCAGGCGATATGCGTACCGCGCAATGCGACGCAGCACTATGAATTTATTTGCCGCCGCCTCTCTTCCTGGATAGCGGACGGTACTATTGCCGGGATGGTGAGCCGCCATATCGGCAATAGCTGATCGTTAACCGCGCTTACCGCCATACTGCGCAAACCAGGCCAGCATCCGCTGCCAGCCGTCTTTTGCCGACTCTTCATGATAGCTGGCGCGATAGTCGGCATTAAAAGCGTGGTCGGCGTGCGGGTAAACCACGATTTCCGCCGTGGCGTTGGCCGCCCGCAGCGCCTGACGCATCGTTTCCACCGTGTCCTGCGGGATGCTGTCATCTTTCGCGCCATAAAGCCCTAACACCGGCGCGTTAAGATCGACGGCAATATCGACCGGATGCTTCGGCGAATTCAGCGTTTTCTCGCCTACCAGCTTGCCGTACCAGGCGACGGCGGCTTTTAACTGCGGATTATGCGCAGCGTACAGCCAGGTAATACGCCCGCCCCAGCAGAAGCCGGTAATCAGCAAGCGATGAGCATCGCCGCCGTGGCGGTAGGTTAGTGTGCATACGAGAGAGGCATTAGAAGATACCTATCGAATTTTAAAAGATGAAAAAATTTCAGATATTGGTGGAATCATGCATAGTTTCAGTGGTGATGCCGAGTGGATGAAGAAATTTTTAGATTTAGGTCTGCATATTTCTTTTAGTGGCGTCGTAACGTTTAAAAAGGCGTTGGATGTTCAAGAAGCGGCGATGGCGGTACCACTCGAACGAATGTTGGTGGAAACAGATGCACCCTATTTAGCTCCCGTTCCTTATCGTGGTAAACGGAATGAACCAGGCTATACACGATACGTAGTGGAAAAAATTGCTGAATTACGACAACTAACCTTTGAAGAAGTGGCAGAACAAACGAGAGTCAACGCTCATCGCTTGTTTCGGATAGATAAATGAAGGAAAAAATGAAAGTTGCAGAAATCATTGTCGTTGAAGGAAAAGACGACACACGCCGCATTCAAGAGGTAGTTGCAGCGGATACGATTGAAACGATTGGTTCTGCTATCAATGATGAAATTTTGACACAAATTGAACACGCACAAGAAACGAGAGGCGTAATTATTTTTACAGATCCAGACTATTCGGGCGAAAAAATTCGTAAAACAATAATGGAAGTTGTCCCTGATGCAAAGCATGCTTTTTTATCAAGAAAAGTCGCAGTGCCTAAAAAAAATGGCGGTAGCCTAGGGGTTGAACATGCTAGTGATGAAGCAATT
>OKMV01000108.1_pt1 | contig 18257 bp, 22 predicted proteins | sample 1610051 | NCBI WGS metagenome assembly OKMV01 (sample SAMN04436613, study PRJEB24849) | human gut metagenome | biome: human gut; feature: NICU; material: stool | host: Homo sapiens | place: USA: Saint Louis, MO | collected 2009-12-09 | reverse complement strand
AACGCGAAGGTGATTATGCATATTACGCAGCCGGGCGTGATCCTCGACTGGCTGGAGTCAGGACTGCAGGCGGCGACGCTGCTACCTTCTTCTGAAGTGGAAGCCGATAAACTTAGCCAGTGTTACGTAGTCGATGTTTTCCCCTCGCCGCAAATATTCTACCCGGCGCTGGTCAAATTGCCGTCTATGCCTTATCTGCCCGCGTTGATGGATATTATTACGCATGGCTATCCGTTTAATACTTCTGTATGACGGGTAGCGATTGGGGAATGCCCTGGGGACTGGTATGATAATCGCCCTGGTTTTGAGGTGAATGTTAGTGTTAAGCGCAGGACGCCTGATGAGAAAACGCTTTGTTATTGCAATAATGTTGCTGAGCAGCCTGATCGTCGCGGGGTGTTCCAGCTCATCCGATTCCGGTTCAACCTACACCGTGAAGCGCGGCGATACGCTGTACGCTATCTCACGTTCCACTGGCACCAGCGTCAGGGATCTCGCCCGTCTCAATAATATTTCACCTCCTTATACCATCGAAGTCGGGCAAAAGCTGAAGCTAAACAGCGGTTCCGGGACCACGGCGAAGGCGGGGGCATCCGGCAAGAAATCGTCGACGAAACGTACCGCCGCCGTGACGCCATCTTCGGCGGTGCCGCAATCCTCCTGGCCGCCGGTCGGGCAACGCTGCTGGCGCTGGCCAACCAGCGGTAAAGTAGTGCTGCCATACTCCACCAGCGATGGCGGCAATAAAGGTATCGATATCGCCGGTAAGCGCGGCCAGCCGGTGTATGCGGCAGGGGCGGGCAAAGTGGTCTACGTGGGCAACCAGCTGCGCGGCTACGGCAACCTGATTATGATTAAGCATAATGAGGACTATATCAGCGCCTACGCGCACAACGACAAGCTAATGGTGAATAACGGCCAGAGCGTGAAGATTGGCCAGCAGATTGCCACCATGGGCAGCTCGGATGCGGACTCCGTGCGCCTGCACTTCCAGATTCGCTACCGGGCGACGGCGATCGACCCGCTGCGCTATTTGCCGCCGCAGGGCAGTAAGCCTAAGTGCTAAAAGGTTATTTTATCGACAGTTAGCCTGTTATGGGCTTGTCAGCGGGTGCGTAAGGTCTATAATGGCCCTCGCACCTCTTCGCGGGCGTAGTTCAATGGTAGAACGAGAGCTTCCCAAGCTCTATACGAGGGTTCGATTCCCTTCGCCCGCTCCAGAATCTCCCCAGGTGGAACCGTTCGAAAAAACTCCGGTTCTTTCAGCATGTTACGCAGTAGTGCTTACTAACATGCTAAGGCGTTCTACCATAGTTCACTACTTTGAGACTTGTCACGAATGGTTACTCGGTGAGATGAGAGTGTAGCCAATCGTCGGCGGTGGTTTCAAGTTCTTACCGCGATAGCCCAACAATGAACGCAAAGCCTACACCAGGCAGCGACGGATCGCACTTCTCATAACCTTACAGTGAAGCGCATTTTTTGCCGATGCTCCCACATGCCACACGTCGAGATGACGTTGCAGGGAATAAACAGGTTTATGGTGGTGTTCGTACCTGCACACGAAATGCAGGCTCTGCCAGCGGTTCGGCCTCGCTCCTTCGGGTACATGGTCATCCTGATAAACTTCACTGTCTGACATAACCCTGATGAAGTCGCCTAACGGCTCCGCTCGTTGTCTTACCACCAACGGGCTTTTTGGTTGCTATTGCTTATAGTTGCTTAGTTAGGTTTTCTGCCATACGCGTCAACATTAAAGCGATTTTGGCAACAGATTCTATGGATGTGTCAGGGGCAAAAAAGATTAGATAGGCTGTGATCAGAAGAGGAACTGTATTTATTACGATGCCGAAAGTGTAGCGAAATGGAAATTTTGAAAGAAAACCCATAGTAGATGCCCCCGATAGATTAGCTATAGGGGGAGCATACCCACCAATTGCAAGGATCGCAATGGTGGCAATATACAACAATAGGATACTATTGTTCTCAATCTACGTCAACAAAAAAATGATGTAGATTCATCTATTTGAAAAATATACATTTGTTTAGGCTGCCTGAAGTTGAATCTAATGTTTTCGGTTGAAATTAATACATTTGTAAAGTTAAGTAATTGATTTGGATGCTGATACTTGGAGTTGTCTGGGAACATTCTGAACGCTAAGATAGCTTGAAAAACAAACTATTGGCGGTGGATCATGCATATTAAGGGATTATCTCTTATCTTCTGTGTCGTTTGCGTCGGTTGTAGTGGGTACTCACAGCGGCAAGAGCATTTAGATGTTCCAACCTACTCGGAGAGCTACGATCAAGCCCTGGGGTGGTTAGTGACTGCTCGTTATCGGGATGCAGAAAATGCAGAAATCGTTATGTCATTGGTTGGAGACTTTTGCAGAAGCAAAGGGAAAGAAGCGACTCTCTATAAGACTACTGCTGGCAGCACAACCACGACTCAAGAAGTTTGGGCTTGTCAGACACCCCCGCAGTTAAATGATACCGACATACTTAGCGGGGCTTATTGCCATTTCATTGCTAACGCGCCTCGCTACTCTGTTGATTTTTCAAACCATCAGAAAGAAGTTGCAGAACAAACCTTTGCTAAAGCCTTTGTAGCAAAAGGGATCGAATATCCGGTTGGCGGTTTTTACGAGAAGTATCAGAGTAACTTTGCAACCTGGGCTGTAGCCAAACATGGCGAAAGCAGCAGCACCGATAAGGTGCGCCAGTGGTTTGATAAGCACTGCCAGTAGGTCAAAAAGGGGGCTATGCGCCCCCTCGATTATTTCAAAGCCCGTATGTAATCAAGCAAGGCTTTCAGTTGGCTACCTTTCATCGCAGGAACACGAATACGCATATCAGCCTTTCCTGTACTGGCGTACCTGCTTTCCCCTTGCAGTAATCGAAGGCTCATTGTTATGATCTGATGGTCTGACATTACTAACTCTCCGTGGTGGTTTGTTGTTTGTCGGATCGCTGTGTGGGATGTTCTCAGCATCCTGCACAGCACTATTAACAGCATTGCGTAAATTTCTCGGTAACAGATGACGCTGTATCGTCGTCCCTGCAAACTTCACTACCTGCGTATAAACGCACACCGTAGCACCACACCAGATAAAGCTGGTGATCGGCTCTTCTTCCTTTTTCAATACTCACCTCCGAGAATTGCACCTAAGAAAAATTCTGTTTGCTCTTCGCTGCCTTTGACGCTGTAACACTCGATAGCCTTTCTCATTTCGCTTTCGTCCGTGTTACCAGCCAGCCATTCTATCAGGCTTTCTAAATACTCCTCCGCTCTGTTCACGTCGTGATCTTCTGGTAACACCTTGATTGCATCTGCCATGAAACAGGCTTCTACGTGGTCGTAATGAAACAGCAGGGCAAGAATACTTTCTTGTTGCCATTGTTCAGGCGTTTTCAATCCGTAACTGTTAGTCATTTGATACTCACCCATTTATGATCCTCTCTTGGTGTTGCTTGTTGAATTGCATCTTTCAACACCTGTTCAAAGTTCACGCCATGCTCCTGGCTTCTCTGCCACATGTTCAAAAATGCTATGGCGAATTTCAATTCTTCTTCGTTCTCGATAGGGCTGAAAGCGGTGGTGTGTTCGTTCATCTCTATAATCTTCATACTCATTACTCCTCCTCAAAGGTCATTGTGTAGCGGCATTGTTGCGACGGTCTGATCGTCACTGTCTCCGTAAAGTTGGCGTTGGAATAAACGCAAATCTTCGCGTTGTCTGTCTCCTGTTCGTCACTGAGAATCAGGGTTATCTGTCCGGCATTCGCCAGGACTGGCATTACTGTCAGCGTCAGCACAAGCAAGCGTTTCATATTGATCACCATTCTAAAGAAAACTCCTCTGTTAAATCGTCCTGCACGTCCTGACCATACCCGATGTAATACATGGTTGAGCGCGGATCTGTCTGTCCCAGGAAATGGGCGATTGTCTCTATAGCCACCCCATTTTCGAATAAAATTCGGCCACGGCTTTTACGTGGTGTATGGCAGCCCACGTTAGAGAATCCGGCTCTACGTCCCATCTTCCCAAATTCAGTGAATACCGTGTTACGGGTTACGGCGTTGCCTCTGCTACGGAGATCGCCCTTGCTAAAGATGAAATCCGTCTCCACTGGCATATCGGCTTGCTCTGCCTTGCGTTGTGCCACCACTGACAGCATCGCGGCTGTCACCTTTGGCCTTACTACGTTTCCCGTTTTCTCCTGCTTCACCTTGAGGTGAGATTGCCCTTCTACATCTTCGTACCGGAGTTTGAGCACGTCAGAAATACGCAAGCCTGATTCATACATGAACACCCACAAGCAATAAAACAGGTTGCTCTTGGCGTTGCGCTGTAGTTCTGCCGCCACTGCTTTAATTTCGTCTGCACTCTTTAGAGCCTGGCTGATGCCTTTCATCTTTATCCCTCCTCTTGATCGTTTCGGTGAAAACATCATTGATCAGAAATTGATCATTTTCAACATGTTGCACGATACGTTAATTAATGAGTAGCACTAAATGATCAAAAAATGTGCGCGGTTGCCTGACCTATCGAACACCGCCCGAGGCACTTCCCCAATTCCAGGCGCAGATTTTGGCAAATATCAGTAAGTGATTGAAAAATAGATGAAAACAAATTTCATCTCATGATTCATGAAACGGTGATTGTGTCAAGAGATTTATTTTCGATGACGGGGAGTTACCCCTGTTTGCACGGTAAAGTGATGGAAAAGTGTACTGGTTGAATAGAATCAATGGGTTGCAGAATACACTTTACTAATGTGTATCGAAGTAGGGCGTAATTGCACTGTAGATGATAGTAATTCTCATTCGAATTGATTGTGATAAGAAATGATTAGAATGCTAACTAATTGGCGGGTTTCGGCATGAAAAAAGAAACATCGTTTCAATTTAGTAAGCTCGTTCAGCACAGTGCATCGAATATGGAAGTGCTCATTGTGGACAATGACCGCTGTAAGCCTTGCGCCGTGCGGCTTTACGCAAAGTGAGTGATAGTTTCAATTGTTACTATCTTAATTGCTATGGTAACTTTATCCCTGTAACAACGGCAATCTTTACCTGACATTTAAGATAGGTTTTGACGTTAATAATGTATGGATTTGATAGGGATAACCTAATATTTTCCTCTGGCTGTTCTTAGGATTGTTGCATGTGCGATTCGTTGGGTGAAGGGCTGAAAGTGACGTTTTGTCACTCTCGTAATATACGGGAAAAACCCGTATGTTCAGATGTTGGTTAACTGGATATACGGGAAAAACCCGTATGTCTGCATGATGACATACAGGAAAAACCCGACTATGTGACGGAGCGTCACACATACTAATCGTCCTATCTGTGACGTTATGTCACACTTACAAACTACTTCTGTGACGTTATGTCACACTTACAAACTACTTCTGTGACGTTATGTCACACCTGGGGCACGTTATCTGTGACGTTATGTCACACTATAAGACTACTTAACTATAATACTAAGATCTATAAGACTATCTTTCATGGTTTTGCGCTTGTCGCAAAGATCTTTTGCCTGGCGCCTATCGCCGTCACTCAAGGGGAAATGTCCTGGTACGCCGTTTGGTGGCTTCCCGGACACCCACGTTCCGCTCACGACGCAGCAAAGCGCATCTGTCTGTGATTGTGCCAGGGCTTCGCCCTCGTGAAACGAGGCACAGAAGCTATGCGCCGTGTGCGCAATGTCTTTCGGCATAACTTCTGCCTGTCTTCCATGCTCCGCATTTCATCCATGCAAAGTTAGCCCACGGCTAAGGCTTCACCGTGCTACGGTTCATCCAGCCTCAATCCAATACCATCACCTACTATCCTGATAACTACCGTTATCCCTCTGTAGTTGTGCTATTGGTTTCGGTAAGTGCCAGAGGGCGCACAGGAAGCCCGTAGAGCGATTTAAACAGGGTAGGGAATGCAATGGTAGCCTGAAAGCGTCAGAACGCCGCAGAGAGCGTTACAGGCTGTTTTTCGTTGTTCTTGTGGCTGTCTTCTCTGGTGGCAAGTTCTACCACAAAAACAGATTGACATCCACTGTTTATTTTGTGTATAAAGAGCACAAATCGCAAAGCAAAAATACAACGCATTGAAAATGATCAAAAAAATTTCGAATAATCACCGTTAAGGGGTTGACAAAAGTTTAGAAATAGGTTAGAATACCCATATAGCATAAAACTTTATCCACATAATCTCTTAATGCACTTTGAGCCGTCAGGCTGCAAGGTGTCTTTTATTTACGCCAACCATAGGAGGCCACACTGAGATACTTTGACGTTGAAGACACACTTCAACAATTGAAAGACGGAACCACCAACCGTTACCGCATCCGAGCACTACGCAACGCTTGCCGCGCTCGTGGATACCACGAGAGGGAAGCCTTTCTCACAGAAGTATTGAAGCGCTGGGATGAAATCCGCACTTCGACCACCAACGAATAAACCAGAAGGAGGAAACCAGAATGATCGAGAAGAAAACCAAACTACCGCCGTCCACATCGTTAATGATCCCGGATGCCACATTCCAGATTCTGTTCAAAGAAGCAAAGCGCCGAAAAATGAGCGTAAGCGCACTACTTCTTGAAGAGTGTCAAAACCTGGCGGTTAAATATTCGAAAGCTGGCGCGTAACAACTACGAAACAGCATTTACATCCCCCCACGAATGAGAAGCGGAGAAAACCCAAATGAAGAGCATTCGTAATTTACTGAGCATACATAGGAGCATAGAACAATGGCAAAAACACTCGCCGAGATTAAGGCAGACTACCAATACACAGACAAGAAAACTGGTGAAGTAAAAGATCGTACGATTAACACCCCACATTATTTCCGAGACATTCCCAGGATTTATTCCCCCAACCTCCAGGATGGTTACATGGACTTTTGCCCCAAGGCGCAAAAGTTGTACTGCTATTTTCAGGGATGGGAAAACTCAGGGAGTTTCTGTTACGAAAGTCAGGAAGAGCTTGGAAAGGTGATCAACTTATCCAGGGAGAGAACCTGCAAACTCATTCAGAAGCTGCAAGATGCAGGGCTAATCACGAAAGAGAAAAACCCTGGTTATCTTTCCAAAGTTTACCGCACGTTTCCGATCACTGATGCGCACATTACTCCACCAGAAGCACTGACAGTGCAGCCTGATATCATTTCTGACGTAGTGATACACCAGGCAGCGCCTGAATCAGCTACCGCAGAGGAAACGCCGGATGATGCACCGAATTGGGATGCACCAGAACACCTGGAACCGCCAGCACCTACAATGATTAATGTCATAGAGGACGCTGTGATCGTTGCTGAGGGCACCCATGAAAGCGTTGCAACAACCACGGAAAGCGATCAAATGGTCATTGATGATGATGTGATTGTTGAGGCTGTTTGTGAGCGGCTCTCACGTCCTGAAAGTCTGAGACAAAGCCAAAGATTCGACACATTTACAGCGTATGCGCGTCGTGTCCTACAGAATGACGATAAACGCCTACCAAAAAGAATTGAGGAGAGGTTAGAGGAACGCTTTGAACAACTTCACCCGCATCTTTATTCAAGATTCGACCCAATACCATTTTAACCAGGAGGATTATGAATAGCCTATACCTATTGAACGAAGATACAAAGTTTCAACTCGGATGCAACGAAGTATGCAGACGAATCTATAACCACCTTGCAAGCCTCCACCGTGAGAATGGAACCTTCCGTTCCAGCGTCAAAACTCTGGCATCTGCCCTGGGATACTCGGAAAGCGGGATCAGATATTGGCTATCCCTTCTTCGCGATGCCAAAGTGATCGCTATCACCAGGCGCAGCAATCACTACGATTTTGACGTTAACCACAATGTTTCTTTCATCACTACAACCAACTGATGAACAACGCGAAAACTAAATAACAATCAATGGGAAACTTTTATGATAACTGCTTTATGGTGGTTCACAATATTCTATGGCGTTCACGTTATGACAAGACAAGGAGTTTCCCCCTCTACGAGGAATGAATGGGAAAAAGAAAACGTAACGTAGTTACAAAATTTGAACGAAACGCACAATCATTATTACGAACATCTGATTTTCAAAATCTATCTCGCCTTTCGAAGGAATACAATTCTGTTCCTGGTGAATGGCAAACTGAAACAATCGAGGAGAATAGCCCTGCAATGTCTCCTGACGAGATGGGCGCATTACAGGATATTCTCAATAGCTGCCCTGGTGCATTCTGGAAACCCAGGAAGGTGAAAACCTTCAATGTGGATTCTTCAAATCTCCACAAATGGCAAATTCTTAATTTCTCCTCATACGAACATTATTGCGGCTGGCTTTCGGTTAATCACCTTAACAATTTAACCCGCGACTTTGACACCCTATTTGATACCAAGGAACATTATGACTCTTAACACTATGGACACCGTGAACATCGTGAACACCGTGAACAACGTGAACAACGTGAACAACGTGAACACCCTAATTAACTCTTTCCACGATATCTGGCATTTACCAGCCCTGCGGCTTGTTAATAAGGCGTGGCGTGAGAGAACGCCCTCCGCGCTCCTGGAAGCGCTGCAATACACCGAGCAGGCAATCACCGCCCTTGAACACTGGTATGCTGCTGTAGAGCACCTGGTGCAGATGAACGGGGATACCGTCACCGTGGATCAGGCGTGGCGCATTGCCAATGATATGGAGGAACTCGCCTTGGCTATGCAACACATTACCGTTGAACTCGGAGAGCTTGCCATCCAGATCGCGGAAGAATGCGCTATAACATAAAAGTTAATAAATCGCTTGACATATTGTGCTATTTGTGTCATAATAGAGATAAGGGTTGAGTATTCGAATCACTTCTCCCGTAGATGGCTACTCCTCCCTTGTAGGGTAGCCCTCTTCTCTAAAATCATTCCTTCTTGATTTTTGGTTGTGTCCTTTATTGCTACGTTTCGTTTGTTTCTAACAAGGGATCTCCACTGCCTTATTTATTGCTTCTTCTCAATGAATAGGGGATATCCGGTGGAGAGCACCTTCTAAGGGTAGTAATTCACAACGAGTGATTTTATAGAAGAGCAATCCTGCTCTTTACTTCTCATATCCCGTTAGGATTGAGCCGCATACGGAAGTATGCACCCTTATTAATTATTAAGTCGAAAGGCTTGGTAGTGATAAGAAATTCCATAGGGCGATCATTCATCCTAAGCGTGTTTTGCAACGACACGGAATGATCCCCAAGCTGGTTTATAAGATTTCCAGCTATCCCAAAGAAGCGGCTTTATTGCCGCTTTCTTTTTATCCCACAGTAACAAAAAAGTTAATGCAACGCGAAGGAAACAAAAAAGATGTTTCTACTTAATAACAAATCGCGTGTACTCAAATATAAAAATGATGTTCTCACCGTCAATCCTCAGATGATTGAGATGGTGGCTCAGTATGCTGGTTGTTCGGTTGATGAAGTGATCAAAGCGATGGATAAATATTTTCCTGACGAATCACCAAAACAAGAAACCACTATTCAGGATTTGATTACACGTAAAGTAAAGGAATCAACCAAACAATGATTATTGATCTTGATACGCTGTTCCCGCAGCGCCTATCACCAACTGATATTGTCAGTTATGCCACAGACACATTCGCCTCTGTGGAAAGCAAAATTTTTGCATCTCTTCCTGCTGATGTTGAATGCGGCGATGTGCTTGATAGCACGGGTGCTCTCTACGCCTCCGGCGCTGATGCCTTTGTGGTGGTGAGTGAATTTGTCACTGCTGGCTCTAATAAAGCCGTCAACGTCCTACGCTCTCCGGCGCGTGGCTCTCTTATCTGCATCAAATCGGACAACCTCACCGCTGCTGATGGCGCACATGATGCCGCTGTAGCTGCTCTGGCTGCTCAAGGCTTCCAGATGCGCGAATTCTTCACCAGTTAATCAAGGAAGGAAAATACTAACATGGCTATTTTAGGTCAAAACTACGTGGATCTTTCTCCACTCTTCAATCTGAACCCAACACGTAACTATCTGCTGGCCTCGCTGGGGCTGTTCGATGGTGTGGGCGTTTCTTCTCATAAAGTGGCGGTGAGCCGTCTTGTTGAAGATAACCGTTCTCTGTTCAATGAGCCTACAGCGCGTTTCTCAAGTGAGCATAACGTGACAGCACGGCAGAACGGGAAAGAATATCTTGTGGAGCTTCCCTTCTATATGCGTGAGGATCAGATCACTCCAGCAGATATCCAGGGCAAGCGCAAACCTGGCACGGACACTCAAGAAACCCTCACCGATTTATTCACTGATTACACTCACAAGCACAGCGTGGCGTTTATGCGTACTCGTGAAAGCTATCTTGCTCGTAGCCTGTTCTCTGGTCAGGTGTATACGCCTAAGACAGACGATCTGTTAATCGACTTTGGCGACCTGTTCGGCGTAGCGCCGATGAATGCAACTCTTGATCTGTCAGCTACTGATAGCAGCACTCTACGTGCGATTGACGATATGGTGAGCCAGATCACCGAAGCGGCTCAAGGTATGGCGTCACAGGTAGAGAGGATTATCGTTTTCGCCAAGGGTGGATTCTATAGCGATCTGCGTTTCAGCCCTGCGATGGAAGCGGCTTTCCGATACGTGTCACCACTTGATGAAGGGAACGTTGTTTATCAGCGCCGTGAACTACTGCCAGGTGTAAGCACTTTCAGCATTCCAGGGACAAACTGCGACGTGGTGAAGGTGACAGATCCGCTGCTCTTAGCGCAAATGGGTGATGCCGACGCTATCGCTATCCCGCAATTTGCGGCTGGCTCCGGCGTTTACCAAAATATTTTTGGTGCCCCTTCGAGTTCCTTCCAGCTACTTGATTCTACCCCAGCAGAAACCTATAGCTGGAGTTATGAAAGCGAACGTGGCGACGTGGTGAACGTGATCTCGGAAAGCTCAGCGCTAAGTGTTAACCACGGGTTGGGCTTCTCTGTTCACATCAAAGCCTCAGAATAAGAGCGATAGACGGTAGTTCTTCCCGTCTTGGAAAATAACAGAAGAGCTTTTTTAATCAGGGCGTGTGAACGTTGGGAACATCTCCCCAGTGTTCCCGCCCTTTTTTATTTCCAGAATAATGAGGAAAGATAGATGCAGGTAGTACTAAAGAGTGCTGGCATTCATTTACAGGTGAATGCAGATACAGCAGAAGAGTTATTAAATCTGGCGGGAGTGTGTCGTGTGCTTGAAATAGATCACGGTCATCTGCGTCAGTTATTACACCGTGGGCGTAGTGTATCAGAGGCACTCAACTACCTGGTGAGTAAGAAAGGTGGTGAATAATGTCAGGTGGACTAATCGTTAATACGAGTACGATCCGTAATACCGTCGAATTCGTGGTGGATCGTAATTCAATGAAGGAAGCTATGGACGCTTTCGATCAAATTCAGAAGAAAGCCAAAGGCATTAAAGACCCTACGTTGAATATGAAAAAATTCAGTCAGGGGCTAAAGTCTGCTGAAAGAGAATTAGATCGCATTAATAAAAAAGCGTCAAAGCCTCGTGATAATAGCCAGCGTGAAGCAGAGCGAGCAGCAAAGGCTAAAGCGAGAGCAGAAGCTCAGGCAGCGAAAGAGGCCGCAAGAAACGCACAGCGCCGTGAACGGGCTGAATTGAAGCTATTGGACACTGCCAGCAGCTTTAAAAGTATGCACCACCTTACCAATGTTGAGCTTACACAGGCCGCGCTTGCAGCGTCACGGATCACCAAAGCCTATGCAGCAGGAACTATCTCTCTACAACGCCAGAACAGCGAGATTAAGCGCCTCCAGCAGAGCTACAGACGCATTAACGCAGAGCGTAGGGCAGCAGCAAAAGCGGGAGGGGCTAACGCTCTCGGTGGCGGTGGTAAGGCGACAGGGGCGATCTCTGGCTCTCTGATGGGATTAGGCACTGGTGCGCTTGCTGGCGCTGGTGTGGGTGCGGCGGCTTACGGTGCTTATTCATGGGGGAAAGAGGCTGTTACAGCACAGGAAGAGCGTAGTGAAATCGTCGCAAGGGCGCGCTTGGGCGGTGTAGATTATAACGTCCTCCAGGCGCTTTCCCAGTATGCTACGGCTAACGGGATCGATAGCGGGATGGGGCTGCAAGGGCAACGGAAGTTGCTGGACTCTGGGAAGGACATCTCCGAAAAGCTGGCAGATAGCTACACCAATAGCACCTTTGATAAGAAGTCTGGACAATGGAAAGGCGGCTCGGCTCCAGTGGATGCAGCCCTGAACATGGGATTCACAAAAAAAGACTTGAAAGGCTTTCAATCAAACCCTTTCGCCTTCGTTTCTGCTTATACCAACACCATGCAGGGGAAAGGCTATTCACAAGAGCAAATCCTTCATAACCTGGAAGACCTTGCAGACGATTTAGGCTTGTATCACAAGGCATTTTCTAATCAGGGCAAAGCGATCACTGATCAGGTGGACGTACTCAAGCGTAACGGGCAGTGGTTGAACCAGGAACAGCAGGATCAGCTTGTAGCCTACCGTAAGTTTAATCAGGAAATGGACATTCTCAACGATAGCCAGAAGTTGGCCTTCTTCGAAGGTTTCATGGAGTCTCTCGACCCTGCGACGGTTAAAGAGTTTAAGGAAGCGATGCAGGAGGCGTTACCCTTCTTCAATGGGCTTGGGAAAGCTGCGGGTGATGTGGTGGATGGTCTGATGAAGCTAACCAACTGGATCACAGGCAAGCTAAACCTTCTGAACGGTGACAACACCTCTAAAGAAGCGGTGAGCCAGCATTACGGCACTACGTCAGCACCTGTACAGGCTGGAAGTAATCCAGTGGCTAACGCCTATGGAGCCAGCCAGCCGAAAGCGGATGGTCATGAGCATAATGTATTCGACACAGTGCGCGAATGGTGGAACGGGACAAGCGACGCTAAGGACGTGAGCAGCTACGCGCAGAGCACCAACGGAGATTACTCTCCTGTTTCGATGTTGAAACAGAGTGCAGCAGCGCCAGCTAAGCCAGCCAGTGCGCCGATCATGCAGCCTGTAGTATTGCAGAATCAGCTACCGGAAGGGCTTATCCATCTAACTATTTCTCCTGATCCAACGTTTGGAAACATGCTTAATGCTACCGTTGATCAGCGTATCAGTGATAACAATCAGCGTATGGTGCTGGCTGTTTCATCTGGTCAAGGGACGGGGGGCTAAATGGCAACACCTGGAAGTTTAACTATCGGGGGCGGCGATGCCTCCCGAATCAATTCAACTCAGAACAGTAATAACAGCAGTGCTACCCGCACCAAAGGTGAAAACGGCTTCACTATCCTCGCATCTGTTTATAATTCGTCCTCAGATAGCTACATTCAAAACTATCAAGCGATAGTGTTCGATGCCGTGACGGATACGGGAGTACGTAGACAGGCTGACATTACCAGCTATCCCGTTGAGAGCGGGGCAGAGGTGAGCGATCACGTTCAGATTAGGAATAATACGTTCAAGCTATCGGGGATTATTTCCGAAACTCCGGTGAGGCTGGAAAAGGATTTGTTATACAGCGCTGGTGTGAATGGCACTCGTATCAGTCAAGCTATCGAATACCTCGATAAGATGTTTGACAGTCGCCAGCCCATCACATTAGTGACAGAGCACAAAGTGTACGAGAATGTTATTCTCTCCGGCATTTCCTACGATTATAAATCTGAATACGCGATGCAATTCGATCTTGAATTTGAACAGATCAGGCTTGTCAGTAAAGCTACTGTTAATGTTATTGCTACTAAAACGCAGGGAAATAAATCTGTAGGCGGTACGGTGAAACAGAAGGTAGTGAACAATGCACCTAAGAAAACCGAAGGTGATACGGTTACTACCGAGTTTAAGAAATAAGGGGCTTACGCCCCTTTTTTCGTTTCTGGAAAGATGATTTCTGGATAATCCACCATTTCCACATAGTCGGATAGCTCTTTCATGGAACACCCCGCGCTGTAGGTCTTGAATGCTTCTGTAGAAGCGGCTTGTGAAGAGTGCCCCGTGATGTAGCCTATACGCTGTTCGGGTACTCCGGCACGGTCGAGACACGTGATAAAATGCCCCCTCAAACTGTGAAAGCATTGGCGGTCTGTAGCCATAGGCACTACGCGACGCCGTAAGCGGGTGAATGCTTGGGAATAGAATGGTCCTTTCTTACCGTCTTTGCGTTCAATCTTGTTAGCCTGTGGTAACAAGAAATCTCCAGTGTTCAAACTCAGATAATAATCCACCATGCCAATCAGAAAAGCATGGATCGGTATGTGTCTGATGCCAGCCTTCGTCTTGGATTTGCTAATGTAGAATGTCCGTATCCCTTCCACCATAACGATCTCTTCTTTCTTCAAGCTGGCTATTTCGTCCAGCCTTGCACCAGAGAACAAACCGATCAGAATAACTGCTCGTAGCTCTTCGTCTGCTTCGCTTAGTAGGGTAGATAGTTGATGCCATTCAAACGGCTGGTAGCTCTCAATGGTTCGACGTGCTTCGAGGTTGTGACCATGGAACGGATTTAGGGGCGCTATAGCGTCATAGCGACGTTTGGCGAACTCGTAGAGGCTACCTAACGATGTAAGCCAGTTTTGCACCGTCTGGGGCGCTACATCGCGTTTCTGCTGTTCTTCTATGAAGTCTGTAACTAATCGGCGTCCAATCTGATCCAGACTGATATCAACTTTCCCAATACTCTGGAGAAACACCTCAACGGCTCGCGCTGATTTGCTCAGTGTGGAGAATGATCTCCGATCCTGGTATGCAGTAGCGTATTCATCTCGTAAGAAGCACAGATGAGGAATCGAACTGGCTCGTTCTTCAATCAATGGTTTATTCTTGTTCTTCCTGATTTGAGAGTGCAGGGAAGTGATCGCAAGCTGAATACGCTTATCCTCAGTATCAGGCTTGAACTGTTCTTTAAGGTTGTTCCACTCTACCAGCATGTGGTTACGGAAGTGACGCGCCTTGTAGATATCTCTTGTCCCTGTACTTTTCCGATACAGGCGCTTCCCGCCGAACATGTGACGCATATAAGACGGGATGTAGATTTGAAACTGCCATACACCGTCCGGTGAAAGATAAAGATACTCCTGGCCCTTGATTGTCATGAGACTGATCCTCTAAAATCTCGCAATCAAGTATCAATAATAGTTACTATGTTGATTCGATGATCGTCGCGTTGCGGAAATTATGAAACAGAGTTTCGATTCCCTTCGCCCGCTCCAAACTCAAGTTTCCTGAAGTCTACCAAACTCAATTTTCCCTTGATAAATCAGCAGTTATAGCATTCTATTAGTCTATTGAACTCAATTGTACTCCCCCAGGGTCAAGCTCAATGTGGGGGTATGGATGGGGGTATAATTGTACCCCCTGCTGAGAGGTACCCCCCAATGAAGCTGACTGCTCGTCAGGTTGAAACTGCGAAACCCAAAGAGAAGCCCTACAAACTCGCTGATGGTGGAGGTCTTTACCTGCTGGTTAATCCCAACGGCAAAAGATACTGGCGTCTCAAATACCGTTCACTAGGTAAAGAGAAGCTGCTCGCTATTGGCGTTTACCCCGATGTTTCTTTAGCTGAAGCCAGAAGCAAGCGAGAGGATGCTAAAAGGACATTAGCGGCTGGCAACGATCCTTCTCTTGAACGGAAAATTGAGAAACTTAGTCGTCAACAAGACGCTGAAAACTCGTTTGAGGCTCTCACGCGGGAGTGGTATCAGCGTCGCTATGACCGCTGGTCTGTGTCCTATCGTGAAGAGATGATGAGAACCTTTGAGAAAGATGTATTTCCTTATATCGGTCACCGGCCAATCAAAGATATCAAGCCGATGGAGTTGCTTGCAGTTCTTTCAAAGATAGAAGCACGAGGGGCAACAGAGAAAGTCCGCAAGGTTCGTCAGCGTTGTGGAGAGGTCTGGAAGTATGCCGTTGTGACTGGGAGGGCTGAGTACAATCCAGCTCCTGATCTAGCCAGCGCCGTGACTCCTCATGAGAAAGAGCATTATGCATTTTTAACCCAGGATGAATTGCCTGAGTTTCTTCAAACTCTGAACACCTATGCCGGTAGTGTGCTTGTTAAGATTGCGATGCAATTGCTTATTTTAACGGGAGTAAGGCCTGGGGAGTTGAGGCAAGCGGAGTGGCAGGAGTTTGATTTTGAGAAAAAGGTTTGGAATGTACCAGCGGAACGCATGAAAATGCGCCGCCCTCATCTGGTTCCGTTATCAAGCCAGGCAATTGACCTGCTTAATCAGCTTAAGCCCATGACGGGAGCAGGAGCGTTGTTGTTCCCTGGACGTAATGATCCTAAGAAACCGATGAGTGATATGGCATTGACTGTGTTGGTCAGGCGTATCGGCTATGCCGGGCGCGTTACAGGGCATGGATTCCGCCACACGATGAGTACCATTTTGCATGAGCAGGGTTTCAATTCGGCCTGGATTGAGTTACAGCTTGCACATGTCGATAAGAACGCGATTCGTGGGACGTACAACCATGCGTTGTATCTGGAAGGACGTAGGGAGATGATGCAGTGGTATGCGGATTATATTGATAACATTGGAAAATATAAATTAATCATGGCCTTATGATACGAACCTTAAATTGGTCCTTTATTAGTAGGTAGTGTGAAATATAAAGCTTAGCTCCTCCGATTTGGAGGAGTTCAACCACAGTAATTTTTTTGTACGGATTTACATTTGCGTCTGACTGTCTGCTTAGTGCCATAGGCGGACTTTGGTTGAAACCAGTCTGCAGAAATGATTTTTTCCTTTAGGTTAACTTAATGTGCCGTGCTGCTTGCGGAAAAACGATGAGTACGCAAAAATGAATGATCGTTCATTCAATTGTGGGTAGTGATTCACTCAAATCAGTCCGTTGTTAAAACAAGCAAAGGTAAATTATGACTAGTAAAACGCTTAGACTTTTATTTCCACAATGGCAGGGTGGTAATAATCCCCCCTATCATCTTGGGTCACTTCTTCTCTCGTATCTTTCCCCCGAATCGGATGGCCCCGTTGAGTCAGTTCCTGTCGATGAGCCCACAGCGGAGCCGCTTGGTAAAGTGGATGGCATTACAGCTAAGCCTCAAATTGTCAGGCAGCTAAGCGATGCAGCCGCTCTGATTAAGAAACATGATCCCGATTCAATTGTCGTTTTTGGTGGCGATTGCCTGGTGTCACTGGCTCCTTTTGCCCATCTCCTCAATAAATACGGTGATAAACTGGGTGTTCTCTGGATTGACTCTCATCCTGACGTGCAGACTGCAAGACAATATCCGAACGCCCATGCCCATGTTCTTGGAGCGCTCATTGGAACCGGTGATAAGGATTTAGTTGCTCATGTAGCAACCAGACTTAACCCTACAAAAATAATGATTGCAGGTATCCACGATCCACTGCCTTATGAATCTGAATACCTTGCCAGTCATGGCATTGAGACGATAGGTCCTGAAAAGGTTAAAAACGACGCTAAAGACGTCACTGAATGGATCAAGAGAGAAAATATTGAACATCTGGCAATACATATAGATCTGGACGTTCTCGATCCGTCACTGTTCCGTTCGGTTCTTTTCGCCATGCCCGGCAGAGGAGTACATGACTTTGGTGATGTCGCAGAAGGTAAACTATCCATTGACGATGTTCTAAATCTGATAGCTCAGGCAACCTCAAAAGCGGAACCTGTCGGCCTTACACTTGCTGAACATTTACCCTGGGATATGCTGAATCTGAAAAATATGCTCAGTGCGTTACCGCTTATGAAGTAATATCTGATTCTGGGGTCAGAGTTCAACACTGGCTCCAGAAAAAAACGCATTTACGCCGGTGCCCTGGATTAAAAATAGTAGTCAACATGTTAAAGAAAACCGAAACCTACCATAAGCTGATTACCGCTGCCGCAGCCTGCTTTGCAGAAAAAGGCTTTAGTGCGACAAGCGTACGTGAAATTTCTACCCGGGCAGGGATCAGCCAGGGAGCGATGTACACGTACTTCAAAAGCAAGGATGACCTTATCAAGGCAATCGTTCTTGAAGAGCAAAATTCTGCTTTGACCGCCCATAGTGCTCCGTCTAACGGCACTAATTACGAGCGCCTTTGCGCGCAGGTTACTTCGTGCATAAGCGATGTAGGTTATCCGGTTACCCATCAGTTGTGGGTTGAAATCATGGCGGAGTCTGCGCGGAACCCTGAATTGCAGAAAGCGTATATCTCCAGTGATACCATCATGCGGCAAAGCATTGCGGGAATTATCGCGGACGGTATTGCGGCGGGAGAGTTTCGC
>OKMV01000099.1_pt1 | contig 19246 bp, 14 predicted proteins | sample 1610051 | NCBI WGS metagenome assembly OKMV01 (sample SAMN04436613, study PRJEB24849) | human gut metagenome | biome: human gut; feature: NICU; material: stool | host: Homo sapiens | place: USA: Saint Louis, MO | collected 2009-12-09 | reverse complement strand
GCGGGTCGTGCACGCGGTGAACCAGGTCACGATGCAGATCTTTCCCGGCGAAACGTCCCGCTACAGTCCTCGCTGGCACAGCTTTTGTTCCAGAGCGGACGGCGTGATGAAGGGTTCGCGGTGTTGCAGGAGATGGCCAAATCGAATAATGGCCGCAGTCAGGCGTCGGACATGTGGTACCAGCAGATCAAAGATCAGCCGGTCAGCAGCGCCAGCGTCACCGCGCTGCAACAATACCTGAGCGTATTCAGCGATGGCGATAACGTGACGGCGGCGCGCGCCCAGCTTGAAGCGCAGCAAAAACAGCTCGCCGATCCGGCGTTCCGCGCCAAAGCCGAAGGGTTAGCCGCAGTGGATGCCGGGCAGGGCAGTAAAGCGGTAACGGAGTTGCAAAAAGCAGTCAGCGCCAACCACGCTGACAGTGAAGCTGTAGGCGCGCTGGGGCAGGCCTATTCTCAGAAAGGCGATCGCGCGCGTGCGGTTGCGCAGTTTGAAAAGGCGATCGCCCTCGATCCGCAGAGCGATAACCGGGGCAAATGGGACAGCCTGCTGAAGGTCAACCGATACTGGCTGCTGATCCAGCAGGGGGATAACGCCCTGAAAGCCAATAATACGACCCAGGCCGAACGCTATTACCAGCAGGCGCGCCCAGTAAAATCGCGGCCTGGGTCGATGCTTCATGCATGCGCTGCAAAAACAAATTGGCATCGCTGTCGTTCTCTTCCAGCGCGCAATAGCGCAGGTGTACCTCATGCGGCATAAGGGCGCTATTGATGCTTTGAATCACACGATAGTAGTAAATATCCGTGCGTTCATCGAAAGCGCGCTGAGGGGCAAAGACCACCAGATTATTGAGCAGCATTCGCCCGGCGGCGATACCCTCCATCACGCCCAGCTCGCGGGCGCAATCCAGTACCCTCTGGCGAGCCCTGGCGCTGGTATTTGCTTTTCCCGCCAGCACCCGCGATACCGTGCTCACCGACAGCCCGGTACGCGCCGCGATTTCGCTCACTTTCAGCTTTTTGTCCATTTTGTGATCGCGCTCTACTTTGCTCATGAAAAAATTTTCATATTGAGAATGTGAATATTTTTAAGCGATTTGGCGATGTCATACTGCGATCTGGATCGTCCCATGAAAATATTTGCAGAATTGTCGCTATTGCCCGCTCACATTCTCCCTTAGCCTGAATTGGTCCAACACCTTTGAGATTAGTCAACCAATAGTGTCGAGACATCAACCTTAACAAACAACGAAATAGAAAATTTTAGCGACAACTCAGCAAGCGGGTTGGTCAATTTTCCCTACTACATGTCTCGTGGAGAGTTCTATGAGCCAAGGCCTCAATAATGATATGGCGGTCAGTAAATCGCGCCGCATAGTGAAGAACCTGCGCTGGTGGATGCTGGTGCTGTTTTTACTCGGCGTCACCGTTAACTACATCACGCGTAATTCGTTGGGGATTATCGCCCCGGAACTAAAAACCTCCCTGGGTATTACCACTGAACAGTACTCATGGATAGTCGGCGCTTTTCAGCTGGCGTACACCATTTTCCAGCCGCTCTGCGGCTGGCTTATCGACGTTATTGGCCTCAAGCTCGGCTTTATGATCTGCGCCACCCTGTGGGCCATCGCCTGCATCGCCCATGCCGGGGCGGGGAGCTGGCTGCACCTGGCGATTCTGCGCTTTTTCATGGGCGGCGCTGAGGCGGCGGCGACGCCAGCCAACGCCAAAACGCTGGGTGAGTGGTTTCCAAAATCCGAGCGGCCGATCGCGGCAGGCTGGGCGGGCGTCGGCTTCTCCGTGGGCGCCATGCTGGCGCCGCCGATTATCTACTTCGCACACGCTTCGTTCGGCTGGCAGGGGGCATTCATGTTCACCGGCGCGCTGGCGCTGCTGTGGGTCGTACTGTGGTGGGCGTTCTATCATAACCCGGAAAAACACCCTAACCTCGGCAAAGCTGAGCTGGCGCTGATCCAGCAGGACAATGAAGCGCCGCCGGTCAAACTGCCCTTCTTTACCGCGCTGAAAACCGTATCGAAAAACAAGCGCTTCTACGGTATCGCCATTCCGGCCTTTATGGCTGAGCCCGCCTGGGCGGTGCTGAGCTTCTGGGTACCGCTCTACCTGGCGAAAGAGCACGGCATGGATTTAAAACAAATCGCCATGTTTGCCTGGCTGCCGTTTCTGGCGGCCGACCTCGGCAGCGTCGCCAGCGGCTATCTGACCAAACTGTATACCCGCTGGTTCGGCTGTTCGCGGGTGAACTCGGTGGTCGCCAGCTCCGTCACCGGCGCCTTCCTGATGATTTCGCTCGCCACCGTGGCGATCACCCGCGATCCCTATATCACCATCGTGCTGATTTCAATTGGCGGCTTCGGCCACCAGATCATCTCCTGCATGCTCAGCGCGCTGGTGGTGGAGTCGTTCGATAAAGGACAGATGGCGACCGTGAACGGGATGCGCGGCTCCGCCGCCTGGATCGCCAGCTTTCTGTTCTCGCTGCTGATTGGCGTCACCGCCGACAAAATCGGCTTCAACCCGCTATTTATCGCCATGGGGTTCTTTGACCTGATTGGCGCGGTATTCCTGGTGGCATTTATTGCTGAACGTCGCGCAAAACGCGCCTGAGAGTGGATGTAAAAAATGAAGACTTTGAAAAACTGGACTTTGCACCAACGGCTGGACCACCACGTTGAGCTGATCGTAGACGGCCAGCACACCCTGTGTCTGTACGTGCTGGAAGAGAATATGTTCCGCGTGCTGCTAAAGCGGCACGGCCAGCTGGCGCTGGATCGCACCTGGAGTATCGCTCCCCGGCAGGACGTGCCGTGGGAAGGACGCCCGCGCGAAGATTTGAGCGGCTTTAGCCTCCCCGCCTGGCAGCTCACGGAGCATAGCGATACCCTGAGCATCGCCACCGACCAGCTGCGCGTCACCGTCCACCAGCCGCTGTGGCTGGAATGGAGCTATCGCGATGAGGGCGGCGAGTGGCAGCCGCTGGTTAACGACCGCCCCACCAGCGCCTACCTGGCGAATGCGCACGGCGACGGCGTTGCCCACTACCTGAGCCGACGCAAAGACGAACGCTTCTACGGTCTGGGCGAAAAAGCCGGCGATCTGCAGCGAAACGGGAAGCGCTATGAGATGCGTAACCTCGACGCCATGGGCTATAACGCGGCGAGCACCGACCCGCTGTACAAACATATTCCGTTTACCATCGCGCAGCGTAGCGATGTCAGCTACGGTCTGTTTTACGACAACCTGAGCAGCTGCTGGCTGGATCTCGGCAACGAAATCGATAATTACCATACCGCCTATCGCCGCTGGCAGGCGGAAGCCGGCGACATCGATTACTATCTTTTTTCCGGCAAACGGGTACTGGATATCACCAAAGCATTCGTACGCCTGACCGGCAAAACGCTGTTCGGACCGAAATGGAGTCTCGGCTACAGCGGTTCGACGATGCACTACACCGACGCGCCGGATGCGCAAAACCAGCTGATGAACTTCATCCGCCTGTGTGATGAACACGCCATTCCGTGCGATTCGTTCCAGCTCTCTTCCGGCTATACCTCGATTGACGGCAAGCGCTACGTCTTTAACTGGAACAACGACAAGGTGCCGCAGCCGAAGGTGATGAGCCAGGCCTTCCACGATGCCGGACTGAAGCTCGCCGCCAATATTAAGCCCTGCCTGCTGCAGGACCATCCGCGCTATAACGAGGTCGCGGAGCGCGGGCTTTTTATCCGCGATTCACAGGCGGATGCTCCCGAGCGCTCCAGCTTCTGGGATGACGAAGGGTCGCATCTTGACTTTACCAACCCGCAGACCGTCGCCTGGTGGCAGGAAGGCGTGACAACCCAGCTGCTGGAGATGGGTATCGACTCCACGTGGAACGATAATAACGAGTATGAAGTCTGGGACGGCGAAGCCCGCTGTTACGGGTTTGGCGAGGAAATTGCCATTAAACATATTCGCCCGGTCATGCCGCTGCTGATGATGCGCGCGTCGCTGGAGGCTCAGCAGCGCTTTGCGCCGCACAAACGACCGTACCTGATCTCTCGCTCCGGCTGCGCCGGGATGCAGCGCTACGTCCAGACCTGGAGCGGCGATAACCGTACCAATTGGGATACGCTGCGCTATAACACCCGCATGGGGCTGGGAATGAGCCTCTCCGGGCTGTTCAACGTCGGCCACGATGTTGGCGGCTTCTCTGGCGATAAACCGGACCCGGAGCTGTTCGTACGCTGGGTACAAAACGGCGTTATGCATCCGCGCTTTACCATTCACTCGTGGAATGACGACCAGACGGTCAACGAAGCCTGGATGTACCCGGAAGTCACGCCGGCTATCCGTTCAGCCATTGAGCTGCGCTATCGTCTGCTGCCGTACCTCTATACGCTGCTGTGGCAGGCTCACGCTGACGATGAACCGATGCTGCGTCCGACCTTCCTCGATCACGAACACGATCCGCAGACGTTTGCCGAATGCGACGACTTCCTGCTGGGTCGCGATCTGCTGGTCGCCAGCGTCGTCGAACCCGGCGCGCGTCAGCGCCGCGTCTGGCTGCCGGCCAATCAGGACGGCTGGTACGACTTTGATAGCCACCAGTGGTTCGCGGGAGGCCAGTGGATCGTCCTTGATGCGCCGCTGGAAAAACTGCCGCTGCTGGTTCGCGCCGGAGCAGGCCTGCCGCTGAGCGAGCGTATCCGCCACGTCGATGCGCAAAAAGACGATTGCCGCGAGCTGAAACTCTTCCCGCTGAAGGGCGTGGGGACCCGTCGCGGCCTGCTGTTTGAAGATGATGGCGAAAGCTGGGGCTATCAGAATGGCCATGCGCTGTGGGTAGAATGGGAAATGGTTTGCGATAGCGCCAGCATCAACCTGAAGGTGAACGCGCGCGGCGATTATCGTCCGGCGTGGAAAGCGCTGAAGGTGTCGTTGCCGGCGGGGGAAAAACGCAGGCTGCTGGTGAACGGTGAAGAAAGGAGCGAGTGGCGGATGTAGCCCTCACCTTTTTCGCGCTGCCACCGGGGAATTCAGCCACGCTGTGCGCTGCTCCCGGGGGCGGCGCTAACGCGCCTTGCCCGGGCTACAGGTTCACCGCCGTCTGTGGGCCGGTAGCCAGACAGATGCGCAGCATCGCCTCCGGGGAGTTCAGCCACGTTGCGTTCTGCTCCCGGGGGCGGCGCTTAACGCGCCTTGCCCGGGCTACAGGTTCACCGCCGACTTCAGGCCGGTAGCCCGGATAAGGCGCAGCAGCGCCGCAATCCGGGACAGACAACAGCAATATTATTCGATACCTTTGCTGCGCAGATAATCTTCGTAGTTACCGGTGAAGTCCACAACGCGCTCCGGCGTAATTTCAATCACTCGGGTCGCCAGCGAGCTCACAAACTCACGGTCGTGGGAAACAAAGATCAGGGTGCCCTGATACATCTCCAGCGCCATGTTCAGCGATTCGATCGATTCCATATCCAGGTGGTTGGTCGGTTCATCCATCACCAGGATATTCGGTTTTTGCATCATCAGCTTACCGAACAGCATGCGGCCTTTTTCGCCACCGGAGAGCACTTTCGCCGGCTTCTTGATATCGTCCTGGCTGAACAGCAGACGACCCAGGATGCTGCGCACCGCCTGCTCATCATCGCTTTCCTGCTTCCACTGGCTCATCCACTCGAATACCGTCAGATCGTTTTCAAATTCATATTCATGATCCTGCGCGTAGTAGCCAATCTGCGCGTTCTCAGACCATTTAACGGTACCGTTATCGGGCGTCAGATCGCCGACCAGGGTTTTCAGCATCGTGGATTTACCCACGCCGTTGGCGCCCAGAATGGCAAGCTTCTCCCCCACTTCCAGCAGCAGATTGACGTTTTTAAACAGCGGGCCGTTATCAAAGCCTTTCGCCAGCGCTTCCACTTCCAGGGCGTTACGGAACAGCTTCTTATCCTGCTCAAAGCGAATGAACGGGTTCTGACGGCTGGACGCTTTCACTTCGTCCAGCTTAATTTTGTCAATCTGACGGGCGCGCGAGGTCGCCTGGCGAGATTTAGAGGCGTTGGCGCTAAAGCGGCTGACGAAAGATTGCAGGTCGGCAATCTGCGCTTTTTTCTTGGCGTTGTCCGCCAGCAGACGTTCGCGCGCCTGGGTCGCCGCGGTCATGTACTCATCGTAGTTGCCCGGGTAAACGCGCAGCTCGCCGTAATCCAGATCCGCCATGTGGGTACAGACCATATTCAGGAAGTGACGGTCGTGCGAAATGATGATCATGGTGCTGTCGCGATCGTTGAGGGTCTGCTCCAGCCAGCGGATGGTGTCGATGTCCAGGTTGTTCGTCGGTTCATCAAGCAGCAGAATGTCCGGGTTAGAGAACAGCGCCTGCGCCAGCAGCACGCGCAGCTTCCAGCCGGGAGCGACTTCGCTCATCGGGCCGTAATGCTGTTCAACCGGGATGCCGACGCCGAGCAGCAGTTCGCCGGCGCGCGCTTCAGCGGAGTAGCCGTCCATCTCGCCGTACAGCACTTCCAGGTCAGCCACTTTGTAGCCATCTTCTTCGCTCATCTCCGCCAGGGAGTAGATACGATCGCGCTCCTGCTTCACTTCCCACAGCTCGCCGTGGCCCATAATGACCGTATCCAGCACGCTGAACTCTTCAAACGCAAACTGATCCTGACGCAGCTTACCGATACGCTCGTTCGGATCGAGGGAGACGTTGCCCAGCGTCGGCTCAAGATCGCCGCCGAGGATCTTCATAAAGGTGGATTTGCCGCTACCGTTGGCGCCAATCAGGCCGTAACGGTTGCCGCCGCCAAATTTGACGGAAATATTTTCGAACAGCGGCTTACTGCCGAACTGCATGGTAATATTGTTGCAAAGAAGCAAAATTGATACTCTCTTGTAAGTTACTGAGGTGATTATGAAACAAAACGGACAAGCTTACTCTTACATAAGATTTTCATCAAAGAAACAAGAGCAAGGCGACTCTGTAAGACGTCAAACCGAGCTTGCAGAACAGTACGCACATGCGAATAACTTGATTCTATCAGATAAGAACTTTCAAGACCTCGGAATCTCAGCATTCAAGGAGGGAAGCAGACCTTCACTCGGTGATATGCTCGAAGCAATAGAGAAAGGTCAGATCGAACAAGGCTCAACTATCATCATTGAATCGTTAGACCGCCTGAGTCGCCGAGGCATCGATGTGACTCAACAGATAATTAAGTCGATTCTGCAACACAACGTCTTTATCGCTTCATTGGTCGATGGTCTATTACTGAACCGAGAATCCGTCAACGACCTCGTAAGTGTTATCAGGATAGCTCTAGCAGCTGACCTTGCATATAAAGAGTCCGAGAAAAAGTCACAGCGTCTACGAGAAACAAAAGGACAACAGCGACAACGAGCGTTAAACGGTGAAGTTATCAACAAAATCCTACCTTTCTGGTTAGAACGAAAACAGGATAAAATTGTTTTTAGTGATAGATTGGATACAGTCAAAAGAATCATAGAGTTACGAAGAAAAGGACTTGGAACAAATAAAATCGCTAGAACGTTAAATGATGAAGGGCATAAACCATTACGTTCTGCTGGTTGGAATCATACAACTGTAGGAAAAACAATCAACTCAGTTGCACTTTACGGTGCATACCAAACATCAGAGACGACCAAAGACCGGAAAGTCATTCTGCTTGATATCATAGAGAATTATTACCCTGCTGTTATCAGCAAAGATGAATTCATACTTTTACAGTCTGATCAGAAACAGAACAAACCTGGATATAAGTCTGAACACAATGCTTTCGCAGGAATATTAAAACACGAATGTGGAGGAGCCCTTGTCAGAAAATTCCATGTCGTTTCTGGAAAAACATATCAATACCATGTTTGTGCTAACGCAAGAGATGGAAAATGTCACGTAACAAAGAATTTTAAAAATATTGAAGTAGCACTCTATCGGATAATGAAAGAACTTAAAGTCGAGAAGAACACCAATTTTGATCAAACATTACTAGCAGAACGGGATACAATAAAAGCGAAGATCCAACGGCTAAACGATGTGCTTATGGAGTTTTCGGAATCGCCTAGAAGTGTAATACAAACAATACATAACTTAGAGAAAAAAGTAGAGGAACTTGAAGCAAAAATCAAGATGCAGAATAATATGCTAATATCAGAGCAGGCTTTTGATTTTAATTTATTGCAGGAGATTCAACAGCCCCAAGAACTGAACATGATGCTTAAGCGAATCATAGAAAATATAACCATCTATAATATTGGTAAAAAATGGAGAATAAAAGTTTTATACAGAAACAGAAACGTTCAGAGCTTCATTTGGGATGGTGAAAAAACGAGCTTTATTTCCGATACTAAAAAAATACTGGATCTTGCTAACTCATGGATTTAATATGCATCCGAAATAAACGTTCCTTAGCCACACTGACATATTAGCCGTAAAGTCTAGCCAGGTCGATTCTGGCTTTTTTCCCTGAGAGACGGGGAGTCTAAGAAGTCAATAATTCAGTGTCAGTTTACATCTAAAACTCCGTAGAATTCATAGAATGGCGCACAGGTTCACTGGTTTCTATCCATCATTCAATCGCCATGAATCGCTCTTTATCTTGCCAGTGTATTCAAAACACCCCAAGGTATCATTTGATACCAAAACCTCGTAAAACTCGATACAGGGCGTTTTAGTATAATGGCTATCAATCACATCATACCCACTATGTCCGCAAACTGAACCCATGGTCCGCTTCTTATGGGATCCCCCCTGTAGCTGCAACCCCCCCAGAAGGTGAAAGCCCACTTTTTCGAACGCTCAAGGCCATTCACCACCGCTCTTCCATCTTAATAAAACACTTAAAAAACATTTAAAATCAATAAAATAAAAATAAACCCAACAATTCACATCTCTCACTTGCATACCAATCGATCGTTTTTACAGATCAATTATAGATTATTGATAGATTTTATAGATCAATGTAAGATCATGATTATTCGACAGGTGTTTCTAACAAACAAAGCTCACAGGATGACGCTCTATCCCTGTTCGAGAGTGAAAGAAGGAAGGTATCCAAAATGAAAACCTTAATAAAATCGTTAAAAATCATGGCGTCAAGTGTTGCCCTCATTTCTGGCATGACAGCTGCCTCCAGTACCGTCTATTTATTGCCAGAGGCAAAATCAGCAGGCGTAGCAAGTAGTAATCAAAACGCGCTAATGTTTCTCGGGATGGACAGGAATGCGAATCTGAAGGGAATATGCTTCACAATGGCAAAGCAATCGCCGTCGCTCGTACCGATGGTAGACATCACAGCTACTACAGATAACGGCAGATTCATCATGCACGGGCTACGCCCGAAGCATAGTGACAAGACGAAAGAATTGGTCTGTTCACTCGGTTCAGAAGCCGGGGATTTCTTGACTGGCCTTGCAAAGTCATCAGTTGTTAACGTAAAGCTGGATTTCAATGGGGAGGTCCGTAGTTACAGTTTCGACACCACAGAGTTCGGAAAAATGTTGACCGACAATGGGAAGGATGCGTGGGAAAAAGCTGCTAAAGATTATGCTCAGGGAGTAAGGGCACCCTTTTTTTATGATAACATTCGCGAAGTCCCTAAAAGCAATGCAACACCTCCAAATGTTGAAACGCACGGCTATAAAGCTAGCGATGATAAATTAAATTCTGTCTGGAAAAGTCTTAGCCCTGAAACACTGAAACGTTTACTCCCCTCTCAAAGGGAGTGGATAAAGGGAAAATTAGTTTGCAAGAATGAACAAAAATGTCTTACCGACATGACGAAAAATCGTATTCTCGAACTGGAAGCTGAAAATGGAAAGTAATGGACTAGCCAGGGTATTGAAAAACGAATGGTTAGAATCATCTTCTGGTAACTCATACCACGGAGAATATAAGGTTGGACGATTTCATCTAACAGATACGTTTATCGTAAAGTATATGATGCTGGTACATGGAGTCGATATACCAGATTCGTGGGTTAGTAATAGTTTCACTAACATACCAGATATCAATACCCGCAAGGTTATGTATATGGAATGCAGTGATATGTTATCGAATGACACTATGAATGAGATCCGTAACGCGGTTAAATCTCCACCAGACAGTATGAAATTATATCGTAATAGAGATCAAATAACTCATATAGAAATCATGGAAGAATGAAATGAATGCATCATACGTACACTATATTAAAAAATCCGTTATAGCTGTTGCTATAATTTATGGCATCGGTAACATTTTGTACGGACTATCAACCGCTCCAGATCAACTTAACACACCGGAAACAAAGGTCGTTGAAAATACTAATACAACCCCGTCACACCAACCAACGGAACCGCCAAAGCCACTGACAATTGACATATTCCCAAGGATGTACACAACTGGGGAGGTATATACAAGATTTCAACAACATGAATTCCGGGCAACAAATGACTTCAAGAATTGCCGATTGATGGTTACAGGAAAAATAGAAAATATTGGTACTGTTACTTTCAGCAAAAAACCTCTGGTAACCTTAAGTATTCCCGGTTCTGATCAGGGGCTGAAGTTCATATTCGAAGATACGGATTCCAATAACGACGAAGTGGCTGCGTTGGATATCGGAAAATCGATAGTGATCGCCGGGATAAATGCAGAAAAAGGATCCTTTGGTGGCGTATTTCTCGAGGACTCTATACTAATGTCAGACATGATCTCCAAGGAACCACACAAACAACGACAAATTCTTGTTCCCAGTGGTGGAATTTTTGACAGAGTGATTTGTCGTAAGTAAGACGCTTTCATACTCTCCAAATGCAGGGGGACATCCCCTGCACGGTTCACCAAAAACTTACCTTATCATTCAATAAGTCATGACCTACGGTTTAGGATTAGCTCAAGGCATCTCCGACCATTAAACCCGCTTTACATCCCATTTCACAGGTATTACAGCCGCTGGAATGCGGATTATAGCCAACAATGCATACATCATGTAACGCATATGAAGCAGTGATAACCATGAAGCGCCCAAGATTAAAAGTAGTAACGTTTGGACACCAACCAAAGACACTCGCATCTGGACCTAACCATCTAGGATAGTTTTAAAGGTACTTTGCTCAATTCTTTTGGTTCCAGCTTGTGCAAACCACCACCATAAACCCGACCTTCACCCAATAAGATCTCTGAAGGGATATTGTTAAGTTGTTGCCATATACTGTCAATGAGCTTTGGATCTTGGTTTAACAATTCCAATAAAGCAGGCTTGGGATACAATGCTAAATAGGAGTTCGCCACCGTTGCTTGAGAACGGTTACGAATGAAGCGAAACGGCCTCCCGCTCTTGCTATCGGAACGCCCCATATATGTACAGACAATCGGAGCTGGTGGTCGCTGCTCTTGGTCATACCATCGCTTTCTTCCACGACATAAATAACCGGCATCAACGCCAGCAGCTTTCCCTTCATCTAAATAAGCTGCCACTGTTGGATAGGTATCTCTAATTTCATCCTCATCCATTTTAGGATCAAGCAAGAACATACGACTAACATTATCGGGCATACCATCAGCATCACCCAATATTTCATCACCTTCTACATAGCGTGGGCTAGGCAGGATGGGTCGTAAAACTGCCAGTGGAAGGTTTCGCTCCTGTACCTGCTGATCAGTTAGCACAAAAAACTTATTGTCGCCTGTAGCTAACCCCCGCTTCACAAAAAACAACTCACCAAGCTGCTGGGTTCCCGTAACGTTTTTATCTCGAACATCATATGTGGGAAACCGAGTCCACTTTCCTTCTTCTGCAAGATCCTTTCGACACAAAGCCTTTTCAACTTGCGGAGATAAAAGGCTGCCTCCAAAGGTAAAAATCGTTTGGTTCTCTTTGGTTGGCAATTCATTCTTAAACCACACTACTGCAGAAGAAACAAGTGCATCACTAAACTGAACATCATTAGGAGAAAATCGATGAATTTTCAGCAGGGTCACTTTTTCCAACAAGTAACGTTTTACTTCATGTCCGTAGTTAACATCCATGAATTCGGACGGGATTAACCATCCAGCAATCGCGCCAGGAGCCATCCAAGCATGGGCTTGCAGCAGAAAATGCGCATAAAGCCCAGCGAACCCACTCAATTTGCAATCACTAGCTTCGAAACTCCGCTTCTGTAGTCTCACCTTGTCATCGGCAGACAAATGATGATGCCGAACATAAGGTGGATTACATATGATCAAATTAAAACGTGGGTTGGGTTCAAACTTGGTAAAATCACCATGAGTCAAGTGTAGTCCCAAGGGTGCCCAAAGGGTTTGAGCTGGTTTGCCATAGTGTGGATCAATTTCAAACGCAGCCGCATGTGCAATCAAATCCGCATCAGAAGCAAAAACTCGCTTCAGAGCAGCGTAGAACGCACCACTACCTAGCGCTGGATCAAGAAAACTGATTGGATAGTTCTTAGGCAATAACCCTTTAGCATAAGTTAGGATGTCCTGAGCTAGCGCCGACGGAGTGGCGTACTGACCAAGCCTATTTCGTTCCGCAGAAGTTTTCTTTTTGTCTAAGGCAGATTGTATGGATAACCGCTCTGCTTCCAATTTTTCAATCATCACAACCCCAGCTCTGCCATGTCATCAATTCGGTGTTCCCAAATCCAGTCAATTCCTTCAGCAGCTTCGTAACCTAAATATCCGCTGTCGAAGTAACCACATAGGAATAGTACAAAGCGTACACTCTCCCCATAAGATTGTTTGAGCTGTGCCATTTTTGTGGCCTCTTCCTTGCGCCGTTTATTCGTATTTGTGAAATCCCCCGCAGACTTGGCCTCAATCAACAGAGGCAAATCACCTTCTTCTGCATTGAGAGGCATTATGACTGCATCAACGGGGATATTGACCGTATTATTACGGACTTTTACGTTAAGACGAAAGCTGAACGTGCCGGGTTCCATCTCCAAAAAGTTAACGCGGGCGTTGGAGTCTATTTCAGTATATCCCCTTGCTTCTAACCATGCTTTGACCTTTGTTAGCTGTCGCTTTTCCTGCTCATTACGGATTATGGGATTGGCCTGAGCACCACATAGCCGATCGGCTACGATTGTCGCGGCCCGGTGGATTTCCTCTTGTTTAGGTTCATCCCCTCGGGCTAGCCATACAAAAATATCCGGATCTGCCATTCGCTCCACGATCTCCCCAATCTTTTGCAACTCTCGATCGAGGACATCTGCTGCCATGCGTACGGGCAGTCTGTTATCCTTCTCCATGGTTTTGACTAAGCTAGGATTTACACCAGCTAGCCCGATCAATCTATCAACCGCAAGTGGTGGACAGGTAGCCATCCTTAACGTAGCAAGAATGCTAGGGGTTTCTCGCATGGTTTGTGGTCGAATATCCCGCAGATATGACGTCACAAGAAGGCTAGCTTCAACGGAAGCTGTAGCTGAAATTCGCGTAGCACGAAAAGTTCCTGGCGCGAAATCTAAAAACCATTGATTATACATATCTACAGAACGCGCTACGTCTTCTTTCCAACGCTGTGGCTTATCAAGATTGATCGCCATATATCATAATTCTCCATAAACATAACAATTACCAATCGGCAATCCATTGAGTAGAAACTTTGTCAAAGGTCACCTAATTTATCACAAATCAGAACCAGGCGCCTGGAGCAAGAGTCTATATAGATACAATTGTCTGCTCCCGACAGATTAACATACCATGATGTTTGGAACCCCCGCTTCTAGCTCCATGCTCCATGCTCCATGCTCCATGCTCCAGATTAAACGCAGTTTCACTAACAAAAGCTAAGCCCTTGCCCCACCATAAATTTAGACCTAGCAAGCTCGTGCGTCTCCAATACACAATCATTAACATTCATCAATATAATCAATTAATATAATTACAAATGAAACCACCCCTGATTCACCCACCCTTAACAGGTGAGTTTCATTACCATGAAAACTAACTGCAAAATTTCATTTGGGTATACCCGATATAGACCATGAAACATTGTCTCAATAGGGTTTAAATAAACTCTATTGACTACAAATACAGGTGATGTATCATATGGGTGTTTATTAAACACTCTAATGAGAAAACCCATGAATGTCCGTATCTATTGCCGCGCATCTACAGAAGGCCAACATGCCGATCGTGCACTGATTAGCCTGCGCGAATTTGCGCAAAGCAAGAACTGGCAGATTGCCGAAGAGTACATTGAGAATGCAAGCGGTGCGAAACTGGATCGCGTAGAACTAATGCGCCTCCTTGAAGAAGCCCAACCGGGCGATCTGCTTCTTATTGAAGCGATTGACCGTCTCAGCCGTCTTAAACATGAAGAATGGGCTGAACTCAAAGCTACGCTGAATAGTAAAGGGCTGGTTATTGTATCAATGGATTTGCCAACCAGTTGGCAGATGGTTGAAATGTCCGGGAATGACCTTACCAGTGGCATTTTGCGTGCAGTCAATGCCATGCTGATCGACATCCTCGCAACAATGGCACGACAAGATTATGAGACCCGGCGTAAACGTCAGGCGCAGGGGATCGCGAAAGCAAAACAGGCAGGTTTGTACACGGGGAAAGAAAAAGATCTGGAAGCCCGTGAGACGGTTCGCGAAATGCTGGCGCAGAACGTTAAACCAGCCCACATAATGAAAGCAGCAGGTATCAGTCGCGCCACGTTTTACCGAATCAAGAAGGAGTTAGTAAGCTACTCAAACTGACAGTTTCAGCAGACAGACTGCAACCAATATGACCGCCCACACTGAGTGATGAGCAGTTATGCTTCCCTATGGAACAGATTCTCACTGTGTAGTGACATCACTTAATAATGAAGGGAAATCGGTCAACGAATCGTAACAGGCATGCAACGTCAGGAGTACTCCTTACCTACACTTCTTTTTTCAAACTGGCTTAATAACTGATGATAACTATAGAAATCAACAGCTTGTGAATTTGAAAATGGATCAATTTCTTCTTTGTTCGGATTCATTTCAAACACCATATACTCAAAAATTTTTTGTTGATTTTCAGTAAAAAAATCATTTAGCTCACAATCTGAAGGCTCAAACTTAATTCTAGTTGAATTATAGTTGCCATAACTAGTTCTCCAATGAGTGATGTTGCTGCTTCTAACCAATTTTTTGCTTTTTAACCACTGGTATAGTAAAGCAGAATAAACCAAGTTTTCATATGTGAAGCTGTAAAGCTTACCGAGAAGAGACCAACCTAGGCTCAGAAGATTGTTTTTAGTACTTTGATGCCCAGCATCTGTTGTGAGAAGTGCAATAACAGAATCCAGTATATCCACACCCAACCTAAAGTCACCACTATAAAAATTGTTATCCATTCGGTATGGCGCAAGCCTGTTGATTTCATTTAGCTTTGCTAGGGAGTCAATAACTTCTACATTTAGTTTTTCCCCCGAAACCTCCGCCTCAAGGTAATTATTTATTTTCTCATAGTGGACGTTAAGTTCACTGATTAGTGCTCTAATTCGGTCTTCAGGAAATGCATTTAAATTGTATATGTTTATTTGGTTTATCTGAATTGCTTGAATTCTAACATTCATCTAATTAGGTCCCTTTATATAGTGGTTTGAAATCGTCCACAACGCGAGTCGGAGTGAAATACAAGAAGCGACGGAATGGGGTTCTAGCCCTGAGGGAGTCGTGTTTTTGTGACTGTCAGATGTCGATTAACGATAATCATTTTTCATCTACCCACTCAACAGCGTCCTTTTCGTCATTATAATGCACAAAAATCATATTGCAGGGTACTCTCTGATTGCAAGGCGCCCCTATAGAGACTGAGCCGCTCAGGAATTTCCGCTCTTGACACAGAGCCGAAAAGCTCTCTAGTCACGGAATCGGCGACCTATATCCCATGCACCGTATCGATTAACCCAGTCTTTCGGATTTTAAAATCTAACAGAGTACGCTAAAATTATAAGCTAACCAACAACCACAACTAAAACACACCACCAGAGGCCATGAGAGCGATTCTCAGCAACTTTTACCACAAAAACCACCTAACCCTCGACCGGTGAAATTAAATCGCTCTACGAGCTTCCTACGCAACATTTACGAATTCTGCGTTTTGCAACTCAGCTTCGATGTTGAATAGTTTCGTGTTCCCTTCCCCGTCTGCAACTTACTTCTCTCTTTTGCCAGATAGGATAACCAGAATACCGGGCCTTCAAGTGACTCAGGAGCATCACGGTGAACAACGTAGTGATCAGGATAGTCTTTAGTAGCCTTAGACAAGTTTACCAGCGTCGCTTTACCACCCGTCAGTTTCATCCAGACTTCAGTAATAATACCAGCTATCCCTCTGTCCGGAGTACCAAACCAGTTGACCAGCCTATGTGGAAGCGCAATCCAGCAATGGTAATGGGGTTGTGATGCTTTTTCCTGTTCACACACCCAGCCATAAGCAAAGTTGATTATTTTTTCCGAAAAGCCGTTGTTCCTAGACTCCAGACGTGCACGTAATCGCTTGAACAGTTGACGTATGTATTTGTTACCAGCTTCTACAGAAGTGAATTCAGGGAGATGAAGATCAAAACGGGTAAGGAACACTCGGCTATAAAATCCCAGCACTGCTTTTAGCTCGTTGACCATCGCCACAAGGATATCATGCCGAACACCAGATCCTTTGGAGTTAATAGGGTATTCATGACCATCATGGACAAAAGAGCCGCCATTGATGATTTTGTAACGACCGTGCTCATGGTAGACGGTATGGAAGCAAGGGACTGATAGAACCGATGATTGTGACTGCACTTGAGGTTGTTGCATTATTGTTAAATCTCATTTTTTTTATTTTTCTGATAAAGATCACACCACACTATTAAATAGTTACTACCTAATAACCACGGCAAAATGCGGGCATTTGCTACATAGCAAAACCGCTTTGTATCTGACATAGAGGATGTTTTCAAGGGGGGAAATACTACGGAACAAAGTTTACGAAAGTATTTACTCAACTTATAATTATATCAACCACAAAATAATTATGCAACCTTTTTTATCAGTGTCGGGCAACTAATTCAACTTTCATAGATTACCCTTCCAACATTCTTAGGGGATATCTAACCACTAGACCAGGGCGAAGTTGCAGTTGATGAAACCAAAACATGCAACAATGAAAACGAACTTTGACAGGTTGGCGGAAACAGATACACGCTTGATTTTATTCCCCTCTTTGAAACTGCATGGTGACGTTGCTGGATACTAGCACGGGGTTATCCTGAAAATAGAGAATGAGAAGTGTGATGAACCAGACATTATGCCAGCAAATGCTTCACTTTTCACGGGGCGTTATAAAATCATCAATGACGCCTGTGTTAGGGTCATGTCATATTGCGCGGTTACACTGCTTAATGCGTAATTTTTTACCTTAATCTGGAAGGAACCTATGACCACACACTCCCGCCATCCGGCTTTCTTATCGCTGCAGGGCGGTATCAACTTTCGTGACCTGGGCGGCCAGCGTACCGCCGACGGCCGTCGCGTGCGTACCGGGAAATTATTCCGCTCCGGCTCGCTGCATATGATGACGGCAGATGACCTCACCCATCTGGACGCGATCCCGCTTAGCCGGGTGATTGATTATCGCGACCCGAGCGAAGTGAATCGCAGCCCCGATAAGCTGAACGAAGCGGCTCACTACCTCAACGCCCCGGCGAATCCGCACGTTCGCGACGTCAACGCTAAAGTCACCGAACTCAACGCCGCCACCCTGAACGCCCTTAACGGCGAGGAGTTTATGCTGGCGCTCTACCGCCAGCTGCCGTTCAATAACGCCGCTTATCGCCAGCTGGCCGGTTGGCTGATGGAGCCTTTCGACGGCGCGCTGCTGCAGCACTGCGCGGTGGGAAAAGACCGCACCGGCGTTGGCTGCGCGCTGACGCTGTTCGCCCTCGGCTGCGATCGTCATACGGTCATGGAGGAATATCTGCTTACCCAGGGCATGCTGACGCAGGTCGAAGATTTCATGCTCCAGTCCCTCGGTAATGCGCTGACCCCCCGCGGCCGGCAGAACCTGGCGGAAATGATGACGGTGCATGAGTCCTACCTTGCCGCCGCACTTTCGCAAATCGACGAACGCTACGCCAGCGTCGATGCCTGGCTGGAGAAAGAGTATCAGCTCACGCCGCAGGCGCGAGAAGCGCTCCAGTCGCGGCTTCTGGAGGGGTAATCCCCTCCCGTTTTCAGGCTGCAGAGCCCGCGTTGACGGGCTACACTCAGGGTCACAGGAAAAAAATGTGATTTCGTACACATCTCATTTACCTGTTTGCCGGAAAGCACATATAATGCGCTCCCATCGACTTCCTGTTTAAACTGACAAAGGCCTGTGCGGCATTAACATCGCCCACGACATAAAGATTATGAAATTATCAACACTCTTCGCGGCAGCCTTCGCCATCGTGGGCTTTTGCAACACAGCTTCTGCTGTAACCTACCCTCTGCCCACCGACGGCAGCCGTCTGATTGGCCAGAACCAGGTGATCACCATTCCGGAAGGCAACAAGCAGCCGCTGGAATATTTCGCCGCTGAATACCAGATGGGTTTATCCAACATGCTGGAAGCCAACCCGGGCGTGGACACCTTCCTGCCGAAAGGCGGCACCGTGCTGAATATCCCGCAGCAGCTGATCCTGCCGGACACCGTGCATGAAGGTATCGTCATCAACAGCGCGGAAATGCGCCTCTACTACTATCCGAAAGGCACCAACACCGTCATCGTGCTGCCGATCGGCATCGGCCAGTTAGGCAAAGACACGCCGATCAACTGGGTGACGAAAGTTGAGCGTAAAAAAGCCGGTCCGACCTGGACACCTACCGCCAAAATGCACGCTGAATATGCCGCAGCCGGTGAACCGCTGCCGGCCGTTGTTCCTGCCGGCCCTGATAACCCGATGGGCCTGTACGCGCTGTATATCGGCCGCCTGTACGCTATTCACGGTACCAACGCTAACTTCGGCATCGGCCTGCGCGTCAGCCACGGCTGCGTGCGTCTGCGTAATGACGATATCAAATTCCTGTTTGAAAACGTGCCGGTCGGCACCCGCGTAGAGTTTATCGATGAGCCGGTAAAAGCCACTACCGAGCCTGACGGCAGCCGCTTCATTGAAGTTCACAACCCGCTGTCCACTACGGAAGAGCAGTTCCAGGGCGGCGAAATCGTGCCTACTGCGCTTCCGGCTGCGCAGTGGTCGTCACAGTCTGGTGATTGTTGATTTACC
>OKMV01000081.1_pt1 | contig 20748 bp, 16 predicted proteins | sample 1610051 | NCBI WGS metagenome assembly OKMV01 (sample SAMN04436613, study PRJEB24849) | human gut metagenome | biome: human gut; feature: NICU; material: stool | host: Homo sapiens | place: USA: Saint Louis, MO | collected 2009-12-09 | reverse complement strand
GCTGTTGGATACGCTGGCCGGCGTGCGGGAAACCAGCGGCGAGTGGCTATTCGCCATTGAGCTGCACCGCGCCATCGACGCGATTAATGGCGTTAACCGGGCAGACGGCGGCGCAGGGCGCATCTTCACAGTGGTGGCACATCTGCGGCGCGGATTCTTTTTCATTGCGCATTAAATGCAGCCGGGGCATGGCTTGCAGGCCCTGCTGGCGGTGAGTCTCAGCGCAGGCGGCTTCGCAGGTGCGACAGCCGATACAGACGGTGGAGTCAGCAATTACAAAACGGTTCACCGGGTCATCCTCAGGTGAAAGTCATTTTTGACGAAAACAGGTTGCGCAGGTGTCAGCTTCGACACTTGTCGACACCTGACGATTAACGGGCCAGCGTCAGGTGGCTTAAATCCACCGGCTGGTCTTGTTCGATAGCCTCGTAGAGACGGTCGTAAACGCTGGCGATAGTCGCCAGATAGTGCTCCAGAACCTGCTCGCGATCGCGGTTGCTGATCCGGCCATCAATGGTGCCGTCTGAACCCAGCGTGGCCTGGGCAATCAGGCGTCTGTCGTCGCCGTTTTTGGTTTCGACGTAGTACTCGATGGTGTGGCTGTTAAAGCCCTCCGCCAGCGCCACGTAGACCTGAAAGTGGCCAAAAAGTACGAAGCACAGCTCTTTATCCGGCGCGCAGCTCATGGCGTGATGCAGACGCGCTTTCGACAGGGTTATTCCCTGTACCAGCGAGTTGCAATAGGTGTGCCACTGCTCCTGATGCTGGCGGTGACGATCGGCGATGTAGTCCGCCTTTTCACTTAATTCCCAAATAGTCATCCCGGATCCCCCGTTGTATGAGATGCACCGGTTAAGCACTTTTCATGCCAAAATTTAATTAATTGATTTTAAACATATTTATAAAATTTCGGGAGGTAGAAAGACATGTCGATGACGACGTCTGCAGCGTGTCATCGACATTTTCGTGACATTGCCTATGACCTGGCATCTTTATTGCATTAAAGGGCCATCGCGATACGGAGGCACCATGCACGAAATCACTCTTAGCCAGCGGGCGCTGGAAATTATCGAACAGCAGGCGCTGCAGGCCGGCGCACGTCGGGTGACCGGCGTGTGGCTGAAGGTCGGGGCGTTTTCCTGCGTGGAGGCCAGCGCGCTGACCTTCTGCTTTGAGCTGGTGTGCCGCGGCACGCTGGCGGAGGGCTGCGAGCTGCATATCGCCGAACAACAGGCTGAATGCTGGTGTGAATCCTGCCAGCAGTACGTGCATCTCATCTCCCAGCACGTGCGCCGCTGCCCGCAGTGTCAGAGCGACCGGCTGCAAATCGTGGCGGATGACGGCTTACAGATTCAGCGACTAGAAGTGGAGTAATAAGATTATGTGTACAACCTGCGGCTGCGGTGAAGGCAACCTTTATATAGAAGGCGACGAGCATAACCCGCATTCGGCGTTTCGCAGCGCCCCCTTCGCGCCCGCCCCGCGCCAGATGATGAACATTACCGGCGTGAAAACCGATAACTTTTCCCCCACCCGCTCGGAGGCTGGCGACCTGCACTACGGTCACGGCGAGGCGGGTACCCATGCGCCGGGCCAGAGCCAGCGGCGGATGCTGGAAGTGGAAATCGACGTGCTGGATAAAAACAACCGTCTGGCCGCCCGCAACCGCGCGCGCTTCGCCGCGAAAAACCAGCTGGTGCTGAATCTGGTCTCCAGCCCCGGCTCCGGCAAAACCACCCTGCTGACGGAAACCCTGCTGCGGCTGAAAGAGAAAACCGCCTGCGCGGTGATTGAAGGCGATCAGCAAACGGTGAACGACGCCGCGCGCATCCGCGCCACCGGCACCCCGGCGATTCAGGTCAACACCGGCAAAGGCTGCCATCTCGACGCGCAGATGATCGCCGACGCCGCGCCGCGCCTGCCGCTGGATGACCACGGGATCCTGTTTATCGAAAACGTCGGTAACCTGGTGTGTCCGGCGAGCTTTGACCTCGGCGAACGTCATAAAGTGGCGGTGCTGTCGGTAACCGAAGGCGAAGACAAACCGCTGAAGTATCCGCATATGTTCGCCGCCGCCAGCCTGATGCTGCTTAACAAGGTCGACCTGCTGCCGTATCTCAACTTTGACGTGGAGAAGTGTCTGGCCTGCGCCCGCGAGGTGAACCCGGATATTGACATCATCCTGCTTTCCGCCACCAGCGGCGAAGGCATGGACCAGTGGCTTAGCTGGCTGGAGACGCAACAATGTGCATAGGCATTCCCGGACAAATCTGCGCCATTGACGACAGTCTGGCGAAGGTCGAAGTGTGCGGCATTCAGCGCGAAGTCGACCTGACCCTGGTGGGCGCGGTTGACGATCGCGGCCAGCCGCGTCTCGGCCAGTGGGTGCTGGTCCACGTGGGTTTCGCCATGAGCGTGATTAACGAAGCCGAAGCCCGCGATACCCTCGAGGCGCTGCAAAATATGTTTGAAGTCGAGCCGGACGTCGGCGCGCTGTTGTACGGCGAGGAGCGGTAAATGCGCTATGTCGATGAATACCGCGCTCCGGAACAGGTGATGCAGCTGGTGGAACACCTCCGGCAGCGCGCGCGCCTGCTGCCGCATACCGCCGAACGTCCGCTGCGCATTATGGAAGTGTGCGGCGGTCATACCCACGCCATTTTTAAATTTGGTCTCGATCAGCTGCTGCCGGAAAATATCGAGTTTATTCACGGCCCCGGCTGCCCGGTGTGCGTGCTGCCGATGGGGCGCATCGACGCCTGTATCGATATCGCCAGCCGTCCGGGGGTGATTTTCTGCACCTTTGGCGACGCCATGCGCGTGCCGGGAAAAAACGGCTCGCTGCTGCAGGCTAAATCGTGCGGCGCCGACGTCCGCATCGTCTATTCGCCGATGGACGCCCTGAAGCTGGCGCAGCAGCACCCCGAGCGTGAAGTGGTGTTCTTCGGCCTTGGTTTTGAAACGACAATGCCCGCCACCGCCCTGACCCTGCGCCAGGCCCGCGAGCGCGGCGTCGCCAACTTCTATTTTTTCTGCCAGCACATCACCCTGCTGCCGACCCTGCGCAGCCTGCTCGACCAGCCGGATAACGGTATCGACGCGTTTCTCGCGCCCGGTCACGTCAGCATGGTGATTGGCACCGACGCTTACGGATTTATCGCCAGCGACTATCATCGTCCTTTAGTGGTGGCAGGATTCGAACCGCTTGATCTACTGCAAGGCGCGGTGATGCTGGTTGAGCAGACAATAGCGCGGCACAGCGACGTGGAGAACCAGTATCGCCGGGTGGTGCCCGATGCGGGCAACCCGCTGGCGCAGTCGGCCATCGCCGAGGTGTTTTGCCTTAGCGGCGATAGCGAGTGGCGCGGTCTGGGGGTGATTAACGACTCCGGCGTGCATCTGACGGCCGCGTATCAGCGTTTCGACGCCGAAGCGCATTTCCGCCCGGCGCCGCAGCGGGTCTGCGACGACCCGCGCGCCCGCTGCGGCGAGGTGCTGACCGGCCGCTGCAAACCGCACCAGTGCCCGCTATTCGGCAATACCTGCAACCCGCAGAGCGCGTTCGGCGCGCTGATGGTCTCATCGGAAGGCGCCTGCGCCGCCTGGTATCAATATCGCAGTCAGGAAATCGAAGCATGAAAAGCGTTCAGTTAGCCCACGGTAGCGGCGGTCAGGCGATGCAGCAGCTGATCGGCGACCTGTTTATGCAGGCTTTCGCCAACCCTTGGCTGGCGGAGCAGGAAGATCAGGCGCGTCTCGATCTCGCCCAGCTTAGCGCGCAGGGCGACAGGCTCGCCTTCTCCACCGACAGCTACGTCATCGATCCGCTGTTTTTCCCAGGCGGCAACATCGGCAAGCTGGCGGTCTGCGGCACGGCCAACGATGTGGCGGTGAGCGGCGCGCTGCCGCGCTATCTCTCGTGCGGGTTTATTCTCGAAGAGGGGCTGGAGATGGCCACCCTCGAAGCGGTGGTGAACAGCATGGCGCAGACCGCGCGGGAGGCCGGCATCGCCATTGTCACCGGCGATACCAAAGTGGTGCCGCGCGGGGCGGCGGATAAGCTGTTTATCAATACCGCCGGGATCGGCGTTATCCCTACCGGTATTCGCTGGGGGGCGCAGCAGATTAGCGCGGGAGACGTGCTGCTGGTCAGCGGCACGCTTGGCGATCACGGGGCAACGATCCTCAACCTGCGCGAACAGATGGGGCTTGACGGCGCGCTGTCCAGCGACTGCGCGGTGCTGACGCCCTTGATTCAGACGCTGCGCGACGTTGCTGGCGTGAAAGCCCTGCGCGATGCCACCCGCGGCGGCGTTAACGCTGTGGCCCATGAGTTTGCCGCCGCCAGCGGCTGCGGGATTGAACTGCACGAGAATAAGCTGCCGGTGAACGATACCGTACGCGGCGTGTGCGAGCTGCTGGGGCTGGACGCGCTTAATTTCGCCAACGAGGGCAAGCTGCTGATCGCCGTTGCCCGCGAGTCGGCGGAAAGCGTACTTGCGCATTTACGGTCTCATCCATTAGGCCGCGATGCGGCGATAATCGGCGAAGTTGTGCCGCGCGCGGGCGTGCGCTCTGTCGGTCTGTACGGCGTGAAGCGCACGCTGGATCTTCCTCACGCCGAGCCGCTGCCGAGAATATGTTAACGGTGCGGGCCCCCGGATTGCGGCTAACGCCTTATCCGGGCTACAACACTGCGCCCACCTGTAGCCCGGCTAAGCGCAGCGCGAGCCGGGAAAAGCCAGCATGATTACCCAGCCCAAACCAGCGGGCACTCACGGATGGGTTAACGGCGGTCACAACCGCTTTATTAACAGACTATTATTTGTGTCATCACTTTCTTCTGCGCCGCTTTGCGGCGCTTTTGGACTTAAGCAATGTCGTATACACCGATGGGCGATCTTGGGCAGCAGGGTCTGTTTGATATCACCCGCATTTTATTACAGCAGCCGGACCTGGCCGCGCTGAGCGAGACGCTGACCGGCCTGGTGCAGCAGTCCGCGCTCGCCGACCGGGCGGCGATTATTCTGTGGCATTCCGGCAACCATCGCGCGGTCCGGCACGCCTGCGACGACGCGGGGCAGCCGGTGAGCTACGAGGATGAAACCGTCCTCGCCAACGGCCCGGTTCGACGCCTGCTCTCGCGCCCGGATGCGCTGCATTGCGATAGCGCCACCTTTGCCGAAACCTGGCCGCAGCTCGCCGGCAGCGGACTCTATCCCAGCTTTGGCTATTACTGTCTGCTGCCGCTGGCGGCGGAAGGGCGTATTTTCGGCGGCTGCGAATTTATTCGCGACGACAACCGGCCGTGGACCGAAAAAGAGTACCAGCGGCTGCACACCTTTACGCAAATCGTTGCCGTGGTCACCGAACAGATCCAAAGCCGGGTCAGCAACAACGTTGATTACGACCTGCTGTGCCGGGAACGCGACAACTTCCGCATCCTGGTGGCGATCACCAACGCGGTACTCTCGCGGCTGGATATCGACGAACTGGTCAGCGAAGTAGCCAAAGAGATCCACCGCTACTTCCGCATCGACGCCATCAGCGTGGTACTGCGCAGCAACCGCAAAGGCAAGCTCAATATCTACTCCACCCACTACCTCGACGCCAGCCACCCGGTGCACGACCAGAGCGAAGTGGACGAAGCCGGTACTCTGACCGAACGGGTATTCAAAAGCAAAGAGATGCTGCTGCTCAACCTGCATCAGCACGACCCGCTGGCGCCGTACGAAAAAATGCTTTTCGAGATGTGGGATAACAAAATTCAGACCCTGTGCCTGCTGCCGTTGATGTCCGGCAATACCCTGCTTGGGGTGCTGAAGCTGGCGCAGTGCGATGAGAAAGTCTTCACCACCACCAACCTCAAGCTGCTGCGGCAAATCGCCGAGCGCGTCTCGATCGCCATCGACAACGCCCTCGCCTACCGCGAGATTCAGCGGCTGAAAGAGCGGCTGGTCGATGAGAACCTCGCCCTGACCGAACAGCTTAACAACGTCGAGAGCGAGTTTGGCGAAATCATCGGCCGCAGCGAGGCCATGAACAGCGTGCTCAAGCAGGTGGAGATGGTGGCGCAGAGCGACAGCACGGTGCTAATCCTCGGCGAAACCGGCACCGGTAAGGAGCTGATTGCCCGCGCTATTCATAATCTGAGCGGCCGCAATAGCCGCCGGATGGTCAAAATGAACTGCGCGGCGATGCCCGCCGGGCTGCTGGAAAGCGACCTGTTTGGCCACGAGCGCGGCGCCTTCACCGGCGCCAGCGCCCAGCGTATCGGCCGTTTCGAACTGGCGGACAAAAGCTCGCTGTTTCTCGATGAAGTGGGCGACATGCCGATTGAACTACAGCCGAAACTGCTGCGCGTATTGCAGGAGCAGGAGTTCGAGCGTCTCGGCAGCAATAAGCTGATTCACACCGACGTGCGCCTGATCGCCGCCACCAACCGCGATCTTAAGCAAATGGTCGCCGATCGCGAGTTTCGCAGCGATCTCTACTATCGGCTGAACGTCTTCCCGATCCACCTGCCTCCCCTGCGCGAGCGGCCGGAGGATATTCCCCTGCTGGTGAAGGCCTTCACCTTTAAAATTGCCCGCCGTCTCGGGCGCAACATTGACAGCATTCCGGCGGAAACGCTGCGCCTGCTCAGCCGCATGGAGTGGCCGGGTAACGTGCGCGAACTGGAGAACGTCATTGAGCGCGCGGTGCTGCTGACCCGCGGCAGCGTACTGCAGCTCTCCTTACCGGAAATGAGTATCGAGACGGAGCCGCTGGCGGCGGAAGTGCTGCCGGAGGAAGGGGAAGACGAATACCAGCTGATTGTCCGGGTGCTGAAAGAGAGCAACGGCGTGGTCGCCGGACCGAAGGGCGCGGCCCAGCGTCTGGGATTAAAGCGCACGACGCTGCTTTCGCGCATGAAACGGTTGGGTATTAATAAAGACCAGCTGCAATAGGCACATCTTCAGAACGCTGTTTCATTTTGATTTTAATGAAACAGCGTTCTGTGAGACAACTCGCTTTACCCGTTCCTGATGAATGATAAATAAGCCTTTTCCTTAATGGAGATGCTTATGACGCGTTTACCTCTGGCCGCCGCCATCGCTTTGCTTTTGGCTTCTCAGGCTGCATTTTCCTCTCTTCCCACCTTTTCCGTCTGGCCCGGCGGTGAAGCGCCCGGCGCGAAAAACAGCCCGGCGAGCGAATCGCTGGTGGAGCGCAGCAAAGATCCCTCGCTGCCCGATCGCGCGGTCACCGGCGTTCGCGCTCCGACAATTACCGTTTACGCGCCGGAGAAGCCCAACGGTATCGCGCTGCTGGTGACGCCGGGCGGCTCTTACCAGCGAGTGGTATTGGATAAAGAGGGCAGCGATCTCGCCCCGGTATTTAACGCCCGGGGCTATACCCTGTTTGTGATGACCTACCGGATGCCGGCGGACGGTCACGCGGAAGGCAGCGAGGCGCCGTTGGCCGATGCGCAGCGCGCGCTGCGTACCCTGCGGGCGCGGGCCGCCGAGTGGCATATCGACCCGCAAAAAATCGGCATTATGGGCTTTTCCGCCGGGGGACACGTGGCGGCAAGCCTGGAGACCCGCTATAGCGAACCGGCTTACGCCGCCGTGGACGCGGTTGACCAGCAGAGCGCGCGGCCGGACTTCGCGGTGCTCGGCTATCCGGTTATTTCCATGGATCCGGCGATTGCCCATCCCGGCTCGCGCAAGGCATTGATTGGCGAAACGCCGACGGCGGAGCGGCAGCATCGCTATTCACCGGAGCAGCACGTCACGCCGCAAACGCCGCCGACCTTTATTTTTCACGCGGTGGACGATCCTTCCGTGCCGGTGGATAACGCGCTGGTGATGTTTAACGCCCTGCGCGCGCAGCAGGTGCCGACCGAGCTGCATCTGTTCGCCGAGGGGAAACACGGATTTGGCATTCGCGGGACCCGGGGCCTGCCCGCCGCCGAGTGGCCGCAGCTGGCGATGAACTGGATAGGCTCGCTGGCGGAAATGAAAAAATAGCGCCGGTAATCCCCGGCTCGCGGCTGACGCCTTAGCCGGGCTACCTGTCCGCAGACGGCGGGGACCTCGAAGCCCCGGTAGGTACGGTTTCCCGGAGGCGATGCTGCGCATCAGTCCGGGCTACAAGTTCGTGCGGTTTGGTAGCCCGGACAGGCGCGTCAAGCGCCGCCTCCGGGGGATTTTGCCGAGCTATTTATCAGAACTGAAGCCGTTGCTGGTCGCCAGTTCGGCAAACCACAGCGCGTTGCGCTTTATCTGCCGCTCTCCGGTTTGCAGGTCGAGCCGCCAGAAACCGTAGCGGCGCTTGAACGAGTTAATCCACGACCAGTTATCGATAAAGGTCCACTGATGCACGCCAAAGCAGTTCGCGCCGTCGGCAATGGCGCGATGCAGCTGCACCAGATGCTCTTCCATCAGGCCGATGCGGAACGAATCGTCAATCACCCCGTCTGCGCCGGGTTCGCCTTCCGACTCAATATCCATCGCAATACCGATTTCCGCGAGGAACCACTTTATATTGCCGTAGTTATCGCGAATATTGGCGGCAATGTCATAAATCGCCTGCGGCAGAATCTCATTATTATCGCGATAAGGATTAAAGCGTCCTTGCGGATTCACGTAGTTTTCGAAATAGAACTCCGGGGTGAAATAGTCCAGCGTATAGTCGCTTTCGCGCGCCTTCACCCGCCGCGGAACGTAATAGTTAACGCCGAGAAAATCGACGCGCGATCCGGTAATCAGCTCCACGTCGGCTTTTGTCACCTCCGGCAGGCAGTGGTGCGCGGCCAGAATTTCGCACAGCGCTTTCGGGAACTGATGCTTCACCAGCGGATCGAGGAAGCTGCGGTTGAAGAACAGATCCGCATACCACGCCGCTTTTTGGTCTTCCGCGCTGTCGTTGCGGGTATAGGACGGCGTCAGATTCAGCACCACGCCAATCTCGCTTTCCAGCGCCAGCGCGCGAAACTCGCGCACCGCTTTGGCGTGGGCCAGCATAATGTTAAACGCCACCTGCGCCGCCAGCCTGCCGTCTTTCTTGCAGGGATAGTGGAAGTCGTACAGGTAGCCGCCCTCAACCGGCACAATCGGCTCGTTGAAGGTAATCCAGTATTTCACCTTGTGACCGAATAGCTCAAAAGCGGTACGGGCAAAACGCGCGAAAAGATCGGTCACGTGCGCCGACTCAAAGCCGCCGTACTGCTTTTGCAGCGCTTCCGGCATGTCAAAATGATAGAGGTTGATCATCGGCTCGATGCCGTTTTCAATCATCTCATCAAGGTAGGCATGATAGAAACGCACCGCGTCCGCATTGGGCGCGCCGGTTTCGAAGTCGTCAATCAGCCGCGACCACTGAATCGACGTGCGGAAGGAGTTGAACCCGGTCCGCTTCATCAACGCCACGTCCTGGGGATACTGATGATAGGTGTCGCAAACGGTTTGCGGCCCAATCTGCTGATAAAAACGTTCCGGCTGTTCGGCAAACCAGCTATCCCAAATAGAACGGTGCGGCTTGTTGCTTATCCCTTCCGTTTGCGGACCGGATGCCGCCGCGCCCCATAAAAAGCCTTCCGGAAACTGATACCGGGTCATAACGCCTCCTGTAAGTTAAAAAAGGCCGCACCCAACGGGCGCAGCCAATAAGCACTACTCTGCAACCACTTCAATCGATTTGATAAACATGTAGCCCCAGTCGCCGGCGAATTTACCGAAGTCGATGCGGTTATCGCCGGCCTTCAGCTCAACCGGCACCAGCAGCTGCTGGCCCTGCTCATCGGTCTGCGGGAATTCAACCGCGATTGGCGCGCCGTCGTTGACGATAAACGAGTTTTTCTTGCCGCCCCATTTGCCGCTGAACGTCACCCGCAGCTGATACTTGCCGGCCCACGGCACGGAAACCTGCCAGCTGACCTTATCCCCGTCGTTGGCGAACGGCCCGAGGAAGCCGTCGTCGCCAATCGCCAGCGCGTCTTTTTCGCTTTTCGCCGCCGCAATCTTGCCATCGGTCACGTTCAATACCCCGCCGCCAAAACGGCAGTAGTCGGCGGGGACTTTACCGACGGCTTCCGTCACCGTGACCTTAACGGTTTTGCTGCTTTTGAGCAGGCCGTCATCGGCGCTAAAAGTCAGCGCGTATTCACCGGGGGCGCTGAACCAGGCGCGGGTTTCGGCTTTATCCGTCGCGCAGAAGTGGGCCTGCGCGCTGCCGCCGTTGCTCCAGCTCACCGTCACGTTGCGGTCCGGGAGGGCGTCATCGCGCCAGCTCGCGCTGAGCTGCACGCCCTGGTCCTGGCTGGTGGTGAGCGTCTCCGCCAGCGCCACTACTGGCGCCTGATTCGCCTGAGTATGCTTCACGCTAATCACGTTCGAAGGCGATGAACTGCCGCTCTCGTTTTTAGCGATGACGCGGTAATAGTACGTATTCCCCAGCCGCAGACTGCGATAGTCATCGCGGAACAGATCCATCGTCTGCGGGTTCCACTCGTTAACGCCGTCGGAAATGTCGCGCCCCACGACCTTCCACGGCCCGGATGGCGAATCAGCGCGCTCAACATCATAGGCGCGCCCTACCGCCGCCCCCAGCCAGTTGATCGCAAACGGTGAATCCGTCGGCCGCAGCGTCGGCGCGTCAGGTTTCGGCAGCGGCGGCGCTTTCTCCTGCCCGTTCATCTGCGCGGCGGCGGTGCGCACCAGGTCGACCACCTCCATCTCCTGGTTGGCCTTACCTTCGACCGGGAAGCCCGGCAGATGGTAGCTGTAGTGGCCGGTGGACTCTTTGTGCCAGTAGAAGCCGCCGTCGTGACGATGACCGCGGAAGCCCCAGATTAAACCGCCCGCCGCCTGCGCGCCGTTGACTTCGCTATGGACGATCGACTGCATAATGGCGTTAAGCTGCTGCGTGTCCAGCAGGCCAAATTCGCCCACCATGTAGACTTTCTTACCCGCTGCCGCCGTCAGGTCTTTTTTCACCTGTTCGGGATGGTTGTTATCGGCATTGGTGTAGTAATGGTTGCTGACGATATCGACATGGGGATCGTTAAGCGCAAACGCATTAATTTTCTTATAGGTGCCATCCACCACCAGCTGGTGCGGCGCCCACTTTTTGATCCACGCCGCGGTCTGCTGAAGGAACGCCGCGTTGGTGTCTTCCAGCTCGTTGCCGGTCTCCCAGGCCATAATCGCTTTTTCGTCGTAATAGGGGCGCCCGGTCACGCTGTTGGTACGGGTGATAACCTGACGAATCACATCAAGATAGGCCTTGAAGGTTTTACTGTCGGTACGGTAAAAATCCTCCGGCTTTTCGTGGTAGAACGCCGCCAGCTGCTCGCGACCGCCCCACCACCACCAGTGATCGATAAACGGCAGAATCAGGCGCAGCCCCTGTTTGTCCGCCTCGGCGATCATGTTGTCGTACACCCGCATCGCCTTTTCGTTCAGGCGCGGCATGCCGTCGGCGGTTTCCGGGGCCAGAATATGGGTTTCGCGACCGCAGGCCTCGTCAAACGTCTGCTGCACCGAGAGTACGTATACCCGCTGCGCCCTGGCGCCGGTTTGCACGAGCGCTTTAATCCAGTTTTCCTGTTCCTCCGCCGTCGGCCAGCGGAAGTATTGCCCCCAGCCGCGCGAGTCGGCCTTGCAGGTACCGCGCGCATCGTCCTCGATACGGTGCAGTTCCGGCGCATGAATGCCCGCAAAGCGGAACACCTTGTCGCCATCTTTTAACGTTGCGCCGTCGCGGGTAATAAAGTGTTCAAAGTGCGACTGCTCCGCGGCCATCGCGCCTGCGCTTCCCAGCGCCGAAAGCAGCGCGACGAGCATCAGTTTTTTCACCGGCTTAATCATCGTTATCTCTCCTTAGAACCAGACTTCGGCCTGCACGCCAAAGTTCAGCGTATCGGTGTCGCCGCTGCGCGAGTAGCCGCCTGCGGAAATAGTATTGGTGTCCCAGTTATAGTTGCCGTCCAGCGCGTCGGACACCCCTTTATCCCACTTCGCGTAAGTCACGAAGAAGCGCAGCTGCGGGCGAGTCCAGAAGCCGGAATCAAAGGTCAGGGTCGGCGCGATGGTCACTTTAGTCAGGCCGCCTTTGCCTTTGCCGTCCACGCCTTTGTAGTTTTTATCGTCGAGATATTCGTAGCCCAGCTCGTACTGCATGGCGAAGTTTTTGGTGATCTGCTGGTACGGGCGAATCCCCGCCACCCAGCTGGTGCGCCCCCAGCCTTCGGCGTCTTCCGTCCACCAGCGGTAGTTTTTGTCTTTCTGATAGTAGGCAAACGTGGAGATTTCCCAGTGGCCGAGCGAGGCCATGTTATCCAGCACCACGCGCCAGGACTGGGTATCGTCGAGGTTTGCCCAGCCCCAGCCGTTTTTACCCAGCGAGTCTCCCGCCGCCAGGCCGCGCCCGTACTGGAAGACCACGCGAGAGTAGCCGCCGGTCAGGCCGTAAAAGCCGTCAAAGTTGTAAACGCCGGTCACGCCGTAGCCCTTCTCCGCCGAGGTCGGGTGCTTCTCGTTGCGGTTCATGTGGTGGCCAATCAGCTCAAGATCGAAGCCGGTGCCGCCGATCTTTTTCAGCCACAGGTTGAGCGAGTAGTCATCCGGATAGCCCTGATCGCCTTTATCGACCGGGTAGGCTTTGGTTTCATCCGTCGGCGAGAAGGCGTAAACCCCGGCATCGAAGCGCGCGAAGCCGAGATCCATGTTGTCGAAGCCGCCGCCGGTACCGTTGTACTGAATGTACTCCCAGTCGAACTGGTGGCTGGAGGTGTTGGAGCTGCTGTAGCGCTTACCGGCCCAGAAGGTCATTTCCGGGGCGAAGTCGAGATTTGACAGTTCGGCAAAACCTTCACGGAACTGCACATCATGCCCGTCGTCATCCTGACAGTTCCAGTCTGAGGTGCATTTCGACTGATGGGTAATGTTGGCCTGGACTTTAGCCACCACGCCGCTGTCCGAGGTTAACGTCACCGTCGGGATCAGTTCGATCTTGGTGTCCTCTTCGTTGCCCAGACGCCACTTGCCGTCCGGCATCAGGCCAACGGAGTCGGCGCGGTTACCGTCGGCGTTGGCGAGGATCCCCGAACGGATATAGCCGTGGAGCATAAAATCGTACTTCGGATCGGCGATGGCGCAGTCGCTCATCACCGCGAGGGCGAGTAAAGACAGAGGTATTGAATGATTTAGCCTGATCATTTTTTATCCTTGGTTATTTTTTTATTAACACTGCCTGAGAACGGGAGGAAATTTACGGATCAAAATTGGAAATGTACATCCGTTAATGGAAAGCGCTTTCCGTAATTGCCGGATGAGTTCACAAATTTAACGATAGCGGGCAAATATTCGTGATTTAGATCACATCTTTAAGCGGAAATAAAAAAGCCCGCGCGCGGCGGGCTGTGGCAGGCAGGCGAAAAGCTTAGCGTTCGGCGTCGGCGAGCTGCCGTTCATAGACCTTGAAGAACGGACGATAGAGCATCCAGGCATTAAAAATGGCGAACAGGCACATGCAGAGGTTTTTCCAGCTGCCGTTGGCTGACCACGCCGCGCCGAGCGGCGCCGGCATCGACCACGGCAGCATCGCCACCGCCCGATCGAGAACCCCAAGATGGGTTAAATACCAGGCGATACAGGCATTTATCAGCGGCACAAAAAGAAACGGCAGCAGGAAAACCGGGTTCATGATAATTGGAAAGCCGAACAATATCGGCTCATTGATGTTAAACAGCGAGGGCAGCAGGCCAATTTTCCCCACGCTTTTCAGCTGCCGCGAACGGCTGCGCATCGCCATAAACACCAGCGGCAGCGTCGAGCCGATGCCGCCGATCAGCAGGTAGAAATCCCAGAATCCCTGCAGATAGATATGCGGCAGCGTAGCGGAACCGGCGGCCAGCGCCTGCTGGTTTTCAAACAGATAGGTCATCCAGAACGGGTTCATAATCCCGGTGATAATCAGCGCACCGTGAATGCCGACAAACCAAAGCAGGTTGCAGATAAATAAAGAAATTAATACCGCAGTTAGGGTATCGGACGCCACCACCAGCGGCCGCACCGCTTCGCTAATCAGCTCCGGTAAAATGCGCCCGGTGCTCTGCAGCAGCAGCGCGTTGATGACGCTAATAGAGAGCATCACCACCAGCAGCGGGATCAGCAGCTGAAAGCCGTTGCGGGTCATCACCGGCACCTCTTCCGGCAGGCGGATGCACCAGCCTTTCTTATAGAAAAAGCGCACGATTTCAATAGAGTAAGTGCTTGAAATCAGCGCGGTAAAAATCCCCATTCCGCCGAGGAAAATATTGGTCGCGCCGTTGTCGCGAAAGCCGATAAACAGCAAAAACGCCAGGCAGCCGGTCAGCCCGCAGAGCCGCTCCGGCAGCCGGTACTGCTTGGCAAGGCTGGCGCTGGCGCCGAAGGCCACAATCAGCGCCACCAGCCCGATAGTCAATTCAAAGGTTGGCAGCAGAATGGGCCGCAGCTGGAAATAGAACTGGCCGAAAGCCGATGCGCCGTTAATGGAAACGGGCGGAAACAAAATCGGCACCAGCAAACTTCCCACAATCACAAACGGCATCGCCAGCGCAAAGCTGTCGCGCATCGCCGTAATGTGGTTATTGCGCGTCAGAACGTTGGCCAGCGGCGCCAGCCGCTGCTCGATGATATCGACGGCAACATTCATCAACTGAATGTTCATAATCCTGCCTTTAAGAATAGAGGTGTCGCCAGGATGATCGCGCACTCCCGGGTAAAGTAAAAGCCCGCCATAGGTGATCGTGGTCACAATAAATAAATCCACAAACGGAAAGCGCTTTCCGTTTTATATCCGTTATGACTATAGTCGGCGCATCCATCTCATCAGGAGCGATATATGAAAAAGATAATGTTGTGCTGTTCCGCGGGCATGTCCACCAGCCTGCTGGTGAAAAAAATGATCGCCGAAGCCGAGCAGCGCGGTCTGCCGGTGGAGATCAACGCCTTTGGCGTCGCGGAATTCGATCAACAGGTCGGCCATTACCAGGTGGTCCTGCTGGGGCCGCAGGTGAAATACATGCAGAAAGATCTGCAAAAGCAGGACGATGCGTTTATCATTCTCGACGAAAGCCAGAACACGACCATTGAACAGATGAAAATGTTCCTGACCCGTATCGGCTTTAACTCTAAGGCGGTCATTACCGGCGACGTCACGCAGATTGACCTGCCGCGCAGCACCAAATCGGGCCTGCGCCATGCGATTGAAGTGCTGGCGGAAGTCGATGAGATCAGCTTCAACTTCTTCCATAGCGAGGACGTCGTGCGCCACCCGGTTGTCGCCCGCATCGTTAACGCCTATGAAGCCTGGGAAGAAGCAGACCAGAAACGTAAAGCAGAACTGGCCGCCGAGCGCAAACGCGAAGCCCAGGAACAGGAGCATAAATGAGTCAGGTCATTCTCGATTTACAGCTGGCTTGCGAAGATAACAGCGGAATGCCGGATGAAGCCCTGTTTCAGCGCTGGGTCGATAGCGTTATCCCGCAGTTTCAGGAAGAGTCGGAGCTGACGATTCGCCTGGTTGATGAAGCGGAAAGCCACGAGCTGAACCTGACCTATCGCGGGAAGGACAAACCGACTAACGTGCTCTCTTTCCCGTTCGAAGCCCCGCCGGGTATCGAAATGCCGCTGCTTGGCGACCTGGTCATCTGCCGTCAGGTGGTTGAACAGGAAGCGAAAGAGCAAGGTAAACCGCTGGAAGCGCACTGGGCGCATATGGTGGTCCACGGTAGCCTGCATCTTTTGGGCTATGACCACATCATTGATGAAGAAGCGGAAGAGATGGAATCCCTCGAAACAGAGATAATGCTTGCTCTGGGCTATGAGGATCCGTACATTGCCGAGAAGGAATAACCCGTTGCCGGCTTTGCCGGCGACTGGCCGCTATGCCGGGCGCTGAGTATACGCGTGACGAGCGACTATTTAACTAACATGAGAACCCATACGACGCCATGAGCGACGACAATTCACACAGTAGCGACACAGTAAACAGCAAAAAGGGATTCTTCTCCCTGTTACTCAGCCAGCTCTTTCACGGTGAACCCAAAAATCGTGACGAACTGCTGGCGCTGATCCGTGATTCCGGGCAAAACGACCTTATCGACGAAGATACGCGCGATATGCTCGAAGGGGTAATGGATATTGCCGACCAGCGCGTCCGCGACATCATGATCCCCCGCTCGCAGATGATTACCCTGAAACGCAACCAGACGCTGGACGAGTGCCTCGATGTCATCATCGAATCGGCCCACTCGCGTTTCCCGGTGATCAGCGAAGATAAAGATCACATCGAAGGGATTCTGATGGCCAAAGATCTGCTGCCGTTTATGCGCAGCGATGCCGAAGCCTTCAGCATGGAAAAAGTGTTGCGTCCGGCGGTTGTCGTGCCCGAGAGCAAGCGGGTTGACCGCATGCTGAAGGAGTTTCGCTCCCAACGTTACCATATGGCTATCGTGATCGATGAGTTTGGCGGCGTCTCAGGTCTGGTGACCATTGAAGATATCCTTGAGCTCATCGTCGGTGAAATAGAAGACGAATACGACGAAGAAGAAGATATCGATTTCCGTCAGCTGAGCCGCCACACGTGGACGGTGCGCGCGCTGGCCTCAATCGAAGATTTCAACGAAGCGTACGGCACCCACTTCAGCGATGAAGAGGTCGACACCATCGGCGGTCTGGTCATGCAGGCGTTTGGTCATCTGCCTGCCCGCGGCGAGTCTATCGACATTGATGGTTACCAATTCAAGGTCGCAATGGCTGACAGTCGACGTATTATTCAGGTACATGTAAAGCTTCCTGATGATGCCCCGCAGCCGAAGCTGGAAGACTAATCCAACGGGACGATTAACCTAAATGGTATTTGCCTCTCTTATTGAACGCCAGCGCGTACGTTTGCTGCTGGCGCTGTTATTCGGAGCCAGCGGAACGCTGGCTTTTTCACCTTATGACTTCTGGCCAGCAGCCCTTATTTCGTTAATTGGCCTGCAAGGTTTAACCCTCAACCGACGTCCCCTGCAAAGCGCCGCGATTGGCTATTTCTGGGGGTTAGGGCTGTTCGGCTCCGGTATTAACTGGGTCTACGTGAGCATCGCGCAGTTCGGCGGCATGCCCGGTCCGGTCAACGTTTTCCTGGTGGTGCTGCTGGCGGCCTATCTGTCGCTCTATACCGGATTATTTGCCGGCATTCTTTCGCGCCTGTGGCCAAAAACCAGCTGGATACGCGTGGCTATCGCCGCGCCGGTGGTGTGGCAAATCAGCGAATTTCTGCGCGGCTGGGTGCTCACCGGCTTCCCGTGGCTACAGTTCGGCTACAGTCAGATTGACGGCCCGCTCAAAGGCCTGGCTCCCGTGATGGGCGTTGAGGCGATTAACTTCCTGCTGATGCTTGTCAGCGGCCTGCTGGTATTGGCCATCGCGCAGCGTAACTGGAAGCCGCTGATCGCCGCCGTCGTGCTGTTCGCCCTGCCCTTCCCGCTTCGCTATATTCAGTGGTATCAACCGCTGCCGGCGCGCGCGACCACGGTTTCGCTGGTACAGGGCGATATCCCCCAGGCGATGAAATGGGACCAGAATCAGCTGCTCAACACCCTGAAAACCTATCTGGATCTCACCCAGCCGCATATGGGTAAATCGCAGCTGATCGTCTGGCCGGAGTCCGCGATTCCGGATCTGGAAATTAACCAGCAGCGCTTCCTCAGCATGATGGATGACCTGATGCGGTCGAAAAATAGCTCGCTGATCACCGGCATCGTCGATGCGCGTCTGAACGCGCGCAATCGCTACGATACGTACAACACCATTATTACGCTGGGCAAAGATAACCCGTACAGCTACGACTCAAAGAATCGCTACAACAAGAATCATCTGGTGCCGTTTGGTGAGTTTGTGCCGCTGGAATCGATTCTGCGTCCGCTGGCGCCGTTCTTCGACCTGCCAATGTCCTCTTTCAGCCGCGGGCCGTACGTGCAGCCGCAGCTGGTGGCGCATAATATGCGTCTGACGGCGGCTATCTGCTACGAGATCATTCTTGGCGAGCAGGTGCGGGATAACTTCCGCCCGGATACGGATTTTCTGTTAACTATTTCGAATGACGCATGGTTCGGCAAATCTATCGGCCCGTGGCAGCACTTCCAGATGGCGCGAATGCGCGCGCTGGAGCTGGCCCGTCCGCTGCTGCGCAGCACCAATAACGGCATTACCGCGGTCATCGGCCCACGCGGTGAAATACAGGAGATGATCCCGCAGTTCACCCGCGCCGTATTAACCACCAAAGTGACCCCAACGGCAGGACTGACGCCGTACGCGCGTACGGGGAACTGGCCGCTGTGGGCGTTAACCGCCTTGTTTGGCTTTGCTGCGCTGCTGATGAGCCTGCGCCAGCGCCGTCAATAATTGCTTCTCCCGCGGCGGCATTCGTCGCCGCGGTCATCCCCCCTTCTTATCCATTCTGGCACGACCATTGCTTAATAAATTCATGTCGCAACGCGATCCTCGGGGGTACAACCCGGTTGCACCACCATCGATCGTCAGGCGGCGCTATTTTGGTGCAATGGGGGATTTTTGCCTTTAAATGGTGCGGTGCGCTTCGCAAAAATCAACAATATAAGAGCAAAATCTTTACATTAAGCCAAACTAAATGCTAACAAACACATACAAATGCTGCACGCAAAGACGGCAGCGATAAAAAAGCACACACATTCACAATGGGTATCAATAGCGTCTGACGGCGCTGAGGATAAGGAGTCGGATATGCAATTACGTAAACTGGCCGCAGCAATGCTGGTCATGGGCCTCACCGCTGGGGTGGCGCATGCAGAAGATGCGGCATCCACCGCTGGCCAGAGCACTCTGGATAAAATTGCCAAAAACGGCGTTATCGTCGTTGGTCACCGTGAATCATCCGTTCCGTTCTCTTACTATGACAACAAGCAGCAGGTCGTTGGCTACTCCCAGGACTACTCGAATGCGATCGTTGATGCCATCAAGAAGAAGCTGAACAAGCCGGATCTGCAGGTCAAACTGATCCCGGTCACCTCACAAAACCGTATTCCGCTGCTGCAAAACGGCACGTATGATTTCGAATGCGGCTCCACCACCAACAACCTTGAGCGCCAGAAACAGGCGGCCTTCTCCGATACGATTTTCGTCGTCGGTACCCGTCTGCTGGTGAAAAAAGGCGGCGCGATTAAAGATTTCCCGGATCTGAAGGATAAAGCCGTCGTCGTCACCTCCGGCACCACCTCCGAAATTCTGCTGCACAAGCTGAACGACGAGAAAAAAATGAATATGCGTATTATCAGCGCAAAAGATCACGGTGACTCTTTCCGTACTCTGGAAAGCGGTCGCGCGGTGGCCTTTATGATGGATGACGCGCTGCTGGCGGGCGAACGTGCGAAAGCGAAGAAACCGGATAACTGGGAGATTGTCGGTACCGCTCAGTCTCAGGAAGCCTACGGCTGCATGCTGCGCAAAGATGACCCGCAGTTCAAAACGCTGGTCGATGAGACGGTCGCCCAGGTTCAGACCTCCGGTGAAGCCGAAAAATGGTTCGATAAGTGGTTTAAAAATCCTATTCCGCCAAAGAACCTGAATATGAACTTTGAACTCTCTGACGAGATGAAAGCGCTGTTCAAATCACCTAACGATAAAGCTCTTAACTAATTAAAAAAACAAAGGGCGGGGAATCCTGCCCTCCCGATTGTTGCTACGGCGCGGACAGACTATACGGCGGCTGGTCGTTCCCCAGCGGCCGCGAATACCGAAACAGGCTGAGCAACAATCTTCGAGGGTAGCGCTGCTACCCTTTTTTTTCTGGAGTTTACTATGTCAATTGACTGGAACTGGGGCATCTTTCTGCAACAAGCCCCGTTCGGCAACACCACCTATCTCGGCTGGCTGTGGAGCGGCTTTCAGGTTACCGTTGCATTATCGATAACGGCGTGGATTATCGCGTTTCTTGTCGGTTCGCTGTTCGGTATTCTGCGTACCGTCCCTAACCGTTTTCTCTCTTCGATTGGCACGCTCTATGTGGAACTGTTCCGTAACGTTCCGCTGATCGTGCAGTTCTTTACCTGGTATCTGGTGATCCCGGAACTGCTGCCGGAAGATCTCGGCATGTGGTTTAAGGCCGAGCTGGATCCTAACGTACAATTTTTTGTCTCCTCTATGCTGTGTCTGGGGCTGTTCACCGCTGCGCGCGTCTGCGAGCAGGTACGTGCCGCCATACAGTCACTGCCGCGCGGGCAAAAGAATGCGGCACTGGCGATGGGCCTGACTCTGCCTCAGGCCTACCGTTACGTACTGCTGCCGAACGCTTACCGCGTCATCGTTCCGCCGATGACGTCCGAGATGATGAACCTGGTAAAAAACTCGGCTATCGCCTCAACCATCGGTCTGGTGGATATGGCGGCACAGGCGGGCAAACTGCTGGATTATTCCGCTCACGCATGGGAATCCTTCACGGCGATCACGCTCGCCTATGTTCTGATTAACGCATTCATCATGCTGGTGATGAACCTGGTTGAACGCAAAGTACGCCTGCCGGGCAATCTGGGGGGCAAATAAATGTACGATTTTGACTGGAGTTCCATTGTTCCCTCCATGCCCTATCTGCTGGATGGACTGGCAATCACCTTAAAGATCACCGTTATCGCCATTATCGTCGGTATTGTCTGGGGCACCCTGCTGGCAGTGATGCGCCTGTCGAGCTTTAAGC
>OKMV01000060.1_pt1 | contig 24085 bp, 34 predicted proteins | sample 1610051 | NCBI WGS metagenome assembly OKMV01 (sample SAMN04436613, study PRJEB24849) | human gut metagenome | biome: human gut; feature: NICU; material: stool | host: Homo sapiens | place: USA: Saint Louis, MO | collected 2009-12-09 | reverse complement strand
TGGCCCTTGATGCCGGGGTGAGCGTGCATATCGTGCGCGACTACCTGCTGCGCGGATTGCTACGGCCGGTCGCGTGCACCACGGGCGGCTACGGCTTGTTCGATGACACCGCGTTGCAACGGCTGCGCTTTGTACGGGCTGCCTTCGAAGCGGGTATCGGCCTGGACGCACTGGCGCGGCTGTGCCGGGCGCTGGATGCTGCGGACGGTGACGGTGCGTCTGCGCAGCTTGCCGTGTTGCGGCAACTCGTCGAGCGTCGGCGCGAGGCCCTGGCCAGCCTCGAAATGCAACTGGCCGCCATGCCAACCGAACCGGCACAGCACGCGGAGAGTCTGCCATGAACAGCCCAGAGCACTTGCCGTCTGAGACGCACAAACCGATCACCGGCTACTTGTGGGGCGCGCTGGCCGTGCTCACCTGTCCCTGCCATTTGCCGATTCTCGCCATTGTGCTAGCCGGCACGACGGCCGGCGCGTTCATCGGGGAGCACTGGGGTATTGCAGCCCTCACGCTGACCGGCTTGTTTGTCCTGTCTGTGACGCGGCTGCTGCGGGCCTTCAAGGGAAGATCATGACCGCTTCCCAGCCAGCCGAGAGTGGGCAGCTTTGAGCTTCGCTACCAATCTGGTCTGGTGCTGGAGAGTATCCGCCCATTGCAGGCCAGCGACGCACAACAGGACGCCGGGAGCGTCACCGCGCAGCAACTGGTAGCCGTGATGAAAGGCAAAACGCTTTCTTACCAGGGCATTCTGGCATTAATCCAGAAGCACTATCCCGATTGTCAGGTGACGACTAAAGAACTTCACGATCGCGTGTTCGGCATGTTCATGTCGAATTACGTGGGTATCACCCGTCACGACGATATGCCGGTGGTTCACTTCACGCTTAACAGCGTCGATCCCCGTTATTACATCGAGTCAGCGAAGAACAAGAGGGCATAAGGCATGGCCGGGCAATCAGATTACTTGCCGCCCGGCTTACCGCTTAATCGCGCCAAATGGCCGCAGGAGTGCCAGATCAAAGAGCACTACGACATGCGGGCCGCGGCACTCATACGCCAGCTGTTCGAGAAAAAAGTTACTCGACAGGCCATCGTAGAGCAGATTGCAGCGACGCCGGAAAGCTACCGGGAGTTTTTCAAAGAACGATTAAATTTTTGGCGGGAGAAGCGGACATGAAATTTTCAACACCTGATTTTATGCATTGCAGCCGCAGGACGCTGATGCTGTTCGTACTCAGTGCAAACGTTGTTGGCTGGATAGTCATTATCGCTCTGATATGGGCTGGATGTGAGGTTGCACAGTGGGCGCTGGAATGTCTCCGCAGTAGTGGGGTGCTTGCGTGAATAACAAATACACCCTGATTTATTGCGATCCGCCCTGGACTTATCGCGACAAAGCCAACGATGGGGAACGCGGCGCCGGGCACAAATACCAGACCATGACTGTGCTCGATATCTGCCGTCTCCCGGTCTGGGAACTGGCCGCTGAAAACTGCCTGCTGGCTATGTGGTGGGTACCTACTCAGCCGCTGGAGGCGTTACGAGTAGTCGAGGCGTGGGGGTTCCGCCTGATGACCATGAAAGGCTTTACGTGGAACAAATGCTACAGCCGGCAGACCGACAAACTGGCCCTTGGAATGGGCCATATGACCAGGGCGAACAGTGAGGATTGCCTTTTCGCTGTGCAGGGGAAATTGCCCGCCCGGCTGGATGCCGGGATCGTTCAGTCATTCACGGCCCCGCGTCTGGAGCATTCGCGCAAACCGGATATCGTGCGCGAAAAGCTTGTGCAGCTGCTGGGCGATGTACCGCGTATTGAGTTATTCGCCCGCCAGTCTTCGCATGGTTTCGACGTGTGGGGCAACCAGTGTGAATCGCCAGCGGTGGCGCTGCTGCCGGGCATTGCGGAATATATCGGGGAGGTTTCTTAACCATGAATAACAGTACACAGGATTTTATAGACTATGAGTTCTCCATGCTTCAAACTGTCACTATAGATTTTGTACTGACGGTATGTTAAAAATGTAGATGGATTTTTGTTTGACAAAAATTTAACCGCTTGTGTCCTTAAGAGTTTTATTAAAACTAGGTTTTTTATGATAAAAATAGATGAACTAAAAGAAGCCGTTTCTACTTTTGATGACGTTTCTGATCTCAATGTTTCTAACAAAGGAGTTAATTTTAAATACCAAGGCGTTCAGACTATTATTAATACGTGTGAGAGTGATAAAATTTCAGCGAATAAAATAATTGTTATGAATTCTTTTAAGTCCCCGGAATCTATTGACAGTAAGATTATGGGTGAAAAAATCGCGGAGATTGTTAATATGACTTCGCTGTCCCCTGCGAAGACTACTTATGTACACTTCCCTGATGATGGTGGAGCATTCTTTTTTAGAAATATATTTTCGGATAAATTAAATGCTTTGGAATATAATGACGATGTTTCCAGGCGGCTATTCTTATCTAATTTGAAGGTTGTTCTTCTCGGAATGATGCTGGAGAATTATAACTGCTTTCATGATGTTAAAGAAGAGGCTTCGAAACTGTGTGAGGCGCTGAATGATGAAAGCAAATGATGCTCCACGTATAATTATACAGCTGATTTTAAGTGCGTTTGTATTTTTTGCTTTCTCTTTTAAATATAAGGCCCAATTAATAGGGTTTCTTTCTGAACAGGTATATTACCAATTGTTGATAATAACAGTCATATTGACTGGGTATTTTTCACGCTGGATTGATGAGTTGCGTATTTTCTTATGTCATCATTTTATGATGACTTGCAATAAGCAATATAAAGTAAAGTATCTCAAGGACAATGCATCGGTTTTGTTAAAGCAGGCAGAGAATGCTAATATTTCAGAAGAAGCGAAAGCAATGGTTTCTGAAATGACTGGTTCAGATTTTGAATTGGAGGTTAAAATTAAATCTTTAAGTGAGGAAATAAAAAGAATAAAAGGTTGATGGAGTGTTTATTATTTGAGATAGGACTAATTATGAATTGTTAAATAAATGAAGAGGTGATCTCACTCTCTTCATTTATCATCTAGTAAGTTATCAGTTCCAGTGGACAGAAAAAATAATATTTTACGTTGAGATAATTCCCTATGCATAGGTTCAGAAAATAATAGGGATGAGATGTAGGTTACTGGACAAAAATCGAGCTAGTAGGCCGAGTACATCGCTATGCTGATCCGATAGGATGATGCGCGAGTTAGTGGCCACATCAAATCGATCAGCAAACGCCTGTGTGGAAAGTGCGATGAGTCGCTGCCAATCATCTCCTGCCCGTGTGCTTAAACTGTCAGCATAGCGAACAACCATACCAGACAAAACAGAACCGTCAGAAATGGCGGTTTTCTTTATAATTCAATCGGATATTTTGAGGTTTATTGTTGATTTTTAACGATTCGTGCTCTTAAAAATTTGCGCTCACTGTCAGTTGGTAGTATATATACTGTAATTTTATACAGTATTGTTGTTGAGGGAGAGGTAGTGGTTGATAAGAAAGACGCAGGAGACCTTCTCCCCGACGATGGTGATGTACTGATAACGTGTGAAAATGGGAAGATTAAGAAGACCAGAATTGTCCATTCCGATGAGCACGTAGCGACACTTAACGCGTTGTTTGAATTAGCTAAATTGACGGGTTATACCATTATCAAACCAGACGGCAATATGCTATAATTACCCCGTTGGCCTGAACACCCAACACCATGTAATTCTGAACAATTGCTGCGCTAAAGGGGAACCCAATGGCGCAGTATTCTTTTGTAAAAGCACCCGGCGGTGTATTAATTCCGGCAACGCCTGACGCCCGCGAATTCTTAGAAAAAAAAGTCCGCATGGGCGGTATTCTGTATGCGGATTTTAAACAGGCAAGGAACCCGGCATTTCACCGTAAATTTTTTGCCCTCCTGAATCTGGGATTTGATTACTGGCAACCTTCCGGCGGTGCAATATCGCCAGCCGATAAAAAACTGGTTCGTGGTTACGTGCAGCTGGTGGCCCACTATGCCGGGCATGCCGACACATTGCAGGAACTGGCGGATCAGTATCTGCGCGATGAGGCAGAAAAACGCGCCGGGAATATCAGCGCGGTTAAATCGTTTGAAGCTTTCCGTTCCTGGGTAACTATCGAAGCCGGTTTTTATACCGAATACCAGATGCCTGATGGCACCACCCGCAAGGAACCCAAATCCATATCGTTCGCAAAAATGGACGATGTAGAATTTTCCCAGCTGTACAAATCCGTATTAGACGTCCTCTGGAATTTTATTTTATTCCGCACCTTCCCTAATCAGCAGGCAGCAGAAAACGCAGCCTCTCAGCTTTTCAGTTATGCGGCCTGAGGCGGACACTATGAAATTCAATATTCGCTCTCATATCGTCGAGATGGATGAGGCCGACGCCTTGATCTTTGTGGGTTACCCCATCCACATCGGCTCGAATGGTTATGCAAAAGTCACCGGCTGGCATTTTGGCAAGGAAAGATACCTTCATCGCGTCATCATGAATGCGGGGCCTCATGATGTTGTAGATCACATTGATGGTAATAAGCTCAACTGCACCCGCTCAAATCTGAGGATCTGCACACAGGCCGACAATACCAAAAATGTGGGCTTGAGGAGTGACAATAGCTCAGGAATTCCGGGAATTTACTGGGTATCCACTCGCCTAAAATGGGCGGCGCAAATTTCAGTTGATGGCAGGACCGTTAGTTTAGGCCGCTTTGATGAAATTGCCGATGCTATCAATGCCCGCCGGAAAGCAGAAGATTTGTATTACGGGGAGTTTGCAGCCAGCAAGGGGGTGCTTTGTGAAAAAGCGCGCCAGTAAATCAGATAAGCAATATTTCCAAGATCTCGTTGAGATAGGTTGTATTGTCTGCAAAGTACACTTCGGCGTGTACTCCGCCCCCGAAATCCATCACATCCGAACCGGTCAGGGCATAGCCCAGCGCGCCGACCACAAAGAAACTCTCCCGCTTTGCCCTCCACACCACAGAACCGGCGGACACGGCGTAGCTATCCACGCAGGGCAAAAAACGTGGGAAGAAAACTATGGAACGGAGACTGAATTGCTCGAACAGGTCACTAACGAGGTAAAGGAATTACGCTTATGCAGAATTTAATTCCGTCTCTAAGAGCAGCGGATAAATCTAGAAAGTGTGGTTGGCCAACAAGACGAGAAAGCATGAAATTCTGTTCAGGCTCCTTTTCGATTCTGGCGGGCGGCGATTTTGCCCTTCTCTATGCTCGCGCACGCGCGCGTTTAGGGGGCTGATTTATGCCGCTGGTCGCCACCTTCCGTACAGACTGGTTCAGAGTCATTACCGACCTGACCAGAAAAAATCTCACCACTCAGCAAATCGCCGATGAACTTGGCGTTTCAAAATCCGCCGTCCTCGGCTGGAAATCTGGATCAGAGCCTCGCCATGGTCACGGTGAAGCGCTGATTGCTCTCTGGTGTCTGGCTACCAGCTCAGACCGTAAAAAACTCCCTACTGTGCTTTACCGCCAGTGGTGGACGTTCCGCCGCCCTGTTTTTGGTCGGGAAACTGACCAAAAGGGCAACACACAATGACGACTCACTAACTCAGGAGTGAAAAAAAATGGCTCGACCGAAAAAAATCGTTGAGATGCCGGGGCAGGAAAAAGCGGCGTCGGAAGAAAAAACGCTCGTTACAGAGGGGCAGTTAATTACTGCTGAACAGAGCGGCGTGCAGCAGCAGGGGAACGGCAGCGGCGAAGAGACCTTGCAGCAAAAGGTTTCAACCCTGCTTGATAGCACTCAACTGGCAGAACGTAACGCCATTCTCGCCACGCTCAACGCGCAGGGTGCTGCCATCGTTGCCCGCTTCGAAGAGTACGCCTTCACTGACAGCCTCGATCACCCACTGACCAATAACCTCGATTTCCTCAATCTGGTACGCAAAGCCACCGATGTAAGCACTGGCGGTACGGCGGAGCAGGTGACAAACGAGGAAGGCAAAAAGCAACCAGTACGCAGCGCGCCGGTATTAACCGAACACGGCTGGCACGTTCCAGGCTAAGGAGATTTTTATGTGTGGAAGCGCACCAAAAGTTGTTCAGTCAGACCCGCAGGCCGAAGCAGATGCAGCAGCAGACGCAGCCGCCAAAGCTGCGAACGCTGACGCAGCCGCGCGCAAAAAGCGCAAACAGGGATCATCCCTGCTGGCCAGCGGCGCAGAAGGCGCAACGGATACAGGTTCTTCCCTGCTGTCCACTGGCGCACAGGCCGCAAAAAATACGTTAGGGGCTTAATTCATGGATCAACTCGCCAGCCGGTTAATCAGGCGCGCTGACACGCTGAAAGCAAATCGCCAGGTGCACGAAAGCGTCTGGCGGGAATGCTACGACTACACCTATCCGCTGCGCGGGGCCGGGTTTTCGTCTGAGGTGCTGGACGCACAGAGCGCAAAGCACAAGGTTGCGAAGCTGCTGGACGGCACAGCCACCGACAGCGCCCGTATGCTGGCGTCCGCGCTTATGTCAGGGATGACCCCGGCGAATGCTCAATGGCTGAACCTCGACAGCGAATTACTTCCTGATGACGCTAAGGCGTGGTTGTCCACCTGTGCAACGCTGGTATGGGAAAATATCCACGCCGCTAACTTTGACGCGGAAGGGTACGAGGCCAATCTCGATGTGGTCTGTGCTGGCTGGTTCGCGCTGTACGTCGATGAGGACAAGGAAGAGGGCGGATTTACCTTCCAGCAGTGGCCGCTGGCGCAATGCTTTGTGACCTCCACACGTCGCGACGGCATCGTTGATACGATATATCGCTGCTATCAGCTCACCGCTGAACAGGCAGTGAAAGAATTCGGCGCGGACAAGGTAAGCGAAAAAATCCGCGTCGCTGCAAAAAACAAACCCGACGATAAATTTGATTTTCTGCACTGTATTTTCCCGCGCGATACCTACGTCGTAAATGCGAAGCTGGCGCGCAATATGCGTTTTGCATCGTTCAACGTGGAAGTGAGCGGCAAGCGTATCGTGCGTGAATCCGGCTATCACGAATTCCCTGTATGCGTCCCGCGCTGGATGAAAATCCCCGGTGGCTCCTACGGTATAGGCCCGGTATACGACGCGCTGCCGGACTGCAAAGAACTGAACGAAACCAAACGCATGGAGAAGGCCGCGCAGGATCTGGCTATCTCCGGCATGTGGATTGCTGAAGATGACGGCGTACTCAACCCGCGTACGGTCAAAGTCGGCCCGCGCCGCATCATCGTGGCGAACAGTACCGAAAGCATGAAACCGTTGCTCACCGGCGCAGATTTCAACGTGGCGTTTACCGCTGAAGAACGCCTGCAGGCTTCCATCCGCAAAATCATGATGGCCGACCAGCTGCAACCGCAGGACGGCCCGGCGATGACCGCTACCGAAGTGCATGTGCGTGTCGCGCTGATCCGCCAGTTGCTTGGCCCGGTCTATGGACGATTCCAGGCTGAATACCTGCAACCGCTGGTGGAGCGCTGCTTCGGTATTGCGTTCCGCGCTGGCGTTTTTCCTCCCGCTCCCGAGAGCCTCCAGAGCGCCAATTTCAACGTGCGTTATATCTCCCCGCTGGCCCGTGCGCAGAAGCTGGAAGATGTGACCGCCATCGAGCGATACGGCCAGAACATCATGCAGCTGGCGCGGGCGTACCCGGATGTACTGGACAACATGGACAGCGACGAGGCGAGCAAGGTTGTCGGCGAGGCTCTTGGCGTTCCGGCAAAAGTTATGCGTTCCGCTGATGCGGTCGAGCAACTTCGACAGCAGCGCCAGCAGATGCAACAGCAGCAGGCGCAACAGCAGTTGCTGATGCAGGCCGGGACGGAAGCCGCCGGCGCAGCAGGGCAGGCAGCAGGCGCAATTATGGGACAACGACTGGCGGGCAACCAATGATCAAAAAAGACGTAACCCCTGAAGACTACCGGCGCATTTTCGAGGAGATGCCCGGCGGGCCGCAGGTGCTGGACGAATTAACGCGCCGCTTCGGGCGTGAGGTGTATGTCAAAGGCGGTACCGAAGGCGACCGCGAAACCTGTTACCGGGCCGGACAGCGTTCCGTGCTCGATTTCATTCTGATGCAAATCAACAAAGCAGACGGAGTAAACGACGATGTGGAAGTTTAAACACTTATTCATGAACACCGAAACAGGTGCAGAAGCGCCAGCGGGTAACGCAGGAGGGGATGATGCTGGTAATGGCGATGGTACTCAAAATCCGGGCGGCGGTACTCCTGCTGGTACTTCGCTACTCAGCACCGGCGCGGGCGAACAAGGCGCGGATGACTGGCTACCTGAAAAATACCGCGTTATGGGCGATGACGGAAAACTCAACGTTGAAGGCTCAGCCCGCAAACTGGCGGATGCTTACTCGCACCTTGAAAAGCGCATGGGCAGCGGGGACATGCCGCCGAAAACTGCTGATGAGTATGCGCCAAAGGTAGAAGTCGAGGGCTTTAAGTGGGACGAATTCAAAGCCGATCCGCGCATGCAATCATTCATGAAATCGGCTCATGCCAAAGGCATCACCAACGATCAGATGGGTTTCATCCTGGGCGAATATGCACAGCTGGCCCCAGAGCTGGTTAACGGTGCTGCGGCGCTGGATTCGGAAGCCGCCGCCACGCAACTGCGCGAGACGTGGAAAACTGACGCCGAGTTTAATAAAAACATCGGCCTGGCTTTCCGTGCATTTAATACCCTGGCGGATGACGGCGACAAAGGGCGCATGGACGAAATCGGCAATAACCCGATGGTGATCCGCATGTTGGCGAAAATCGGTGCTGAAATGCAGGAGGATGCACCGGCGGGCGGCGATGTGAATCTCGAAGAGCAGCAATCAATCCGCGACCTGATGAAGTCTCCGGCCTACATGGATCCTAAACACGCCGACCATGAGAATGTTTCCGCCCGGGTTCGCGCCTATTACCAAAAGCGTTACGGCGATCAAACCGTAGCGTGACATGTCACGACTACGGTCTGGGCCACTGGTCTTATTGCTTATTAAGCCAATCGAGGCCAGTGGCTGTTATAAAGGTTTGTCTGGTATCGATAAGCCAACGACCTTCACCGCGTTTAGGGTTGTCTATCTGCGCTCCATCCTCATCAATATATAAGTATTGAACCTGTGAGGATATCAGTCCTTTTTGATACATATAGAGAATGTGGCCATCAAGTTTATCTTCGCCATACGTCCTTAATAATTTGGTATATCCATCAGTCATTAATGGGTGCGGATAAAACTCTTGCAAATATTTTAATATATCGAAACAAACATTTTCTTCAATTTTCATCAATTCATTCCTTAGTTGCTTAGAGCAACACCAGTATGGCACTAGTTTTTGTGCAGATATAGGTATTTGGTCGGGATTCCGACCGCGCACCTCGCTAACAATCACTCCATAACCAGCCCGGCGGGGACGCCGGATACCTGATTTCTCCCGCAATGCGCCAGCGCCAACCGCATTGTGCAGATTTGGGCCGGGAAACCGACACCCCGCAGGCGATTTTTTACTGGAGTGATTTTTATGTCATTTGATACAAACAAGAACATGATCACCGCTGCGTTTGTTACGCAGTTTCATGATTCTTTCGAAATTGCTGCACAGCAAAAGGATTCGCGCCTGCAAGCGGCTGTCCATGACCGTGGCAGCATCACCGGTGCGTCGTTCACCATCAACGATATGGGCACCATTGAGATGACCCAGATCACCACGCGCTTCGGTGATACTGTCTGGGATGTTCCGGAAGCTGGTACCCGTAATGCGCTGATGGCCGACTACGGCGTTTTCGTCCCGGTCGAGAAACGCGACCTGCGCAAGCTGATTGCCGACCCGCAGGGGCCGTATTTGCAGCTCACCCTGTCCGCCGCCAACCGCAAAAAAGACGATGTTATTTACCGCGCGCTGCTCGATGCGGTACTGCGTAAGACTGAGAACAACGGCGCGTATGCATCCGTTACCCTCCCGGCCTCGCAGAAAATCGTTGCTGGTGGTACCGGCATGACCAAAGCCAAACTGATCGCAGCAAAAGCGATGTTCCGCCGTAACGAGTGTGACGAGCAGAACGGCGAAGAGCTGTACATGACGTACAACGCCGACATGCTGACGCAGATCCTCAGCGATACCACGCTGACCAGCGCCGACTTTATGGCGGTGAAAATGCTTCAGGAAGGTGCGGTAAACGGTAACTGGCTGGGCTTTAAATGGCTGGCTTACGAGAAACTGGACTCTGTGACCGCCGAAAGCGTCACCACCAAAACCGCCGCCGCCTGGTGTAAGTCCGCTGTGCATTTCGGTACCGGCGCTGAGTACAACGTCGATATCGGCCCGCGTCGCGATAAAAATAACACCATCCAGATTTCCGTTGATGCGTCCTATGGCGCTGGCCGCGCCAACGAGAAAAAAGTCGTTGCCATCGATTTTGTAGCATAAAGCCGCTGGTACCTTTGCCGGGGGATCCCTCCCGGCCTTTTTTCATCTGAGGTAAGGCTATGGCTTCCAGTATCTCTATCTGTTCTAACGCACTGCTGGCGCTCGGCGCTCATCCCATTAACAGCTTCGACGAAGCGACCGAACACGCCCGCCTGTGCTCCAATATTTACCCTACCGTACGCAATGACCTGCTGCGAAAACATCCATGGAACTGCGCGGTAAAACGCGTCGTGCTCTCACCGTCCAGCACCGCGCCCGCGTTTGGTTTCGGCTACCAGTTCCCGCTGCCGGGCGATTTAATCCGGATCCTGTCCGTTGGCCGTGAGTATGAGGATATCGGGTACCGCGTTGAAGGAAACCGCCTGCTGGCGAATCAGAACGTAATTTATCTGCGCTACCTGTTTCGTAACGAGGATGAATCGACGTGGGATTCGTCGCTGGTCAATCTGGCCGAAGCGTTCATGGCCGCAAAGCTGGCGTACGCCGTCACCGGCTCCGCGAGTCTGCGCGACAGTCTGACGCAGGAAGCTGCATTCCTTCTTCGCCAGGCCAAATCTATCGACGGACAGGAAGAACCGCCGGAAACGCTGGACGGCTATCCAACTTATGAATCGAGGTTCTGATGCGCGCGAACCTGATAAAAACCAATTTTACCGCGGGTGAAATTTCCCCGCGCCTGATGGGGCGTGTTGATATCGCCCGCTATGCCAACGGTGCAAAAATTATCGAAAACGCGGTGTGCGTGGTGCAGGGCGGTGTCGTTCGCCGACCGGGTACGCGCTTTGCCGCTGCCGCTAAATATGGTGACCGGACAGCACGACTGATCCCCTACGTCTTTAACCGCTCGCAGGCGTACATGCTCGAATTTGGCGACGGGTATCTGCGCATCTACCAGAACGGCCGGCAGCTGGTAAACGACGATAATACCCCGTATGAAATCGCCAGCCCGTACACCGTCGATATGTTGTCTGAGGTGAATTACGTGCAGGGCGCTGACACGATGTTTTTAGTGCACCAGAGCGTCCCGCCGCACCGCTTGCAGCGTAAGGGGCAAACTGATTGGGTACTGGAAGCCGCGCCGTTTATCGTGGAACCATTCGACGAAATCCGCGACACGCCGGAGAAATGGTGTAAGCCATCGGTTAAAGAATTCGTCGGCTCAGAAATCACGCTGACGCTCAGTGATGCCGAACCCGCAGATGATGACGATTCCCCCGCGTTTACTGGTACCGGCTGGGTATCGGAGGACGTTGGTTCGTACGTTCGTATTAACAGCGGTCTGGTGCTAATTAAGAGCATCACCAGCGCGCAGATTGCTGTCGGCACCATCCGCACCGATTTAAGCGCAACGCAGGCGGCATCCCCCGGAGCCTGGACACGTGAAGATACTGTCTGGACGGAGGAATTTGGCTACCCCGGCGCGGTGACGCTGTACCAGCAGCGGCTGGTTCTGGCTGGTTCCCCGCAGTACCCGCAAACAATCTGGTGGAGCGAAACCGGCGTTTACCTGTCGTTTGAGCTGGGAACGGACGACGACGACGCGATCAGCTTTACGCTGTCTTCTGACCAGTTAAACCCGATCGTGCATCTGGCGCAGATGAATACGCTTATCGCGCTGACGTACGGCGGCGAGTTTACAATCACTGCCGGCAGCGACGCGGCGATCACCCCGACCAATATTTCGGTAAAAAATCCCAGCCCGTACGGCTGCAACAGCATTCGCCCGGTTCGTGTCGGTACCGAAATTATGTTTATCCAGCGTGCCGGGAAAAAACTGTATGCCGTGGCGTATGACCCCGACAGCTACGTTTCGTATTCCGCCAATGATTTAACGGTGCTGGCCGAACACATCACGGCCGGCTGCGTCCTCGATATGGCGTATCAGCAACAGCCTGATGCGTTCGTGTGGCTGATCCGCGCCGATGGCGTACTGGTGACGATGGGTATCGACCGGGCGCAGGATGTAGTCGCATGGTCACGCCAGATCACCGATGGCGTTTTTGAATCGGTGGCGAGTATTCCCTCGGAAAGCGACGACGTGATTTATGTTCTGGTGCGCCGGGAAGTTAACGGCCAGACCGTTCGTTATGTTGAAGTATTCGACAGCAACCTGAATACCGATTCCGCAGTAACCGGCTCCAGTTCAGAAGGTGCCACCACGTGGACAGGTCTTTCTCACCTCAATGGAAAAACGGTTGATGTGGTGGCCGATGGTTCCGTGATGCCGCAGGCAACGGTAACAGACGGGCAAATCACTCTCAGCCGCAAAGCGAAAAAAATCGAAGTAGGCCTGCATTACGAAACCACCATCCAGACGCTGACGCCGGAAATCTCAACGACAGAAGGCACCACGCAGAACGCCCGCAAGCGTACCAGCGAAGTCACGCTCCGCTTTATGGAAACCACTGGCGCGGAGTGCAACGGTCAGGTGATCCCCTTCCGTACCTTCGGCCCAAAAATCCTTAACCAGCCCGCGCCACTTTTCACCGGTGATCATTATTTCGGGAAACTTGGCTGGGAGCGCGGGGAAGACACTTTGATTATTCAGCAACGCCAGCCGCTGCCGTTTCATCTGCTGGCGATTATTTTCACGTTCTCCAGCAACGGGGGCTAATGATGATCCGTAATGCAACCGCCGGTGATATTCCGGCGCTTATCGAACTGGGAACCCGGATGTACCTGGAATCCCGCTATTCCGAAAACTCACCCTTTGACGCGGACAAATGCGCGGAACTGGCTGAGAGCCTGATTTATTCCCCCGCCGGATGCGTGCTGGTGGCAGAGAAAAACGGCCTGGTGATTGGCTGGCTCGGCGGCGGCATCGCGGAGCAGTTTTTTTCCCGCCAGTTGATGGCGTTTGAATATGGCCTGTTCGTCGCTCCGGAGTACCGGGGCGGCAGCGCGGGCCCACGGCTGGCCCGTGCATTTATCGAATGGTCGAAAGAACACGGCGCCGCAGTGATCAACATGGGGATCACCACGGGCGTCCATGCCGAACGTACTGGCCAGCTTTATTCCCGCCTCGGTCTGCAACGTACCGGGCTGCTTTATTCGATGGAGGTTTAACGATGTGTACAGGTGTTGAAATCGCACTGGTGGCTTCTTCGGTTCTCGCTGCTGGCGGGGCAGTGGCCAGCGGCCAGCAGCAAAAGAAAATGGCGAACTATCAGGCCGCGCAGGCTGAAGCCGACGCCGAAGCATCAAAAGCAGCGGCAAAAGTTGAAGCCCGTTATTATTGTTCCGCGGTAAACCATATGAAATTTGCATAGTCATATTAACTCGCTAACCGCTTGTCTATAATCCGCAAAGTTAGCCCGTGTCGCACGTTTTGTGCGTAATGCGCCCCTTGTCACAACCTGAATAAATTTCCCCGGGAGGCCATAGCGCGCCGTCTACTGTTATTAAGGGAGATATTTTTACGGCATGGCTGCCGCTCATTTTCTTGTGACAGGAGTAAGACCCGATGAGCAAAAAAATTGCCCGTGGCAGCCTTTGCGTGCTGGGTATGGTATGCCTGACGGCGCAGGCCGCCGAGCCGCCGACATCTCTCGATAAAGGCGAAGGCCGTCTCGATATTATCGCCTGGCCGGGATATATCGAACGGGGACAGACCGATAAAAGCTACGACTGGGTAACCCAGTTTGAAAAAGAATCCGGCTGTCAGGTCAACGTCAAAACCGCCGCCACGTCCGACGAGATGGTCAGCCTGATGGCGAAAGGCGGTTATGACCTGGTCACCGCGTCCGGCGACGCCTCGCTGCGCCTGATTATGGGCAAGCGCGTGCAGCCGATTGACACCGCGCTGATCGGTAACTGGAAGTCCCTCGACCCGCGCGTGGAAAATGGCGCGTGGTTCAACGTCAACGGTAAGGTTTACGGCACTCCCTACCAGTGGGGGCCGAACCTGCTAATGTACAACACGAAAACCTTCCCGACGCCGCCGGACAGCTGGAGCGTGGTGTTCGTCAAACAAAACCTGCCGGACGGTAAAACCAACCTTGGCCGCGTGCAGGCCTATGACGGGCCGATTTATATTGCCGATGCCGCGCTGTTCGTCAAAGCCACCCAGCCGCAGCTGGGCATCAGTGACCCCTATCAGCTTACCGAAGCGCAATATCAGGCGGTACTCAAGGTGCTGCGCGATCAGCACGCCCTGATTCATCGCTACTGGCACGATACCACCGTACAGATGAGCGATTTTAAAAACGAAGGCGTCGTGGCCTCCAGCGCCTGGCCCTATCAGGCCAACGGTCTGAAGGCGGAAGGTCAGCCGATTGCGACCGTTTTCCCGAAAGAGGGCGTCACCGGCTGGGCGGATACCACCATGCTGCATAGCGACGCGAAACACCCGGTTTGCGCCTATAAATGGATGAACTGGTCGCTGACGCCGAAAGTGCAGGGGGATGTCGCGGCCTGGTTTGGTTCGCTACCGGTGGTACCCGAGGGGTGCAAAGCCAGCGCGCTGCTGGGGGACAAAGGCTGCGAGACCAATGGTTACAACGAATTTGCCAAAATCGCGTTCTGGAAAACGCCGGTAGCGGAAGGCGGGAAATTTGTTCCCTATAGCCGCTGGACCCAGGATTACATTGCGATTATGGGCGGTCGTTAAGTCGCCGGAGGCGAAGAACATGCACGCGGTAGAGTTCGATAATGTTTCGCGGCTGTACGGCGACGTGCGGGCGGTGGACGGCGTCAGCATCGCCATTCGCGATGGCGAATTTTTCTCCATGCTGGGGCCCTCCGGCTCCGGCAAAACCACCTGCCTGCGCCTGATTGCCGGGTTTGAACAGCTTTCGGGCGGCGCCATTCGCATTTTTGGTAAAGCGGCCAGCGAACTGCCGCCGTGGCAGCGCGACGTGAATACGGTGTTCCAGGATTACGCGCTGTTTCCTCATATGTCGGTCCTCGATAACGTCGCCTACGGGCTGATGGTCAAAGGCGTCGGTAAGAAAGCGCGGCATGCCCGCGCGCTGGAGGCGCTGGAGAAGGTCGCGCTCGCGTTTGTCCACGCGCGCAGGCCATCGCAGCTTTCCGGCGGCCAGCGCCAGCGGGTGGCGATCGCCCGCGCGCTGGTGAATCAGCCGCGCGTCCTGCTGCTGGATGAGCCGCTCGGGGCGCTGGATTTAAAACTGCGTGAACAGATGCAGCTGGAGCTAAAGAAACTGCAGCAGGCGCTGGGTATTACCTTTATTTTTGTGACCCACGATCAGGGCGAAGCCCTGTCGATGTCCGATCGCGTGGCGGTGTTTAATAATGGGCGAATCGAACAGGTTGATGCGCCCCAGGACCTCTATTTGCGGCCTAAAACGGCGTTTGTGGCCGGCTTTGTCGGCACCGCCAACGTATTCAGCAGCGAGCAGGCGCACAAGCTGTGCGCGATGGCGGGAACGTGGTCGTTGCGCCCGGAACATATCCGGCTGAACGTTGCCGGGGAGATCCAGACGGAGGGCGTTGTGCAGGCGGTGCAGTATCAGGGGGCCGCGACCCGCGTCGAACTCAAGCTGGCGAATGGCGAGAAGCTGTTGGTGAGCCAGGCGAATAGTGATGGTCATGCCGCGCTAAACGCGCCGCCGGTAGGGCAAACGGTGATGGCTTCGTGGTCGCGAGCGGCGATGGTGCCGCTGGAGAGCGGAGGCTGATATGACGATGGCGATTCCGTCCGCCACCACCGGGCGCGTATCCGCGCTGTTCTGGCGTAAACCCTCGCTGGCCCTGTTTTTGCTTCTGCTTGGCCCGCTCATGTGGTTTGGCATTGTCTATCTGGGATCGTTGCTGACCCTGCTATGGCAAAGCTTCTACACCTTCGACGATTTCACCATGTCGGTCACTCACGACCTGACGCTGGCCAATCTGCAGGCGCTGTTTAACCCGGCGAACTACGACATCATTATCCGTACCCTGACGATGGCGCTGTCGGTGACCGTCGCCAGCGCGATTCTGGCCTTGCCTATGGCCTGGTACATGGCCCGCTATACCCGGGGCAAGATGAAGGCGTTTTTCTACATCGCCGTGATGCTGCCGATGTGGGCAAGCTATATCGTCAAAGCCTATGCATGGACGCTGCTGTTGGCGAAAGATGGCGTTGCGCAGTGGTTTCTGCGCCATCTTGGCCTGGAAAGCGTACTGAGCATGGTGCTGACGATCCCGGCGGTCGGCGGCAATACGCTATCGACGTCCGGACTGGGGCGCTTCCTGGTGTTCGTCTATATCTGGCTGCCGTTTATGATCCTGCCGGTGCAGGCCGCGCTGGAACGCCTGCCGCCATCATTGCTTCAGGCCTCCGCCGATCTGGGCGCTCGTCCGCGCCAGACCTTCCGCTACGTGGTGCTGCCGCTGGCGATTCCCGGCATTGCCGCAGGCTCGATTTTTACCTTCTCCCTGACGCTCGGCGATTTTATCGTGCCGCAGCTGGTGGGGCCGCCGGGGTTCTTTATCGGCAATATGGTCTATTCCCAGCAGGGGGCGATTGGCAATATGCCCATGGCGGCGGCGTTTACCCTGGTGCCCATCGTGCTGATTGCCCTTTATCTGGCGTTTGTGAAACGTCTGGGAGCGTTTGATGCACTCTGAACGCGCACCGCTGCTCCTGAAAGTGGCAACCTGGGGAGGGGTGATCTTTCTCCATTTCCCGCTGCTGATTATCGCGCTCTATGCGTTTAATACAGAAGATGCCGCCTTCGGCTTTCCGCCACAGGGCCTGACGCTGCGCTGGTTTAGCGAAGCGGCGGAGCGCGGGGATATTATCGATGCCGTGACGTTGTCACTTAAAATCGCCGCGCTCTCCACCGCTATCGCTCTGCTACTTGGCACGCTGGCTGCAGGTGCGCTATGGCGCAGCACGTTTTTTGGCAAGAACGCCGTCTCGCTACTGCTGCTGTTGCCGATAGCACTGCCCGGCATTATCACCGGACTGGCGCTGCTCACTGCCTTCAAGGCCGTCAATCTGGAACCCGGGTTGCTGACGATCGTCGTGGGGCATGCGACGTTCTGCGTCGTTGTGGTGTTTAACAACGTCATTGCCCGCTTTCGCCGGACCTCCTGGAGCCTGGTAGAGGCGTCGATGGACTTAGGCGCTACGGGCTGGCAAACCTTTCGCTATGTGGTGTTGCCCAATTTGGGGTCGGCGCTGCTGGCGGGAGGTATGCTGGCGTTTGCCCTGTCGTTTGATGAAATTATCGTCACCACGTTCACCGCCGGGCACGAGCGCACGCTGCCGCTCTGGCTGCTCAATCAGCTCGGACGCCCGCGCGATGTCCCGGTGACCAACGTGGTTGCGCTGCTGGTGATGCTGGTGACGATGATGCCGATTCTGGGGGCCTGGTGGCTCACCCGTGACGGCGACGTCAGCGCTGAAAACGGAAAATAAAATATCGATACAGGATAATGCTATGCAAAATAACCTTTTGATTAACGGTAAGTTAGTGGCTGGAGAAGGCGAGACCGTGCCGGTGTTTAATCCCGCCACCGGTGACGAGATCCTGTCGATTGCTGAGGCCACGGCGGCGCAGGTAGACGCTGCGGTTGAGGCCGCGGATCGGGCCTTTGTTAGCTGGAGTCAGACCACGCCGAAGTTCCGCGCCGAATGTCTGTTGTCGCTGGCGGACGTGATTACTGAACATGCGCAGGCGCTGGCTGAGCTTGAATCGCTTAACTGCGGTAAGCCGCTGCACTGCGTGGTCAACGATGAGCTACCGGCGGTCGCCGATGTCTTCCGCTTCTTTGCCGGCGCGGCCCGCTGTCTGCCGGGCATGGCGGCGGGTGAGTATCTCGAAGGCCACACCTCCATGATTCGCCGCGACCCGGTTGGCGTGGTGGCCTCCATCGCGCCCTGGAACTACCCGCTGATGATGGCAGCATGGAAGCTGGCCCCGGCGCTGGCGGCAGGCAACTGCGTGGTGATCAAACCCTCGGAGATCACCCCTTTAACGGCACTCAAACTGGGTGAGCTGGCAAAAGACGTTTTCCCGGCCGGGGTGCTTAACGTGCTGTTTGGCCGCGGCGCAACGGTCGGCGATCCGCTGACCGCTCACGCGAAGGTCCGCATGGTGTCGTTGACCGGTTCGATCGCCACCGGCGCGCATATCATCGGCCATACCGCATCGTCGATTAAACGTACGCATATGGAACTGGGCGGGAAAGCGCCGGTTATCGTCTTTGATGACGCGGATATCGACGCGGTGGTGGAGGGCGTACGGACCTTTGGATTCTATAACGCAGGCCAGGACTGTACCGCCGCCTGCCGGATTTACGCCCAGGCCGGAGTTTATGCCCTGCTGGTGGAAAAACTCGGCGCCGCGGTCGCCAGCCTGAAGATGGGCCCGCCGGAAGACGAAACGACCGAGCTGGGGCCGCTGAGCTCGCAGGCGCATCTGGACAGAGTCTGCGCCGCCGTTGATGCCGCCCGCGCGCTACCGCATATTCAGGTGGTCACCGGCGGCAGCAAAGCGCCAGGCAACGGTTACTACTATCAGCCGACGCTGCTGGCGGGAGCGAAGCAGGAAGATGCGATTGTCCAGCGCGAGGTCTTCGGCCCGGTTGTCAGTATTACCTCATTTCATGACGAAGAGCAGGCGCTGAGCTGGGCCAACGATTCGCAGTATGGTCTGGCTTCGTCGGTCTGGACCAGGGACGTCGGCAGGGCGCATCGCCTGAGCGCGCGTCTGCAGTATGGCTGCACCTGGGTTAACACCCATTTCATGCTGGTGAGCGAAATGCCGCACGGCGGGCAGAAGCTTTCGGGCTACGGCAAGGATATGTCGATGTACGGTCTGGAGGATTACACCACGATCCGGCACGTCATGATTAAGCACGGATAGGACGCGTTCGTGATAATCGCGAAGCGGACTGATTACCCTGCTAATAGTTAGTTATAGCAAAAAAAGCTAAAACGGAAGCGCTGCTTTATGAGAATATTCTCATGCCCCTTCAAGAGCTAAGCCATGATGAGTGCCGGAGATAAGCGCCGGATGGGGCTGGTACCCCCCAGGGTGCAGGATGCACCCTTAACGGGACACTGCAACGATTGATAATGATTCGTAAGCCCCTGCATGATATGCAGGGGCTTTTTGTTGTACGGTCGCTGCGGGTTTGTTACTGCGAGTGCGCCTGATATCGTAGCGTCATCAATTTATTACGTATCAGGTCATCTGGTTTTTCGAAAATGATTATCAGACTAACGTTTTGTTTTTTTGCTCGGTAAATTCGCCTGGCGACGTTCGCGAACATAGGAAAAAAGATTATAAATTGCAGCAATGAGTAAAATAAGCGCCACAATGAGAAGGGCGATTCCTGACATGTACCACCTCAAAAATAAATGAGTAAAAAACAAGCTTCGCATAACTTGTGATTATGAATGTATGATTTTGTGCTAAATAACGCAAATGATATTTCTTATCATTTAAAACCTGGCGGGGATGTCTGGCTGTCTGCTGCCGTTGTAATCTATTGATGTATAAATAATTTCTAATTGTGGGGTCATTCTACTGCAATCCTGGCTGCCCTGGAACCTGCTAATAATGATGATCGCATACCGGCATCGCGTCCAGGCGAGTATAAAGAACAGTAAACAATTCCCCACCGGTATGAAAAGCGCCTTTGTTTTTAACTATACCGTTAAGCGTTGGCGGTCGTGCCGGGATGATATTGAGGCCCGGCATTAACCCTATTAATAATCATGTTATTGGGCGCGGCAGATGAAATTATTATGCCTGCGATCGGTAATATAAATCCGGTGATATTTATTCGCGCGCGATAATCTTTAGATTCTGCGTAATTGTAATATTTATGTTAAATATTACGCATATCCAGGACGTTGATAAGAGAAAGGACGCAGGTTTGACTTTCTATAGCCGCTCATGCGAACATTCGGCGCAATTTGTTGCTTCGAAGTTGATATTGTTTTGAAAAAAATAGCGTGTTTCCTTTTTGTGGCCTGCGCCACGGCGATGCTTTACGGGAATTTTCCGGCCAAACAGATTATGGGCTGTGAAGAGCAGGGCGTCGCGGAACCGGTCTGCATGGCGGCCGCATGGGATAGTGAAAAAGTCGATCTTTTGCCGGCCTGGAATCCCGACGTCCAGAAGCTGATTACCGCGCAAAAGACCCTGTCTGCTGCGGAGCCGGGGTCTTTCAAATCGTAAAAAAGCAGCCTTCATGGGCTGCTTTTTTAGGTTTCATTGCTGAGTAAAATCGCTAAAACCAACCAAAACGAACGGATAACAGGCCGATAAGCGCAAGTGCCGCGCCGACATTTATCAGAAGAACGGTTTTGCTGGAAACATCCATAACGCCACCTTTATAAATAAGCCTCTACATTTATAGTACGAGCTCAAAGTTTGCGCTATCGGACAAAGACGAATCGGGCGTTTTTCTGAAATTAACCCTGTTACCTGTTTTAAAATACCATAATCTCTGACGCACTCTGGGGGTGCGAAAAGGCATCGCGGTCGGCGAAAATGCTTGTCAGGGAAGGAAGAAGAAAAATGACGTTATACCAGAAAATGCTGATTTTTTACGGAGTTATGGGCTTCATCTGCGCGGTAATCAGCTGGTTCTTAACGAAAGAGAGCCGCTGGATCCGCCTGCTGGCGGCGCTGTTGATTGGTGCGACATGGCCGTTCAGTTTTCCCATGGCGCTGCTGGTCTCCCTGTTTTGAAGGAAAAATTGATGGCTCACTCTTGGTTATGACTGTATAAAAAAACAGTCATCACTCACGGAGCCTTTTCGATGCTTAGTTTTTACTCTTCACAGGCTGGCGCTATAGTGCGCTGGCTCGATCTGCCCGGTCGCGGCGACCCTGTTGTTTTTATCCACGGCCTGGGCTGCGCCTCTACCTATGACTATCCGCGCGTTGCCGCCGACCCGGCGCTGGCCGGGCGGCGAATGATTCTTGTCGATTTACCCGGTTTCGGCTACAGCGATAAACCCGAGTCCTTCGGCTACCGTATTGGCGATCAGGCCGGGGTGGTGGTTGAGCTGCTGGACCGCTTAGGGCTTGAGCGCTGCTATCTATATGGCCACAGCATGGGGGGCAGCGTCGCGATTGAAGCGGCCGAGCGGCTCGCCGGACGGGTGCGGGCGCTGCTGGTGACCGAGCCTAATCTCTATCCCGGGGGCGGCATGTACAGTAGACGTATCGCCGAACAGACTGAAGAACGCTTTATTGCTCGCGGCTACTCCGACATGCTGTCCGCCGACGCTTCGCCTTGGGCCGGCTGTCTGCAAAACAGCGCCCCCTGGGCGGTGTGGCGCGGCGCGACCAGCCTGGTGATGGGCGTTAATCCCTCCTGGTTTAGCCGCTTTATCCACTTATCCTGTCCTAAGGCTCTGATATACGGTGAAGATTCGCTACCGGCCCGGGAAGCGACGGATAGCGAAGCCGCCGGGATCCCGCTGCTGGTGATACCCCAGGCCGGGCACTCAATGGCGTGGGAAAACCCATCGGCGCTGGCCCGTACGCTCGCCGATTTTTACTCCGCCATGGAGGCAGAAGCCTGATTCGTGATCGCTGCACATAAAAAGAAACTATATTTCATTTATTTTGATATATGGTTTCTTTTATTCATGGCGAGCGTGAAATGCGAAAAATCACTATCCTGGGTATCTCGGCTTTACTCTTTACACCGCTGCTTCTGCAAGGGTGCGCGACGCAAACTCCCCGCGGGACGACCTCCCGTCCGCAGCTTACGGCGGCAGAAGCGGCAACCTTCACCATTGAGCGCTATTTTGCGCAAGGCGGCGCGTTAAATGACCCCGATGGCCCCTGGTCGCCATCGCCAGTTCACCTCCCGCAAACCGAGAGCGCGTGGCGCGTGGCACCCTCGGGAGCGCCGTTCACCCGCATTCAGCAGGCGGTTAACGCGGCAATAGGCCAGCATGGGGCGCAGGAGGCGCGCATCTATATCCGCATCGAACCGGGCATCTATCGGGAGACGGTCTATATCCCTGAAGGCGCGCCGCCGATAACCCTCTACGGCGCCGGAGATAGTCCTGAAGAGGTGAGAATTGAGCTGGCAATAGACTCGCAGTTCTCGGTAGCGCGCTATCGCCAGCGGGTAAATAGCCAACAGCAATACCGCGAAGGCGATCCGGCATGGTATCAGTATGCGCTGTGCGCCGGGCGAACCAGCAAGACGATAGGCACCAACTGCGCGGCGGTGGTCTGGTCGCAAAGTGCGGATTTTCAGCTGCTGAATCTCAGCGTAGCCAATAGCCTGCTGGATACCGTCGACGGTGGGACGCATCAGGGCGTGGCGCTGCGGACGGACGGCGATCGCGTGCAGCTGGAGAACGTCCGCCTGCTCGGACGTCAGGACACGCTCTACGTAAATACCAGCAATCGGCGCAATGAGGCGGTAACCGACCGTATCAGCCGGGTATACGTGAAAGACAGCTACGTCGAAGGGGATGTGGACTACGTCTTTGGCCGGGCGAACGCCATTTTTGATAACGTCCATTTTCACACCGTCTCAACGCGCCGCTCGCCCGAGGCATACGTGCTTGCGCCGAATACGTTGCCGGATAATCCATACGGCTTTCTGGTGAAGAATAGCCGCTTTACCGGCGACGGCGGCTATCAGGGCAGCTTCAAGGCGAAGCTGGGCCGCGCCTGGGATCAGGGGGCGGGGAAGACCGGTTATTTAGCGGGTAAAACCGCTAACGGGCAGGTGCTTATTGCCAACAGTATTATCGATCAAAGCTACGATCGGCTTTCCCCCTGGGGCGCTGCGGCCACCACCGCCCGGCCGTTCCGCGGCAACACTTCCGCAGAACGGCAGCTTGATGATGTTGCCTTCAATCGCCTGTGGGAATTCAATAACCACTGGCAGCCCTGAGGCTTAAAACGGGAGCTCGCGCGGGACCGTTTGCAGCGTTACCCAGCGTAGCTCGGTAAACTCGGCAATTCCTGCGCGTCCGCCAAAGCGGCCGTAGCCTGACGATTTGCAGCCGCCAAACGGCATTTGCGCTTCGTCATGTACGGTGGGGCCGTTGATGTGGCAAATGCCGGTTTGCAGATTTTGCGCCAGGTTCCACGCCCTGGCGCTGTCCCGGCTGTATATCGCCGACGAGAGGCCATATTCGCTTTCATTGGCGACGGCCAGCGCTTCAGCTTCGTCCTTAACGCGAATAATCGATTTCACCGGACCGAACGATTCCTCATGCCAGATGCGCATTTCCCGGGTGACGCCATCAAGCAGGGTGGCGCGCATTTGCGTCGAATCGGATAGGCCGCCGGCCAGCAGGCGCGCCCCCTTCGCCAGCGCGTCCTCTATCAAGGCATTGCAGCGGGTGACGGTCTTCATGTCCACCACCGGGCCGAGCAGGCTGGCGGGCAGGGCGGCGGCGCGTCTGGCCAGCTGCGCCACAAACGCTTCCGCGACTGTCGCGTCGACGATGATGCGCTCGGTGGACATGCAGATTTGTCCGGCGTTGGCGAATGCGCCAAAAATTGCGCCTGCCGCGGCCTGTTCGAGATCGGCGTCATCCAGCACCAGCAGCGGCGCTTTGCCGCCGAGCTCCAGCACCGCGGGTTTCAGATGTTCGCCGCAGGTGCGGGCGATTATCCGCCCCACCGGCGTGGAGCCGGTGAAATTGATGCGGCGTACGGCGGGGTGGGCAATCAGTAACTCCACC
>OKMV01000046.1_pt1 | contig 26778 bp, 24 predicted proteins | sample 1610051 | NCBI WGS metagenome assembly OKMV01 (sample SAMN04436613, study PRJEB24849) | human gut metagenome | biome: human gut; feature: NICU; material: stool | host: Homo sapiens | place: USA: Saint Louis, MO | collected 2009-12-09 | reverse complement strand
CGATCGGGTGGCGGTGATGGGCCGTAACGGCGGCGGCAAGTCTTCGCTGCTGCGTCTGCTGTGGCGGCAAATGCAGCAGGAAACGACGGAAAGCGGTTTGCGCCTGCATCCGCGGCTGAAGCCGGGTTATTACGACCAGACCCTGCATCAGCTGGCGGATGACGATACCCTTCTCGACGCGCTGGAGCCCTTTGAACCAGGCCCGGATGCGCGCAGGCGGGCGCTAATTTCCGCCGGATTCAACTGGCCGCGTCACGGGCAAAAGGTCGCCACCTTAAGCGGCGGCGAGCGTTCGCGCCTGCTGTTCGTCGGCCTCTCTCTGGCCCGCTATAGCCTGCTGCTGCTGGATGAGCCCACCAACCATTTAGATATGGATGGCAAAACGGCGCTGGCGGCTACGCTGCGCGACTATCCCGGCGGCCTGCTGCTGGTGAGCCACGATCGCGAGCTCATTAACCGCAGCTGCAATCGCTTCTGGCTTATCGACGAGCGCGGGCTGAGCGAATGGCACAGCAGCGAAGAGGTGTATGAGATTTTGCGCACCGCCGTTCGTCGTCCGGCGACGCAGGCCACGACGGTGAACAGTAGCGAACCGGGTGAAGACCAGGATGCGCTGCTGGAGCGGTTAGTCACGCTTGAGCAGCTGCTGGCCGACGATCTGGCGCGCAAGCTAAAACATCAAAAACCGCAGCTGCAGGCGCAGTGGCGTAAGGAGATAACAACGATTGCGACGTTATTAGGCTAACAGGCGCTCTCCCGGCGCGGCGATCCGCGCCGGGAGATTATTCCGCGCCGGCAGGCGAAGCCGGTTTGACCCGACTAAACTGCTGCTCGGTCATCATCCGCCCCCACTGATCCCCCTGCCACGCTTTATCCAGCATAAAGCCGAAGGATTCATACAGCCTGCGGGCGGCGTTCAGCCCGCTGAAGGTCCACAGCCGCACCGCGGCGAAGTTCTGGCTATCGCAAAAGGCCATCGCTTCATTCAGCAGACGTCGGCCAACGCCGCTTCCCCGGCAGCTATCGTCGAGAATAAACCAGCGCAGATGCGCTTCATTATTACCAAGATCCTCGCCGTCAATCGCCACCGATCCGACAATCTGCTCACCCTGAACGGCAAGCCAAACCCGGTTGCACGGTTTCTCAAGACGACCGGAAAACTCCGCTAGCCCGCTGGCCACTTTGCTCTCGAAAAAGTGACCAAATTCATAATGCTTCGCATAGTACTCGCCGTGCATCTGCGTAATGCGGCCAATCATTCCCGGACGATAGCCGGTAACGATATCAATCCTGGCGGTTAAGTCGATCATTTTATCTCCTCGTCAGAGCCAAGGGAGGCAATGGCCTCCCTTGGTACCCCTTGTCATCAGGCACAACAACGATCGTTCCATGAATCACGATAGACAATATTACCCTCCGTATACTTCCATGTAATTGCTTCATAACGCAATTCAAGCGTTTCAAGGTGAGTACTACTCATACCGTTAGGAGACAGGAATGGTGCGACCGTTGTGAATTTGACGTTTTCAAGAATGATATTGAAATACTCGGCCTCGATGCCCGATTCCAGAATGCGGTACATCTTAATTGTAGCCTTTTTCATGGTCCGGCCTTCACAGACCGCGCGGTACAGAAGTGGTGTTGTCTGATCAAATTCTTTCACTATCGTTATAGGGCGGTGAACGCGTGTACCTGTAAGTTTTCCCCAGCTCGGGTCAACCGGAATAGTGACACCGTGAGAGAATGATTTTAATTCGATTGAACCCAGGCGAAGTGGCATTAGGCAACTGCCAACAATCGGCGAACCATTTTCATCTTCGAGCCATAAATGTGCGGGTGTAGACATAGCATTTCCTTATAAATAAATTTCAAACAATGCTAAATTTTGATGTTTTGATGATTACCATTTCACGTATCGATAAAAAACAACGATCACAAAAATGCAGAATATGGGGACAGGCCATATTGGTCCATCAGGGAAAATTTGAAAAAGGACAATTGCAAATAAAAGTGTCAATAAGGCAGGACCGTACATCGATATCAATGACCTGAATATCCGTCTGAAAAACCTTTTAATAAGACTCATCATGATTATCGAATCATCCTGGTGATGATGTCTGCAATCTCACCATCCGATACCCATTGTGCATTAAACGCCTCAGCTCGTTCAAACAATGGCTCTATCAGGAAGTACATCATTTCCAGCTCTTGTGCATATAGCGCCGAGTAGTACGCTGGACAAGTAATATGAAGACGACGCGCACTATCTGCCGCTTTCTGCACAACGCCATATAAACCAATAACCCCAACAACACCTCCCGCTCTTCTCCCTGCCAGTGCACTGAGTTCAAGGCTTAAATTCATGCCTGCAGCGACAAATGATGCTGTTGCTAAAGCAAATCCTGTATTTGTGAGTGAACTTGCGGCAATATGAATATTTACTGCCATTAACAGTTGTTTGATGTGATCTAGTTGATCGGACGTTTTGTATCGGAATACTTCTTCAAAGTAAATCCTAAGCATTTCATACACAACATCTCCATGTCTTATAATATGATAAACGCCTTTAGTAAATCGGATATCTTCGGACTTTTGTTTCTGGCATACGTCCTGATATTCATCAGTAAAGCAGGATGTATAATACAGCACACGCGTTGCGCCTGCACCGATCCTTTCAATCTGATTTGATACGTCTTTTCCTACATCCTTTAATGCGTGGTCGAGTTCTAACGCAAGAATTTTATTAGCCTGCAAATAACTTATAACTTCATTTCTGTAATACATAGCCGCTCCTTGCTTATTTCATTAAATCCGGTTAACCATTATTTCCCACGAGAAAGCGTCCGATAGACCGTGGGGCGGGAGACGGAGAATAATTCAGCCAAGTACTCGCCGCTTCCGCGCATCATGCAAAGCTCTTTCTGCTGTTTATCTGACAGCTTCGGCTGCTTCCCCCGCAGTTTTCCTTTAGCCCGGGCGATGGCCATCTCTTCGCGCGTGCGAAGACGTATCAGGTCGCCTTCAAACTCGGCAAACGTCGCCAGCACATTAAAGAACATCTTACCCATCGGATCTGCAGGGTCGTAGAGGCTGTTGCCCAGCGCCAGCTTCACGCCACGGGCCTGAAGGGCATCAGCAATATCTCTTGCATCCGGAACTGAACGGGCCAGCCTGTCCAGTTTCGGTACGACCAGCGTGTCTCCCTGGCGAACTGCCGCCAGAGCCTGAGCCAGATCCTGGCGGTCAGTTGAACATCGGGCATAGCCAATGCGTATTTCTGTCATAAATATGTACGTATAAGGGCCGTGAAAGAGATTTATATCGTACCAGTGATATGAGACAACGTCAGCAGTGAGATTGACCTGGACTTATTACCCGTGAAAAAAGCAATTTCGAGCGCATCGTCGCCACGCTGGGGCTGAAGAAAAGGACGCAGGGTAACGGAAATTTCGGCGGTTCCGGCGTAGTCCCCCGTATTACCTCACTCTGCGGAGAATAAGGCGAAGAAAAAGCGACAGGCACCGGGCGATGCCTGTTTTTCCGCTTATTGCGGATTTTTCTCTTTCCAGGCATCCCATGCCGCTTTAATTTCCTGCTTCGCGGCGGCGGCATCGTTAAAGCCGTTCAGCTCCACTTTTTTACGCCCTTCCGGCAGCTGTTTGTAAACGCGGAAGAAAGCCTGCAAACGCTCCTGCTCGATTTTCGGCAGATCGCCGATGGTGTTGATGTCATCGTAGGTTGGGTCGATTTTGCTTGCCGGAACGGCAATGATTTTGTCGTCCTTCTCGCCGCCATCAATCATCTTGAGCACGCCAATCGCGCGCAGCTTAATCAGCGTTCCCGGCGCCATCGGCGCGCGGGTATAAAACACCACGTCCAGCGGATCGCCATCCCCTGCCAGGGATTGCGTCAGCGAACCGTAGTTAGCCGGATAGGCCACCGGCATTGACTGGAAACGATCGGCGATCAAAAAGCCGGTTTTGGCGTCGGTTTCATATTTGATAATGCCGCCCGCGGGAATTTCGGTCACGGCATAAAACTCTTCAGGGTTGTTTTTCGGCTGCGGGAAATCCAGTACGTTCTGCGCCTGAACGGTAGCGGAAAGCAGAAGGCCTGAGGCAAGGAGTGTTTTTACCAGATGCATTGTCGTGTCGCTCTATCGTTATAAGAAATTGAAAAACAGAACGATAGAGGCCGCAAATGAAGCGTGTATGACGTAACGATGACAGTGATGTGACGCGAATTTCATTAATAATTCTGATTAAAAAATCGGCGCACCAAGCTCACCCCGGCAAGGAATATCTATTATTCCCTTGATTTAATGAAGATTTAGGCTAAACCTTAGCATGCGTAAAAAACAAAATTGTGTTAATACGCTTATGTTCAATAAGGAGAACAGAATGAAAGCTGCTGTCGTCACGCAAGATCATCAGGTCAATGTTACGGAAAAAACGCTTCGTCCCCTGCAACATGGCGAAGCCCTTTTAAAAATGGATTGCTGCGGCGTATGTCACACCGACCTGTACGTTAAGAACGGCGACTTTGGCGATAAAACCGGGGTCATTCTGGGCCATGAAGGCGTGGGCGTTGTGCAGCAGGTCGGCCCCGGCGTTCATTCTCTGAAGCCGGGCGATCGCGCCAGCGTGGCATGGTTCTTCGAAGGCTGCGGGCATTGTGAATATTGTAACAGCGGCAACGAAACGCTGTGTCGCTCGGTGAAAAATGCCGGCTATACCGTGGATGGCGGTATGGCGGAAGAGTGTATCGTCATGGCCGACTACGCGGTCAAAGTGCCGGACGGGCTCGATTCTGCGGCGGCCAGCAGCATCACCTGCGCGGGCGTCACCACCTATAAAGCGGTCAAAGTCTCACATATCAAACCCGGCCAGTGGATTGCCATTTATGGCCTCGGCGGCCTCGGCAATCTGGCGCTGCAGTATGCCAAAAACGTGTTTAACGCCAAAGTCATCGCCCTTGACGTTAATGATGAACAGCTGAAGCTGGCCGCGGAAATGGGCGCGGACCTGACCATCAACTCCCGCAGCGAAGACGCAGCCAAAATTATTCATGAGAAAACCGGCGGCGCGCATGCCGCGGTGGTAACCGCCGTCGCCAAAGCGGCGTTTAACTCAGCGGTGGATGCGGTTCGCGCGGGTGGACGCGTGGTGGCGGTAGGCCTGCCTCCGGAAGCGATGAGCCTGGACATTCCGCGCCTGGTCCTCGACGGTATCGAAGTGGTGGGTTCGCTGGTCGGTACCCGTCAGGACCTGACCGAAGCCTTCCAGTTTGCCGCGGAAGGGAAAGTCGTACCGAAAGTGACCCTGCGTCCGCTGGGCGATATCAACGCCATCTTCAAAGAGATGGAACAGGGACAGATTCGCGGCCGTATGGTCATTGATTTCCGCCGCTAATCTTCGGACCTCTCCCGCTACGGGAGAGGTTTAATTGTCCCTTTACACGCACGGCCCCGTTGCGCAACCGTACATCATCACCAGCGGAAATAGCGGCACCAGCGGAATCAGGGCGATCTCTCCCAGAGGGCTAATGGTCTGCGTTTTATCGTTAATTGACACGACGACGGGTCTGGCAAGCCGATAAGCGTCATCCAGCTCATTGGGATCAACGGTTGACCAGAAACCGGTCGCTTTAAACAGTACGCCAAGATGGTCGTTGTCCAGCGCGGTCGCGTGGTACTGGCTGGTTAACAGACTTAGCTGACTGGCATCCAGTCTGCGCTTGTCGAGCACCACCAGATATTCCGCAACAACCTCATGCTGTTTCACGACAAAATTCACCCGTACGCCGGATGCGACCTTATTGAAGCGTTCGTAGAAAGTATTATAACGCTGGTACTCCTGCGGCACCCCTTTACGGAAGAATCGATAGCTGTATTTGTTTGAATTGGCAATGATGCCTGACTCAATAGGTTTAACCTTAATAATGGTATCGGTAGAGGGCAAATTGGGTGCGCTGGTACAGCCCGCCAGCACCGTCATCGCTAACATCAGTAAATACTTCAGCATCGTCGCTATCCCTTTATTACGCTGACTATCTCTCAGTCATTAAATTATCCAGCATGAGTTTCAGCTGAAAGGCATGTAAATACCAGCCCCTAAAAATCGAGCCGGGTATAAATGCTTTTTATGCAAATGCTTAGCGCAAATCCTTACTTCCTTTGTTAAAACGCGCGCCCGATGATGGCCAAACAAGAGATAACAAAGGAATTCACCATGCACACCCGTTTTCGCCTGCCCGCGCTGGCGGCATTTTTTTTGAGCGGCGCGTTTTCCGCGTGGGCCGCCGACGCGCCGGTTAAAGGCGGCACGTTAATTTATCTGGAGCAGCAGCCGCATACCAATCTTTATCCCCCGGCCGGAGGCTTTTACCCTAACGGCGGTATTCTTAATCAAATAACCGATAAGCTGACCTGGCAAAATCCAAAAACCTTACAAGTCGAACCGTGGATAGCCGAAAGCTGGAGCGCCAACGCGGATAAAACCGAATATACCTTTAAGATTCGCCCTGGCGTCACCTTTTCTGATGGCACCCCGCTTGACGCCAATGCGGTTGCCAAAAACTTTGATACCTACGGTCTCGGTAATAAAGCGCACCGCCTGCCGGTGTCCGAGGTGATTAATAACTACGATCGCAGCGAAGTCATCGATCCGCTGACGGTTAAGTTCTACTTTAAAAAGCCCTCGCCGGGATTTCTGCAGGGCACCGCGACCATCGGCTCCGGGCTGGTTTCCCTGAGCACCCTGGCGCGAAATTTTGAAGAGCTGGGCGATGCCCGCCATATTATTGGCTCCGGGCCTTTTACGGTTAAAGATGAAAAGCCGGGACGTGAACTCGCTCTGGTCGCACGTCAGGATTATCAATGGGGGCCGAAAAGTCTCGCCCAGCAGGGGCCAGCGAATCTCGACGGCATAACCTATATCGTCACCCCGGAAGATGGCGTACGCGTTGGCGCGCTGCTGGCAGGCCAGGCCGATTTTATTCGCCAGGTGCAGGCCTATGATGAAAAGCAGGCAACCGATCGGGGCTTTAAAATCTATGCCGCCCCGACGCGCGGCGTTAACGACAGCCTGAGCTTCCGCCCGGATAATCCGCTGGTTGCCGACCTGCGCGTTCGTCAGGCGCTGCTGCACGCCACCGACGCCAGACAGGTGGTTGAAACCCTGTTCTCCGCCAACTATCCGCAGGCGACCTCCGTCGTCGCCAGCACCGCGGCCGGATACGTTAACCTCAGCGATAAGCTGGTTTTCGATCCGGCCAAAGCGAAACAGCTGCTTGATGAGGCGGGCTGGAAACCGGCCGCCGACGGTATACGGGTCAAAGATGGCCAGCGCCTGGCATTAACCGTCTATGAATCCCTGCCCCAGCCGCAAAACAAAGAGGTACTCCAGCTTGTCGCCCAGCAGTGGCGCCAGGTCGGCGTTGCGCTGGCGGTCAAAGCCGGTGATGCCGGCAGCCGTACGCTGGACAGCCTCGACCCGTTGAAAACGCCGCTTACCGTGTCGGAAGTGGGCCGCGCCGACCCTGACGTGGTGAAAAGCATGTTCTTCCCCGCTAACCGCGACGCGCTGCTGCAAAAAGGCGGTTCCAGCGACAAAGTCCAACGCTTCCGCGACGATAAGCTCAACGCGCTGCTGACCGCGATCTCAGCCGAAGTCGAGCCGCAAAAACGCCTCCAGCTCACCGGCGACGCCCAGCGCTACCTGCTGGACAACGCCTACGTGATCCCGATATTTGAAGAGCCGCAGGTCTTTGCCGGCGCGCCGTGGGTGAAAGGCGTCAGTTTTGAAGCGGTAGGCCGCCCGTCGTTCTACGGCGCGTGGCTGGAAAAGCACTAAGGAGCCCGCGATGAGCCACTATCTTCTGCGGCGGTCCGGTCAGGGTTTACTGGTGCTGTGGGCCGCGTTTACCCTCTCCTTCATCCTGTTACAGGTGCTACCCGGCGATGCGGTACTGATCAAGTTTCAGAATCCGGATCTGGGGCTCAGCCCTGAGCAGATCGCCGAAATGCGCCTCGCCTACGGGGCCGATAGCCCGCTGTGGAGACAGTACTTCCACACGCTGATGGCCATGCTGCGTGGCGATTTTGGCTATTCGCTGCAGGCCGGGCTGCCGGTCAGCGCGCTTATCGCCAGCAACCTGCCGGAAACATTAAGCCTGGCGCTGCCCGCCTTTGCTCTGGCGGTGGCGCTGGCCTTCGCCCTCGCCTTCGCCTCACGGCTGCCGGGCCTGCGCTGGTTCAGCAACGCGCTGCAATCCCTGCCGGCGCTGTTTATCTCGCTGCCGACGTTCTGGCTCGGCATCGCCCTGATTCAGATTTTCTCCTTTCAACTGCGCTGGATCCCGGTGATCAATCCCGGGCCGATTGAGGGGCTGATTTTGCCCATTATTGCCGTCGCGGTGCCGATTTCCGCTCCGCTGGCGCAAATCCTGATGCGCAGTCTGGATCAGGTCGCCGCGCAGCCGTTTGTCGCCGTTGCCCGCGCCAAAGGCCTGAGCGAAACCGGCGCCCTGTGGCGGCACGTTACCGGCAACGCCCTGCTGCCGGTGCTCAATATCGCCGGTCTGCTGCTGGGGGAACTGATCGCCGGCGCGCTGATTACCGAAACCGTGTTTGGCCGCGGCGGTCTGGGGCTGCTGACGCAGCAGGCCGTCAATAATCAGGATATCGCGGTACTGCAGGCGGTGGTGATGATCTCTGCCCTCGGTTTCGTGCTGATTAACCTGCTGGTCGACCTGCTCATGCCGCTGTTCGACCCGCGCCTGAAAACCGTTATCGGAGGTGCCGTATGAGCCTGGTGGATTACGCAACCGCCGCGCGCCGCCGCACGTCAAACTGGCGTACACGGCGCGTCCAGCCCGGTCTGCTGCTGGCCTGGGCGGTAATGATCGTTGCCGCGCTGATGGCTATCGCTCCGCAGCTGTTTACCGACTATAGCCCGCTGGAAGGGTTCCCCGGCGCCCAGCGGCTGGCCCCGCAGGCCGGCCACTGGCTGGGAACCGACCAGCTGGGCCGCGATCTGTGGAGCCGCATCGTCTTCGGCGCCGTTCATTCGCTTTCCGCCGCGCTGGCGGCGGTGGCGATCGGCCTGTTTATCGGTACCGCGCTGGGCACGCTGGCCGGCGCGCTGGCGGGACGCGTGGAGTCGGCAATTATGCGCCTGGTCGACGTGCTGCTGGCGATCCCCTCTTTATTGCTGTCGCTGACGGTCATCATTCTGCTCGGTTTCGGCACGCTCAACGCCGCCGTCGCGGTAGGCGCGGCGGCCGTCGCCAGCTTTGCCCGCCTGGCGCGAGCGGAGGTGGTCCGCGTACGCCACAGCGACTTCGTCGAAGCGGCCTACGGCAGCGGCGGCACCTTTTTCGCCGTTTTCTGGCGGCATATTCTGCCCAACTCGCTCACCGCGGTGCTGGCCTTTGCCACCCTCCAGTTCGGCCAGGCCATTCTGGCGCTCTCGACTCTGAGTTTTCTCGGCTACGGCACGCCGCCGCCGGTCCCGGAGTGGGGTCTGCTGATCGCCGAAGGCCGCAACTATCTCTCCACCGCCTGGTGGCTGACCACCCTGCCCGGTATTGCGGTGATTGCGGTCGTGCTCGCCGCCAACCGTATTAGCCGTCAATTTAGCGGAGAACGCCGATGAATGTTTTAAGCGTAGAGCATCTGCGCATCAGCTATCGTTCACAGCGTGAATGGCGCGAGGTCGTGCACGACGTGAGTTTTCAGGTCAAACGCGGCGAAATGCTGGCGTTTGTCGGTGAATCCGGCTCGGGTAAAACCACCACCGCGCAGGCGATTATTGGCCTGCTGGCGGATAACGCGCGCCGGGACAGCGGGCGTATCTTGATTAATGGCGAAGATATCAGCGGCTGGTCCGCTAAACGCCTCGACGGCCTGCGCGGCGCGCGGATTAGCCTGGTTCCTCAGGATCCGGGCAACTCCCTGAATCCGGTGAAAACCATCGGCGCGCAGGTGGGCGAAATCCTGCGTCTGCATCAAAAAAGCAGCGCCGCGGCGCGTAAAGCGCAGGTGCTGGCGCTGCTGACCAAAGTTGGGCTGAGCCACCCGGAACAGCGCATCGATCAATATCCCCACCAGCTTTCAGGCGGTATGAAGCAGCGGGTGCTGATTGCTATCGCGATCGCCCTGAAACCCGACTTAATCATTGCCGATGAGCCCACCAGCGCCCTCGACGTGACGGTACAGAAGCGGATCCTCGACCTGCTGGATACGCTGCGCCGGGAGTCCGGCACGGCGGTACTGTTCGTCACCCACGATCTGGCGCTGGCGGCGGAACGCGCCGACCGTCTTCTGGTCTTTCGCCACGGCGAGATTCAGGAACAGGGCGCGACCGGCGACGTCATACGTACGCCGCAGCATACCTATACCCGCCAGCTGCTGAGCGATCTCCAGGGTTCGACGCTGACCATTGCCCCGGCCAGCGGGCGCGTACTGGCGACCCCGGCGATCCGCGTGGAGGGCATCAGCAAGCGCTTCTCATTAGGCCGCGCGCATTTGCAGGCGCTGGACGCCGTGAGCTTCGAGGTGAAGCGCGGCAGCACCCACGCGCTGGTCGGCGAGTCCGGCTCCGGCAAAACGACGCTTGCGCGGATCCTGCTGGGATTCGAAAAGGCCGATAGCGGCCATATCGCTATCGACGGTATCGATGCCGGGCATCTCAGCCGCGAGGCGCTCCGCCAGCTGCGGCGTAAAATTCAGTTCGTTTACCAGAATCCTTTTGCCTCGCTGGACCCGCGGCAAACGCTGTTTGAGATTATCGAAGAGCCGTTAAAAAACTTCGACCGCCTCAACGCCGAAGTGCGGCGCCAGCGCGTCGAAACGGTCGCCGCCCGCGTGGCGCTCGCTCCGGAGCTGCTGTCGCGAACCGCCCGTGAGCTTTCCGGCGGCCAGCGGCAGCGGGTGGCCATCGCCCGCGCCTTAATCCTTGAACCGACGATCCTTGTCCTCGATGAAGCGACTTCGGCGCTGGACGTCACGGTGCAGGCGCAAATTCTCGCGCTGCTGCAGCAGCTTCAGCAGCAGCTGGGGCTGAGCTATCTGTTTATCACTCACGATTTGGCGACGGTGCGCCGTATCGCCCACAGCGTGACGGTGCTGCGGGCGGGCCAGGTGGTTGAACACGGCGACGTCAGCCGACTGTTCAGCGCCCCGCAGCATCACTATACCCGCGAGCTTATCGCCGCGATTCCCCACTTTTCATCCCCGAGCAAGGAGGTTGCATGACGCGTAAACGACTGGGCTTTTTCACCCGTCTGCTGGACCACGCCACGCCTAAAGAGCGCTACCGGCTGGCCACCGAGCAAATTCGCCACGCGGAACGCCTGGGATTCGACAGCGCGTGGATCGCTCAGCACCATTTTCATGAGCACGAAGGCGGCCTGCCGTCGCCGCTGGTCTTTCTCGCCCACGCCGCGGCGCACACCGAGCGCATTCGTCTTGGCACCGCCATTATCACCCTGCCCATGGAAAACCCGCTGCGGGTGGCGGAGGATGCGGCGGTGCTGGATCTGCTCGCCGATGGACGGCTGGAGGTGGGCTTCGGCTCCGGCGGCACCCCCACCTCGTTTTTACCCTTCGGGCTGACGATGGACCAGCGCAGCGCGGTGTTTGCTGAACACCTGCATCTGATTCAAAGCGCCTGGCGCGGGGATTCGCTCTCGCACCCGGATAATCATCTGTACCCTCAGGCGCCGCAGCTGGCGGAGCGCATCTGGATTGCCACTTTTTCCATTGAAGGGGCGGTTCGCGCGGCTCAGGCCGGGCACGGGCTGATGCTCTCGCGCACGCAGCCGCGTCCGGCTGGACAGCCCACGCTGCCGCTGGACGCTATCCAGAATCCGATTATTGACGCCTATCTCGCCGCGCTGCCGGCGGGCGTCGAGCCAAGGATCCTCGCTGCCGCGGTGCATCGCGGCATTCATACCCTCAGCGCGGAAGCCACGGCGAGCATGGAGCAGGTGCGCCAGCGGGCGGCGACATTCCTCAACGCCCGCTCGGCGGAGGAACTGGTGTTTGTTCGCGGCACCACGGAAGGCATTAACCTCGTGGCGAACAGCTGGGGAAACGCCAACGTCGGCGCGGGCGACAACATCATCGTCAGCGCGATGGAGCATCACGCCAATATCGTGCCGTGGCAGATGCTGTGCGCCAGAGTGGGGGCGCAGCTGCGGGTGATCCCGCTGAACCAGGATGGTACGCTGCAGCTGGATGCGATCCCCGGCCTGTTTGACGAGCGTACCCGCCTGCTGGCCATTACCCAGGTATCGAACGTGCTGGGAACCGAAAATCCCATCGCCGCTCTGACGGCGTTGGCCCATCAGCACGGCGCCAAAGTGCTGGTGGACGGCGCGCAGGCGGTGATGCACCATCCGGTGGACGTGCAGGCGCTGGAGTGCGACTTTTACGCCTTCTCCGCCCACAAGCTGTACGGTCCCACCGGCATCGGCGTGCTCTACGTCAAGCAGGACATTTTGCAGGAGATGGCGCCGTGGGAAGGGGGCGGGTCGATGATCGCCACGGTCAGCCTGACGGAAGGCACGACCTGGGCAAAAGCGCCGTGGCGCTTCGAGGCGGGAACGCCGAATACCGGCGGCATCATCGGGCTGGGCGCGGCGCTGGATTACGTCAGCGCGCTGGGGCTGACGCACATCGCGGAATATGAACAGACCCTGATGCGCTACGCGCTGCAGGCGCTGGAGAGCGTGGCGGATTTAACCCTTTACGGCCCGCCAGATCGCCTGGGAGCGATCGCCTTTAATCTCGGCAAACATCATGCTTATGATGTCGGCAGCTTCCTCGATAACTACGGTATTGCGGTGCGGACCGGGCACCACTGCGCCATGCCGCTGATGGCGTTCTACGGCGTGCCGGCCATGTGCCGGGCATCGCTGGCGATGTACAATACGACGGAGGAGGTGGACCGACTGGTGGCGGGGCTACAGCGGATCCACAAATTATTAAGCTAAAGGAAGCAACTATGGCGGCGTTACCGGACAGAGACAAACTGCTGCGCAACTTTAGCCGTTGTGCGAACTGGGAAGAGAAGTATCTCTATATTATTGAACTGGGTCAGCGCCTGGCGCCGCTGAGCCCGGAGGAACACACCGCGCAGAACATCATTCAGGGCTGCCAGAGCCAGGTGTGGATCGTGATGACCCAAGAGCAGAGCGGCGCGATTGCGCTTCGCGGCGACAGCGATGCGGCCATCGTCAAAGGCCTTATCGCGGTGGTGTTTATCCTCTATGACCAGATGACGGCCAAAGATATCACCGCGTTTGACGTGCGTCCGTGGTTTGAAAAAATGGCCCTGACGCAGCACCTTACCCCCTCGCGGTCGCAAGGACTGGAAGCCATGATCCGCGCAATTCGCGCGAAAGCAGCAAATCTTAGCTAGAATAAAACAGTAGATTTCATTCTGTTATGCACGACGGGAGGCTCGCCTCCCGTCGTGCATAACAGGCCTGGCGTTTTATCAGCGAAAGAAGGAATCTCAGTATGAAACGCGCTTCTCTTATCACCATTGCCCTTCTGAGCGCCCTCAGCGCGTCCCACGCCGCCTGGGCCGTTGATTACCCCCTTCCTCCTGCCAACAGTCGTCTGATTGGTGAGAACCAGTTCTGGACGGTACAGGAGGGTGACCGCAACCTGCAGGCGATTGCCCGTCGTTTTGATACGGCGGCGATGCTGATCCTTGAAGCGAACGATACCATTGCGCCGGTGCAGCCTAAACCGGGTACTCAGGTGCTGATACCTTCGCAGATGCTGCTGCCGGACGTGCCGCGCGAGGGCATCGTCGTCAACCTGGCCGAGCTGCGCCTGTACTACTTTCCGCCGGGCGTCAATCAGGTGCAGGTCTATCCCCTGGGGATTGGTCAGCAGGGGCTGGAGACGCCGGAGATGACGACCCGCATAGGGCAGAAAATCCCGAACCCCACCTGGACGCCGACGGCGGGCATCCGCGCTCGTTCGCTGGAGAAGGGGATTAAACTGCCGCCGGTCGTGCCCGCAGGGCCGAATAACCCGCTAGGCCGCTACGCGCTCCGCCTGGCATACGGTAACGGTGAATATCTGATTCATGGCACCAGCGCGCCGGACAGCGTGGGTCTGCGCGTCAGCTCCGGCTGTATGCGCATGAACGCGGCGGATATCCAGTCTTTATTCAATCAGGTGAAAAGCGGGACGCCGGTACGGATTATCAACCAGCCGGTCAAGTTCGCCGTGGAGCCGGACGGTAAGCGCTATGTTGAAGTTCATCGCCCGTTGACGCCGGATGAGGCCAGCAATGCGCAGACCATGGCCTATACGCTTCCGGCGGAGTTTCATCAATTCTCGGGGGATAAAGCGGTTGATGAGGCGCAGCTTAAACGCGCGCTGACCCGGCGGGCAGGATATCCGGTGGTGGTATCGGCTAGCGGAAGCACCGCGTCGAGCCTGTCGGTACAGAATAATACGCCGGTAGATGAAGCGAAAAGGGTGCAGTAGGCGGGAAAAGGTAAGGCAAAAAAAATGGCGCACAATGTGCGCCATTTTTATTACACAGATACTATTACTTGCGGTATTTAGTAGCTGCGTTGTCCAGACGCTGGTTAGCGCGAGCTGCGTCATCTTTAGCAGCCTGAACGTCGGAACGCATTGCGTTCACGTCGTTGCTCAGCTGGTCAACTTTAGCGTTCAGAGTCTGAACGTCAGAAGACAGCTGATCGATTTTAGCATTGCTGGAGCAACCAGCCAGCAGAGTAGAACCCAGGATTACCGCGCCCAGTACCAGTTTAGTACGATTCATTATTAATACCCTCTAGATTGAGTTAATCTCCATGTAGCGTTACAAGTATTACACAAACTTTTTTGTGATGAGAATATTTTTTTACCTGAATGCACTTATTTTTGATCGTTCGCTCAAAGAAGCATCGAAATCATCACGTAACTTTAAAAAGGCGAGTGAAAACAGCGCGCTTCCATCGGATTCATCTTAGATAATCTCGCATTAAATAGTAAATTCCGATTTGCATTTTTATTAATAGCGGCTAGTGCCAGAATAAAAAAAAGCGCCCCGAAGAGGCGCTTTTAAAGGAAATACTAATTAACCTGTAAATTATTACAGCACGTGCACGGAAGCGGTATTGGTGGTTCCGCTCGGGACTAACGCGCCGGAGACCATAACAACCACGTCGCCTTTACGCGCCAGGCCGCTCTGCAGCGCCAGCTCTTTACCCTGGATATAGAAGGCATCGGTAGAAGAGATATCTTCAACCAGCTGCGCCACAACGCCTTTGCTCAGCACCAGCTGACGCGCGGTCGTTTCATTGGTGGTCAGCGCCAGGATGGTGGCATCCGGGAAGTATTTACGTACGGCGCGCGCGGATTTACCGCCCTGGGTTGCCACAACGATCAGCGGCGCTTCCAGTTTTTCAGCCGTTTCAACCGCACCGCGGCAAACCGCTTCGGTGATGCGCAGCTTACGGTTGTCGTTGTTGTATTCAAGACGGCTGGTCATCACGCGGTCGGTACGTTCGCAGATGGTCGCCATGATGGTGACCGCTTCCAGCGGGTATTTACCTTTTGCGGATTCGCCGGACAGCATAACTGCGTCGGTGCCGTCGAGGATGGCGTTAGCCACGTCGCCTGCTTCCGCACGGGTCGGACGCGGGTTTTTGATCATAGAATCCAGCATCTGAGTCGCGGTGATAACGACTTTACGCGCGCGGATACATTTTTCGATCATCATCTTCTGCGCGAAGATCACTTCTTCAACCGGGATTTCAACGCCCAGGTCGCCACGCGCAACCATGATGCCGTCAGAGGCTTCGAGGATCTCGTCGAAGTTGTTCAGGCCTTCCTGGTTTTCAATTTTGGAGATGATCTGGATCTTCTCGCCGCCGTGGGCTTTCAGGTGCTCGCGGATTTCAACGACGTCAGAACGCTTACGGATAAAGGAGGCCGCAACAAAGTCAACGCCCTGTTCGCAACCAAAGATCAGGTCCTGCTTGTCTTTTTCGGCCAGCGCCGGCAGAGCGATAGACACGCCCGGCAGGTTAACGCCTTTGTTCTCGCCAAGGTCGCCGTTGTTCAGCACTTTACAAACAACTTTGTTGCCTTCGATAGCGGTGACTTCCATACCGATCAGACCATCGTCAACCAGTACGGTGTTGCCGACGCTCAGGTCGCTGGTGAAACCTTCATAGGTCACCGCAACGATTTCGTTATTACCGACAACGGATTTGTCGGTGGTGAAGGTAAAGGTCTGGCCCGCTTTCAGAGAAACGTCGTTGCCGCCTTCCAGCTTAATGGTACGGATTTCCGGACCTTTGGTATCCAGAAGGATTGCCGCTTTCTTACCGGTTTTACTCATCACATTGCGCAGGTTCTGGATGCGCTGACCGTGTTCCGCGTAGTCACCGTGAGAGAAGTTCAGACGCATAACGTTCATGCCAGCGTCCAGCATTTTGGTCAACATCTCTTCGGATTCGGTTTTCGGACCGATGGTGCAAACAATTTTGGTCTTTTTCATGACAGTTTAATCTTTAAGTTGTGAAGGATAGGGATGGGGAATCTGACTCCGTGGGCGCACTGCCGCAGAGTTAAACCTGTATTACGAAAGTTGCTATGCCACGCTCTAAGGATAGGTGACAACAAAAGAGCGTGCAGAAGAATGTGTGCTGGCGGTTCAGCCCATGAAAAGAGGCAACGTGTTATGCGTTTAGTCATGCAATCCAATGCGCTGAAACCATTCAATAAGAATTTGTTGGGCATTATACGTTGCCAAATCCAAAAAAGAAAATGAAAACCATGTTTCATTTCTATAGTTATATACTTAACAAAATGCAAACTAATCCTACGCTTATGCGCAACACATTTTTTCATCACCTGACAAGATAAAGAGGGCGGAAACGCGGGTTTATTCACAAGTTTGCCAGGGAAAAACGGTCTCTGAGGCACAAACGCGGAGCTGGTTTGATTTACTCAGGAAATATATCAATAATGATTTGATTGATAATGAAAAATTGAGAGTGAAATAGAATGGGAAACACAGCCAAAGATGAGGCGCTGTATCAGGAAATGTGCCGCGTAGTGGGCAAAGTCGTACTGGAGATGCGCGACCTGGGTCAGGAGCCAAAGCATATCGTTATCGCCGGCGTGGTGCGTACCGCCCTGGCGAACCCGAAAATCAAACGTTCCGCGCTGACGCAGGAAGCGATGGAGAAGGTGGTCCATGCGCTTTCCGGAAACTAGCCGCCGCCGGGCGCTTCCCGCGCGCTTCAGGAAATCACAAAGCGAATAACCGCCTTGACGGCAATATCGCAGTGGTGGGCGACCATCGCTTCATCATCAATAGCCGGCATCGGATCGTCCAGGTAGAGGCTGCTGAACGTATAAAAGTTTGATACCTGGTAGAAGCTAAAGCTGCTGATCAATCGATGCACATCGCGCGCTTCCAGCCCTGCCTGAAACACCCCTTGCTGCTGCCCGCGCTGAAGAATATCTTCCAGGATCGACAGGGCGGTGCGGTTCAGCGGTTTCAACTGACCTGAACTTTTCAGCCATTTCCCGCGCTGCATGTTTTCCATACAGATCACCCGCATATAGTCAGCGTGCGTGGCGTGATAGCGCACGCTCCACTTCACCAACTGCACCAGCGCCTCTACCGGCGGTACGTTTTCCAGCCCGAGCTGCTGCTCGGTTTCGCGGATCCTCGCGTAGACGTGCTGCAGCACGGCCTGATAAAGCAGCTCTTTGGTCTTGAAGTAGTAGACCACCATGCGTTTGGTGGTCTGCGCTTCGGTGGCGATTTGCTCCATCCGCGCGCCCGACAGTCCATGCTCGGCGAAAACGGTAATGGCGGCGGCGAAGATCCGCTCTTTCAGAGACTGCGCTTCATCATGAGCAACGACGGACATAACGGCTCCTTTTCTTGAGATGCAAAAAATACACATATTGATCACAATTTTGCAACCAATCATGGCGCATTTGAACCAAATGATACATATTCAGGTCACTAAGTCAGCTAATGACCCGAGGACTCTATGTTGCGTTCCATCGCCACCGTCTCGATCTCCGGTACCTTACCCGAAAAGCTCCATGCCATCGCAGCGGCGGGCTATCAGGGCGTCGAAATCTTCGAAAACGATCTGCTCTATTATACCGGTACGCCGGCCGATATCCGCCACCTGGCGGCAGATTTAGGGCTAAAAATCACGCTTTTTCAACCATTTCGTGATTTTGAAGGCGCCAGCCGCGCCCAGTTTGCCGCCAACATGGAACGCGCCAGGCGCAAATTTGCGCTTATGCACGAGCTGGGCTGCGACACCCTGCTGCTGTGCAGCAACGTTCAGCCGGACTGTTCCGCCGACGTCGACCTGCAGGTCGCCGACTTACGCGCCCTTGCTGCGCTGGCGGAGCAGGAACACATCACGATTGGCTACGAGGCGCTGGCCTGGGGCACCCACGTCAACCGCTGGCATCAGGCGTGGGCGCGGGTCAAAAGCGTCGATAGCCCGGCGCTGGGCATCGTGCTCGACAGTTTCCACGTGCTGGCGCGCGGCGATACGCTGGCGCAGCTGGCGGACGTGCCGCTGGAAAAAATCACCTTTGTACAGATGGCCGACGCGCCGCTGATGAAAATGGATATCCTCGAATGGAGCCGTCACTTCCGTTGTTTTCCCGGCCAGGGGCAGCTGCCGCTGGTGGAGTTTGCCTGCGATCTTACCCGCCGCGGCTACTGCGGCCCCTGGTCGCTGGAGATCTTTAACGACAGCTTCCGCGCATCGCCCAACGGCGCGACGGCGAAAGATGGCTATCGCTCGCTGCTGTGGCTGGAAGAGCAGGTCCGTCAGCGGCTGCCGGAAAGCCGGGCGCCGCTGTTTTCCTCCGCTGAACTGCCCCTCTACGCCGGGCTGGAGTTTATCGAGTTTGCCGCCACGCCGGCGCAGGCGGGCGAACTCGGACACAGGCTGACGCAGCTCGGCTTTGCCGAAGAGGGGACGCATCGCTCAAAACGCGTCGCCCTCTGGCGCAACGGCGGGGCGAGGGTGGTGGTTAACGCCCAGCCGCATAGCTGGGCCGATCATTTTTACCAGCGTCACGGGGTTTCCCTCTGCGCCATGGCGCTGCGCGTCAGCCAGAGCGCGGCGATCGTGGAACGCGCCCGCGCCTTAGGCTACGCCACCTGGCAGGGCGATGCCGGGCCGAACGAAAGCCCCATCCCGGCGGTTTGCGCCCCCGACGGCAGCCTTATTTATCTGATTGAGATGGGGGACGATATCTACACCCGCGATTTTCATCTGCGCGCGAACGTCACGCCGCGCGACGATTATCGGGGTATCGATCACCTGGCACTCGGCATGGAAGCGGACAGCCGCGATAACTGGATCATCTTTTTCCGCACCGTATTCGGCTTTACGCTCGAACATGAGCAGACCCTGCCCGATCCTTACGGGCTGGTGCGCAGCCTGGCGGTGCGCAGTCCGCAGGGCGACATTCGTCTCGCGCTTAATATTTCGCAAAGCCGCGCCACGCAAATTGCCCGTTCGGTAGCCTGTTATCAGGGAGCAGGTTTACAGCACGCGGCGTTTGCCTGCCACGATTTACCCTCCACGCTCGCCAGCCTGGCTCCGGTTGCGGTCAACGCGCTGCCGATCCCGGCGAACTACTATGAAGATCTGTTGGCCCGTTTTGGCGAGGATGTTCAGGTCAATCTGCTGAAGAATCATCAAATTCTTTACGATCGTGACGGAAGCGGCGGTGAATTCCTGCACCTATATACCCGCCCGTTTTCTGCCGGACGCTTTTTCTTTGAACTGACCGAGCGGCGCAACGGTTACGCACTTTATGGTGCTGTAAATGCAGCTGTACGCTTGTCAGCAATGCAGTACACCTAGTAATGTAGCAAATGGTTCACAACCCAACGTCGCAAACACAATAACAACATCCGGCTGTACCCTATGACAGGAAACGACTATGAACTCTTATAGCCATAATCACACGACGGCGGCCGCCGCGTCCGGCGCGCGGCCTTCCCGGCGGCGTATCGGTATCCTTGCGCTGCTGGCGGTCGGCACCATGATCAACTATCTCGACCGCACGGTGCTGGGGATTGCCGCGCCGCAGCTGACCGCAGAGCTGGGTATTGATGCCGCGATGATGGGCATCGTATTCTCCGCCTTTGCCTGGACCTACGCGCTGGCGCAGATCCCCGGCGGCATCTTTCTTGACCGCTTCGGTAATAAAGTCACCTATTTTCTGGCGCTGACCCTGTGGTCGCTATTCACCCTGTTCCACGGCCTGGCGGTCGGCCTGAAAACCCTGCTGCTGTGCCGTTTTGGCCTCGGCGTCAGCGAAGCCCCCTGTTTCCCGGTGAACAGCCGGGTGGTGAGCGCCTGGTTCCCGCAGCAGGAGCGCGCCAAGGCGACGGCGATCTATACCGTCGGCGAATATCTCGGGCTGGCCTGTTTTGCGCCGCTGCTGTTCTGGATAATGGGCAGCTTTGGCTGGCGCGCGCTGTTTATTAGCGTCGGCGCCGCCGGCGTGATGTTCGCGCTGGTGTGGTGGCGCTGCTATCGCGAGCCGCATGAGGATAAACACCTCAATCAGCTGGAGCGCGAGCACATCGTCAACGGCGGCGGAATGTCCACCGGCGCAGAGCAGCATACCGCCTTTAGCTGGCCGCTGATCCGCCAGCTGCTGGCGAAACGGCAGATTCTCGGCGCCAGCATCGGGCAGTTTGCCGGTAATACGGTGCTGGTCTTCTTCCTGACCTGGTTTCCAACCTATCTGGCCACCGAGCGCCATATGCCGTGGATTAAGGTCGGCTTCTTCGCCATCATGCCGTTTCTGGCGGCGGCGGGCGGCGTGATGTTCGGCGGCTGGGTCTCCGATAAGCTGCTGAAGGCCACCGGCTCGGCGAACCTCGGGCGTAAGCTGCCGATCATTGCCGGTCTGCTAATGGCGAGCACCATTATCTCCGCCAACTGGCTGACCAGCGATCTGGCAGTGATTCTGGTGATGTCGTTCGCCTTTTTTGGTCAGGGGATGGTCGGGCTGGGCTGGACGTTGATCTCCGACATCGCGCCGAAAGGCCTTGGCGGTCTGACCGGCGGCCTGTTTAACTTCTGCGCTAACCTCGCCGGGATCCTGACGCCGCTGATTATCGGTTTCATTGTTGCCGCCTCCGGCAACTTCTTTTACGCGCTGATTTATATCGGCGGCGCAGCGCTGCTGGGCGTGGCGGCTTATGTCTTTATCCTGGGCGATGTCAAGCGTATCGAACTTTCGCAGTAACGTGATGCAGTCGTTGTTAAAGGAGCAGGGAATGGTGATTAGTGGAAATACGCGGCTGATAGCGCATCTTGGCTATCCGACCGCGAAATTTAAAGCGCCGATGATTTACAACCCGTGGTTGGTTCATCAGCAGGTTGACGCCAAAGTGGTGCCGATGGGCGTCAAGCCTGAGGATTACGCCGCCTTTGTGCCGATGCTGTTTAAGATGACCAATATTATTGGCGCGCTGGTCACCATGCCGCACAAAATCGCCACCTGCGGGCTGGTGCAGCATCTTAGCCCAACGGCGGCGATAGCGGGCGCCTGTAACGCGATTCGTCCCGAAGCCGACGGCACGCTGAGCGGCGATATGTTTGACGGCGAAGGCTTTGTCCTCGGTATCACGCGTAAAGGTTTCGAGACGCGAGGGGCGCGGGCGCTGGTGGTGGGCAGCGGCGGCGTCGGCTCGGCCATTGCCGCATCGCTGGCGGCGGCGGGCGTCAGCGCCCTGACGCTGTACGATATCTGTTCGCAGACGGCGGAAGCGCTGGCCGGGCGTCTGCTTGAGCACTATCCTCGGCTGGACATTACGCTGATGCAGCGCGATCCGCAGGGGCACGATCTGGTGGTCAACGCCACGCCGCTGGGGATGAAAGAGGGCGATCCGCTGCCGCTGGACCCGCAGCGCCTGACGCCGGGCACCTTTGTCGGCGAAGTGGTTATGGCCCAGGAGTTCACTCCGCTACTGCAGGCGGCGCAGGCGGCGGGCTGCCCCATTCAGCGCGGCACCGACATGCTGTTTGAAATGATCCCGGCCTATCTGCGCTTCTTTAACCTGCCGGTGGCGACGCCGGAACAGCTGCGCGAACTGGCGGAAATTCGCTACTGAAATGACCTGAACCTGCGTTATTATAGCGCTGTATTTATGACTATATAGCGATGGTTGTTATGACTCCCTCCCTAACGCTGCTGGCGGCGGGAAGCCTGAAAAGCGCTTTCATTCCGCTGCTGGCGCGCTTTCAGCAACAGACCGGCATCCCGGTCGAGGTCCATTTTGGTCCGGCAGGGCTGCTGCGCGAGCGCATTGAGGGCGGAGAGCCGTGCTCGGTGTTCGCCTCGGCCAATAGCCAACATCCGCAGGCGCTGCGTCAGGCCGGGCTGGCCGGGGCGTGCTATCTGTTCGCCCGGAATCAGCTGATGCTGACCGCCCGCCACGGCGCAACAACCGAGACGCGGGAGTGGCTGGCGCTGCTCAGCGACCCGGACCTACGCCTGGCAACCTCAACGCCGGGCTGCGACCCTTCAGGCGACTACACCTGGCAGCTGTTCTCCCACATTGAAGAGCGCTGTCCCGGCGTCGGCGCCGCCATGATGGCGCGCGCGCGTCCGCTGGTAGGCGGCCGCGACTCGCTGCCGGTGCCGGCGGGAGAAATCGCCGGGGCGTGGCTGATCCGTGAAAACTTAACCGATCTGTTTATCGGCTATGCGCACTACGCCGCGCAGATGGCGGCGTGCAGCGATCTGCGCACGCTGCTTATTCCGCCGGCGTGGAATGTTCGCTGCGACTATCTGCTGGCGCAGATTGAACAGAGCGCCGGGGCGCAGCGGCTGTGCCGCTTTATCCTCGGCGCGGAGGGGCAGCGCTTACTGAAAGACGCCGGTTTTTTGCCTATCAGCGACGAATCGTAAACTGCGGAGCCAGCAGCGGCAGCGCCGACCCGGGGGGATGGACTTTGCGTACCGCTAAACCATACGCGCGCTGAAGATTCGCTTCCGTCAGTACGGCGGCTGATTCTCCCGCCAGCCATTCACCGTCGGGCAGCAGCAGCAAGGTCTGGTTCGCCACCTGCAGGGCGTGGGTCGGATCGTGCGTGGTAAACAGCACCGTGCGCTTCTGGCGATGGGCCAGGTCGCTGATGAGCTGCAGCACCAGCTGCTGATTGGCCAGATCCAGCGCCGAGCAGGGTTCATCCAGCAGGATATTCTGGCTGGCGCCCACCAGCGCCCTGGCGATAAGCACCAACTGCTGCTGGCCGCCGGACAGCGCGCAAAACACCTTGTCGGCCAGCGCTGCGATCCCCAGCTGCGCCAGCGCCTTCTGCACCTCACGTTCGTCTTCCGCTGTTGGCTGAGCGAACAGATTAACGTGGCGCGCCCGTCCCATCAGCACCACGTCGCGCACCTGCCAGCCAAAAGCCGGGCGAAAATGCTGCGGCACGATGGCGAGACCGCCCGCGCAGGTAAACCCACCGCCGAGCGGCGTCAGTACGCCGGTCAGGGTATCGAGCAGAGTGCTTTTGCCGCGGCCGTTAGCGCCGAGCACCGCCCAGATATCGCCGGAACGGCACTGCAGGTTCAGCGGTGCGAACAGCGGTCGGCTGTGGCCGTAGAGCAGGTCGCTTAACTGTAGGGAAAGGGTCATCAGCGCGCGCCTGTGCGTCGCGACTGCACCAGCAGCCAGGTAAACAGCGGCGCGCCAAGAAGCGCGGTGATGATTCCAATGGGGATTTCGGCCTGGATCAGCGTGCGGGCGAGGTCATCGACGACGATCATAAAACCGCCGCCGAGCCAGAAGGCGGTAGGGAGAAGACGCCGGTGGTCGGCGCCGGCCAGCAGCCGCGCCAGATGCGGGATCACCAGCCCGACCCACGCGATGCTGCCGCTGACCGCCACCTGAGCGGCGACCAGCACCGCGCAGCACACCAGCACCCCGCGACGCAGCCCGGTCACCGCAACCCCCAGACCGCGGGCATCTTTCTCCTCCAGCGCCAGCAGGTTAATCCGCCAGCGGAGCTTAAACAGCACCATCGCGGCGCAGGCTACCGGTAGCGCCATCAGCAGGACTTTGTGCCAGCTGGCGGTGGCGAAGCTGCCGAGCAGCCAGAAAACAATATTCGGCAGCGTCTCTTCGCTATCGGCCAGGTACTGCATCAGGCTCACCAGGGCGGCAAAAAAGCCGCTGAGGATAATGCCTGAGAGGATCAGCACCAGGGTGCTTTCGCGCCCCTGCAGCGCGGCTATCAGATAGACCAGCATCAGCGCGGCAAGGCCGAAGAGAAAGGTCGAGGCCATCATCAGCGCGGCGTTCAGCCCCAGCAGAATCGCCAGCGTCCCGCCGAAGGCGGAACCGGAGGTGACGCCGATGATATGCGGGTCCACCAGCGGATTCTGGAATACGCCCTGTAAGGTGGCCCCGCATAGCCCCAGCGCGCCGCCGGCCAGCAGCGCCATCACGATCCTCGGCAGCCGCACCGACCACACGACCTGGCCGGCGACGCCGTCGAGGGGAGAAAGATGCGCCAGCTGGCGAAAAACTTCCGCCAGGCTTAACGGATACTGCCCGAGGCAGAGTGAAGCGATTGCAATCACGATCGTCACCAGCGCGAGGGTACATTGCAGCAGGGCCGGATGACGATGACTACGCATCCGGCGTCCACTTCACGCGGTAGAAACGCTGATAGTACTCCCGCGCCTTCGCCTCGACATCGACGCTGTTATAGCGTGAGGGGTAGAGTTTTTTCGCCATCCACAGCTCGCCGATCGCCAGCGCCTCCGGCATCGGGTAGCCCCAGGCCTTGGCGTATTCCGGCATCAGCCACACGCGGTGATTTTTGACCGCGTCAATGCTCTGCCACTGCGGGTCGTTTTGTATCTGTTTGACCACCTCCGGGTAGCGGTCCTGTACGAAAATCACCTGCGGATCCCACTGCAGCACCTGCTCCAGCGAGACCTGGCGCGCGCCCTTTACGCTGGCGGCGGCAACGTTCAGCGCCCCGGCGTGCTTCATCATCAGGCCGGTATATTTGCCCGAGCCGTAGGTGTTGAGGTCCGGATTGGCCATATATACCCGCACCCGCTCGTTTTGCGGGATATCGGCAACCGGCGCGTTAGCCAGCCTGCGCGCGCTGAAGGTGTATTGAATCAGCGCTTCGGCCTGAGCCTGACGGCCGACCACTTCGCCAATCAGGCGGATCCCCTGTTTCAGCCCCTCGTTATAGGCCAGCTCTTCATCGGCCATCGTCGGGTTCATTTTGTTTTTCTCACCGGCGGCATCCTGGCGCAGAGAGACCGCCACCACCGGGATCCCGGCGTCCTGGATCTGCTGGATCATCGCCTGCGGCGCGTAGTTGGCAACGAACACCACCTGGGGATGCAGCGCCAGCAGGCTCTCGATATTGACCTGCGTCAGATCGCCCGGCATCGGTAGTGTCTCAATAGCCGGCATAAAGCGCGCAAACTGCGGGCCAAGCTGCTTTTTCCAGCTGCTCATGACGCCGACGACGTCGTCAGCGGCGTTAAGCTGCACCAGCAGGTTTAAGGTCTGATGCTGGAGCACCACGGCGCGGGTGACGTGGTCGGGGAGGGTGACTTCACGACCCAGCTGGTCGGTGAGGGTGCGGTCGGCAAAGGCCTGACCGGCAAACAGGCTGGCGCTTAACAGCGCCATAGCAAAGAAAACGCGCGGATGTCTGGACATGATGGGCTCAGCGGCAAAGGAAGAATCGCTGTATATTAAAATATATAACGAAGCCGGGCGCAATGGCTGGCGGGCGATTTACCCCCTATGGACAAGGTTATTGGTAAAATACCTCTTCATCGGACATCCGTTCTTCTAGGCGGGCAGCGACCTTCTGCAGCGAGGTGAGGTACTTTTGCGCCGCCTGGTCAATGGTCATGGCTTTGGCCATATAGACCAGGTTCAGGCAGCCGATAACCCGCTGCTGGCGGCGAATGGGGACGGCAATGGAAGCGATTTTCTCCTCCTGCTGCCAGCCGCGAAAGTTTTCGCCGTAGCCGTTTTGCCGGGTGCGTTCGAGGATGGCGGCCAGTTTTTCCGGCTCGCGCGCCAGCTGATACTCCGCTTCCGGGCGGGCGGCCAGCATCTCAACAATCGGGCTTCGTTCATGTTCCGGCGCGAAGGCCAGCCAGGTTAATCCCGAAGCGGTCAGCAGCAGCGGCAGGCGGCGGCCGACCATCGCCCGGTGGAAGGAGAGGCGGCTGAAGCGGTGGGTGGTTTCGCGCACCACCATCGCATCGACGTCCAGGGTGGTGATGTCGGTCGGCCATAAAACCTCGCGCAGCAGTTCGCCAAGCAGCGGCGTGGCGAGGGCAGAAATCCAATGTTCGTCACGAAATCCCTCACTTAACTGACGCACTTTAATCGTCAGGCGAAAGCTGTCATCGGAGCGGCTGCGGCGCACGTAACCCTCGTCCTGTAGCGTTTCCAGCAGCCGCCTGACGGTCGTGCGATGCAGGCCGCTAAACTCGGCCAGGGTGCCGACCGTCGCGCCTCCGTCGAATTTATTTAACAAATTTAATAACAATAATCCGCGGCTCAATCCGCGCACCGTTTTGTAATCTGCCGAAGCGTTTTCGTTCATGCGTCCTCTATAAAAATCATTATAAACAATCATGTGCACCTGGTGCACATCCGGTAATGTTTTGATTGTAGCGCAAATCACCGACCCTATACTGACCTCACAATAAAAATA
>OKMV01000026.1_pt1 | contig 33377 bp, 31 predicted proteins | sample 1610051 | NCBI WGS metagenome assembly OKMV01 (sample SAMN04436613, study PRJEB24849) | human gut metagenome | biome: human gut; feature: NICU; material: stool | host: Homo sapiens | place: USA: Saint Louis, MO | collected 2009-12-09 | reverse complement strand
CTGGGGCTGTCAGATGAACGAATACGATTCATCAAAGATGGCCGATCTGCTGGATGCCACCCACGGGTATCAACTCACTGAAGTGGCGGAAGAAGCGGATGTGCTGCTGCTCAATACCTGCTCAATCCGTGAGAAGGCTCAGGAAAAAGTATTCCATCAGCTAGGACGCTGGAAGCTGCTGAAAGAGAAGAATCCCAACCTGATCATCGGCGTTGGCGGCTGCGTGGCCTCTCAGGAAGGCGACCATATTCGCCAGCGCGCCCACTACGTCGATATTATTTTTGGGCCGCAGACCCTGCACCGTCTGCCGGAAATGATCAACTCGGTACGAGGCAACCGCAGCCCGGTCGTCGATATCAGCTTCCCGGAAATCGAAAAATTCGACCGCCTGCCGGAACCGCGCGCCGAAGGCCCAAGCGCCTTTGTTTCCATCATGGAAGGCTGCAACAAGTACTGCACCTACTGCGTGGTGCCTTACACCCGCGGTGAGGAAGTGAGCCGCCCAAGCGACGATATCCTGTTTGAAATCGCCCAGCTTGCGGCTCAGGGCGTCCGTGAAGTCAACCTGCTCGGGCAGAACGTAAACGCCTGGCGCGGGGAAAACTATGACGGCACCACCGGTAGCTTTGCCGATCTCCTGCGTCTGGTTGCGGCGATCGACGGTATCGACCGGATCCGCTTTACCACCAGCCATCCCATCGAGTTCACCGACGATATCATCGAGGTTTACCGCGATACGCCGGAGCTGGTCAGCTTCCTGCACCTGCCGGTGCAGAGCGGTTCCGACCGCGTGCTGAACCTGATGGGCCGAACCCACACGGCGCTGGAATATAAAGCGATTATCCGCAAACTGCGCGCGGCGCGTCCGGATATTCAGATCAGCTCCGACTTCATCGTCGGCTTCCCTGGCGAAACCACCCAGGATTTCGAGCAGACCATGAAGCTGATTGCCGATGTGAATTTCGATATGAGCTACAGCTTCATCTTCTCCGCGCGTCCGGGAACGCCGGCGGCCGATATGGTTGACGACGTACCGGAAGAGGACAAGAAGCAGCGTTTGTATATTCTGCAGGAGCGCATCAACCAGCAGGCGATGGCCTGGAGCCGCCGTATGCTCGGCACCGTGCAGCGCATTCTGGTGGAAGGCACCTCACGTAAGAGCATCATGGAGCTGTCTGGCCGCACCGAAAATAACCGCGTGGTGAACTTCGAAGGCTCTCCTGAGATGATCGGCAAGTTTGTCGATGTCGAGATCACCGACGTCTGGACAAACTCCCTGCGCGGTAAAGTGGTGCGCACCGAGGACGAAATGGGTCTGCGCATCGCGGAAACCCCGGAGTCGGTAATTGCCCGCACCCGTAAAGAAAACGATCTTGGCGTCGGTATCTACCAGCCATAATCCGTTCAGGCCTGCCGGCTCCGGCAGGCCTTGTATTTCCTCTCCTGAACCCAATATCTATAGCGATGCTTGCGCCATATTCCGATGACGTGAATAATTTCCTGACCGGCTACCTTCCGGCTATCTATGTATAAGAGGAACAGCTTGAATACAGACACTCGCGAAATCACCCTTGAGCCCGCGGACAACGCCCGTCTGCTGAGCCTGTGCGGCCCGTTTGATGACAACATTAAACAGCTGGAACGCCGCCTCGGCATCGAGATTAACCGTCGTGACAACCACTTTAAACTGACCGGTCGGCCGATTTGCGTCACCGCTGCGGCGGATATCCTGCGCAGTCTGTACGTCGATACCGCGCCGATGCGCGGCGAAATTCAGGATATTGAACCGGAACAAATTCATCTGGCGATCAAAGAAGCCCGTCGATCTCCAGCGGGTTATGCAGCAGCTTTTCCGCCAGCGATTTAATGTCATCGGAGAAGGTTGCGGAGAACAGCAGGTTCTGACGTCTGGCCGGCAGCTTCGCCAGCACCCGGCGAATATCGTGAATAAAGCCCATATCCAGCATACGGTCGGCTTCGTCCAGCACCAGCACTTCGACTTTGTCGAGGCTCACGGCGTTCTGATGTTCAAGATCCAGCAGACGACCCGGCGTTGCCACCAGGATATCGACGCCGCTGCGCAGCTTCATCATCTGCGGATTAATGCTCACGCCGCCGAACACCACCAGCGAGCGAACGTTGAGGTATTTGCTGTAATCACGGACGTTCTCGCCAATTTGCGCCGCCAGCTCGCGCGTTGGGGTCAGGATCAGCGCACGCACCGGGCGACGCCCTTTAGCATGCGGCTCCTTTTGGATCAGATGCTGAAGCAGCGGCAGCGTAAATCCCGCCGTTTTGCCGGTACCGGTCTGAGCGCTGGCCATCAGATCGCGCCCCTGTAATACTGCCGGGATAGCCTGCTGCTGAATTGGGGTTGGCTCAACGTAGCCCTGCTCAGCGACGGCGCGCAGGATTTCAGGATTCAGGCCAAGGGAATCAAAAGACATAACAACTCCGAACCGCCCCGGCCCGTCACAGGCGTAGTTTTCAGGGAGATTATTGCGAAAGAGATGGCAAAAACCACAATGCCATGAAGCTGCGCAGTCTAGCAGATTTTGTGACGAACCGCATAAAATCTGCCGAAAAGAATCCTCCGGCTAACAAACCACTGCTCCCCGTCCTGTCGATGAGAAGCGGCGATGGCGCTTCGCGCCAGGCGTTCCCGAAATAGCCCGTTTAATGCCTCGACGGGGAAACCGCGAACAAAAGCAGAGAAACGCCGCCGCAGAACGCGGCGGCGAAGGCGATTAACGCAGGCGATACTTAATTTTTTCGACCATCTTCGCGGTGGAGATGCCGTAGCGGTCGTGCAGCGTCGGAAGCGCGCCGGCCAGCAGGAATTCGTCAGGCAAACCGACGGTATCCAGCTCGCAGCGTACGCCTTTACGCATCAGCAGCGCGGCAACCGCCTCCCCCAGCCCGCCGACCGACGTGTGGTTTTCCGCGGTCACCACCAGACGGCCGGGCTTCGAAGCCTGCACAACGATCGTTTTTTCATCAAGCGGTTTGATGGTAGGGACATGCAGCACCGCCGCGCTGATATTATCGGCCCGCAGTTTTTCAACCGCCTCGAGGGCGCGCATGGTCATCAGCCCGGAAGAGATAATCAGTACATCGTTACCGTCCTCCAGCAGCTTCGCCTTGCCCAGCTCAAACTGATAATCATATTTATCGAGCACCAGCGGCACCTTACCGCGCAATAGACGCATATACACCGGACCGTCGTGGTCGGCAATCGCCGGTACCGCCTGCTCTATCTCCAGCGCATCGCAGGGATCGACGATGACCATGCCGGGAATGCCGCGCATAATCGCCAGATCTTCCGTTGCCTGATGGCTCGGCCCGTAGCCGGTGGTCAGGCCCGGCAGCGCCGCGCAGATCTTCACGTTCAGATGCTCTTCGGCGATGACCTGATGGATAAAATCATAGGCGCGACGGGTGGCAAAAGCGGCGTAGGTGGTGGCGAAGGGAATAAATCCCTCCTTCGCCATTCCCCCGGCGGCTCCCATCAGCAGCTGCTCCGCCATTCCCATCTGGAAGAAGCGATCCGGAAAGGCCTGGGCGAAAATATGCAGATCGGTATACTTTGACAGGTCCGCGGTCATACCGACGATTTCCGCGCGCTGGGCCGCCAGCTTCGAGAGCGCGACGCCAAACGGCGCGGAAACGGTCGCCTGACCTTCATCAGCAATGGAGGCGATCATCGCCGACGTTTTTAAGCGTGGTTTACTCTGGCTCATTACAGCACTCCTTCCGGTTTGTTGGCGTCCAGCACCGCAATCGCTTTTTGCCATTCATCGGCATCGACGCGGATAAAATGGTTCTTATCGCGGGTTTCAAGGAACGGCACCCCTTTGCCCATCAGCGTGTCGCATAAAATGACCCGCGGCTGGTTGCCCGCATGATTTTTCGCGTTATCAAAGGCGGCCACCACCGCCGCCAGATCGTTACCGTCCACGCGCTGCACGTACCAGCCGAAGGCGGCCCATTTTTCATGCAGCGGCTCAAAGCCGAGAATTTTGCGCGAATCGCCGTCCGCCTGCTGTTTGTTAACGTCAACGAGGTTAATCAGGTTAGTCAGGCCGTAGTGGGCCGCCGACATCGCCGCTTCCCAGGTTGAACCTTCGTCCAGCTCCCCATCCGACATAGAGTTAAAAACCCAGGATGCGCTGCCCTTCTTCTTCAGACCGAGCGCCATCCCGACGGCGATGGAGAGCCCCTGCCCCAGCGAGCCGCCGGACATCTCCATTCCAGGCGTATAGGTCGCCATGCCCGACATCGGCAGGCGGCTGTCGTCGGAACCGTAGGTCTCCAGCTCCTCTTCCGGGATAATTCCCGCTTCCAGCAGCGCCGCATAATAGGCGATGGCGTAATGGCCGTGAGAGAGCAGAAAACGGTCACGCCCTTCCCACTGCGGATCTTCCGGACGGTAGCGCATCGCGTGACTGAACGCGGTGGCCAGCACATCCGCATAGCCTAATGCCTGGCCGATATAGCCCTGTCCCTGGACTTCGCCCATTTGCAGGGCATAGCGACGGATACGCCACGCCGCCGCGGCAACTTGTTGTGTTTCTGTCATCTTCATCTGCTTGCCTCGCTTAGTGGATTAACATGCCGCCGTTCACGTCCAGGGTGATACCGGTCGAGTAGGAAGAGAGATCGCTGCCGAGGAACAGGGCGGCACGCGCGATATCCACCGCATCGCCCAGACGGTTCATCGGGATCCCGGCGAGGATATTGGCCGTCATGTCGTCGGTCAGCTTGCCGGCGGTAATATCGGTCTGAATCAGCCCCGGCGTGATGCAGTTTACGCGGACGTTATCCGGGCCAAGCTCGCGCGCCATCGCCCGCGCCAGGCCGAGCACACCGGCTTTTGCCGCGCTGTAGTGCGGGCCGCCGAAGATACCGCCGCCGCGCTGGGCGGAAACCGATGAGATACAGACAATGCTGCCCGATTTTTGCGCCCGCATTGCCGGAATAACCGCCTGCGACATCAGCAGCGTGCCGCGCAGGCTGACGTCCAGCACCGCGTCATAGTTGGCGCGCTTAATTTCCATCAGCTTCAGCGGCTGAGTAATGCCGGCGTTATTCACCAGCACATCGACCCGGCCATATTTCGCCAGAATCTGTTCGATTGCCGCCTGCACCTGAACTTCATCGGCGACGTTCGCTGCCAGACCAAGATGGCCTTCGCCCAGAGCCGCCGCAGCGGCTTTGCTGGCTTCGCCATTGAGGTCGATAATGACCACGCTGGCGCCGTTCTCGGCAAATAATTTGGCGGTGGCAAAACCCAAACCGCGTGCGGAGGCCGCGCCAGTAATAATGGCGACTTTATCTTTTAATAACATATTTTCACTCCATGACATGACGTCATATTAATTAACAGAAATATTGCCGTTATTGTGGCTCATCGAGGAAAAGAATCACCACCAGACCTATTGCGGCGCAGATACCAAAATAGGTAAATACAGAATTAAAGCTGCCGGTCTGATCAAGTAAAAAACCGGCGGCCATCGGGGCGACAAAGCCGCCAAGGTTGCCGCCGCTATTAATAATAGAAGAGGCAATTGGATAGGTTTTACTGTCCGAAACGGCCATTCCGTAGGCGGTAAAAGCCGGCCAGCCAATATTCAAACAAAAACCGACAAAGAATAATCCAAAACATACCGCCCAGGTGCTTGCTGGAATGTTCAGCATAATGAGCATCATGACCACGGTTGAAATCGCGGTGAACATCATGGTGGGTTTACGCCGGCGGCCTAACACTTTATCCGAGATCCAGCCTCCGCCAATCGCGCCAATAAAGCCGCCGATGCACGGCATACTCGCCACGAAGCCCATACTCATCACGTCAAAACCGCGCTCTTTCACTAAATACAGCGGGATCCACGTTAATAACCCGTACAGCACGCTGACCATCATAAAATAGGCCAGACAGTCACCAAGAATATTTTTCGAGGTAAATAATCCTTTCGCCGTATCGACAGGCGCCATCTTTTTCACCCGAATAATTTTATCCAGCCAGGTGAAGCGGTCGGCAATTAATATATTTTCGCGGACGGCGTTTTTATCAGTTTCACGCCCGGCATTAATCTCTTCCAGTTCGCGTTGCGAAACAAATCCGCTTTCCGCGGGCGTTGACTTAACCAACAGGTACCACGCGACCGCCGCCACAATCCCCGGTATCGCAAAGGAGAAAAAGACCCATCGCCAGCCCCAGGTAACCGCGATCCATACCGCCAGCGGCGGTACGATTATCGGCGCAAACATGGTGGCGGCGATGTAGACACCCGTTGCCGTGGCTTTCTCTTTCGGCGGGAACCAGTTATTAATGGTTGAAGCCAGCCCCACCGGGCACGGCCCTTCGCTAAGCCCCAGCCCCAGTCGCACCATCTTCAGGCCAAACACCGAGCTCACGGTGCCCATCAGCCAGGTAAAAGCGGAAAAGCCGAAAATAGACAGCGAGACCAGTCCCCGGGTGCCGCGTCTGGCAATAAAAAAACCGGCCGGGATCTGGCTTACCGCATAGCCGAGGAAAAACATGCTGGCGATGGCCCCGGCCTCAAAGTTGTTGATATGAAACTCGTCAATAATGAACGGCAGTACCGCGCCGATATTCGTTCTGTCGGCGTAATTTATGGCATACACCAGGAAAATCATCGTCAATACCACGAAACGATATTTTGTTTTTCTGGCGTCAGTACAGACAACAGTATCTATACGTGACATAGGGTATCCTCTTTATTTTTTTATGTTTTTGTCGCGACCCTTACCGCATCGCGCCCTGTTATCAGGCCTGTAGTTGCAATATAACAATCCCAAAAAGAAAGGGTATTCAAAAAAGCTCAATTACGCGTGAGAAAAATTTGCTTCGTGACTGCACTCAAATTCCTGTCAATTATTTTTTCGAGAGTTGTGCATTTAAAACTGTTAACTTCATCACGGATTGCGCCATCACTTATTTTCCGGCTGTGCTATGCTGACCATCATTTTCTGGGATAACGGCTGGACGTCCTTCTTTCTGAGTAAAAAAATCGCCTTGCGTTATTCCCCCCCGCCGGAGGAAATCATGAACCAGCCGCTGCAGAATAAAAGCTTGCCGATGCCATCCTTACGTAATATTCAGGCATTTATTGAAGTGGCCGATACCGGCAGCCTGAACCTGGCGGCAGAGAATCTTAATATTACGGCCTCCGCGGTAAGTCATCAGATAGCCAGCCTGGAACAGTATCTGGGAAAAAAGATATTTTCCCGTAGCAGTAAAGGGATGGTATTAACCACAATTGGCGAAAAATACCTTAAAGAGGTTTCCGGGGCGTTAAATATTATTGGTCAGGCCACTAACCAGGTGATTAATGATATCCACCAGGATTATTTACGGATTCATTCCGCGCCGAGCTTTGGATTATTGTGGCTGATGCCCCGTCTGGATAAATTTCGCCAGGCCTGGCCGGAGCTTAAAATTAGCCTGACCTGCTCTTATGAAAGCATCCAGTTCTCCCGCGATAATATTGATATCGATATTCGCCACGGGCTCTCACAGTGGCCAACCCTGGTGGTCAAGACCATAAAAAATGAACGCGTGCTCCCCTTTAGCTCATCGACTTATTTAGCCGGCCGCGACGTTCAGTCCATTGAAGACCTGCTGGCCTGCGACCTTATTCATTCCGATAGCACGCTGATCGGCTGGAGCAACTGGCTGTCGTGGCATAAGGTTCGCGGCTGGAATAAAAACTTTATTTTTAATTTTGACCGCTCCTATATGAGTATTGAGGCTGCCCGGATGGGAATGGGGATTATTCTTGAGAGTAATTTGCTGGCCGGGCAGAGCGTGAGCCAACGCCACCTGGAACCCGTCTTTACCCGCGACGTCAGCATGCCGGTTAACGCGCATCACTTCGTTTTACCGCACCCGAATGAACAAAAAGAGAAAGTGAAGATCTTCTTTGCCTGGGTTGCCGAAGAGCTGAGTCGCGAAGGATTTCATATCTAGCAGCAAACGGTGGACAAACCGCCAACCTGCGCCTAGAGTTAATCAATCGATTGATTAACTTTTCTCGCGCGATGACAACCACTCCCACGACCAGTAAGGGCGAGCAGGCGAAAAGCCAGCTTATCGCCGCCGCAATCGCCCAGTTTGGCGAATACGGCCTGCACGCCACAATCCGCGATATTGCCGCCCAGGCCGGGCAGAATATCGCTGCCATTACCTACTATTTTGGTTCCAAGGACGATCTCTATCTCGCCTGCGCCCAGTGGATTGCCGATTTTATCGAGCACAATTTCCGCCCCCACGCGCAGGCGGCGGAAGCGCTGTGCGCTGAGCCTGTTCCGGATAAAGCCGCCATGCGCACCCTGATACTGGGCGCCTGCCAGAATATGATTTTGCTGCTGACCCAGGACGACACCGTCAATTTGAGCAAATTTATCTCCCGCGAGCAGCTGTCGCCAACGCCGGCCTACCGGCTCATCCACGATCAGGTGATTGCTCCGCTACACTGCTACCTGACCCGCTTAATCGCCGCCTATACCGGCCTTAACGCTGACAGCACGGAAATGGTCCTCCACACCCACGCGCTGCTGGGCGAAGTTCTCGCTTTTCGCCTTGGTAGGGAAACGGTGTTGCGCCGCGCGGGCTGGGCTGAGTTCGATCGGGACAAAACCGCGCAAATTATTGAGGTTATCACCTGCCATATTGATTTCGTTCTGGAAGGATTATCGCAAAGGAGTCTGAAGTCATGAAAAAACCGCTCATCGTCGTTGTGCTGCTTCTCCTGCTGGCCGCTGTCATTGGCGGAGGCTGGTGGTGGTACCAGAGCAGCCAGCAGAAAGCGCTCACGCTGTATGGCAACGTGGATATTCGTACCGTCAACCTCAGCTTCCGCGTGGGCGGGCGGCTGGCGTCGCTCAGCGTCGACGAGGGCGATGCGATTAAAGCCGGGCAGACCCTGGGCGAGCTGGACCGAGCGCCCTACGAGAATGCCCTGCAGCAGGCTCAGGCCAACGTTTCCACCGCCCAGGCGCAGTACGACCTGATGATGGCGGGGTATCGCTCGGAAGAGATCGCTCAGGCCGCCGCCGCGGTCAACCAGGCGCAGGCCGCTTACGACTATGCGCAGAATTTTTACCAGCGCCAGCTGGGGCTGCGCAAAAGCAGCGCCATCTCCGCTAACGACCTGGAAAACGCCCGCTCATCGCGCGATCAGGCCCAGGCGACGCTGAAGTCCGCGCAGGATAAGCTGCGCCAGTACCGCGCCGGTAATCGTCCGCAGGAAATCGCCCAGGCCAAAGCCAGCCTTGAACAGGCGCAGGCCGCGCTGGCGCAGGCGAAGCTGGATCTGCACGATACCACGCTGGCCTCGCCGTCCGACGGGACGCTGATGACCCGCGCCGTCGAGCCGGGCAGCATGCTCAGCGCTGGCGGCACGGTGATGACGTTATCGTTAACCCATCCGGTGTGGGTGCGCGCCTATATCGATGAAAAAAACCTCGGTCAGGCCCAGCCGGGTCGCGAAGTGCTGCTTTACACCGATAGTCGCCCGGATAAACCCTACCGCGGCAAAATCGGCTTCGTCTCCCCAACCGCTGAATTCACGCCGAAAACCGTGGAAACGCCGGACCTGCGCACCGATCTGGTTTATCGCCTGCGTATTGTGGTCACCGATGCCGACGACGCGCTGCGCCAGGGGATGCCGGTCACCGTCACCTTCAGTCACGGAAACGGCCAATGAGCGAGGACGTGATTACGCTGAGCGGCCTGACCCGGCGCTTTGCCGGCATGGATCGCCCGGCCGTCGCGCCGCTGGACTGCACCATTCACTCCGGCTATGTGACCGGTCTGGTGGGCCCGGATGGCGCCGGAAAAACCACCCTGATGCGCATGCTCGCCGGGCTGCTGAAGCCCGACGCAGGCAGCGCAAAAGTGATCGGCTTCGACCCGATTGTCGACGATAGCGCCCTGCATGCGGTGCTCGGCTATATGCCGCAGAAATTCGGCCTGTATGAAGATCTGACGGTGATGGAAAACCTGACGCTCTACGCCGATCTGCGCAGCGTGACCGGCGAGGCGCGGGAAAAAACCTTCGCCAGGCTGCTGGAATTTACCTCCCTCGGCCCCTTTACCGGCCGGCTGGCGGGCAAGCTTTCCGGCGGCATGAAGCAGAAACTTGGCCTGGCCTGCACCCTCGTCGGCGAACCGAAAGTCCTGCTGCTGGATGAACCCGGCGTCGGCGTCGACCCTATCTCCCGCCGCGAACTGTGGCAGATGGTGCACGAACTGGCGGGCGACGGAATGCTGATCCTCTGGAGCACCTCTTATCTTGATGAGGCCGAGCAGTGCCGGGACGTTCTGTTGATGAACGAGGGCCAGCTGCTCTACCAGGGGGCGCCAAAAGAGCTGACGCAGACCATGGCCGGACGCAGCTTTTTGGTTTCCAGCGCCCGGGAGAATAACCGCCGCCTCCTCCAGCGTACGCTGAAGCTGCCGCAGGTCAGCGATGGCGTGATTCAGGGTAAATCGGTACGCCTGATCCTTAAAAAAGAGGCCAGGATCAGCGATGTACAGAAGGCTGGCGATATGCCGCCGCTGGAGGTCGCCGAAACCGCGCCGCGCTTCGAGGATGCCTTTATCGACCTGCTGGGCGGCGCCGGGACTGCCGAATCGCCGCTGGGCAACATTATCCACACCGTGGGAGGCTCCCGTGAGGACACGGTGATTGAAGCGCAGACCCTGACCAAGAAATTCGGCGATTTTGCCGCCACCGACCACGTCGATTTTCAGGTCAAACGCGGGGAGATTTTCGGCCTCCTCGGGCCTAACGGCGCGGGAAAGTCCACGACGTTTAAGATGATGTGCGGCCTGCTGGTCCCCACCTCCGGGAAAGCGCTGGTGCTGGGCATGGACCTGAAAGTCAGCTCCGGCAAGGCGCGTCAGCATCTGGGCTATATGGCGCAGAAGTTCTCGCTCTACGGCAACCTTTCCGTTGAGCAGAACCTGCGCTTCTTCTCCGGCGTCTACGGCCTGCGCGGACGGGCGCAGAACGACAAAATCGCCAGCATGAGCGAGGCGTTTGGCCTGAAAAGCATCGCCCGGCAGGCCGCCGACGATCTGCCGCTCGGCTATAAGCAGCGCCTGGCGCTGGCCTGCTCGCTGATGCACGAGCCGGATATCCTGTTTCTTGATGAACCCACTTCCGGGGTCGATCCCCTCACCCGCCGCGAATTCTGGCTGCATATCAATAGCATGGTGGATAAAGGCGTGACGGTGATGGTCACTACCCACTTTATGGATGAAGCGGAGTATTGCGATCGTATCGGCCTGGTCTATCGCGGCAAACTGATCGCCAGCGGCACGCCGGACGATCTGAAGGCGCTGGCGGCGGATGATGAACAGCCTGATCCAACGATGGAGCAGGCGTTTATCACCCTCATTCACGACTGGGATAAGGAGAACGCCGGTGAGCGGTAAACTGCTATCGTGGCGGCGCGTACGCGCCCTGTGCGTGAAAGAGACGCGGCAGATTGTCCGCGACCCCAGCAGCTGGCTGATTGCGGTGGTCATCCCCCTGCTGCTGCTGTTTATCTTTGGCTACGGGATTAACCTCGACTCCAGCAAGCTGCGGGTGGGCGTGCTGCTGGAGCAGCAGAGCGAAGAGGCGCTGGATTTTGTCCATACCATGACCGGCTCCCCTTATATTGACGCCACCATCAGCGATAACCGCCAGGAACTGGTGCAGATGATGCAGGCGGGACGCATTCGCGCCCTGGTCACCCTACCGGTGGACTTCGACCAGAAGATGGCCCGTCCCGGCGACGACGCGCCGATCCAGCTCATCACCGACGGCAGCGAACCCAATACCGCTAACTTCGCCCAGGGCTACGTCGAAGGCATCTGGCAAATCTGGCAGCAGCAGCGGGCGGAAGATCGCGGCGAAACCTTCGAGCCGCTGATCGACGTGCAGACGCGCTACTGGTTTAACCCGGCCGCCATCAGCCAGCATTTTATTATCCCCGGCGCGATTACCATCATTATGACGGTGGTCGGCGCGATCCTGACGTCGCTGGTGGTGGCCCGCGAGTGGGAACGCGGCACGATGGAAGCGCTGCTGTCGACCGAAATTACCCGCGCCGAGCTGCTGCTGTGCAAGCTGATCCCCTACTATTTCCTCGGCATGCTGGCGATGCTGCTATGTATGCTGGTGGCGGTGTTTATTCTCGGCGTGCCCTTTCGCGGTTCGCTGGTGATTCTGTTTTTTATCACCAGCCTGTTTTTGCTGAGCACCCTGGGAATGGGGCTGCTGATTTCCACCATTACCCGCAACCAGTTTAACGCCGCGCAGGTGGCGCTGAATGCCGCGTTCCTGCCGTCAATCATGCTCTCCGGGTTTATTTTTCAGATAGACAGCATGCCGGCGATAATCCGCGCGGTGACCTACGTGATCCCGGCGCGCTATTTTGTCAGCACCCTGCAAAGCCTGTTTCTGGCGGGCAACATCCCGGTGGTGCTGCTGGTGAATGTGATGTTTTTAATCGCCTCGGCGGTGATGTTTATCGGCCTGACGTGGCTGAAAACCAAACGGCGTCTGGATTAATTTGCCTGCGCGCCCCCCGGTACAAGGGCTGGCAAACGGGTAGCCCGGATAAGCGCAGCGCAATCCGGGGCTCACAAAGAGAGAATATGAGATGTTTCATCGCTTATGGACGTTAATCCGCAAAGAGCTGCAGTCGCTGTTGCGTGAACCGCAGACGCGGGCGATTTTGATTATGCCGGTGCTCATTCAGGTGCTGCTGTTCCCCTTTGCCGCCACGCTGGAGGTAACGAACGCCACCATCGCCATCTATAACGAAGACAACGGCAAGCACGCCGTGGAGCTGACCACCCGGGGTACAACCAGCTAAAAGCCACTCTGGATAGCGGTGAACTGGGGGAAATATTGCTCATCCACTGCGCCCATCGCAACGCCTCCGTGCCGGAGAGCTACACCCTGGAGATGGCGATTAACGATTCGGCGACCCATGAAATCGATATTATCCGCTATCTGCTTAACGAAAATATCGTTTCGGTGCGCGTCGATAAACCGCAGAAGAAAACGCGCAGAGCCTGCGCGCATCTGCAGGATCCGTTGATTGTGATTTTTGAAACTGAATCCGGCGTACGTATTGATGATGAGCTGTTTGTTAACTGCGATTACGGCTATGACATTCGCTGTGAAGTGATTGGCGAAAATGCCATCAGCGCGTTGACCGAACAGGCACTTACCACCGTCCGTTCGGCGCAGGGTTATAGCCGCGCTATCCCCAAAACCTGTATGGAACGTTTCGCCACCGCCTACGATCGCGAGGTGCAGAATTTCGTTGACCGGGTAAACCTGGGGGCGGAGATGAGCGGGCCATCATCGTGGGACGGATTTGTCGTGGCGATGGTATGCGATGCCGGCCTGGCGTCGCTGAAGGATGGCGAAAAGCACGCCGTCTCTCTGCCGGAGTGTCCGGCGCTCTACCGCTGACCCATTAACGAAGGGAGAGGCGCATGTTAACTCTGAAACCAGAAGATATTTTTATTGGCTGTCGGGCGAATTCAAAGAAAAAGGCGCTGCGTATTGCCGCGGATTCCCTGCAGGCCAGCGGCTACGTCAGCGAGGGTTTTTTTGAATCAATGGTGCAGCGCGAAAAGGCGCTCTCTACCTGGCTCGGGGCGGGGGTCGCCATGCCCCACTGCAGCAAGGAGGGCATTGATCTGGTGCGGCAAACCGGTTTCCAGCTGCTTCAGTTTCCGGATGGCGTGGGCTGGGGGGAGGGTAAAGTGGCCTTCCTTGTGGTCGCCGTGGCGGCAAAAAACAATGAACACATTGATGTTATAGCGGATCTGGCAGACCTGCTTGATGACGAAGTGAAAACCACGCTGCTGGCCAGCGCCGACAGCAAAGACGCGTTTATGCAGATCCTCGAAGGACACTCATTTAAGAAGGATAGAATATGAAACTGGCACTCTGTACCGATGTTCTCGCCGGCCTGGCGTTCCCGGAAATGCTCGATCGCGTCAAGCAGTACGGCATTGAGGGCGTGGAGATGACCGCAGGCGGCTGGTCGCCTTGTCCGCATGTTAAAACTGAAGAACTGCTGGCTTCTCCGGCAGCGCTGGCGGCGTTTCGCGGCGAGCTGGAAAAGCGCGGAATGGAGATCGTCGCGCTGAACTGTTCGGGTAACCCGCTGGCCCCCGGCGCCCTTGGCGAGAAGCACACCGCCAGCAGCTACCGTACCGTCGAACTGGCGGCGAAGCTGGGAGTGAAAAAGATTGTCATGATGAGCGGCCTGCCGGGCGGCGGGCCGGACGATAAAATCCCTAACTGGATCACCTCGACGGTTTCCTGGCCGGACTATATGCCAGGCGTGATCGATTACCAGTGGAACGAGGTTGCTATTCCCTGGTGGCAGGCTTTTACCCGCCATGCGGCTGAACACGGCATCGAACAGATTGCCCTCGAGGAATTCCCCAGCCAGCTGGTTTACAACCCGAGCACGCTGCTGCGCCTGCGTGAGGCGGTTGGCGACATCATCGGCATGAATCTCGATCCGTCGCATCTGATCGCCATGGGGGCAGACCCGATTGCCGCGGCCCGTAAGATCGAAGGGGTGATTTATCACGTCCACGGCAAAGACGCGCGTATTGAACGCGGGCTGGCGGATGTCGACGGCTTACTGGAATACCAGCCGGTTACGCAGACCAAAACCCGCACCTGGAACTACGTGGCGGTTGGCTGTGGACAGGATTTGAAGTGGTGGAAAGAGTTCTTCTCGGTGCTGCGCATGACCGGATATAACGGTTATGTGTCGCTGGAGATGGAGGACCTGACGATGAGCGTTGAAGCAGGGCTACGGACGTCGATTGATGCCCTCAACGCCACATTAAGTCAGTGACAACGGGCCGCGTTTTCCCTCCGGGGGGCGGGAGAACGCGGCGCGTTTTTTGTTGAGCGGATTTTATCTTGCTGTATTTTACGTTCTATTGGATGTTTTTTATCAGGAACGTTAAAACCGAGTATGAGCGCCCCTAAACGACAAAAAGCGACCGCCAGCGACGTTGCGTTACTGGCTGGCGTCTCCAAATGGACGGTTTCCCGGGCATTTACCCCCGGGGCTTCTATCCAGCCCAAAACCCGGGAAGAGGTGATGAAAGCCGCTAATATTCTGGGATATCGACCAAATTTACTGGCGCGTAGCCTGACGCAAAAGCAAACGCATATTATCGGCGTGGCGGTCGACGAGCTGCGCAATCCCAATATGGTGCTACTGCTTAACGAAGTGACCCGCCAGCTGCAGAATCGCGGCTACATGGCGCTGGTGATTAACGTTACCGACGAAGAAAACACCCGCACGGCGATGGCGCTGGCTTACCAGCTCCAGGTTGACGGTATCTTGTTTATGGCCACGGTCCTGACGCCGGAACTCATCGCGATTGCCACTGAAATTCATCGCGTTCCGCTGGTGCAGATTGGCCGTAATACCGATCATCCGGAAATCCAGGTGGTCAATATTGACGGCTGGATTGCCGGAAAACAGCTTGCCGAACTGCTGCTGGCGCAGGGGCATCGCACTTTTGGCTATATGAAAGGGCCGGATACCGCCTCGCACCATTTAATGAGGATGGAAGGATACGAAGCGGCGCTGGAGCAGGCAGGTTGCCGGCTTGATACTCTGCTGGTTGCCGGACAGTATTTACGTACCCGGGGATATGCGGCGATGAGCGAGTATCTGGACGCGACGTCCGCAGGCGAAAGAGTGGATGCCCTGTTCTGTGAAAACGATATTCTGGCGATAGGCGCGCTTCAGGCGCTGCGCGAGCGCGATTTAACGATGGGTATTGTCGGTTTCGATAATATCGATGAAGCGGCGGCGCCGGAATGGCAGCTTACTACTTACGATCAGCGGCGCGAGCGGCTGGTGGAAGAGGCGTTGAATCGGCTCATCGATGCAGCTGAAGGGCCGACGGCGACCTGGCGCACCGGGGAACCCATCGTGCGCCAGTCCCATCGCCGCCAGGGCTAAAGTTCGCCGGTGATGTACTGCGCCACGCCGTGAGCAAAACTCCAGTCCCCTTTGTGGTTGCTGATTACCGAGATCATCAGGTCATCGCCGCTCAGACCGCAGTGCTCCTCAAGCTCAGCCTGCAGAGTGGCATAAAAAAGCTGCTTCTGCGCTTCGCTGCGCGGGCTGGTATATACCCTCACCACCACCACCTCCCGGCTTCGCGTCAGCCCCAGCCCGGTATCTTCAATAATCATATGATGAGCTTTGTTTTCGTGAACAATCTGGTAGCGATCGCGCTCTGGCACCTTGAACGCCTGCACCACGGCGCGATGTGCCGCATCCAGCAGGGTTTTGATCTCGCTTTCGCTGCGTCCTTCAATGATATCAAACGTCAGTAATGGCATAGCAGATGGTCCTTATTGTCGGGTTACCTTAGTGAGAGAGATGCTAACCCGTGCTGAAGCCGGCAAAAACCGCTATATTTGAACTCATTGTTTTTACCTGTGAACAATTACTATGCGCGAGATCCGCCCGGAAATTTACTGGACCCACCTGTACTGGCTTACGGTGCTGGAGGAGCAAAAAAGCTATACCCGCGCCGCGGAAAAGCTGGCGGTCAGCAAATCCGCCATCAGCCAGAAAATTAGCGAGCTGGAGCGGGTTACCGGTAAAACTCTGGTGCACCGAACCACCCGCAGCGTGACCTTAAGCGAAGATGGTCTGCGGCTGGTGGCGGAGCTGAACGAGCCGTTTGGGCAGATTCGCGAGATCTTTACCGGCACCTGCGACGAGGAAGGCGGCCCCCTGCGCGGTACGCTGCGCCTGACCGCGCCGGTCGCATTTTCACGTCAGCAGCTGGTCCCGGCCATCACCCCTTTTCTGCACCAGCATCCGCAGCTTCATCTCCAGCTGGAGGTGACCGACCGACTGGTGTCGCTCGCCAGCGAGGGGTTCGACCTTGCTATTCGCCACTGTCGCCGCGAGCTGCTGCCGGAGACCCACGTGGCCTGGCCGCTGTGCCGTACGGCTACCCTGGTGGTCGCCTCGGCGGACTATATTCGCCGCTTTGGTCGCCCCGATTCGCCTGACGCGTTGCGTCAGCATCAATGCCTGACCTACCCGCGCGGGCCGCAAAGCCCGCACTGGACCTTTGAGCGCGACGACGAGCGGGTGAGCGTGAAGGTGCAGGGGCCGTTTGCCACCAATAACAGCGAATCCCTGCGCGACGCGGTGTTGGCGGGGCTGGGCGTTGCCTTACTGCCGGATTTTAGCGCCAGGGAGGCGATTGGCCGCGGGCTGGTTCAGGAGCTGCTGCCGGGATGGCGGCCGGTGGATGCGTTTGCGGAAAGTCTGTACGTCATTCGCCCCTACACGCCGCGCGTATCGCGGGCGGTAGAGACGTTTAGCCGCTATCTGAAGGCGACCTTCAGCTGATATTTTCCAGCTGCTGCGCCAGCGCCTCGCGAAAGCGGGGCAGCAAATCGGCGCCTTCTGAAACCAGCTCCGCCAGGGTCACGGTTTTATCGGCGTGGTATTCCCGCCCGCTGCCAAGCCGGGCTTCGAAATCATTGGCCGCCCGGTGAGCCGCCGCCAGGTCGGCATCCAGCAATACCACCGCGTGCGCGAGAACCACATGGCCTCGACCTTCCGCCATTGGTCGCCAGTACTGGGCCGTGCCGGCTATTTTTCGCACATGCTCGCCCTCGCCGCAGGCCAGATTATAGCGACCATCGCAAAATGAACCGCTGACCGCCTGGCAGTGGCTGGCCACGCCAAAGGTCGCCAGCGTGCGCTGCAACAGGCCGCAGAGGAAAAGATAAATCGGCTCTGCGGCTTCGCCCAGCGAGTGATAAACCGGCCAGGCCAGGCTGAGATTGACAATTCCCGGCCCCTGCGGGACCAGGCCGCCGCCGGAGCGGCGCTGCCAGACCGGCCATCCTCGGCTGGCAAACTGCTCGCTTACCGCCGGGAGTTCGGCAAATTTCCGGTAGCTTCCCGGCACCACAAACCCCTGCGGGGCCTGCCAGAGCTGAGCCACCGCCTCACCGTCGCCCGCCCGGGCAAACAGCGGCTGCTCGGCAAGGGTGGGATCGGCAAAGTAACCAACCGGTAGCTGCTGGTGGCTAAAGCGCAGCGGCCAGCAGGGTTCCTGAATCATGATTTCTCCTTATCGACGCTATTCGCCATGGCGGCTGGGTTTCATCAGCATCGCCGTAAGGGCGGAGAGCAGGCAGCCTGCGGTCAAGTAGATAGCGACGCTATGCCAGGCGCCGCCGGACAAGGTGACCAGGGCGGCGGCGATAAACGGCGTGAAACCGCCGCCGACAACGCTGGCAACCTGATACCCCACGCCGGCCCCGCTGTAGCGATAGCTGGCGCCAAACATTTCGGTAAACATCGGCTGCTGAACGCAAACCACCATATCGTGCGCAATATTTGCCAGCATAAGCGCGAAAAACAGGATCCAGAAGTATGACTGGCTTTCGAGCGCCATAAAGAACGGGAAGCCGCTGAGGGTGCCGATCAGCGCCCCGGTGATATAGACGCGGCGACGGCCAAAGCGGTCCGCCAGCCAGGCGAAGCAGGGGATCGTCAGGCAGCTGATGGCGCCGACAAGCAGGCCAATATTCAGAAACAGCTCGCGCGGCAGGCCGAGATTCTGCGTGGAATAGTTAAGCGCGAAGGCGGTGACGATATACATCGTCAGCAGCTCGCACAGGCGCAGGCCGATAATCATTAAGAACGCGCCCGGATGGCGGAGCAGCGCTTCCACGACCGGCAGCCGCTTTTTCTTCGGCTGCAGCTGCTGTTCGCGCTGCTGCTGTTCAAATTCGGCGGATTCCGCCATGCCGTTGCGGATCCAGAGCGCCGCCAGCACCAGCACGACGCTAAACAGGAACGGCAGACGCCAGCCCCAGCTGAGGAACTGTTCATCGGTGGTGCAGGAGCTTATCAGCGACACCAGCCCTGTTGAGAGCAGCAATCCGACGCCGTAGCCCACCTGCACGCCGCTGCTGTAGAACGCCTTCTTATTTTTCGGCGCACTCTCTACCGCCAGCAGCGCCGCGCCGCCCCATTCGCCGCCCACCGCAAAGCCCTGGACGGCGCGCAGCAGGACCAGCAGAACCGGCGCCCACCAGCCAATCTGGTTGAAGGAGGGCAGCAGACCGATACAGGCGGTGGCGATCCCCATCATCCATACCGTCAGCATCAGCATGCGTTTGCGCCCGAGGCGATCGCCGAAATGGCCGAAGATAATGCCGCCCAGCGGGCGGAAGAGGAAGCCGACGCCGAAGGTGGCAAAGGCGGCGAGGGTGCCCATCGCCGGGCTGATTTGCGGGAAAAATTCCCGGTTAAATACCAGCGCGGCGGTGATGCCATAGAGAAGAAAGTCGTACCAATCGACCACGGCCCCGGCGAAGCTGCCCCAGGCCGCTCTGCGGGCGCGGTTGAGTGAACATGCCTCCTTGCCGGGGCGCTGAGAAATTAACGTTGAGTCCATACCTGTCCTGTCTGTTGCGAGTTTTTAATTATTGGAATGAGACGCTTTCCGAATTCGCGCCTGTCCTGAGACTACCGCGCAGAAGGGCAAGTGAAAAGATTTTTACCTGCTCTGGGCGTTTAAAGGCATAAAGCGTTTGCTTCGCCGGGGGATGAACGCCCTTGTAGCCCGTTCAGAATGCGAGCTTAGGACTTCGCTTATTGTTTTTAATTTTAATTTTTGAACCCAACGGGGACACCTTTTAAGAAATGACTTAAATGGTTTACAATTAACAAGTCTCCAATTTCGGAAGGGTGAGTTAAATGCGTTTAATTTTTGCAGCTTTATTTTGTGTCATGGTTTCGCCTTCCGCTTTTGCAGAAAAACTGCCAGCGCCTGTCGGCAAACCCGTTTTAACTATTTCCGGCCTGATTGCTAATACGAATGAGGGCGATACCGCCGTTTTTGATGTCGCCGCATTAGAAAAGCTGGGGATGGAAACGCTGGTGACGACCACGCCATGGTATTCGGGCAAGGTCCGCTTTGACGGCATTTCCCTCAGTAAACTCATGGATTTAGTCGGCGCCAAAGGCAAGTCGGCCCGGGTGCTGGCGCTCAACGATTACACCACCATTGTCCCCCTGGACGACTTTCATAAATTTCCGGTAATTTTGGCTTTAAAAATGAACGGCGAATATATGCGCATTCGTGATAAAGGGCCCTTATTTATTGTTTATCCTTACGACAGTAGCCCGGAATTGCAGAATCAGATTTATTATTCCCGTTCGGCATGGCAGGTTTCGAAGATTATAATTGAGTAAGGGTTTGATCTTGAATCGAATACTCACTGCCATTATTTTGTCGCTCTTCATTGTGACCGGTTACATAACTTATCTGGTGCATGAGCGGCAAAGTGAGCTGCAAAAATTAACCCGTTATACTGATTCGTGGTCCGTTTCCCAGATAGTCTCCGAGTACATGCGCCTCGAGGCGCGACTCAGCGCGATGGGGCTGGGGGTGAAGGGAAGCGACCACGATGAGGTGCGCCTGCGTCTGGAAATTATGATGAGCCAGATTGCGCTGCTGCAGCAGGGTGATTTGGGAAAGTTTATCGGCAAAGATCCTCACCGTAAGGCGATAGTTAACAGCCTGATTGATCTTCTGGGCCGGCTGGATAAGCAGCTGGACACCATGACGACAGCGCAGCTGAAGCTGATGCTGCAGGAGATGAGTACCCTGGACGGGCCGTTGACCTCGCTCGCGTCCACCTCGCTCGCCCAGGATTTTAATCTGGTTAATCTGACCCACGATAAAATACAAAATCTCTATTACATCTATTCGGCGATTTCCATTCTGCTGATTGTTCTCTGTATCACGCTCGGGCTGTTGATGCTGAAGCAGAATAACACCCTGCGTCGCGCCCACGTGCGGATGAAATTACTGGCGACCGACCTGCAGGCCTCAAAAGAAAAGCTTCAGGTGCAGAACCGCCGTCTGCAGTACGATGCCTATCATGATTCGCTGACCGGGATGCCCAACCGTCTCTCTTTCTGGCAACGTCTGCAGGAGGTCGTCAATCAGGTGCGGCCCTATAACGGCTCGGCGGTCGTGATGCTGTTTGACCTCGATAATTTCAAGGACGTCAACGATACCCAGGGTCACGATGCCGGGGATAAGCTGCTGCAGGATTTGGCCAGCCGTCTCTCCTTTTTTCGCAAAACGTCAGAAACGCTCTACCGGCTGGGAGGGGACGAGTTTGCCCTGGTTTCCCATGATTTAACCGAAGAGATGGCGCTGGAACGGGCGAAGGTGATCCGGGAAAAGATCAGCCAGCCGTATCAGATTTACGACTCGCTGATCCAGATTGGCGCCTGTATCGGGATTGTCATCTCTGACGGGGAAAGCCGTACCGACTATTTATACAAATGCGCCGACCTGGCGCTGTATGAAGCGAAAAAAGAGGGTTCCGGCAACGTTCAGGTATTCCGTCCCGGACTGCTTCAGCGCCAGCAGGAGAATAAATCCTTTGAAGATGACCTGATGCAGGCGCTGAACAAAGGTGAGTTCAGGGTTTACTACCAGCCGATAGCCGACACCATGAACGGTGAAATCTACGGCTACGAAGCGCTGGTGCGCTGGTTTCATCCGCTGCGCGGCAGCGTCCCGCCGACCGAATTTATTCCGGTAGCGGAAAAGATTGGCCTGATTAATCAATTGGGCGAATGGGTGCTGAGAACCGCCTGCGAAGCGGCCGCCAGCTGGTCATCTCCGCTCAAAGTGTCGGTTAACGTGTCGCCAGTTCAGTTAATGAACAATTCACTGACCGATACCGTGGTAACCATCTTAAGAACAACCGGGCTGGATCCGTATCGGCTGGATTTGGAAATTACCGAGTCTGACGTCTTTAACGAAAATACCCGTTCTCTCGAGATCCTGAGCCAGCTGCGCGAGCTCGGGGTGCAGATCTCCATTGATGATTTTGGCACCGGCTATTCTTCGCTATCGCGGCTAAGCTACTTCCCGTTCGATAAGATAAAAATCGATCGCTCTTTTGTGATTAACATTCCCGATCAGAAAGATGACCTCGATATCGTGCGGCTGATTATCAGCATGGGTAAAAGCCTGCATATGCGCATCGTGGCCGAGGGTGTCGAAACAGAAGAGCAGCTGCAGTCCTTACGCAAATTAGGCTGTGACCTGGTCCAGGGGTATTTAATCGGTAAACCAGGACCGCTCAGTTCACCTGAAAATAAGTAATTTGCCTTTTAATATGGGCGGTTTTAGTTTATCTAAAATCGCCCATATTTATTTTTGAATAGATCTAATCCCTAATGAGTACCATAAGGGGTAGGAAAGCGCATCGGTAAAAAATAATACCCGTAATGATTAAAAGGGGTATATCATATGCAACATATTTTCCCATTTTCGACCGTATATGTGGTGCGTTAAGAGAGGCAAAATCATGCAGCGAATCATTATTCCTACCCACTATGTGCATACCCGGAGCACGCCGCTGTGGACGAAGCGGACGGCGCCGGCCTCAATCTGGAAGCGGCATCTGGATGCCGGTACCCGGCAGGGCGTCTATCCGCGCCTGTCGGTGATGCGAGGGGCGATACGCTATTTCGGATATGCCGATGAAACCAGCGCGGAACCGGTGGAAACCCTGACCATTGCCGAAGGTGAATTTGGCGTTTTTCCGCCCGAAAAGTGGCACCGCATCGAGGCGTTAACCGAGGATACCGTTTTTAACGTCGATTTTTACGTTGACCCTGACATTCTGATTGAGGGATAGGTAATATGATGAACAGTGAAAATAAAGGCTATTCGTTAGCGGCGATCAACGGGAATAATAAAGATAAAAAAGAAAAAGTTTATCTTAAGCCGATGGCCCTTTATGTCCCTGATATCGCCACCCAGGCCGTGGCTGAGCTTATTTCCACGCTGTCGGTGGAAAACGCCGGAGGGAAGGGATTTATATTGACGGTGACCAACAATAATAACGGCGTCTCGGTCGATAGCGAGTTTGCTTCTCTGGCTGAGCTGCAGGATCCGCAGACGGCGGCCGATGCGGTAAAAGATCTGATTAATATTGTCCGCGGCTACGAGTCCGACGAAGAGACTAACGTCTGCGGCTGGTAGTCGTTTGCCGACGCAGAATCGTCAGCTGCCGTCTATCGTCAGCTGACGCTGGACGGCTCTCGGTGGCCTGCGTCAGCCGTATCCTGCGGTATTTAGCGGCGCGTAATATGTTTAACATTGTATTTGTTGGTATTCTGGTAAATATCGGATAAATCAACAATGGTATTGTTATGGGCATAGCTGATCGACTGCACCCGTAGCAGCAGACTGTTTTGTGGAACCTGTAAGAGCTCTGCTTGTTCCCGGGTGGCCAGAACCGGGGTATAGCTGCGGTGGCTCTCCAGGATGGTGATATTGCACTCTTTCTTGAAATAGTTAAATTTCGATCTTTCCAGATTTCCAACGCTTAGCCAGGGAAAAATCGCCACCGGTATATAGCTGTTCTCAATCAGAATAGGTACGTCGTCAATCATCCGAATGCGTCTGACGTAATAGACCTTATCTCCCGGCTCAATTTTCAACTGTTGTGCGATAGCCAAAGGCGCATCGATCATCGTGAACTCAATGACCTTATTGCGATAGTTGGTGACGCCGCCGATGTGCATCTGGTAGTTGAAGCCGTCAAGTTCCCCGCCGCGATAATTGCTCTTACGCGCCACGTATGAACCGCTGCCGTGGCGTTTGACGATCAGCTTCTCACTTTCCAGCAGCGTGAGCGCCTTGCGCAGGGTCATGACGGAGACCTGCAGCTCCCCGGCCAGCGCTTTTTCACTCGGTAGCGCATCTCCCACCTCGAATTCATCGCTATTGATGCGATTTTTTAGCCTGTCTGCGATTGTTTTATATATCACTTATAGATTTCTCGTGGTGTGTTCTGTCAGCGGATTATCATTTTATCTTGTTAATAATTAACATATTCTTATCATTGTGGGGCGTTGTTTTGTCTCTGTCATCTATTTATCTGCTTTTACTTATATATCTGTTGCCGCAAGAGAGATATGACTTTCATCACAGATGACGATTTCACCGCTCTGAATTATGTCTGCCGGCGCATAGGCTGAAACGCATGTATCGGGCGCTGACGGCCGATGTGCGGGACAGGGGGTGAGGATGATCGGGGTAAAAAAATTACAGGATTTTTCGAAGGCCATGATTGGGCCGGTTTTGTTTCTGCCGGTTATTGGTCTGCTGATTGCGTTGTTTAGTATGACAACCAATAAAATCTGGGTCGCGGAAGAGAGCTCGCTTTATCTGCTGGGGAAATACGTTTCCAGCATGCTCTGGGCCATCATGAACAATCTTGGCTTCTTCTTTTGCCTCGGGCTGGCCGGCGGGCTGGCAAAAACCCGAAAAGCGGAAGCGGCTTTTGTTGCCGCAATGACCTGGTTTATGTATCTGGCGGCGAATAACAGTTGGCTAACCCTGACGCAGCGCCTGGCCGCCGGCAGCAGCAACGCGCAGCTCTACGGCAGCGGGCAAACCTTTATTTTTGGCTTCCAGGTCATTGATATGGGCGTGTTTCTTGGCATTATCCTTGGCTGCGCGGTCGCCTTTATTCACAACCGGTTTGTCGACATTGAGTTTCGCGGCGCCTTCTCTATCTACGGCAACAGCAAGCTGGTGCTGATGATGATGATCCCGCTGGTCGGCGTGTTTGCCATCGCCACGGTGTACGTCTGGCCGATTGTTGAACACGGCATATCGGCGCTGACCGGGGTGATGAAAACCTTCGGCGCCGCCGGCGTTTTTCTTTACGGTTTTCTCAATCGTTTTCTTATCCCGACCGGGCTACACCACCTGATATGGTCGCCCTTTGTCTTTACCTCCATTGGCGGACAGCTGTTGATTGATGGCCAGACGGTGGTGGGGGCAAAACCGATTTTCCTCGCTGAAATTGCCCATAGCGCTGGGCCGTTAAGCGACTCGGCGCGATTTCTCACCTACGGCATGGTGAAAATTTTCGGTACCGCCGGAATGGCCCTGGCCTTTTATACAACCGCCAGGCCGGAAAATAAGCAAAAGTTGAAAATCACGCTGATTCCTTTGATTGTGACTTCATTCCTGGTGGGGATCACCGAACCTTTTGAGTTCTTATTTATCTTTACCGCACCGTTGCTATGGCTGGTTTATTCATTACTGGACGGTTTTTTCCAGATGCTGGCGTGGCTGCTGGATGTGCGGGTCTGCGCCACCAACGGCATTATCGATTTTATTGTTTACAACATTCCGGCGGGAGCGCACCTCACGCGCTGGCCAGTGTTTGTCGCGCTGGGGTTAATGGAAACCGCGACGATGTTTTATATCGGTAAGTTTCTGATTCTGCGTTTCAAAATGCGTACGCCGGGCCAGGAGCAGCAGGGGGAGGGGGCTAACCAACCGGCAAGCGTAAGCGCGCCTGACAGGGCTTCCGGCGAGCAGATCATTCTGGGCCTTGGCGGCAAAGAAAATGTCTGTTCGGTCGAGAACTGTTTTACGCGGCTTCGGGTTGACGTGCGGGACCCCGCATTAATTCAGGAACAGATTCTGAAGACCAGCGGCGGTACCAGCGTCATTATCAAAGGCAATCACGTTCAGGTTATTTATGGTTTAGGGGTTAATAAAATCCGTAATGCCGTGAATCGCTATTTAGATGTACATGAATAATGAGGTGGAAGATGAAAAATAAATTCGTTGTGACCATAGCCGGCGGCGGCAGTACGTATACCCCAGGGATTGTTATGATGCTGCTGGAAAATATGGACAGGTTTCCGTTAAGCGAAATTCGTCTCTATGATAATCATCACGATCGCCAGCGCGTGATTGGCGAAGCCTGTGCGATTCTGGTGGCTGAACATTATCCGCACGTTGCTTTTAGCTTCACCACCGACCCGCAGGAAGCCTTTACGGGCGTCGATTTCGTAATGGCGCATATTCGCGTCGGCCTCTATGAGATGCGCGAGAAAGACGAGAAAATTCCGCTTAAACATGGCGTGATTGGCCAGGAAACCTGCGGCCCGGGCGGTATCGCTTATGGTATGCGCTCTATCGCCGGCGTCCTTGAGCTGGTTGACTACATGGAAACGTATTCGCCGGGCGCGTGGATGCTCAACTATTCCAATCCGGCGGCGATCGTTGCCGAGGCCACGCGTCGGCTACGCCCGACGGCCAAAATTATTAATATCTGCGATATGCCGGTGGCTATTGAAGGGTTATTCGCCGATATTCTCGGGCTGAAATCGCGTAAAGAGATGAACGTCCGTTATTTTGGCCTCAACCATTTCGGCTGGTGGACCAGCATTACCGATAAGGCCGGCAACGATTTAATGCCGGCGTTAAAAAACCACGTTGCCGAGCTGGGCTATTGCAGTCCGAAAGAGGATTTTCAGCATAAAGCGCCGAGCTGGATTGAGACCTTCAAAAAGGTAAAGGACGTTTTTGCGCTGGATACCGATACGTTACCCAATACCTATCTGAAGTACTATTTTTATGCCGACTATGAGGTTGCCCATTCAGACCCTGACTTTACTCGCGCCAATGAAGTGATGGCGGGGAGAGAGAAGGAGGTGTTTGATATGGCCAGAGCGATCGTCGCCCGGCAAAGTGCCAAAGAGGCGCATTTCCATGCCGGGGCGCATGCGACCTTTATTGTCGACCTCGCCTGCGCCATCGCCTTTAACACCCAGGAGAGAATGCTGCTGATTGTGGAAAACAACGGCGCTATCGCGAATTTTGACGATACCGCGATGGTTGAAGTGCCTTGCCTGGTGGGCGTTAATGGCCCCGAGCCGCTGGCGATGGGTAAGATCCCGCTGTTTCAAAAGGGGATGATGGAGCAGCAGGTGGCGGTTGAAAAACTGGTGGTCGACGCCTGGGTAGAAGGAAGCTATCAGAAGCTCTGGCAGGCGATGACCCTGTCCAAAACGGTACCCAGCGCTTCGGTCGCAAAAGCTATCCTTGATGAACTGATCGTCGCCAACCGTGGCTACTGGCCGGAGCTGCGCTGAAGTGTCGCCAATGCCCGATGTTTTCCATCGGGCGTTACCGGTATCGCGATGCCGGCGCGATGCTCCGCCTCGCCCGAAAGCGGCAGAAGAAGCTCCGCCACGTTCTCCCTGCCTACCGGCGCCGAGAGGTAGCTGCCCTGAAAGCGGTCGACTCCCAGCGCCTGCAGTTTGTTGAATTTCTCAAGGCTATCTACGCCTTCGGCAATACAGCGGCTGCCGGTCAGCTGGCAGTAGAAGATAAGGCTTCTGATCAGCGCTAGCGCGTGCGGATCGCGCTGCATATCGTTGACGATGCTCATATCCAGCTTGTAAGCGCTGAATCTCATCGTGCGCACCGGAAACATCACGCTGCTTTGCGAGAAGCAATCATCAAGCATGATAGGGAAGCCGCGCTTTTGCAGGCGGGCGATATTTTCGGCGATTTTGCCGTGACCGTTGAGGTCGGTATTTTCAGCAAACTCCAGCACCAGCCTCTGCGACCTGTGCGGCTGACGTAGCTGCTGGCGCGCGGTTTCCATCATGCGAAGCAGGTTCTCGTTGCCGGCGACGGCGGCGGGAATATTCACGGCGAAATAACACTCGCCGGAATGCTGATTAATATTCTGCACCGCTTCCTGAAGGACAAACGCGGTGAGCACCAGCCAGGCATATTCCGAGCGTATTTGCGGTAAAAAATCGCCGGCAGCCAGCACGCTGCCGTTTCGGTTCCAGCGGGAGAGGATCTCCATTCCCTTTACCTGATGGTGTTCATCGGTAATGGGCTGAAATACCGGAAAAATCTGGCGGCTGTGGATCGCATGGACAAGTTCACGCTCGAAAGCGGAAAGGGCGGCGATGCTCTCGCTTTTCTGGTCTCTTATCTGGCTGCCGGGAAAGCGGGCGGCCATTTCAGGGTGGTGTTCCACCATTTTTTTTAATCCTGCGGTTCTTTGATTGTAGAGCGTCTTGTGGCTGATGCCGCGGCGTTGAGCCTGAGCGCTGGCGCGGTAGCCGCAGAGTAAACCGAGGATAGCGTCCAGCTCTGGCCGGGTGATCCCGGCGGGGCGCTTGCCGAGCGCTCGCGTTTCATCCTCTGCCAGCTGCTCAAGAGAGGGGTATTCTTCGAGCACGGCGTCGCGCAGCAGCGCCGCCAGGCAGGGGACCGGCAAATCGGAAGCGGCGGCCCGTACGGCGGTAAGCAAACGCCGGTCTGCGACCTGATGCACCAGGGTGGGCCACAGCCAGCTTGCCGGGCTGCGGCTCAGGAACAGCATGGGCAGCGGCGTGGTGGACCGCGCCAGCAGCGCGGCGGCCCGCTTCAGGGTTGCCAGTAGCCCGGCGGGGCCTTCCGGGAGAAAAACCACCACGCGGCGAACGCCGGCAGGCAGGGGCGGCGTCTCCGTGGGCAGCACAACGGGCCGGGCTCCTCCCTTCGCTATTATCCCCCTCAGCCCCTCGGCAGCCAGCGAACAGGGCGACAGGATAGCGACGAGCGGCCGCCCGCCGCCGGGGGACGGGAGGTTATTCGTAAACAAAAGTCACTCCGATAATCGACTGCACGTTACCCGCGGTCACCTGCCCGCTGGTGCGCGCGTAGTTGGCGGTTAATCCTAGGCTGACCGCCGAGGTGCCTACGTTGCCTAACGACACCGTACTGTTGGCGGGTACAACGCTACCGTTACGCGTCAGCTGAACGCCCACCCCCTGGGCAGGGGACGCTGAGGCGGTATTGGTAAATATCGAGTTGCCCGCGTTCTCCGTGGTGCCGGAGAGGTAATAGCCGAGATTCTGGTTTTGCGCGCAGTAAACCGTCAGCGGAATGGCGGCGGATGCGGGATATTCCGGCAGCGTCACCGTCACATCGCGAGCAGAAACGTCGCAGCCGCCGGTTGGCACTACGACGTTATTGTTGGCGTAAATGTTCCACACGAACTGGAAGTCGTCGTTATCCTTGTTGTTGGTCTGACGCAGGATCAGGACCGCGATCAACGACCCGGCGGAAATGGCGACGCCGCCTGCGCTACTGACGGGCGTAAGATAGAGGACGGTAGGCCAGGGGCTATCAACAATGGAGCTATAGGTCATACGCGCCGTTTCGCTGGTGGTTGGAAACGGGTAGCTGATGCCGTTATACCTGACGGTGCCGGAAAAGCTCGACAGCACCCCGCCGTAGGCCGAGCCGCGCTGCAGCGTTACGTAGTCGATCATGGAATCCGGAAAGTCGTTATGACAGAAAATCTGCGTCGAGAGATCCACCACCAGGTTCTGCCCGACGCTGACCGCCGGCGCGAGGTTCACGTAAACGTTCGCCGATCCGCCGCCGATGGGGATTGTCACCCCGGCGGCGGTTTTACAGGCGAACGACCAGGCGTTAAGCGACCAGCCGGCCAGCAGCAGCGTTAACAGCAGGGTGATTATCTTTTTCATTACTCTGTTCTCCTGGCTCAGGCGTAGGTATAAGTGACGTTAATCACCGCCTGAATAGTTCCTTGCGTCGCACCGCCGTTGACCGTCAGCGCTCTGACCTGTAGCGGGAAGCTGGCGGACTGGGTGGCGTCGTCGACCTGTACCTCTTTTCTCGCGCCGGTGTTCAGCGTGGTGCCGCCCTCATCCTGCAGCTCAAGCTGGATGTTGCCGGCGGTACCCTGGTTCTTGTAATAGCCGGTGGCGTCCGCCGTACCGCTGAAGCTGGCGGTGACCCGCGACGTGCCGGCCGGGCAGTTGCTCAGGGTGAGCGCCACGCTGTGCCAGGGCGAAGCGGCGCCGGCGGAGACCAGGCTAAAGGTATAGAGATCGCCGAGATTGACGGTAGCGTTAACGGTGGAAACGGTACAGGGTTTGGCCACCACTTTGCCGTTAACGGTAATGGTGACGTCGGCGGCCTGTAGCGTCGGGGAGGACGCCGCCAGCATCGCGGCCAGCAGCCATCCGGAATAGGTCGGGTTCATCAGCGCCTCCGGTTACTGAAATTCAAGCGTGAATGTTGCGGTTGCATTAACGTGTCCGGCGGTCACCGGCACCCGGGTGGCCATCAGCCGGGCGTAAAAGTTCAGCGTGTTGGTCTGGCCGGGGGTCAGCGTGGTCCAGGGGATCGCTGACGATGCGGCATTGAGCGGCAGCGCCGTCTGCTGCGCGTCAAGGATCTGCACGCCCATCCCTGCCGCCGCTGAGGCGCCGCCGTCGAGCTGTAGCAGGTCGGTATTGATGCTGTCGGCAACGCCAACAAAGCCGACCTTCACCGCGGTAACCGAGCTGCCGCAGGGCGACAGCACGATACGAAACGGCACCAGCGGCGTGGTCGCCCCAACCGCATGGAACTGCTTCGCGGCGTTATCCATCAGGTCGACGGTAAAATCTTTCGACTCACCCGCCACGGCGCAGGCGTTATCGCGAACGTAGCCGCTGATGGTGATGGTGCTGTCCGCCGCGCTGGCATTGTTGACCGCCAGCGATACGAGGGCGCTCAGCAGATACAGGGTTTTTCTCATCATGGTCTCCTTAGCGGCACTCGGCGGACAGCGGGATCAGCATCTGGTTCTGTTTTTCCGGCGGCAGGCTGTAGTCAGCCTCGCAGCTGGCGTTCGGACCTTCGCCCCATTTCGCCCGCACTTTGCCCGCCAGGGGCATCCCGCTCAGGTAGACCTGGCCGTTATCGGCGACGATGCTGCTGGCCTGGCTGCCGTCAGAAGTCACCAGCGCGCCGAAGGGAACCGGCTTACCGTTGTAGATGAGTGACATCAGCAGCTTGAGCCCGACGTGGGCCTTAAATTCCGCGCGGACAATGGCGCCGTGGGTCGGCACCACGCTGGCCACCGCATCGTCCAGGTCGACGTTATCGGCCAGGCTGTTGGTGTCCAGCGCCACCCGGTTTTCCCGGTATTCGGTGGCGTAGGGCAGCACGGCGTAGCCGCGCCAGTCGGTCTGAACCCCGGTCTGGTTTTCCACTTTGACGTTGTCTGCGCCGGGGGCTTTGATCAGCACCACCGTGTCGTTCATCGGCTGGCTCAGGGTGACGCCGTCGGCGTGAGCCAGCACGCCGCCGCTCAGGCCGTAGTACAGCTGTTTGATGCCGTCGCTGCGGCTGTAGCCAACGTTGGCGTTGCCGTAGCCGCCGCGGTAGTTCAGCGCCGCGTAGCCGGTGCCGCCGCTGTTGCCCTCACCGCCGCCGGCGTAGCCGGTCTGCATGCTGTAGCTCAGGTTGTTGCCCTCCAGCAGCGTGCCGTACAGCCCGGCGAGGCTGGTGGTTCTGCCGTTCAGATCGTTGGACATGCTGTAGCTGGCGCTGGCGTGCCGCCAGGCCGACTTGCTGTCGGAACGCAGCCAGTGGCTGAACGGAATATTGACGTTGACCGCCAGCATCTGGTCGCGCCCCTGCTGCCAGGCGTTTTTGGTCAGGCTGTAGCTGAGCGTCCAGTTGATATCGTCGATGGCGGCGTTGAGTCCTGCCTGGAGCTGCTGATCGGCCTTGCCGGTGCCCCAGTAGGTCTGGTGGCTGCCGCTCAGGTAGAGCGTGGCGGTGCGCCCCAGCTGCTGGGTGACGCTAAGCTGCACTTTGCCGCGCTTGTTGTAAGCGAGGTTGTAGTAGTCGGTGAATTTAGGCTTCACTTCAATCACCCCGTCCTGGGTCTCGACGTTGTAGCCGCTCATCCGGCTGTAGGTGGTATCGGCGAAGCTGAAGTAGCCGCGGGTGGAGTAGCGGTAGCCCACCAGCTGAATATTGGTGCCGGTATCCGTCAGCGACTTGTTATAGAGGAAGCGCACCGACTGCCCCTGATGCTCGCTGTCATCGGGCAGGGTGGCGTTAGCCTGGGTGATATCCAGCGACAGCGCGCCCAGGTCACCCATGTTTTTCCCCACGCCGAGGTTAAAGGCGCGGTAGCGGTCCGCCAGCTGGGTGCCGCCGTACAGCGTCCAGCCCGCCGGAAGGCCGTGCAGCAGGGTGCCCTGGAAGAACTTCGGTTTCTCCTGCTGATTGCTGCCGCTGCGGTACTCGCCGGCGGTAGCGGCATAGCGGGTATGGCCCTCGCGCTGGAGCACCGGAACGGACGAGTAGGGGACGGTGAACACCTGGCTGCTGCCGTCGGCCTCTTTGATGGTCACCTGCAGGTCGCCGCCGTTGCCCGCGGCGTAGAGATCGTTGATGGTAAACGGGCCGGGCGGCACCGTGCTCTGGTAGATCTCATAGCCGTTCTGTTTGACCGATACCTGAGCCGTGCCGCGGGCAATCCCGTGAATGACCGGGGCGAAACCCTTCTGGCTGTCCGGCAGCATATTGTCGTCGGAAGCTAGCTGCGCGCCGCGGAAGTTAATGCCGTCAAAGACGTCGCCGTTGGTGTAGCTGTCGCCCAGCGTGAGGCGCGAACGCAGTAGCGTAATATCACGCTCAAGCCACGAGTTGATATGCTGCCATTTGTTTTCATTGGTCGTCGAACTGCCGCTGCTGCTGTAGCTCCAGGTGGTGTTGTCGCGCAGGCGCCAGGCGCCGAGGTTCAGCCCGCTCTGCAGGTTCAGGTACGCGTAGTTGCTGCTGCCGCCGACGTCGTTGTGCACGTTGTTGCCGGTGAAGTTGTAGTTCAGTAGCCCGGCGTTAATTCCGTGGTCCCAGAGCTCAGGCGGAATATAGCCGCGGGCGCGGTTGCCCATAAACGCCTGGGGCACGGTCAGATACAGCCGCTGCTGCCCGGCATCAAAGCGGGTGGTGGCGTCTTTGATCATCTCGGTTAGCGGTACGCAGGCATCCGCCGCCAGCACGTCGATTCCGGCAATGGCCGCGGTATTCACGCCCATGCTGGCCAGCTGTCCGCGGGTCAGGCAGGGGGCCAGCCCGTGGCCCTTTTCAGCGGCATTAAAGGTGATATCGCGGGTGGTCATATACCCGTCATTCAGGTAGATATCCGCGCGATAGGTACCCGGCGGCAGCTCCTGGCCCTTTTCAAAACCGGACAGATCCGCCACGGCGGCGGGATCGTCCGCCAGAAAGCGTGGGTTGAAATAGAGCTCCGCCTGCGCGTAAAAAGCCGGTGAGGAAAGTAAAAGGGCAAGGGGGATCTGCGCGAATACGCGAGCAGATCCTGGAGTCATTCGCCGGGAGCCCAAGTGGTCGAGTCCATATTTCAGATGTGACATAGTCCCTCCGGTCCAAAGTCGCCCGGCCATCGTTATTTTTTTCGTTCAGGGGGAGAGCGCTGCTCCCCGGTCAGTTACTGCATGACGCCTTTCATACGCGGGGTGAGTGCGCCGTAGTCGTTAATCGTCCGGTATGTAATCTCGCGACCTGCATCGGACGGTAAACTGACGCTGGCTTCGCCCATCGGCGGGACCAGCGC
>OKMV01000013.1_pt1 | contig 42390 bp, 43 predicted proteins | sample 1610051 | NCBI WGS metagenome assembly OKMV01 (sample SAMN04436613, study PRJEB24849) | human gut metagenome | biome: human gut; feature: NICU; material: stool | host: Homo sapiens | place: USA: Saint Louis, MO | collected 2009-12-09 | reverse complement strand
CATGCCGATTCCCGCCAGCGCAAAGCCGATATGCCAGTCGTACCACTGCGCCGCCAGCCCGCAGGCGATAGGCGCGGCGATGGAGCCGACGTTACCGGCGGCGTACAGCAGCGAAAAACCGCCGTCGCGGCGAGGGTCGTCAACGGCGTAGAGCTCGCCCAGCAGGCAGCTGATGTTGGATTTGAACAGGCCGTAGCCGCAGATAATGATCGCCAGCGCGAGGTACAGGCTCCAGGTGGAATCGGATTCCACGCCCAGCACCACGTGGCCAAGCGTCATTAACAGCGCGCCGGCAATCACCGCCGTGCGGTTGCCGAGCAGGCGGTCGGCAAGCCAGCCGCCGAGAATAGGAGTGACGTACACGAGGGAAGCGTAAGCGCTGAACAGGCTGATAGCGTGGCTGTCATCAAAGCCGAGCTGATGGGTGAGGTAGAGGATGAGTAAGGCACGCATGCCGTAAAAGCTGAAATATTCCCAGATTTGGATCGCAACGATGTAATAAATCGCGCGCGGCTGTGAGGGTGTTTTCATGTGTTCTCCTTGCAGCGTGAAAAAGGGAAGTGGCAAGCCACTTCCCTGTTGTGCATCGATTATTTGTTATTTTCTTCTTTCAGCACTTTAACGGTGTAACGACCATCCGCCTGACGATAGGCGCCGTGGATATCGGTTTCGAAGCCCGGATAGTGGGCGCCGATTTCGCACAGCATCTGCAGGAACTCCAGCACCGGACGGCTCTCTTCGGTGATCATTTCACCCGGCATGACCAGCGGCACTCCCGGAGGATACGGCAGGATCATATTGGCGTTGACGCGGCCCACCATCTCTTCGAGATACACCTCTTCGGTCTGACCGTGCAGCTCTTTCTGGAACGCGGCGTACGGCGTGATCATCATGGTCGGCAGCACTTCGAACGCGCGGAACATCAGATCCGGCAGGTTGTGGTGCTCAATCAGTTTATGAATGTTCTGCGCCAGTTCCTGAACGCGCATGTTTTCGTAGAATTCCGGATCTTCACGATACAGCGACGGCAGCATGTTTTTCACCCGCAGGTTCAGGTCGAACGCGCGTTTGAAATCGGTCAGCGCACGCAGCAGGCTCAGCGCTTTGGTTTTGTCGATACCGATACTGAACAGGAACAGCAGGTTGTACGGACCGGTTTTTTCGACCACGATACCGTGCTCGTCGAGATACTTCGCCACGATGCTCGCCGGAATACCGAACTCATCCATGGTGCCGTCTTTCTTCATCCCCGGAGTCAGCAGCGTGACTTTAATCGGGTCGAGATACATGTGCTCGTTATCGATGTTTTTGAAGCCGTGCCACGCGCTGTCGGAGCGCAGCGGCCAGCATTCAGCGCCATCGATATGTTCCGGCTGCCAGACGTCGAAGAACCAGCCGTCGGACTCGCCTTTCAGGCGTTTGATCTCTTTACGGAACTTGATTGAACGTTCGATAGAGCCGTCAATCAGGCGCTTACCGGCGTTGCCTTTCATCATCGCCGCCGCGGTTTCCGTCGAGGCCACCACGCCGTAGTGCGGAGAAGTGGTGGTGTGCATCATGTAGGCTTCGTTAAAGGTTTCTTCGTTCACGTCGCCTTTAACGTGAATCATCGAGGCCTGAGAGAACGCCGCCAGCAGTTTGTGCGTGGACTGGGTTTCGTAAATCACTTTCCCTTCGACGCGGCCGCCGCTCATCCCGCATTTGCCTTCATAAATCGGCGAGAAGTTGGTGTAAGGCACCCACGCGGAGTCAAAGTGGATGGATTTCACATCCAGGGTTTTCTTGATGTAGTCCGTGTTGTACAGCAGACCGTCATAGGTGGAGTTGGTGATAACCGCGTGCACCGGCCAGGTCGCGTTCGGGGTTTCTTTCACGCGCTTCGCGATGGTCGCATGCTGGAATTCGCTCTGCGGGATACCGCCGAGGATACCGTAGGCGTTGCGGGTCGGGCGGAAGTAGATTGGCGTAATGTCGCTCATCATCATCAGATGGGTCAGCGATTTATGGCAGTTACGGTCAATCAGCACGGTGCTACCGGCCGGGGCGGAATACATGCCGACAATTTTGTTGGCGGTAGAGGTCCCGTTGGTCACCATGTAGCTGCGTTCCGCGTTGAAGACGCGGGCGATGTACTCTTCCGCTTCTTTGTGCGGGCCGCTGTGGTCCAGCAGAGAACCGAGTTCAGAAACCGAAATCGAGATATCGGATTTCATGGTATTAGAACCAAAGAAATCGTAGAAGATGCTGCCGACCGGGCTTTTCTGGAACGCGGTACCGCCCATATGGCCTGGGGTACAGAAGGTATATTTGCCTTCACGCACGTATTTAAACAGCGCTTTGGTCAGCGGCGGCAGAATGGTGTCGATATACTCGTCGGTATTCTGTTTGATTTTGTTGGCAATATCTTCCGCTGCGCCCAGCGCATATTCGAAGAAGCGAACCTGCATCCGCAGATCGTTGAGGCTCACGTCCAGCGTTGAGTAAGTGTTCGCAAAGGCGTACAGCGGCATGTATTCGTTCATTTTGCTGATGTCTTCGCACAGTTCGAGATTGTATTTATCCCAGTCGAAGATCACGCCGCACAGACGCGCATTGTTTTCGATAAGTTTTAATAAGTCTTCACGGTCGTTCGGGTAGACAATACGGAAGTCCAGGCGTTCGAGGGCGCGATGCAGTTCACGGATGGGTTCTTCTTTGAAGTAGACACCCATGTGATTCATGATTGCGATAACGTTCATAGTCAAATCTCCAGATAAAGAAAGCCCCTCCCGCCACGTCGTGACAGGTGATGGAAGGAGCCTCAGGAATAGGGTTGCTGATTAATGCGCGCTGGCGGTGCTGCTATCAGCGGAGTTGTCGTTGTTCTGGCGCTGGTGCATTTTGCGACCGTAGAACATCAGGATAATCAGGCTGACGATAAAGGTACCGGCCAGTTCGAAGGAGCTTGCCCCCATCAGGGCGATGAAGCAGAACGCGCAGCCGAGTACGGAGCAAATCAGGCTGACGAAGTTGCGTACATTGATGCCTTCGAAGCGAATCAGGTCAACGCAGGAGTAGAAGTAAGGCAGCATGGTCAGCAGTACCGCGATACCGGTCAGCTCACCGAACAGGTCAGACGCTTTGCCGCCGGTAGAGTTCATCAGGGTAATCAGCACCATCAGCGCGGTCATTTTCACCGCGGCCAGCAGCAGGCCTTTTTTCGGAATACCGTTGCTGTCGAGTTCGCCATACACTTTCGGGAAGTTACCGTCATTGGCGGCACGTACGCCGGCTTGACCCACCAGCATCATCCACGAACCCAGCGAAGTCAGGCAGGCAAAGGCGGTGAAGGCGGAAACCATCGGCGCAGCCCAGCCGCCGAGAATGGTGGAGGCGCTCACTGCAAACGGCGCTCCGGATGCGGCCATCTGAGAGGCAGGATACATACCCGCAATCACCTGGGTCGCGGCGATGTAGACGATACCGGCCATCGCGGTGCCCAGCATGGTGGCCAGCGGCACGGTGCGTTTCGGTTTTTTCACCATCCCGGTACTCACGGCGGCAGATTCTACCCCGACAAAGGCCCACAGGCAGAGCAGGATACTTTTGATTACCGCGTGGCTGTCAGTGGTGCTGGAGGTATTCCAGTTTGCCTGATAGGTTGCGGCATCAAACCAGTGCCAGCCGACCACCGCGGTCATGACCACCGGAATAAGTACCAGTACCAGGCCAATTGTTGTCAGGCGGCTCACCCAGGTCCCGCCGAGCATATTCACGAAGGTGAATATCCATACGATGGCGATACAGGCAATACCTGCCGGCACCGGGTTATTTAAAATTGGGAAGAATGTTGATAAATAAGAGACGGCGGTAATACCGATTGCCAGGTTACCGATCCAGTTGGCGTGATAATAAAGCACGCCGGTCTGGAAACCGAACGCTGGGGATATTTCACCGGCGTAGGCAATTGGGCCACCCTGCTGCGGATTCTTGGTCGCCAGCCGGGCATAAACATAAGCCAGAGACATCGCGCCAATAATAGAAATCACCCAACCCCAGATGGCAATACCACCGATGCTAGCGAGGTTTGCAGGTAATAATGCAATACCGCTCCCCATCATATTACCGGCGACTACGCCGGTACAGGCAAATAGCCCGATCTTCTTGGCAGAACTCATGTTTGCTTTTCTCCTAAGTTTATTTGGGAGGTACAGATCATGATGATGAACCTTTTATTGACCCGACCAACTGCCAACAAGATTACGGATTAGTACGAGATAAGTCCTAAAGATAAAGTGAAATAACTGCAAACATCAGACAAATGATATTTTGACCTTTTTCGCGCAACATATCAGGATGACATGTTGATATCAGGAAAAGGTAAATTTAGATATTTTTCATTAGGTTATGAGGTCAACTTCATGTTGAAAAAGTGTTACATGCGGAACCGGAGAGGTTATAAAAAATAACAACCCGGTGGCTCATGAGAAACATAATTTTAACCTCACCACGGCCAAAACCATGACCATGATGAGGGTTTACTTATTCTGAAGCGAGGAAGTTATCGAGATACGGAACCACGCGGGTCACGGAGGTCTGGAATACGGCGTTTTCAATCCAGTAAAATGTATTCTCACCCGGGCGTAAATTAAACGCCGTCAGGTAGGCATCGGCAGCTTCCCGGTTCTGCCCTTTCATTTCGTAGACTTTGCCCAGCAGCACGTAATTCATCCACGACATTTCCAGATCAATCCCGGCATTAATCGCGTCATAGGCTTCATCCACTTTTCCTTTGCCCAGCATATCCACCGTTTTAATCTGATAAAATATTGCCATATCTTTAATCCCCGGCATATTACCCACCCGGGTTATTTCGCTGTACAGATCGGCGAGCTGTTTCTCATCCAGCGGCTGCTGAGAATGGCGCAATACGTCAACCAGCGCCTTTTCCGCCCACGCATAGGTAAAGTCCGGCGACTGCTTATTCACGTCGGCAAGCAGGCTACTGGCTTTGCCCAGCGAATCAACGTCTCCGTTCATTAATAGCTGATGCGCCTGATAGAAATGGGTAAGCGCGATACTTTGCGACGGCTGATACTGCTTTAACATCTCCTGCATCCGCGCCGGCCACGGCTGCTTCAGCGCCTCAGAGAGGCTGCTCAGCAGGTCGTTCTGAATCGAAAGCTGGTTGTCGCTGGTGACAAAGTAACGCTTATCCATCATGGTCGAGCCGTCGGCGTTATCCACCACCTTCACCGACATGAAGCACTGCTGTGCGCGATAGTGCCGCTGGTTGACGAACTCAATGGTCAGGGTTTTACCGGAACTGCTCGGCTCATTGATGTTGTAGTTGGTTTTGTCGTGCACCATAAAGGTGGAGAAGGTGTTCAGCGAGGTGGTAATCAGGCTCCCCAACCCGATGGCATAGGAGTGCTGCGATGACCAGTTGTTGCAGGTGTTGCCGCTGAGCAGGTGAATATCGACATCACGCGGGTTAAGCAGCAACCGGGTTTTCGTGACCGGCGGGCGCGACTGCAGGGTTGACAGGGCCACCAGCGCCACGCAGCTCGCGAGGGCCAGCAGGAACAGACCCCAGACGATAAACGTGCTCAGCCGCTTGCGTTTTTCCGGCTTCGCCACCGCTGTGCTGTCTGGCGCAGCCGCATCGGGCTGCGGGGAGGTCAACGGCGCGTCAAACCCGACCGTCGTCGTTTCTGCGGGGATAACCGGCGTCGGCTCCTCCCCCTCTTCGGTACACCAGATCACCGGCACCGTCAGCTTATAGCCGCGTTTGGGTACGGTAGCGATATATTCAAGGCTGCCATCGTCGCCATCTTTCAGCGACTTACGTAGCTCGGAAACGCTTTGCGTGACGACGTGGCTGGTGACAACGTTGCGGGTCCAGACATTATCGATGAGCTCATCCCGACTGAGTACTTCGCCGGGATGACGGGCAAAGAAAACCAGAAGATCGATTAAGCGCGGTTCGAGAGTTAGCTGACGCCCCTTGCGGCTAATTTGGTTAACAGAGGGAGTAACCAGCCATTCTCCAACGCGAACAACAGGTTGTTGCATAAAAAAGAGCCCCAGGACGAAAAGGGAAAGGCGCGATGATACCACATTTACCCTACCTATTAATGATAGGGGTCATGACCATGAACGCAATATATTCCTCTTCGTTTTTGATGACTGGCAAACTTTCATTTGCTAAAGGCGTCTTTTGCCTGAGGGCGATGTTCCCTGGGGCGACAAAAGCGCGCCATTTTTAGCCCTATTTTCCCCGAATGTGTGACCTGAGCAAAGCTTAGGCGCGACAATCGTCGCCCATCCGTGGGGATATGCTATTTTTAGCTCGCCCGACAGAGATCGGACCGCCGAACAGATGGCCGAAAACAGTGCCTCACCCGCAGCGTAAGGAATGTCGACGATGAACTACAAATTAGATAAGCAAATTGTGCACAATGACGTGTTAAGAAATAGCTTCATTGACCTGGCGATTAAAACCTTCGATCTCTCCTTTAAAGAGTGGTACCGCAAAGGGTACTGGACCGACGCCTATATTCCCTACGCCCTGGTGAGCAACAATAAAGTGATTGCTAACGCCTCCGCCAATATTATCGATCTGATCTGGCAGGGCGAACCCCGCCGCTATATTCAAATCGGCACCGTGATGACCGATATCGATCATCGTGATAAGGGCCTGGCCGGGCAGCTCGTCAGGGAGATTCTGACGGACTGGCAGGATAAGGCCGACGCCTTTTTCCTGTTTGCTAACCCGACGACCGTTGATTTTTATCCGAAATTTGGCTTCGAGCGCACCGCCGAACATCAATATATTATGCCGGTGGTACCGGCAGCGGGCGACTTCCGCAAGCTCGATATGGACCAGCCGGAAGAGGTTGCGCGATTACAGCGGTACTATCAAAAATCGAATCCGTTCTCACAGCTGCGGGTAGAGGATAACTTCGGTTTATTGATGTTCTACTGCTCCGCCTTTATGAAGCACTTCGTCTATTATTCCGACAAAAACCAGGCCATCGCGATTGCGATGCAAAACGGTCCGGCGCTGATCTGTTTTGATATTTTCTGCGACAGCGGACGTTCCCTGTCGGCCATTATTAACGAGCTCGCCGATGAAAATACGTACCAGGCTATCCTCGGCTTTACCCCCAAAGAGAATCGGACCGGCGAGTATGAGAAAATCGAAGGCGAAGATATTCTGTTTATCTACGGACAAAAAGAAAATATCTTCAAAGAGAATAAGCTGATGTTCCCGCTTTTATCCCACGCCTGAGGCTGCGCTTAACGCGTCTACGGCCCGCGACCGGGCCTTATTGCGCCAATAACCACTGTTCAAACGCCTGTAGCGCCGATTCGTTGACGCCGTTTTCCAGCGGCTTCACCAGGCAAAAGCGCTTGCTCAGGCTGCGGGCCTGCGGCCAGGGCGCAGCCAGCGTCCCGTTTTCGAGCGCTTTTTCAACGTACACGTGCGGTACCAGCGCAACGCCCTGCCCGGCCAGCGCGGCGGCTATCGCCATCTCATGCAGATCGTAGCGCACGCCCCGCGCCGGATTATCCAGCGCAATCCCGCACTCTTCAGCATAGCGCTGCCAGGCGTCAGGATTCTGCCGTCGATGAATACGCGGCAGCACGTTCAGCTGGCTGGCGAGACCTTCTCCCGTAAGTAGCCCGGCGTGGCATACCGGCACCAGTCTCTCTTCAAACAGAAACCGCAAGCGCATTCCTGCCCATGCGGGATGCTCGAAATGAACCGCCGCGTCAAAACCGCTGCCGGTGAGGATAAACGGGTCGGTTCTGACCGCGATATTCAGCGTGATATCCGGATTCCGGCGCTGAAAATCCCCCAGTCGGGGAATGAGCCAGCGGCTGGCAAAGGTCGGCGGCGCGGCGATTTCCAGGCTTCGGCTGCCGTCCGCAGCCCCCATCAGATACTGCGTATCTCGCTCAAGACGCTCCAGCGTCTCGCGGACATGGTGCGCATAGCGCGCGCCGTTGGGGTTCAGCCGCACCCGGCTCCCCGTCCGCTCAAACAGCTTGCAGTTTAACAGCGATTCCAGGCGGGCGATTTGCCGGCTGATCGCGCCTTCGGTAAGCGACAGCTCTTCCGCCGCGCGGGCAAAGTTACCGTGCCTGGCGGCAGCCTCAAAGGCCTGCAGCGAGGTACTGCTGGGGAGTTTTTTTCGCACGAACGCCGCCTCTGCTGAAGGTTTATCAATGATGAAATGTCATTGAATGGTGAAATAATATCGTTTTATAGCGCTTAATGCCCAACGTAGCATGATCAAACGTCAATAACATCATTCCATCATGCAGAGGGCAGCCCATGTTATATATCGTTGAGTGCAGCTACGCCGACCCGCAAAGCGAAGCCGGCTGGAACAGGTTTTACAGCGAGGACAAGCTGCCTGCGCTGGTGTCCGTCAGCGGATTCCGCGCCTCGCAGCGCTTCAGGGCGCTCTCCTCCAGCTGCCCGGTCTATCTTGCTATTCATACCATCGAGCATGGCGATACGCTCGCCAGTGAAGCGTATCGCCAGAAAGGCGGCGGCAGCTTTTCCCGCTGGCAGGCGCATATTCGCGACTGGCGGCGAAACCTGTATCGCTACGGCGGCGTCTTTCCTGCCGTCGCTGAGGGGGATGTTTTGCTACTGAGCCCCGAGCCGCTGGACGTTGTTGAGTCGGAACTGGGATATCCGCCGACAAAACTTTCGGCCGCCGGGCTGGATAACAACCCGCCGCAGCGCGTGGCGTACGTTCTGCCGCGCCGGGAAGCCATGCTGCTGGCGGGACGGGAAAACGTCTCGATGTATGAGCCCATGGCCGGTCAGTTGCAAAGCCCGACTGAAATACAGCCCCCATCACGCTAAGAGGTTGATATGCACAAACCCGCTTTTCTCTCCCGCCAGATTGGCGATTTTCAGGTGGCGCCCCTCAGCGACGGCAGCATGGCCGCTAGCCTGGCGCTGCTGTCGGGTATTAATATCGACGATGCCGCAAACATTCAGCGCAGCGCGGGCGTCATTGACCCCGGCAATATCGACATTAGTGGCTATCTTATTCGCGGTCGGGGAAGGACGATTCTGGTCGACGCGGGTACGGGAGGCGGCGTGCTGGAAACCAGTCTGCGAGCGGCGGGGAGTGCGCCAGACGACGTGGATACTGTCCTGCTGACCCACGCTCACCCGGATCATATCGGCGGCCTGCTGGATGCCAACGGCGCGCCGCGCTATCGCCACGCCCGTCTTTATCTGCACCCTCTGGAAGCCGAGTACTGGCAGGACGACGCCATGCTAAACCGGGCCAATGCGCGGGGGCAGCGCAACTTCACGCTCGCCCGCCGCGCCCTGGATGCCTATTCCCGCAGCCTCGGTTTTCTGGATGAGCGCGAGGCCGTCGCGGGTATCCGCCCGCTATGGCTACCCGGGCACACGCCGGGCCATAGCGGGTTTCGCATCGACGCCGCGGCGCAAAGCCTGCTGATCTGGGGCGACATCGTCCATTTTCCGCATGTTCAGATCGCACGACCCGCCGCCGTTGCTTTTGATTGCGATCCCGCGCAGGCCAGAGCGACGCGGGAAGCGATCCTCGCCCAGGCCGCCAGCGAAAACCTGCTGATTGCCGGTATGCACCTTGGCGGGTCGGGATTTGCGCATATCGTACCGACCTCGCACGGCTATCGTATTCAATATTCCGCGCCGTAAAGAGAAAGCAGGCCGGAGGTAAACGCCCTGGCCGCCTTTTCTTATCCAACAACGCTTTATTTTTCACCTGCTGAAAGATTGAACTGACTCGCGTTTATTTTTTGCCATAAATATAAAATGTCATTTTATTTTAAATGAATTTGTATTTTGTTTTTTTTACAGGCGATATGACATTAAGGGAAATTTATGCGCAATACTTTTGGACCTTCACGCAGTATGCTGGCGCTGGCTATCGCGCTGGCTGGCCTCGCGGGCGGCTGTAATGACAGCGGCGGCCCCCGCGACAATCAGCAGGATGCGCCCGCCTCCGCGCCGCAGAATGTCTTCGTTCCCGCGCTTTCTGCCGATGAAAACAGCCTGGTGCTGGTTTGGGAAAAACCGGAATCAGAGACGCTGCAGGTGGTGGACTACGCGATTTACCGTCAGGGCGAGCGGCTGGGTCTGGCGCGCGAAAATCAAAACCATTTTTCACCGGCCAAACCCTATATTGATAACTTCTATCAGCGGGTCGCCAGCGACGGCTGGCAGCAGCCAATCGACTTGCGTACCTTTACGGTCACCCACCTGGAGCCGGATACGGAATACGCATTTACGGTGCGCGCGGTCTACGCCAATGGCAAAGAGTCGCCGGATAGCGCGGTGATTAAAGCGCGGACCAGCAAAACGCCGCACATCATCGAAGCCAGCACGTTCGGCGCGAAGGGTGACGGCACCACGCTGAATACCCAGGCGCTGCAGCAGGCGATCGATAGCTGTACGGTCTCGCACTATCCTCAGGGCTGTAAGGTGATGATTTCCGACGGCGAATTCAAAACCGGCGCGCTGTTCCTGCACAGCGATATGACCCTGGAGATTGCCGCTGGCGCCACTCTGCTGGGTTCAGACGATCCGGCCCAGTATCCGCTGGAAAAAGGCTATTACCTCTATCCCTACAGCGATCATCCGCAGCCCCGCCGCCCGCCGTCATTAATTAACGTGCTGGAAGCGGACGATAAGGGCGAGTCTCCGGCCGGGGCGTTTCGCAATATTCGCATCGTCGGTCAAGGCACGATTGACGGCAACGGCTGGACCCGGGGCGTCAAAAGCGGCGGCGAGGCCACCATCATCGACGAAATGGGGAACGCGCTGCCGCAATACCGGGCCAGCAATGCGGCAAAAGTCAGCGCGGACGGCATTCTGGCAAAGCATCAGACCGAAGCGGCTATTGCGGAAGGCATCGAAAGCAATAGCGCCTATAAAAATCGCCGCTCCAGCCTGATGACCCTGCGCGGCGTGCAGAACCTCTATCTTGACGGGCTGACGATCCGCAACCCCGCCTTTCACGGCGTGATGGTGCTGGAGTCAAAAAATATCACCCTCAATGGCCTGGTCCACCAGACCTTTGACGGCAATAACGCCGACGGCGTCGAGTTCGGCAATAGCCAGAATGCGCTGGTCTTCAATAACTTCTTCGATACCGGAGATGATTGCGTCAATTTCGCCGCCGGGTTTGGTAAAGGCGCGGAAACTTTTCATCAACAGCCGCAAAGCGGGGCGTGGATCTTTAATAACTATTTCCGCAAAGGCCACGGCGCCGTGGTGACCGGTAGCCACACCGGCGCGTGGATCGAAAACGTCCGCGCCGAGGATAACGTCATGTATATGACCGATGTCGGCCTGCGCATGAAAAGCCGCCCCTACTATGGCGGTGGGGTGCGGGATGTGTTGTTCCGTCATAATGCGATGAAAGATATCGCCAAAGAGCCGTTCGTTTTTACTATCAAATACAGCGCCGACGTGAATGATACGACCCCTGCCGACGAGCCCGCTCAGTTCCGCGACGTTCAGGTGCAGGACGTCACCGTCGATGGTACTTCGGCTAAGCACAGCATCCTGATTGACGGCATGACGGTAGCCGAAATGGCAGAATCATTTGGGCTGACCTATTCTCGCGATGCCTATCACCAGAATCTGCGTTTTTCCAACGTCAGCTTCCGTAACACCAAAGCGACCAGTATCTCCTTCCTGCACGACAGTCAGTTTGATGAGGTGACGTTCGCCAATACGCCGCAGGCCTGGGCTTTTTTCGCCGTCAATGACGTGACGCTCGCTGACAGCCTGCATCAGCAGAGCATCACCCGCGGAGAAAAGGACAAACTTATCCTTGAGGGGGCAATGAAGTAATGGCGTTCCCGGCGGCGTAAGTCGCCGGGTTTAATCGAACTCACCCCTGATTTAAACGGGTATCCCTATGCTTTCTTCTGATAAACGCGGCGCTCAAATTCAATTTCATTATCCTTCCGACAAGCCGCTCGCGAGTACGTTTTTCCGGGATGGTTGATTCAATACATTACGTAAGGTGTAAGTATTTTCCTCCAACATAAATAATAGAGCGAAGTATCGCTTTTAAACGCCAGTGCCTTTCTTCACCTTAAGCATATAGTCAGCCAGCGCAACGGACTCTGAAGATTGGCTGTTGATTAACCCCTGCAACGTTCCTCGCTGATCGGCCTGAGAACGATGCTGCCCCAGCTTTTCTTTGGCCTGAAACTCCTCAATTTCAATTTTGAATCCAATAATATATTTTAATTTTTCTTCGATAAATGCCTTTGGCATAACGTCTTTCTGCGCCTGAAGGGTTGGTTCATGTTTATGAACTAACGCATCCATCACCTCGCGCAATTCATTGACGGGTACAAGGCTTACCGTGCCATAACAGTGAATGGCGGTATAGTTCCATGTTGGCACCGCGGGAGAAGTTTGATACCAGGTTGGAGAAACGTAACTATGGGGCCCTTGAAATATGGCGAGAACCCTCTTTCCGTCAAAGTCTTTCCATAGAGGATTCGCACGGGCCATATGGGAAAGAAGAATTCCCTGCGATGAAGAACTACGATCGAGGATAAAAGGAAAATGGCTGGCGTTGAGGGTGGGTGAAACGACTAATCCAAAGCTATAAGTGTCAATAAAATCAAAAATATGCTTTTTATCTGATAGCTTCATTGCATCAGGTGTATACATTTTTTACCTCATCATGTTGACCCGCCAGGTAGTTTCTTTGAAAAAGATAACGCCCCCTTTTTATTAAGCAATGATTTAGTGTATCAAAGCGTTGGCGCCAGGGAACGTCATCCACTTCGCTTCCCCTTATTGCACTGGTTAGTAATATTTTTTGTTGTTTTTATCGTTTTAGTTAGAATTGTATAAAGTTTTTATATTTTTTTAATGATATTAATTATCAACACCTTTTTAACCAATTGAATATAATGATCTTACATAGACATACACATTCTGTGTTCGTATTATCTACATATTGATCTCTTGCCAGACTATTGTGTTTTTTTGATCTACCGGGAAAGCATCGAAATGGTACGCCGTTATGCCCAGCTGGCGCCTAACCATTTAACGGAACACGCAAGGCAAATTGACTCGATTTTTGCAGAAGATGTCCCAAATGTGTTCCATGAGAAAACATCAGCGAGAGGAGGAAGTTAATAACTTATTGATTTTAAATGGTACGCCCTACAGGGTTCGAACCTGTGACCTACGGCTTAGAAGAAAGTAGAGCGTTAAATAACACACTGTAAACACATATGTTTTCCGCGTTCGCATCCGGTTTTGTGTCGTTACGTGTCGTTGTGTGACTTCCTTGTCCTTATCGCGCTTTTCAGTTACGCCACAAATGCGACACATCAAACAGGACTGGCATCCTGCCTCAAATCGTTAATCGCATGGGTTGCGACTCCGAGTACTTCAACGTCTTCCAGCGCCTCACCTTCGATGCTCTCGCCTTCGGCTGTGATAAAAGAGCTGCCCATCAATTTTGCAAACTGCAGTTCGCCAGCCAGGCGGATAAGTAGGACGCTTCCTTGCGTCACTTTTAACGACAGGTCAAGAACAACGAAGCCGCGATCAGCCTCAATAATCTGAGAGTTCGCGCCAATGTTGCACGCAGCCGTGACAGTCAGCCTCTGCTCAACGTAGTCGGCGGCCGGTGAAGGAAAATAGCTGGCAGTCATTACATAACCCTCCCCATGTTGCGGAGAATCCACAACCGGTTTTCTGTGTGCTCTGGAGTTTTGTCAGCGAAGCAACTCTGATAACGCTCAATCCAGCAGTTAGCTTCTGACTCTGAGAAGTGAATGCCCCGCAGCATCAAAGAAGAGATGAAGTCTCGCGTGTATAGATACTGATAGCCTTTCGAGTTACGAAGAATTGCCTCCCGAAATGCCTGGTTGATATCTGATTGTCGAAGCATGATCTTCCCTCCCATAAATACTGTTTATGCATACAGTAATTTTGTTTAAAGGGAAGATCAAGAGAGGTTGCGGCTATCAATTTTCATGGCAGCTGCAAGTTTCTACAATCACTGTATTAACCCAAATCGTTAATGCCCCATGCCGCATTAAGATACGCACTGATGCTGTCGATAACAGATGCTACTTCGGCCTGGGTTAGTGCTGCTTCAAAAATCAGCTCCATGCCCATAGTGATATCCGCTCCGGCTGGATACGCTGCACCAGCATGATGCGACCCTATCCTGATGGTTCTGCCAGTGTATGCAGTCCTGTTGGTTAGCGTACGTGAACCTTGCCATGCAAGCGCACCTCCCTGCCGCCCACCGATTCTGGCAATGTTATTATCGCCGTCAATCAGTGACACAAAGGCCGCCCATTTCGTCACGTCATAATTGGTCGTGAAATTATTAATCATGTTAGTCGGGGTGGCATTGTTGTCTTCAACAAAGGCACCATACAAACTCTGCGACGAAAACATGAAAGCAAGGCCATCCCCCCGGTAGACGATCGGTGAGCCCGAGTAATTGTAGTTCCCCATCATGAACGCCTGTTGCTGCTCGGTGGCCGCCGTCGGTTTTACCGGCTTACAGATCACGATATGGGTCTGGTTCCTGGTAGACACCCTGCCTGTATCGAAACAGTTACTGAAATTACACACAGCGCCAAAGGTCGGGGAAATTGTCGGTGTGCCTACCATGGTCAGCGGAGTGGCGCTGTCAGCCAGATTCCTGATGCTCAGCGCGGCATTGCCGCCCTGGACATGCATACCCTTCAGTCCGGTAGTGACAGGCAAATCGGGCAGCATAAAATGCCCCTTTTTGGGGTGGCTTCCTGGAATAACAATGTCGCCCAGTTTTGGAATATAAATTGTGCTCATATTTTTTAGCCTTTAATCAGCGCGTTATTAAGGGATGAAGCGATCATGTTTCCGCCAACGGTGCTCGGGTGCAGGTTATCAATGAAGCAGCCAAGCCCGTTCATTTCCGTCCAGGTGTCGAACAGGTCATAAATACTGAAAAACTCACAGTTCAGCGTCTGAGAGAGGTCGTACATTACGTCACGGAAATCAACGAGCGGTGTTACCGCGGTGCCGTTGGTTCTCGGTGGAGCCATGAGGATGAAACCCACGTCAGGCAGTACAGCGCGACAGGCGGCCATATAGGTTTGCAGCGCAGTGCGAAATGTCTGGGTTCCGGTTGAAATGCGGTAGTCGTTGTTACCAATGACGATAGCGATCACGTCAGGCTGAATGGTGCTGAGGTATTCCGAGATTTTGTCGGAGAACAGCAAAAACTGATCGGCGAGAATCCCGGCATTACCAGCCTTGCTCATCACGCAACCGGCAACGCCAGAGCGCCAGAAGTAAAATCCATGAATGGCCACGCGCCCGGTATTCCCGTCAGTCTTGGTATAAATCGTCCTGACCTCATCCGTCATGCCTGTCAGTAAAACGGATTTCGTCGTGCCTGTATTTCCACACACAACAGTTGTCCACTGTGTCACCCCGCCAACGTCGTAGCCGTACTGAAAGGTGCCATTCAGGTCCTGATAATAAATACGGCAATCAGTACAGCGGACATTAGTCACGTTGAAATAGGCCGTGTTCGTTGTGGTGTTGATGGACTGGCCGTCAATGCCGCAACCATAAAGCGGGGCGCCGCTCGTTGGCGAGGCGTCATATAAATCCCAGCCGGCAGAGCGAAAGATATTTGAACCATCCCGCGAGGCTCCATAGTTCACAGTTCGCCAGCCTAAACCAGCGTCACCATACTCACCGCTCAGTACGCCTGCAATAGCGGTCGCAAGTTCATTATTCTGCGTCCAGCTGTCACCTGTGAGAAGGAAATTAGGCTGCGTAGCCATCCCGGCTTTGAGTTGGGATTTTTTGGCTTTCCAGCGCCACAGCGTGCGACTGTCGGTATGCAGCGGCATGTTGTAATAGGCGGTATACATGCGGCGCTGGTATGCGCTGGCCAGTGACGCGCTGATATTTGGGCCGACCCCGCCAGCATCAAATTTTCCATCCTGAAACCAGAACAGTACGTTATCAGCACCATCAGTCATGCCCGGAACGAATCCCGCCGATACAAGCGGGACCGCTTTATTAAGGGCGGGTGAAATAATGGAGTTAATATAGTTCCATATTTTTGTTTTAAAACTCTCGGAAAGAATAGATACATCGAATCCACTATCCCACCAAACCGGAACGTTATTATTGGTATCAATAAACAGAGGAAAGAAAGCGTTTGATACATCATCTATCTGAGAATTAAGTGCATCACCCAGCCGAGAATGAACGTCATCATAAATCATCTGATAGAGAGCTAATGAAATTCGTGATACCGCGAAACCATCATCCCACCAGACAGGAACATTATCAGCACCATCAGTGAAAAACGGAAAATAGTTATCACTGACGTCACCACTCACAACAAATTGATTGATGAAATTTAAAACTGCGTTTATGGCTTCCTGTGACGGCATTACCCTGCCGGTCGGCACCAGTGTCCCGGCAGTATTTATGACCTCAATAGCCAGCACACTGTCATCGGCACTGCGGTAATAAGCAGTAGACCCGGTGGGTATATTTCCAGCGTCCGCATCGGCCTGCGCCGCCGTCAGCGTAGGAAACTCGCGGATTGTCCCGGTTACAGCAGCTGTGCCTGGTTGCTTGGCCTGAAGAACAGCAACGCCAGCGACGTTTTGATACTGCCATGCGGAAGAAAGCGCATTAGGACCCTGCGCAACCCAGAATGACTGGCCATTAGTCGTAGCAGCCAAGCCAGCAATAGTACCATCTGGATCGCTGGGAGTTTTAAAGAACGTGAATTTGTTCTGCGCGTACTCAGAGGCATTATTTGCATATTCTTGGGCCTCCTGTGCTGAACTGGCTGCCTGATTTGCAAAATCAGCGATAACATTTAACGTATCGGCCGTCATCATGTTGGCGACCATATCATTGGCCGCCCATGCACGTGCTAATGTCCCTTCCTGCGCGCGCTCAATAGTGAAGATATCGCCAGCCTTGGCTGTCACGTTCACGATCTCAACCTGTGAGCCTGTAGCAGCATCGGTGATAGTCAGCTTAAAGTAACTCTCACCGGCCACGGCGTCAGGGAACTCGGCACCAGTTCCAGCGCTAACGATCAGCGACGTGTCGGTTGCGCTGATAGCAGAAGCCAGAACGCTTTCTGCGTTGTTTGTAGCCAAAAGGGTTAGTGCCATGTCTCCTCCGGGATATAGGCATAAAAAAACCCGCCGAAGCGGGTTTGATGTTATCAATGAGTTATTTATGAAACCCCACTGGCGTGGGCTTTGAGTTAATTATCCACAGAAACAGAGACGTTGCCGCCGTTATTTTTAATTTCGTATTTGTAGCTGAATTTATTACATGCGAGCGTAAAGCCATTCGATGAAACCATAGGTATGAAAGAGCTAACAGAGTCACATTTGTAAGAGCTTTGTCTAACAAACCCAACAAGGGTATCTATAAATTCGAATGCCTCTGGAGTGTCTTTATATAGTATTGCGTTATGTTCAACTGGAGCCGCCCTTTTCTTAGAGTCGTATAAGCTAAAATCTCTTTTGCTTTCCTTAGGCTTCTTGGCTGACGGAGTTGTAATCTCATCAGGTTTTTCTGTAATTTCTGAAGGTTTTGTTGCACCTTCATTCTTTAATATATCATTTGCACCATTTGATTCTGGTATGCCAGTTTCCTTTATTGCGCCGTAAATTGCGAACGCAGTATCATACCATTCATCAACACATTTTAGGTCACTGCATCGTTCTCTTGAATCCCAAAGAGCTTTAGTTATCTCAGAAAATGCCTTTCGGTCCTGGGTGTACGCCTTAGCATTTCCATATAAATATTTTAAATCATCATCATCTTTTGAAAGTTGTGGGTTTGTACATATCGTTTTCTCAGCAAAGCTTTTTGCCTTAGCACAATCAAATGATGCTGCATATGAAACCCCAGCGCATAGTGAAACTGATAATAATATAAGAAGGGCTGATTTTTTCATTTTAATCATAACCATGCTGTGGTGGATACCGTAAAGTTTACACCACAGCCATTTAGCTTCAATCAATAATTTCCACCTGGATGGACTGATAGAAAGGCATGTGCAGCAGTCCACTATCCATAGCCTGCTTGAAGAAAATGGCGAACTCGAAATCCTCGGTGATCACAAAGGCCGTGTCCTTCTGGTTGTACTTCCTTGAGTTATAAGCCGAAGCGTTGTAGATGGCGCTCCGCGTGAACTGCCGGCGCCCCTTGTAGATGGAAATCACGATGCCTCCATCCACAAACTGGATCGAGATACTCCATCGCTGGTCATTGAGGATGTCGGTGCCATTCACTCCCAACAGGAACCGCAGAATACGCCGCTTTATCCATGGGATAGAGAAATAGAAGCCGTCACCTTTGTAAAAATTCCAGGTCATGATCCGCTTAAAAAGGTCATCGGAGACAACGACCTGGTTTGACTGGTCAATCACCCGGTACTCATTGAATGCCAGCTGGTTAAATTCGAAAGTGTTATATGGGCCAATCTCCTGCTGATCGCTACTGGAAATAACCGGCGGCAATACGCCATAGATACCATGGGCAATCCACCGGAGCTGGTCTCCGGTGTTGTAGTCACCGATGAAAATCGGCAGGTTGGCATTCACCATCCAGTCATAAATGCCCTGCGCCATCGAGTTATACGCAGTAAAAAACGCCCGCAGATTGTCATCGTCGTTGTATTGCGTATACATATACGAACGAATGATATCGTCAAGCATGCTACGCTCCGTTTACGATCACGCCATCCGACGCAATATAAAAATAACTGAACCGATCGCCGCTGATGATGTTTGTCCCGGAATCCGGGGGCGTTATCACACCGTTGATGGTGACCACGACGTTTAATGTGCTGATCAGCCCCATATCGATTGTCGAGTTAACCGCCTGCAAAAACGCGTCTTTCAGATTGTTAACGTTCAGTGGTTTCCCGGCAAATATGCCGTTCACATACTGAATGGTGGGCGCTGAGACCAGCGAGGCGACGGTGGCGTCTGTCAGGTAGTTAACACTTTCGGTCCCCCACTGATACGTCACTGTGACGCGCTGCAGTAATGGGGTCACGAATGGGATCACGTAGTTATCAGGCCAGTCATTCACCGTGACGGTATTGTTTCTGACGTTCGGCGTCACCTCTCCGCCACCTCCCCATGTTCCGGATGAGGTCGTGTCAATCCCGATGGAAAACGTGTGAGGAGACAGTACCGTCACGGTCAGAGGGACGTCATTAATACCTGTCATCCCGGTAACGCCAGTAATCCTGATAACCTGGCCGTCAGTGTAACCATGAGTCAGGTCTGTACTGACAACTCCAGGGTTTGCATTCGTGATCCCCGTGACGTTCAGTGAACACCCTTTCAGCCGGCTGATATCCCCTGCTGACTTATAGAGTGCGCCAGCAATATCATAAATATCACCGCCCGCACACATGACTATCCACTTATCTCCGTCCTGAATGACAGAAACCAGGCGCGCCTGCACGTTATCAAGGCTGGTGAGATATTGCCGGATAAATCCAGGATATCCCTGAACTGTGGCCATCTGCGCCTGCCATACGCGATCACGAAACTGATAATTCGTTTCCGGGTCAGCACCAGGAGTGCCAGCGATTGGATTCGTGCAGGTAATGATGATGTCAGACGGAAGACTAGTAATGATCTGGTTAACTGTATTCACCGGTACAGCCCAGGTCCCGGTCTCCGTTCCTTCGCATGACACGCTGGCAGACACGCCAGATGACGAGATAATCGTCGCATCGCTGACTGAATAGGTATAGGTCCCATCAGAAACAATAAACCCCTGTGGGATAACAAACCCAGCCGGGCCGGAAAACTGAATCGGGACCGTTGTCGTGCCAGCCGTTTTCTGAGCGGGAATACCGGCCTGCTGCGCGAGAAGTTCCAGCATGGCGAGGTTAGCCTTTAGCGGCCCCACTGAGTTAATCAGGTCAACCCTTGCCTGATCACAAACGATGAGCGCGCCGACATCGGTACTGGCCACATCCTCAATCAATGAGCCTGGTAATTCTGTTGTTAGTCCCGGAGATAGCGCAATAGCCTGGGAAACTAGCTGTGCTCGTAGCTCTTCCGCCGTCAGAGGTACCGGGCCTGCTGACGTATAGCTGACTGGTAAATCGCTCATACGGCCACCTGTGTGATTATTTTTGAACCTGCGTTTGTGATTGCCGAGATGTTATAAACAGGCGGGTCGTCGCTGATCAGCGCAATCTGCAGCGAGGAAAAATACTGACTGAACTGTTTCTGAATACGGTTTACGTAATACGTCGGAAGGATTTGCTGGATCACCGACCCGGCGGCCGGTATTCCGTTATTCGCGTAAAAAGGCGACTCCTGCGGCGCCAGTTTCAGATTCTGGATCAGGGTGGTCAAATACACCGAGTCATTAAACCCATTTTCGTCAGTTTCCACCAGGACCCACTTCCCCTCAGAGTTTCGGCCATAGGTTCTCACTCGGTGATACTCCCGTTAAACGTTGAAGTCGGCCCCCCGGTATCATTTCCATCGTTGCCGTTTGAATGTTTATGGCTGTTAAGCCACGCCAGAAGCGATTGCCAACCGGCATGCATGATTGCGGGGCTTGTGCTGGCATCAGAATCCTGCAGGTGACCAACCTCCCCCGAAAGGCTCCATTTGCTACCGGTCAGTGAAAAAACTGTCCCGCCAACGTTTACAGTGAAGCTGTCAGGTGTGGAAATGGCGATGCTGTCAGGCTTCAGGAGAAACGTCGTGTTGCTGCCGCTGTCGCGCAGCGTTACACCCTCCGGACCGTATACCGTCACCACCTGCCCGTCGACGCCCTGCCACTCGGTATTACTGATCGGCAAGAAAACGAGGGCGCTTAAGTTTGCTGGCGGAGTCATATCTGCAATGCCGCCTCCCTGACCGCTAACCCCGCCAATGTAAGTATCTGCGGGGATAACAATCCCCTTGTCCCCCGGCTGCATAGGGTAACGAATATATTGAGGGCCGAATAAGGGGATAGTCACTTGCGGCAAAACATATGGGATATCCCTTAGCTCAAAGGAGACGGTGATCATATTCCCTGTTTGCTTAACCACGCTCGCCGGAAGAACTTTCCCTGATTTTTGAAGCGCATTTTCAATCTTTCTTTCAGTAAACCTGTTCATGCTTGAGGCAAAATTAAGCTTGTTGTCGATGCTCATGCATTACCTGCCTTAATGAAAGGGGAAGCCTCAATAATTGTTACCCATGCTTCTGCCGTTGGTTGCCTGCTATTCCCTAACAGGCGAACGGAGTTCACAATAAAGTCGCCAGTAAAGGCAGAGTCTTCTCGATACTGAGAGTACGAAGATGCCTGTATCAACGGAGTGCTTTTTTTAGGCATCAGGATGTGATCGCCAACCTGAATATCACCGCGCATTACGCACGCCATACTGATTGTATTAAATGCCACCCATGTTGGCTGCCCTATCAAATCCTTGAAATCTATTTGGGTTGGGCTGTTACTTCTGGCTACGGCGCTGGAAACAGAAGTCTTATCCGGGTGGTTATCATAATCGTTATCCCATACCCGGATCTCATTACCATTCACTATTGCGATCTCTACACCAGAGTACCCGCTATCGCGAATTCTGGAACGTGAAAAAGCATTAAGGTCCTTGGCCAGGGTGACAATGTCATCACAAAACAGCCCCCGGTAATGATTAAGGATTAGCCGGTCGCTTATGTTGATATTGAACGTATACCCTCTGATGTTCATAAAACACTGCGTGAGGGCTACAGAAAGCTTCTGCCCCTCCTTCCAGTCAAAGGTTAAAGGAAGGGGTACGGGTTTGTTATTTGACACGTTCTGGACAGGACCAACCACGATTATGAAGTCGAGTCGTAACTCAATACCCTGCCAGTTACCAAAGACCTGATTTATCACGCCATCCAATACCAGTTTTGGCGCGGTAACCTTTCCAGCCAATGGCAGCCCGTCTTTCATCCCAAGGAATATTTTAATTTTTTTGCCAAAGAAATTCTGGCGAGCCTGCTGCATTTCTTTTGGGCCAATACCCCAGATGGTCAGGTGAGTCTCGCCCTGGGGAGTCGATTCACCGTACCTGAGGATATCAAACTCAATCATCAGGGCGCCTGGGTTGTAAACTCCGTTCTTATGGCTACTGTATTTTATCGTTCTTTCCGGAGAGGCGCCTTCAGCAGGAATGGTTATCTCAATATCATAATATCTCATGAGCTGTTTACCTCAATCTGTCCATTCTGTTCGCGCCAGTACATGGAGGACGAATTAAACACTCCGGAGATAATATTTATTCCACCGTTAAGCACGGAGCCAACGAGCGGGGTATTTAGAATGGTATTCCCAGAGCCATCTGTAATGAGGACATACCACCTCATCCCGGCAATGTTCCATTTGACCTGGCAGTTATAGACGGTGCCATCAAGGATCGGTGTAAATGTCATGCTTTGACGATCATTGCCGGTAAACGGATAATTCTGGGTTGTCATGGCCCTACCCCCAACTTACCCAACAGCCCGGTGATTGCTTCCGAAACAGAGCTCCCGAGAGGTGTATTGCCAAGAGCATTGGCTGTATTGGTCCAGGATGGGTCTGTTACCATATCCCCGGCTCCAATCTTGTTTAAAAAATTGTTCACGGCTTGCTCTGCACCATTATCGGTTATCAGTGGTTGCTCGAAATCCCATATCCATGAACGCTGTGGTAGTGGATCGTTACCAGAAGTGATGTCCCTCACGACACGCAAAATGCAGTTGCTATAGATAACGGACGGGGTGGCGACGATAAACGTGCCGCCTAAGTTAGAATGCGCCTGAAGGACAGACTGCAGAGCACTCATAGTGACGAGCTTTGTCATCGCCCCGGTGTTTTCATTGACCGGAGCCTCCATTACCAACGAAACGCGCAACGGCTGAGCAAGCAAGGCGTTCGCAGCTACTACCTGGTTGGCGAAAGGGTATCTGGCAATTTCATAATCAACCATTGTGGCGCCCTGTACCGGGCGCCAGTGGCAGAAATATTTATCCAGATCGGTTAGGTTTATGGCGCCTCCAAGCAGTCCCGTGACAAAGCTAGCGCTCTGCGTCAAAGCGACTATCGGGAGCATTCCTCCAGGAATGGCCTGCGCTATCCCTCCGCAAAGTATTACCGGGGATATTTCAAAACCCAGCTTATACATTTCACGTGTGAATCCCATTACCTCGCCCCCAATTGCGCTGAAGTTACCACGGCATTCCCGCCGGTGTTGTTATAAATAACAACGTCACCGCTCCCGCCTCTGCCGCCTTTCCCATCTACAATCTGCTGTAGAAGCTGATTAGTTTTCTGGGTATTTTTAGCAACCTCAGAGTTATCATTACCAGCAGGCTCATTGCTCTTCGGCGCGCCGTACATGGCAGCATACTGTTCTCTGACGCGCCCAGGATAGGCTATATTTTCACTACTTCCCCTGCGATTACCCCCGTTGTAATAACGCAGGGCTTCGTCAAAGTCACCGCCTGACTGCTGCATGGCCCATGAGAAAACCCTGGCTCCGGCCATGATATTATCGCGAGGTTCAAAAGGTTTTTCTCCCGGCTGGAAATTGCCAGGCATTACCTGCATGAGACCCTTTGCACCGGCCTTGCTAACAGCATTTTGATCCCATGAGGATTCCGCTGCTGTGATAGCTTTAAGCCATCGCGGGTCAACGTTGTATTTTTCAGCCGCTTCGGAAAAGTAATCATCGTACTGAGTAGGTGCAACTCCGGATGCAGATTTCCCCCACTTCAGAACGCCCCACACGCGCGGGTCACTTTCGCTACCAGGGACATAGTCTGGACCACCATTTGGGTCTTTCACTGTCTCGTTACCGAGCATGGTTGAATGCTTTTTAGCAAAATCCCCCACGCTTATTTCGCCGGTAAATACCCTGATAACATCCATGACAGCCAGAGCCATCTTTTTGACGCCAGACATGAAGTCATTTACGTCACTGGTAAAATCGGGCGAAGCAAGATAATCGCCAAATTTCTTAATACCTCCTGCCAGAGCATCAATCCACTTACCCAGTTCGGGGGATTTCAGAAGGGTATCGATCGCGCCTGACAACGCATCAGACAGTTTGCTCAGCTGCGGCGTAAGCGGCCCTAGTCCACGCACAAACGTGTTTCGGATACTCTGGCTGCTGTAGTCGAGCTGGACGTTGAAGTCCTGCCACTGCCGCGCCTGCTGGTCGGTAATTTGCAGCATTCGCGAGTCTTGCTGCGCACGCTTCTCCATGGCGGCGATCTCTTCATCGCTCATGTTTTTGAAGCGGTTCAGGTCATCCAGGGTAAAGAAGTTGGTCAGGCCGTAGGCGTTTGCCCCCTGTAGGGTGCTGCCGTTTTTTACAAAGATTTCTCGCGCATTGCGGATCATCTGCGGGAGCAGTTTGGCCGGGTCCTGGTCGGGATTGTTAATCCCCATCGCCTGAAACGTCCAGCGCTTCGACAGGTCCATTTGGTTGTCGCGGATAGCGCCCAGCGTCCCCGCCGGATTACCCAGCACTTTCTGGTAGTTTATGGCGGTGGAATCAAGCGCTCCGATGCTTGTTCCGAGTCCGAGAGAGGTAAACCGCTGGGCGCCGGTTGTGGCCGCCAGGCGGTTGATGCCAAACAGGCCACCGACACCGAGAACGCCGGTAAATATCCCGACAATGCCGCCCCAGGACAGAAGGCTGGCGGTCGCTTCTTTGATATGCCCAGCCAGCGATTTCGCGTCTTTCGTCGCATCGCTGAGGAAACCTTTTGCGGATCGGGTGCTTTTGTTGAACTCATCCTGCTTTTTCTTCGAGTCGTCGAGGTTGTTATTCAGCCGGTCGAGACCGCTGTTAATGGTCAGGATGGCCTCTGCAACGGCATTAAACTCCGCGCCTAATTCCTTCGCCTCACCTTTGGCCTTCTCGGTCTCTTTGCTGCCCTCGCCAATGCCGACGGCGGCCACGCGCCACGCTTCCGGCAAATCCTCCAGCGCGCTCTGGTATTCGCGAAACCGCTCCATAAACGCGACAAACTTGTCGTCATTTACGTCAATGTCGACGATCGACTTAGCTACCATTGAAAAAACCTCTTTCTTTGAGCGCTGACAGAATGAAACGCTGGCGATACTGAGCCGGGCTGGCGTACTCCTCGCCAGTTATTTCCCGTATCACTCGCCAGAATCCCTCATTCGACGCCCAGTCTAAGAGGGTATATATGACGTTTCCGGCTGGGCATTCTGGGTCGGGGTATCGATATCCGGCTTCGACGTCTGCAACGAATCGCGAAACGCCGTAACGCTCGATGAGGTTAGTTGCCCATCGTACATTTTGATCACCGTTCCCACGGTTGGAGCGATCAGGTTCGCCTTCTGAATAGCAGAGGAAACCATAAAAAAAACCACTTCGCCCTCAACCTCTCGGTATTCGTCAGGGTCGACTATCCCCTGTTTAAATGCCACTTCAAGCGGGGCGGTCTTCCACTGGCCGTCGACGTTATGGATAACGACCGTCAGTCGCTGAATTTCATCAACGATGTTTGGCCCCGTCCGACCGTTATCGATTTCCGCTTTCAGGCTCTGCCGCAGCATCATTGCGGCGACTCTGGCGGCACCAAGACCACCAACCTGCGAGATGAATTTGGTGAACAGGTTCCCCAGCAGAATGCAGTGCTCTTCCACCACTTCGTAGGGGAACGGGGTCACATGCAGGTAAACGATCGAGCCGTCATCGCGGGCAATATTGGTGACCAGATTCAGTTTCTTGTCGATTTTCATGCATTACACCCACATGTTGTCGTTGGTGACCATATAGCCGCTGATGGTTACCACAAAAGACGGGTCCATCCCGCTGAAAGCCAGCTCGTTGAAGTTGACCAGGTAGCAGTTGAGCAGCGTGATATTGCCGAACGTCGTTGCATCCGGCGTCACCACAAGCTCACCCAGCGACGTGTCGGTTAAAAATCGCTGCCGGTAGCTTTCTCCCAGCCCCTGGGTTTTCAGGAGATGCACGGTCAGCGTTACCTGCTGATACGGCGCCTGGCTGCCGACGGTGCCTGTCATCGTGGGGATGATATCGGTCGCCGGACCATCCGGGCGCAGGCTAATGCCATCCTTCGCCAGGTACGACGCCGACACGTTCAGCGCCGGTGTATCCGTGACAGAAAGAGCTCCGCGTACGCGGTTAAGAAAGCCCTGCTGTACTAATGGGTTCGCCATTTTTTACGCCCCTACAAAGTTCGTTACGTTCACGTTAAACGTGATGGATTCGAAGCCGCGGCGCGGCGTCATGACGGCGCTCAGACCGTTATATTTCCCGTCCTGGTAGTCGGAAGGATTCAGGCTGTTATAGTTGCTGAACGGAACGGCGTTGATTACCGCGTTGCCGGCGTAAGTGCCTTTGTCATACTCGGTGTTGAAATCTTCCTGCGTCAGCTGCGTGTCAATGACGCGACCGAGGATCAGCCCGTAGCTGATGCCGTTACGCAAGGTTTTCAGCGCGCGACGCTGCAGGCGATCAATGCCCTTCTGCTCGTAGTACAGCGGGTTAACGGTCGTGTTGGAGCCGTTGATAATTTCATTCGCCAGATCGAGCTCAAGGTTGATCGCAGTCCACGCCACTGAATACCAGTAGTTGAATGGGTTTCCGTCGAGCATACGTCCGGTGAACAGTACTTTGTTGCTGAGTCCGCCTTCAGCACCGGTGCCGATGTAGTTGATGTTGTTGTCCTGCAACGATTTCAGCAGTGCGCTGTTGCCTTCCAGGGGGTAAGCCGTCAGACCATACATGAAGCGGTACGACATCGGCGGCACCATGTTGCTCGACCCCGGGTCATTTGCCAGGGAAGACTGGAACGGTCCAGCCATAGAAAACTCGCTAGCGGGAATATCTGGAGCCTCGACATCAGCAAACACAGTTTTGTATTTCGTAGCCACCCATGCCTGATAAGTGGCGATCGTTGTGGTGACAAAGAAGTAAACCAGACTTCCCGGCGAGGTATAGAGACCAGTCAGGGTTTTAAATTCAGCAACTGAATCCCATTCGCGCGGCACCAGATAGGAGAAGAACTTCTGGTAGGTGTTGCCCAAGGAGACGTCTTCAGCAATGAAGGTTGTCAGCGCTTCGACAGCGGCGGTCATGGACACATCGCCCAACTCCAGCACATAAACTGCCCGCGTCTTCCCCTGGGCCCAGAACGAGGTATTCATCTGGGCGATTTCGTTCTGAACAACCGTTTTTACCGTTCCCATTGTTGTTGCAGTGCCGGGGTTGCTCGTCAGCGAATAGGTGAAGGTATTGGCCCCTGTTACCGTGGCGGTATAGGCGCCATTGTAGCCTGCAGGCGTCGCGCCGGAGATGATAACCGGGACCTGCACCCCGTTAGCCCACCCGTGAGCGGCAGCCAGCGTGACGGTTACCACGCCAGTCGCCCAGGCGAGCGTTGAAATTGTTTTCGCCGGCGCGAGGATGTCAGCCAGATCGGTTTCACTGGTCAGCAGCTGATATTCACCGGCATTCAGCGTCGTGCCACCCATAGAAATCATTGCCCCGGACTTTAACAACTGCGAGGGCTTCGGCGGATTCGTCACCGACACGTTAATATTAACAATTGCCATTTACTTATTTCTCCGGGTCAATGGACGGAATTGCAGACGTGATCAGCTGGCGCGCTAAGTTACGCATCCGTTGCTGGTAGTAGTTGATTTTGAATTTTATGGTCTTGCGCATGGCGATGATGTTCAGCTCGTTTTGAGTGACTCGCTCATCCTGCACGACGGGAATATTCATGATCCCCATCTCAGGGGCATCGCCGGTCGTGTAGTCCTGCACATACCGCACAAAGTCTTCAATGCTGGCGTTACGCAGGCCAGTGACAGAAAGCGTCACATCTTCCGATACCAGCTGATACTGGTTTTGCTTCTCGTCGAGATAGAACGCGCCGGCAATCGGTAACGTGTTACTGCATTTCACCGTCGCATAGGGCGGCGACAGGTTCTGCGTTGAGAGCATCGCCGGAAACATCGGCATGTACTGATTCAGGGCCAGCCAGATCGGCAGAGAACTTGACACCACCACGTCAGATAGGTCTATATCGTCCGCAGAGTTGATGATCTGCGACCGCATGTGCGGGAAAATCGCCTCTCCGGTGTAGTGGTACAGATTCGCCGGCTCATTCAGCCCCGTACGCCGGGAGAAAGAAAACTGAACGCCAAAAAACTCGCCGATGTAGAGCACCTCTGACCCGATATCGTTGAACGGGTCTATGTCCGCCTGCGCGGTAAATGTCACCACATTGCGGTCGTACAGTTGCTCATCGTCCTGAATGGTTTCTGTCGTCAGGTGCAGATAGCCCTTAACATTCACAGTGGCAGGTTCATTGCTTGGATCGTCAGACAGAACCGAGGATTTCACCCAGAATACAAAGCCATCGAGCGGAAGCACCTTTCTGATGTACTTCGTGAAGGTCACCACCTGAAACCGGCTCAGGTCATCAAGCCCTTGCGTCAGGGTCGCATTAAGCTCGGTTTTTGCGTTCTGTAATTCACTCAGGGAAGGCATTCAGCACCCCGCTTACCCAGGCTCGCATTGCTGCCTGATAGGTTCCGGTGTCAATGAACGAGGGGCGCGGCGGCCCTTTTTTGCCCTTGAAACGCTTCGATATACCATCAAGCGCGCGGCGTGTTGGCACGCCTGGGAGGCCATTCATTTCTGTGTTATCGAGGAAGCCCACAAAGAGATCATGAACTTTTGACATTGACTCGGCGAGCGGGTCCTGCGCCGGCGGAGCGCCTGCGAACATGTTCTCAAGCGATGCGGCGACGTCTTTGCTCATCAGGTCAGCAATGTCATTGCCGTAGCGTTCAAAGAACGTCTGCATTATCTGGTACTTTTCTTCCAGATACTCGGCAACATCCCCGGTCGTGGTGTCTTCGTCCTCGTATGGAATGTCGATAACACCCAGATGAAAGGTGATCATGACAGGCCCCACAGACTCCCGAACTGCTGAGCGATCATCAGGTAGCGACGCCCCCATGGGTCCTGCAGCATCTGAAGGTCAGCCAGAGACAGGTCTTTGAAGAAATCAGGCACCAGCCGCTGTGCGTTGGTTGAGTTATCGCCCGCGCCAGTAATAACCCCGGCCTTGAAGTCATTCAGACCATGCTCTTTGCGGAAATCAGAAAATACAGCCTCTGTGCCGTAGTTGATGAGAAACGAGGCACCAAGGTTATAAACCGCGATGCTATACATGTTCGGCATAACGGAGGCGATATCAGGGTTTACCCACTCAACCGCGCCGCCATAGGCGAGAGAAAAAGACGGCGAGTCGTCGGGAACCTGGTCGGGGGTAATGCCCATATCAGCTCGAACGAATTCGATAAATCCCGACAGACTGGTTGTCATTTTTTCTTGCTCCCGGCTTTCGGCGTGACAATTTTTTCGTTAATGGTCGGATCGTCAGAATGGTCATCGCGCCCCTTGGCCTGCTCTGCGCTGAATTCCATATCGCCCTCGTAGCCGATCCCGCTTTCGCGCAGTGTGTTATCCAGCGCGGCGACTGATGCCTGCCGGCGGCTATGTGCGCCGCGGGTAAGATGGTCATCGTTATCGCGAATTGTTTTCTCAATAACGCTGGCGGAAACTGGTTTGTTGATGCTGTAGCACAGGCCGACAAACGCCTGGCTCTGGTCGATTTTGGTTGAGTCGATCAGGCCATAAACCTGATGATGCTGAATAACTGCTTCGACTTCTTCGGTCGAGCCATCCATAACTTGCATCTGCGATCCGTGCTCAATGGGAATCTGGCGGAGTCGCCCGGTTTCCAGTTGGCGGAAAGTAAAGATGTGGCGCTGTTTGGTAGTGTTGGCGATGAACAGTTTCATTGTTTACCCTCGTAAAAAAGCCCCTGCACGGATAACCATGCAGAGGCTAAAGCACTTCTCGATTTCGCGTTTTAGGCGCTGTATGCCATCGACAGGATAGTGATGGCTTCCGGACGGACCGCCCAGCCAGACGTAGAGCGCATTTCTGACAGTACGTCGATAGCGCCCCCCGGGATTGGCGTCGGGATTTCCATCGGCGCGGCCATGTCGGTGAACATCAGGGCGTTCGCCGACAGAGATGGGCTCAGTTTGGCGAATTCGTTGGTGTTCACAGTGGAGTTTACCATCGGTACTTCCACTTCCGGGATGGTGATGACCACCGCGTCAGTGCCGCCGGCGCCGGCGCCGATCAGTGTGTCATCGTATACCCAGTCAACCTGAACATTTGCACCGCGCAGAACCTCTTTCACAGTTCCGCCGACGGTGTCAGTACCGCCACCAGGACGCTGGTAAGAGGTCAGTTGAACGATCTGCTGAATCTCCATCGCGCCCAGCACGCGCTGCGGTCCGAGGATAACGACACGCTGCTGGCGACCCAACTGCATGGTGCGGGTCAGTGCTGCCTGCACATGGCCAAGCAGATAAACTGCCATCTGACCATGATCGTAGGTCAGCACAGTGGTGTTGCTGTTGCTGTCCGGCGGCAGCGTTTCGGTGGTCGCGCCTGCGGTGTTCAGCAAGCCTTCGCCGCCTGCCGGTTTCATGCCGTACAGCAGCGCAGAGCGCAACTGCTGGAAGATACCCTGACGCATGCCGAGACGCTGAGCCTCTGGAAGTGCCACGTTCCAGTTACCGGCCGCCGCGGTGTCGTGGTGATCGTAGATACCACGGCAGCGGAACAGATAGGTAGGAGTGGAAATCATGCGCGCTTCGAGCGCCACGCTCGGCAGCTGGTTGGCGTTACCGGACTGACTGGAGGTTACCTGGGTACGGATATCCAGGCGGCGCATATAAACGTACTGGTCGCCTACGCCAAGGCGGACCTGCGGGTTACCGCTGGCGATGGTTTCGAACGCACCGGACGCCTGCTGGTAACCAATGATCAACTCCGGCGCAATAAACGACGGGTTGACGATGGTGTAACTGGGGGTAATTGCAGCCATTTAAAGCTCCCGATTAAAGTAAGACCAGCGCGCAGGCGTCGTCGTTTTTCCAGGTAAGGAAGCCCGTCGTACTGTCATAGCTGACAGTTTTGGAATTCCCGTTCTCGATGGAGAGGATTTTCACCGGCAGAGTGATATCTGCCTGAGCCACGGCACCGATATTGCCCTGCGTGGTCGCGGAGCCGCCCGGCGCGCTGACAGGTGCATAGGTGAAGGTTGTCGCAGTCGGCACGGTAAGCACAACGACGGTGCCGTTATAGGCTGTTGGGGCGACGCCGCTGATTTTCACGTACTGGCCAGCGGTCAGTCCATGCGCTGAGGCGGTAGTGGCAGTGGCCACGCCGTTCGAGTAGGTCACGGCGGTGGCAATGTCAGAGCCGGCAAAAGCCGCCGCGGCTGCGGTGGTAACCCGATCATTGACAAAGTCCCACGCCAGAGCCGTTTTCACCGATGCGCCAGCGGTTCCCAGCGCGACCACCTGCGCTGAAGCTTTCAGCGGAACGCGCATGTTGGAGCCAAGGCGATAGAATGAAACGCTCATGCCTGACGCATACAGCGGAACCGGTGATTGCGGAGTGGTAAGCCCGTTGTGGGCCTGGTTGAAGACGGTGAAGCCTTCGAGCTCAGCCAGTGACACAGCGCGACGAATAGTCGACCCGCGAGGGCTGGATTTCACACCGGGCAGTAACTCGGCAATCGGCAGGCCGCCCCACAGCGGTTTCGTTTCGGTAGCGGAGACGGTGCCGGACGCCAGATTAAAGCGGTTTGCCGGATCATCCAGAGCAACGCCCTGAATGAAGCCATCAGACTGCACGCCGAAGGAACCAGCGGCATTCGTGGTTGCCATCGGGTTAAGAGATAAATTAGCCATGCTTCAGAGCTCCCGTTAAGCCTGGTTGTTGAAACTGGTGACCTGACGCTTGCCAGACTGGAACGGCGCCCAGGTGACGGACGGATCGCCTTCAAAGGTACTAATCTCGCGACCGGTAGCATCCTTGCGCTTAATCTCGCGCAACATGCCCGGGCCAACTGACAGGCTGGCCGCCTTCTGGGCGTCGGCGTAGATGTGCTTTTCAGCCGCGCTCAGCAGTTGAGAGTCAGCGATGGCAGAGAGATCGACGGCTTTAAAGTCCGGCGAATGCTCCTGCAGTTGAATCATCAGCCGGCGGCGATACGCCATCGGCTTTTCACCGGACAGCGGGATCGGGGCGCGCTTACCAAAGCTGGAGAAGACGCTATCGGCTTTCACCTGCGCTTCTGCAACTTCGTTGCGCTCTTCGTCGCTCAGTTCGGTAGGAATGCGGGAGCGAAGCTCAGCGATTTCCTGGCGCAGTTGAGAGTCGGCCTTTTCTTTTGCCATTTTCTCAGCCTCTTCGGCATCTGCCTTTTCTTTGGCTTCAGCGTCAGCTTTTTCCTTCGCGGCTTTTTCTTCCGCGTCGGCTTTGGCTTTTGCCTCTTCCGCTTCTTTTGCCTCAGCATCAGCCTTTTCTTTTTTGGCTGCTTCTTCGGCATCAGCTTTGGCTTTCAGGTCTGCTGCTTCTGAATCAGCCTTAGCCAAACGTGCATCGATCGCCTTATTAATCAGCGCTACGATTTTTTCCTCGTCCATCTTTTCAGCCTCTTTGGGAATGGAATCAGATTTAACACCGGTGGGGTTAAGGAGCTTGTCCCATACACCCTGTTCACAAATTGCAACGTGGTCGAGCAGCTCGGGGGATGGCTCCACCAGTAGAGGCTGACCGTCGACAATGATTGATTGAGCAACCTCTGAGAACTTCACAGTTGGCGAGGTGCTTAATTGCCTTGTTGCCATAATTTCAGCAGCTTCGGCGTCGTACACACGCGCAACGGCCCACACTTCGCCCTTATCGGCAACCCAGGCATTTGTCAGGGTGCCAATAACGCGCCTTGAGAACTCGTCGCTATCAAGTGTTCTTTTTTCGGGGTGAAGCCAGATAAGTGGTACGCCAGCTACCCGCTGGAGAAACTCAGGGGTGAGATAGTCGTCCGGGTTACGGAAGGTCATCTCCTGATCTGCAGATCGCCAGGTAACTCCTGTTCCGGTCACCCGGATGGCGAACATCCACATGTTGTAAAAATATTGCGGACTGCTGAGCGTTCCGTCAGCGATGAGCGCGGCCACGTCGGTTTCATTGAGCGCCTGCTGCGCCAGCATTTCAGCGAATGGCTGATGAAGCGGTTTAGGCAAATCGTCAATATGGAACCATCCGGCGGCCAGAGATTCGTCGTTTAACTTCGCTTCGAACTGCTCCGGCACGTCGGCGCGGTAGGTCAGATAGTCACCGTATACGCTTTGCGGCGTGAGCAAGCCATCGTACTGATAGCCAGTCTCCTCCAGCACCTCGCGCCGCGCGGCGTCTATGGCCAACTCTCCCGGCTCTATCGTCCCGCCCGGCTGGCACCATGTGCCATCATCCGAGCGCTGGATCAGGAAGACGAACTTCCCCTGACGGAACATTATCCCGCTGCCAAAAATAGCCACGTTTTAATGCTCCTATGCTGCTTTCATGGACTCCAGGAACTTGCGGCCCTTCTGGGTCAACATGTCATCTGGAATGCTGCGGAGGTTATACAGATAGGTGACGTAGCACCGGCAGAAAACCTCTTCGCCAGGCTGCGTAATTGCGTCGAGATAGCCGGCGGAGCCAGCCTTGACGTAACCATTTTTTTGCGCCCAGTTTCCGCGAATGAGATAGACCAGCTTATCCCGTTCCTTGTGGTCTTCACGGTAGTCATAACCCGCCTGACGCCAGTGACTGTGCCACTCGGCAGCAATCGCGTTGTTGCTCGTTGCGATCACGTTGTCGATATTGGCTATCAGCTTATGGTTCTGGTCGATCATCACCCGACGCGCTTCATAGTCCACCTTCTCGGCGGACTTCTGAATGTGGTCAGCCGCTTCCCGCATCGTTCCCTGTATGCCAGTCAGCGCAATGCTGTCGGCAGAAGGGATACTGCTTGCCCAGCCGCTAAAACGCGACAGTGTGGTGTCGATGGCTTTTTTGCGATTCAGCTTTATCAGGTCAGCGCTGGCCAGAATGCGGCGATCCAGTTCGCTCCTGAGCTTTGGCTCCATGTAATTCAGCGTGAAACGTGAAAGCCCCTTGTGGTGCTCCAGCGCGCCAGCCTTGCTTACCTGCAGGTCATAAGACTTACGTAACCGATCCGACACCATGCTCATGTAGTCGTCATCAGTTTCGCTTTCGGCTGCCTGCCGGATAATGGCCTGCCAGCGCTCCAGCTCCTGCCGAGACGTGTAGCCATTGCGCAGAAAGAACTTCACCGCCTCGCGTACGGTGCGTGTGAAAGTCTTCATAGCATCATCCCGCCGCCCGGCTCTTCAGCTTTCGGCGGCTCCGGCGGTGGGTTTTCCTTCAGAGAGTCGTAATCGAGATTAAGCCGCTGAGGGAAGAGATTCTCGTTGGCGTTGGCGTTTTCACACGCCCACTCGATCAGCGTCGCGCGGTTTTCTGGGTCCGCCGTGAGCTGCGGAAGTACCGTTTCCAGCATGCTGACGATAGCCTTAAAGCGTATCTCGTCGACCTTCACCTTCTCGCTTTCCGGCTCTTTCAGGGAGGACGGCCAGCGATATTCGAAGTTGTTTATCCAGCTCGCGAAATACACGCTGTAGGTGTTTTTCAGCTCCGGGAAGTCGGCACGCAGCGACTGGAAGAATTCAATACTCCAGGCGCGATACTGGCAAATTCGGATAAAGAACTCATACAACTGATCAAGCCACTCACGGATGTTATCGATGTACACCGCTACGGCGCGGGCATCTTCCGTGCCTTCTCCGAAGCCCTGGGCGAACGTCTCGGAGTTAAGGATGATCGCTGGCATGTCGGCGGCGGCGGCCACGTTCTCCAGAATGTGCTTGCGCGCAGAGTCGAGGGGCTTTTCCAGGTTGCTGAGGTCGATCGACTCAATATTATCGCTCTCACCGATCTGGAGAACTTCTCCCGTCTTACCGCGCTTCAGCATCATGCGCTTAATGCCGCTGAGTTTCTGCATCATGTTGTTGACGACAGAGCTTGGACCCTTGATTTTCGTCACCAGTAGGCCTCCTTTCACCGCAACCATATCGTCAGTGCGCATGGTCTGGATAAAGGATTTCAGCGGGTAGAGCGCGCGCTGGTAAACGCTGCGCCCGGTAAAGCCGAACGCCGCTGGGTTGTACGCGAGGTAAATCGGATCCTCGTTCTGCACAACGACACAGCGTGATTTGTGATACGGCTTGCCCGCCACCCTGATACCGTCGACTTTCTGGAAGTCCTGGGCGTTCGGATCCTGATTCAGCACGATGCTGCCCGCTGTGTTCAGCGGGTCAAGAATGTTAAAGCTGACGTTGTGCTTGTACAGCGTGCGGTAGTCCAGCGATTCGTTCGGCTCCTGGTTATCCACCAGCATTGCGATCGCAGATACGCCGTAAATACGGGCGATGCGCGCGGCGTTTGCAATGTGCTGGTTCGCACCCATCGCTTTCCATTCACGCTCGAACGCGTCACGCAGGCGCTGCTCAAGCCCGTAAGACTGGGCGACATGCACGGTGCGCGGCTCATTCATCGCCATTTTAATCGGGCGATCCACCATCTTGCCGCCCAGCGGGTGGTAGAGGTAAACCGTTTTGCAGGTCTGATAGCCAACCGTAGAGCCGGGCTGAATGTCGTCGCTGTCCAGCAATGCCATCAACTCTGAGTGAGAGCAGCTGCCGATTTCGAAATCGTCTTCGTTCATTGGTTCTCTCGTCAGATTGCGTCGCCGCTGCCGAAGGCGATGATCAGCCCGTAGGTGTAGTCATCGAGAAGGTCATCGGCGCGCTTATGCGCTTTCTTGTCGGCAAGGTGGAATCGGGAAACCTGCTTGTGCAGATGGTTTGCTGTCTCGCCCTTGAAGACGGCCGTCTTCTCGTAGGCGTGTCGGGATATTTTCGCCAGGCCGCGATAGTGGTAACCGGAGGCCATGATGGCGCGCTCGTCCTTTCCTTTGCTGGTCAGGGCGGACTCTATTTTGTTGACCGGCCATCCCAGGCTTTCGCCCTTCTGCAGGAGGATGCTGCCCATACTGGCGTCTTCAATGAACACGCCCAGGCTGCCGTTGATGGCAACGCACTGGCCGGAAAGCTCGTTGAGACGGTCAAATACCGACGGCATCCACGTTTCCAGCAGCGCGCCATCAATCTGCACGACATCCCAGTCCAGAATGGTGAGGCGCTGAATGCCGGGCCGGGTGTCGACGGCGTAATACACTACCGCCGTGCCGTCATGCTCAGATCCACCTTTGACGGCAGTATCCATGACAGCGAAGACGGCCTGACACATTTCAGGGTAATCGACAGGCTGATCCTGATTCTCACCCTCGAACCATTTACGGACGTCGAACAGCGAAGCGGCGGACCAGTCGACGAACTCGGCCAGAAACTCCTGACGGAAAACGCGAGGATCGTTATTCTCGCGCTCTTTCTCCAGTTCTTCGGGCGGTACGAACGGGTTAGAGGACGTTGGAGCATGGTGCTCTATAAATCCCAGGGATTTGTTGTTGCAGATGGCGTAAAAAAAGTTCTCTTCGTCTACACCGTCAGGCGTTGAGAAAACGTAAGCCCTGCCTTTTGTCGTCAGCAGCGTCGGCTTAATCGACTTCGGCCAGATCTCCTTCAGCATTTCAGGCGACTTGGTGAACGCCGCCTCATCGATCAGGATGATTTCGTATTCACGACCACGGCCAGCCAGTTTGTTGTCGTTGGTGACCCAGAAGTCTATCTTTCCGCCGTTCTTCAACAGCAGGCGCTTTTCCTGCCGACTAAAGCTCTTTTTCAGCGGCAGCAGGATTTCTTCCAGCTTGTCGTAAATCTCCTGGTACTGCCGGTATTCAGCGGTAAAGATACCGACCCGTCCGCCGAGAGAAATATCCATGCCCGGGCGCCGGAACTGCGACGTTGCGTAGGTCACCGCAGCGCTCGACAGCATGAAGGTTTTCCCCCAGCGTCGACCGCAGCGAACCGCATTCAACTGGTGATCCCATGAGTCAGACCAGACCGTTAACTGTCTGTTGTGCAGCGTGGGCAGGTAAATGTCGGCCATGGTTTATCTTCCCGGGATAGGCAGCGAGTTATGCACGACGATCGCGTTATCCTTGTCGCCGTCTTTCAGCACATCGATTTCGAGCTCAACCTTTTCGGTCGCAGCTTCGCGGTAAGCGGCATCAACGCGCTGCTTGATAATCGCCGCCTTGGTGTACTCCAGCGACTCAATGCGCGCAGTGTTGCGATGCATGGCTTTCTGCGCCTGAGAGATAAGGTCGTGCAGATCTTTGGCTTGCTCGCTGCCTGCCGTCTCCAGCTCCGTCTGCCAGCGCCCGATATTCTCCGCGGCTGTCAGACTCGCCGCGCGCAGCCAGAAAAGCTCATCGTCGAGCGTGAGCATCTGGGCATCTTCAGTGATAGCGTCAGAGAGCAGCATCCGACGGCCGTAGCCACCGTGCTTTAATGCATTCTGGTTGCCAGGCTGGAAAGCGTTCATCGGCGGCGCAGTGCGCGATCCGCGTATCGGTTTCGTTTCTGGAGATTTTGAGCGGGCACCCGTGTCGGGGGAGGATTTTTTCACCTTCCCGTTTTTACTGGCCCCGCCTTTCTCCTTCTGCGAATTCGCAGATTTATTCGCACTTTTTTTTTGCGAATTCGCACCGTAAGTCGTTACTTTGATATAGCGTTTCGCAGATGAGTAATTCAGTCCCTGCGCTGCGCACCAGTCTTTCGGGGATATTCCTGTTTTGGCATGCTCGGCGAGGAACTGGTGTTGCAGTGCTCCCCAGTCCGGTTTTGCCATAGTCCTTACCTCGTTGTGACATTATCGAGCCACCTCTGGAAGTGGCTCTGTAATGCCTATCGCGCGATCATTTCTTAACGCTGTCCGGCATCACCGCACCAACAACGCCAGCCAGCGCTACGCCGCCAGCGATGACGGTTTCCTGAATGCCCGGAGGCATCTGATAGCCAAATACGCCAGCAATGACCAAGATGATGCCGCGCCAGGTTGACGGCTCTTTCAGCCGGTTAATGAGATAGTTCATAGGTTCCCCGTTTTCACGATAAAAAGACTTCTCGCTCTGCCTTGCGGCGATTGGTCAGGCCAGCCATTACCTTGCCGCCTGACCGGTTCCAGCGAAGGAACTCATCAGCCGCGCCTTTCACATCACCTGCATTCAGCTTCTTCATCAGCGTTGATGTAGATAACGCTCGCGTACCGATGTTGTAGGCCAGCGACACAAGCGCGTCATACTGGTTCTGGGTAACGGAGACTTTGAGCATTTTGCTTACCGCCTGGTCAAAGCTCACTACGCCAGTGCGGAGCAGGCGATCCGCTGTCGCATCGTCAATCTTCATCCCCGGCCTGATAGGCTTGCCGTCTACTTTTCCCGTCCAGCCGTAGCCAATCGTCCAGGGATCACCACCGGTGCCCGGGTCGGGATATGCAGTTAACCGACAACCCTCAAATCGCTTAATCAGCGCGATACCGTTATTACTGATTTGCATCTTTAATCCCCGTCAGGCGCTCCCAGAAATAGGTCAACGCTACGGAGCCCATCGCGCCGCTTATCCCCGCGGTTGCCAGAATCATGTAAATGCTCAGTCCGCTTTCAATGCTCACCAGGCCAGCAATAACACCGGTAAACCCTGAAACCACCATTTGGGCAAGAGCATTGATCAAGCTCCATGTTGCCTTGCTCTGCTTCACATCTATCAGGTAGCGGACAAGTCCACCCCAGCAAGCAATGATTAGCAGAACCAGCCAGGACATCCCGGCAATGCTCTCTTTGTCTTGCATACGTTTAGCCATAGTTACCGCCTCCGATGGAAGATCGGGAAGCTGTGTGTTTGAAAGGGTCAGGCCCGTCAGGCTGGATTTTCAACAAAGCGTATCGATGATGATTCCCGCGGACCTGAAAATAAAAAAAAAGTCAGCGCAATGGCTGACAATGAGGGTAAGGCGTTGGCTCTATGGCCTATACAAAAAAGCGCGGAATGTGACCAATATCAATATAATCAAAGTTTGATTAAATAAAGCTCGCATCATAATCAATGTTTGATTATATTGATTTCACAGACAGACAATACAGCCACTTATCCGAGGGAACGAAAATGACCACAATCACAATTAACACTTACGACCCTGAAGCTCGTTTCGATATGAGTCAGGAAGAAGCAAAATCCTTCTTCGCTTTTGTTGAAGGTAAAGCCAAGGAATCTGGGTTCGACGTTCAATACGACTGCTGCAACTATGTCGATGAAGAAAGCGAGCGATTTGTTGAAAAATGCTTTGGGGACTATTAACCAGATATGACCATTGATGAATATGTAGTTTGTTACTTTGAAGGCAACAAATCAGCTTTTGCTCGCCATATGGATGTAACCCCGCAACAGGTTACTAAGTGGGTTAATGATAGCTGGATTGTTGTCAACCACACACTCTATAGCCCACGCAGAACTGTTCCTGAAAATGTTTCTGGCGGCGGCTCTGCTGGGGATTAACTCAAACAATCTAGTCAGAACTCTCGCGTATGAGCTTCAGCGTGTAGTGCGGCACGCATTCACTCAAGAGCCCTGACCGGATTGCACAACCACACTCTCGCAGTGGTTCGCGCCCATGCCATTGGGTTCCTGTCGCATCATCGCCGCTGATAACCGGTGCGCATTTGGCGTTCGCGCTGCTTTACCGGAGCTTATTGTTATCTATGAACCCTTACCCATCACTACACAGGCTCGCCATTACGCGACTCGGGGCAGCATCACTACTGCTACATTGCCTTTCGGCTGCGGTCTATCCGTTTAGCTTTCACATTTCCCGCCTCCAGAAACGACAAAACCCCGACGTTTCCGTCAGGGCCTTTTTATTCTTCATGCCGCCACTTAAAGTTAAGGCAGCATATCAAAGTAGACTCAAATATGACGCATTTAATTGACTTTTGCAAGAACCCGCTGCGAAAAAGTCGCTTTTTGTTGTGAACGTGATCGCACGACAGAAATAAGCGAATCCCTGTCAAGGCCAAAAAACACGCCTTTCATTGCATGCCAGTAGTCACGGTAGTTATGCGTCCAGTTATCGGGGGCTACACCAGAGAATGCGGCCAACTCTTCGCTGAGGTACGTTTCTCTCCCGGCCAGTTGTTCTTTTACGTCCTGAGCCGCAAGCCAAATGAGCGCTTTGAGCTTTTCTTTGGTCTTCCCTGCCATGCGGCGGCCTTTAATCGTCTCGCTGAATAGCTGCCAGCCATGCTGCACAATGATGGTTTGCAGGCTGAAATCTGTCTCATGCAGATAGTTCCATTTCACCCAGGCGCTTTCAGCGTCTTCCAGTTTCGCGATAGCTCGACGCCAGCTTGCCGTCGAGAACTCCACCGGGATCACTTGTGGAATCGAAGTGCCTTTGGCGTGGGATTGTTTTCCTGGCACTGGAGGATTGCGAAGCATGATCTTCTTTCCTGTAACCTCATCAACCACGTATTGCCGTTTTCGCGGGTAGCGCTCATTAGTGAACTGAAGTTGCTCTACCAGGGCGACTAATTGCCCCTTGGTGCGGCCGCTAAAATCAGCCGTAGCCAGCGCTATTTCTTCACGTACGTATTGCAGGTATTGTTCGTTCATGCTGCTTCTCCCAGGCGCTTATAGATACGGACGAAATTGCGTAATATTTTGTAGTCAACCAGTACGGTGCCGCGGCTACGCAAGAGGCGGAGCTTTATCCAGCGGTCGCGGATGCGTTCGATAACGTCACGGCTCATCTGGATGCCCTCGCCATGGCCTTAGCCATCGCCTTATATGCCCTGAGCACGTACGCACTTTTCCCGTACAGGGTGATCTGGAAGGTGAGCCCGCGAGACTCCCAGGTATTGACCGGGGAAGCGTCCAGTCCGGCATCCGCAATACGCCTGGCCTTAGCCAGTTGCCAAAATGGACCGGTCAGCCAGATGCGGGAATAAGCCCCTTCGTCGCTATAGGTGATCTTCATGCGGCCTCCTGATGGCGGGCGCGGCGCTTCTCCAGCGCGCGGGCTCTGCGGGTGAATATGGATTTAATGCGCTGCAGGTAGGGAATATCGAACCGGCGCGGCTCGTTATCAGCCTCAAGGCGCTCTACGCGGTCAAGGCCAATGCGATCAATAAGGTGAATCCGGTACTCAACAGCGTTGCCGCTCAACTGCCGGTTGCAGCGGGTACAGGCGGAGTGAACATTGAATACGTTGAACTTCAGGTGCGACGCCGCGCCACGGGAACGGTAATGACTGGCGTCAATAGCGCTGCCGGTCAGGTAGTTGCTCTTACCGATAAGCGGGCTTCCGCAGCTGACGCAGGGCTTACCTTCGTCACGAATGCGAATGTACCGGTTAAAGGCTGACTGAGCCTCTTTATCCCATTGGGCTTTTGTCTTGAATGACTCGCGCTTGGCCTTACGGCGCTGGCGTCCTTCTTTCTCAGCTTCGCGCTGGAGCTTCACCGCCCTGGACTTCGCCGCTTCACGGGCTTTTGCTGTCTGTTTTTTGGCGAGCGCGCTGGCGCATTCAAAGCAGCAAACTACCTGCCCTTCCCGGGCGGGATGGAACCACTCGCGGCAGTGGGCGCATTTACGGCGTGCTGGTTTACGCATGATCACCACCCTGCACCTGTAGCAAGGTCAGGCGGCCACCAAACACCGCACCAGTATCGATATACATCTGGTTAGCGTATTTGAGAGGCTGGCGCGCCGGGGTATGCCCGAAGATAAACAGGTGCGCGCCGGTTATCTCCTGCACAATTCCATCTTGCGCATCGCTGACGCGTTCTCGGTTCCAGATCACCAGATCCGCATCAACTGTCTTATCAAACTCATATTCACTATGTGGATAATCGGCATGGCAAATTACGACTTTTTTATCACCTGTTTTCAGCTCAATGATGAGGGGTAATTCTGCCGCCTTATACGCAAGGGCTTTGGCCAGGCGCTCTTTGTCGTAATCAAGGTTAAAGAACCATCCGCCGCCGTTAACCAGCCAGTGATTAACGTTTCCGCACGCTGACAGGCCGTCTATCATCATCTGCTCATGGTTGCCACGCACAGCCCGAAACCACGGCTGATTTATCAGATCCAGACACTCAACATTCTCAGCTCCGCGGTCAACCATGTCGCCAACGGAAATAAGCAGGTCGCTGGATGGATCGAACTTAATCTTGTCCAACTCATTCATCAGCAGCGTATAGCAGCCATGCAGATCGCCGACTACCCAGATATTGCGCCAGTCAGCGCCGTTGATGCGTTGATAAATGCTCATGCAATTTTCCTTCTGGCAGCGCGGCGCAGCCAGCGGACATCTGCCAGGT